>Ga0316191_10000807_pt1 | contig 20999 bp, 11 predicted proteins | sample Eddworburr2cm_MG_FD_204928 | JGI IMG/M metagenome (GOLD analysis project Ga0316191, IMG submission 204928) | Coastal sediment microbial communities from Maine, United States - Eddy worm burrow 2 cm | ecosystem: Environmental > Aquatic > Marine > Coastal > Sediment | place: USA: Maine... | reverse complement strand
ATGTTGGTTTTTTTTTTGAAATTTTGCGAGTAAAAATTTTGGGATTTTTCTAAATTCAGGATGAACAGAAAATATATTCAATGCACCAGACAAAATATAAGCAGCTGTGTTTTAAACATTTATCTATATATAAATTAGATGGCACGCATTATGCGATTACCAAACAGCGCGGGGAAACTAATAATTATTTAACCGTTTAGGGATTTCCCCGGTTCAGAAGTTCTGAACCGTTGATCCGCGAGAGGAAAAATAATCCGAGAAGCAGGAATAATGCTTGAGGCAGCAATTAAAAAAGAAGCTGTACAGTCCGGCCTGACGATGCGTCGCTTTTAGTCAAGTGTATCGGAACATCGTGCATAACAACTGGAAGCAGGTGTTTCTTGAATCACTATGCATATTGTGCACGAACGTTCCGGTTCCTCTTGGTGGCCTTGTACACAGGTTTGATTTGTTTATGGCGATGGTACCAATAAGAGCGGTTAAGCGAAATCCCAGCCCGGCTAGGCCAAATTAAATAAATTATGAAAAGTTAGAGTGAAAATTATCTATCGGCCCCTTTCATAATTCTTGCGACTTCTTCCGCGATGGTAGCAAGCTCCTCATCGGCATAAATCCCATTTTCTCGCCAAACAGGGTTGCCATTTTTCGGACGAACGTTCATTTTTGCCAACCATTCGATATTTCGCCAGGCACAATGTTTGGCAATAAGAGGAATTATTTTGAGGCCCTCGCTTTTTTGTCTCTGAAGCAGCTTCGGCATCTCGTTATTCAATATAAACCTTGATGTGAGAAAATTGGCACTGATAAGTAAAATAGCGATCCTTGCCCTTTTCATTGATTCAGAAATTTCTTTCTCCCAATCCTCTCCACCACCTATCCTATCGTCACACCACAAATCGATTAACCCTGTTCCATACTGCAATACCCCCAACTGAACAAGCAGCGCTTCTTTTTCGGCCTCATCTTTGTGGCTATAACTGATGAAGACGGTCGGCGAATCAGATGTGGTGATATTAACTTCATTTTCGTCTAAGATGTCTTGCATTTTGATCCATTCTGACACATCTAAGCGATAAAAATTGTTGATCAACCATTCCTTGAAAGTGGGGGAAAACAACCGATACGTATCTCCTTGTTTAACAATCAAGCCTCTCTGTTTCAGCGTTTCGCGTTCATTAGTCCAGGCCTCCAACAATTCAATTGCCTCTGCGTTCTTGCAGCAGGCCAGGTATACAAGAACTTGGCGCATTTTTGGCTGTGACCACTTCCAATAATCTTCGAACTGGTGACGGACGAGATCATGAAATTGCATTCGAATGTCCACAAAATCCTGAGCTTGAGCAGCTCCGCTCACTTTATAATCGAATACCAAGGCGGCGGCAACTTGCAAAAGCAGTGGATGGGTGCCGGCCAGACCGTAAATAATTTCCTTTTCGGTTTGAGTGAAGGTAAGATTCGTATCGGCTAGCATTTGTTTTAGTAAAAGCTCTGCTTCCTTTTGAGAGAAAGGATGAAGATGGACGAAAACGAAGTTATTGTAAAATGGAGATCCCATAAAGCGAACATCTCTGCAGACTTCGTCGAGTGGGCTACGCGTTGCGATAATTGTCGAGAATACCCGTGGGACGTTATTGATCAACGCTCTCAACCCGGCCAGAAGGTTTCTCGTTGTGTTTTCATTTTTTATATCGGTTCGAACGCACCACTCAAATTCGTCGAGCATTAAAATAATCAGTCGACCGGCTTCATGGAAATCATAGAGTAGATATTTAATATCTTCCGATGTGATTTCACTTTTTCCAAGGAGCCCCTCCACTTGGCCTGCTAAATGACTATATGTGGCTTTACGTTTGATGACATAGTAAAGGTTTTTGATAACAACCTGCCAGAAACGTGTAATCGTAAAGGGTGAGATCTCACCGCAGTCCTGAAAAATAAAAAAGGATTTTTCCTGATTCAGGTTCCATTCCTTAATCACATCCGGAGCCGACACATAGTGCAGTAATGAGGTTTTACCAATCCGCCGTTCGCCGATTATAGCAACACTGCCCAAGGCATGGCTTTTCAATTGATCAAAGATACGGCCGATTTCGTTGTTGCGGCCGATGAATTTTTGATTATCTACCGGTCCCCCATAGACAAATGGATTGATTGGCTTTGGCATTGTTGGTTACCTCATCCTGGTTTTTTCAATGCGTGATTGCAGCAGTTTGTTACGATTCAATTTTCTGATCCTCAAGGCAGCGGATACTTTGTTATTGTATCCTCAAGAACTACGCATGGCTTTTCTGATAACCTGTAACATCACGCCGCTGCCGATGGCGCCTGTTACAGCCCAGAAACAGGAATAGACGAAGTAAAGCAAACCACTATCAATATAATCGTATGCATTGTAAAAAAAATCGGACCATATGATTTTCATACAAATAATCCAACTAATAATCCATCCGGTATACCAGCCTAAAGAAATAAAAAATATTCTTTTCAGTTGAATGCCCGGTAAGGATCGTCGTAATGAAATCGCGGCAAGCGATCCACCAACGGCCAGACCGAATGGCTCCACAATAAAGAAAAAAGCTCCTAAATATGGGATATCCCAATATGGTATAGGTCCGTAAAAAATTCTCAGGGTTATCCAGATTGTGCCACCCCCCATAGCCCAGAACAATGAAGCAAAAAAAATACGGTTTCTCTGAATATTTGGTATGATGCTCATCAATGCCCAATGCGTGGCCAACCCTCCGGCTGCCAATATTGGGATATAAATAGGTATATACGCAATGTATCCCCAAACATAGAAAAACGTAAAAATGGCTCCGGCTCCGGCCCAACCGGTTGTCGCCAATATTACACTCGGCCAAATTGTTACATGGGATTTGGCAGGTAACGGATCTTCATTTTTTGTTGGTGTGCCTTTCCGTATAGTTTCTTTTTTTTCACTTTTAATATCAGCAGGTTCGGCTGTTTGATCTCTATGTCTTTTCCCGTTCGCACTGGGTCGACGTTCCAGAACGTCCACAGAAATGGTATCCTCGCTGGTGATTGCTTTACCCCCACCTGAGACGGCAGTAACTGACGCTTGAACCGTCTTCTGACCTATTTTTTCAAATGTGCGAGAAAATTTGATCTTTGTTTCCTTATCAGTTGGCAGCACGATCGGTTCGCTTTTTAGGATTTTGTTGAAAATAACAATGACATTACTCAGGTCATCGTTGCCATCGTTATGCAACCTGACAGTCCATGTTGACTCTTTGCCGACGGTCACATCTCGAGGAGGCACCAATTTCAGCTTTATGCTCGGATTCAGCACATCCACCGAAACGGTAATTTCATTGCTTATTGCTTCGCCCTCACTTGAGACAGCAGTAACTGACGCTTGAACCGTCTTCTGACCTATTTTTTCAAATGTGCGAGAAAATTTAATTTTTGTTTCCCCATCAGGCGGCAGACTGATCGGTTCGCTTTTTTGGTTCTCGTCGAAAAAAACAACGACATTACTCAAGTCATCGTTACCATCGTTATGCAACCTGGCATTCCATGTTGTCTCTTTGCCGACGGTCACATCCTGAGGAGGCACCAGTTTCAGCTTTATGCTCGGATTGAGCACATCCACCGAAACGGTAATTTCATTGCTTACTGTTTTGCCTCCACTCGAGACAGCAGTAACTGACGCTTGAACCGTCATCTGACCTGTTTTTTCAAATGTGCGAGAAAATTTAATCTTTGTTTCATTATTAGGCGGCAGCATGATCGGTTCGCTTTTTTGGTTCCCGTTGAAAGTAACAACCACATCATTTAGGTCGTCATAGCCATCGTTATTCAAGATGGCAGTCCATGCTCCCTCTTTACCGGCGGTCACATTCCAAGGCGGAATCAGTTGCAGGTTTATACTAGGGGACTTGGATATTCGGTTGTGTGCTTCGGCCAGAAATTCAGCAATATGGTAGGAATTGTATTCCAAAAAATTCATTTTGATCATTTGCTGCCAAGCTGATTCAGCCTCGGACCAGTTTTGGTCTTTATGAGCAGCGAGCGCTTTCTTAAAAAGACTGTCAGCTTTAAGCAGCTTTTCCCAGTCGGTGCTGACAGCCTTCAATTTTCCGGTCAGCGTCTTGTCATTCGGATTTAGTTCCAAAGCCCGCTTATAGGCCTTGATGGCATTTGCCCCTTTATTGTCGTCTTTGGCAAATTGATCTCCCTGACGGGTCCAGAATCCGATCTCAAAAGACCTAACTTTTTCATCTTCAGGCAGAAATGATTTTATCTGCTCTATGATCAGTGAGGTCTCATTGTCATTCCCTTCAGCCTCTTTTTGCTCTACATATGTCATTAAGCTGTCTCGAATTGGTCGAGCAGTCATCTCGCTTTCTTCATAACTGAGTGCCTTTTTATAGTTATCTATTGAATGGGCAAGATCTTTTTTAATCAACTCGTTATCACCGCGAACTCGCCAGATGCCAGCCAGACTAAGTCGTATTTTTTCATTGGTAGGTGCTATCTTAAGGGCCTGTTCGTATTGGAACAAAGCCTCCTTCTCCCGACCCTTCTGGACCAGAATCTTACCATATTTTTGCCGGGCTTGAACCAGTCCATCTCGGGCGCTGATCTCGTCAATGCTATAGGCTTTTTCAAACTCTTCTATGGCGGATTTAAAATTGCCCAACTCGAACAAAACTTGTGCAAGGCCCAATTGGGCACCACTATGGTTAGGATTCGCATCGAGGGCGCGCTGGTATTCAGCACGAGCATACTCTAAATCGCCATCGCTATGCGCATCCCGGGCATTTTCATATAAGCGTGAAGCCCGTTTGCTGATTAAATCGACGTCCCGGCGTGCACTTTCTAATGGATGGGACTTAAGAATCCAGCGCCTGACCAATTCTATCACAAAGTAGTAGTTGTCACTGTCAGGTTTGCGGCGCAGCATGTCCCATTCGACCAATCGATCTGGTGCATCCGTTAGTTCGAGTCCAGTCAGAACGATTTTGTGTTTTTCTAGAATCCGGCGGATATCTTCTTGGGAAGCCAAACCGCTTTTATCGGTGACGTGGGCCACGGCGGCCATAATGAAACGTTCAGCCCTGGGTAATCCATCCCAAAACCAATTCAATGCACCGTGTCCACTTTCGATAGTTTGGTCAACTAAATTTAAAACATCTGCTTTGCCAATAACCCGTTGACTTTTTTTCTTTGCATCGTTGAAGCTCTCAAAGCAAATCAACTGGGTAAAATATGGATGACCGCATGTTAAATTTAATATGGCTTCGATTGCACTATCTTCATAGGTCAGGAAATCTCTGACCGGCTCAGCAATGAGATTTTTAGCATTATTTTCCTTCAACAGGCCGATCTGACGGTAAACTGCCTGCTTGAAAATGGACTGAAAGTGTGTGGTCAATTCTTCAATTCGGCGACCGACAACGAATACGAAAATAATCTGTCGCTGATGCATAATCAGGTCTTGGAGATAAGGGAAAAGAGTTTCGGAGGCTGCTCCGGTTTTGGTTATTTCGTCACCGAGAACATCAAACTCATCAAATAAAAGTAAAAGACGCTTGTTTTCCAATTTCTTGTTGACTGACAATAAAAACTCATTACGAAAAAAGCGGCCGGCCTCATCGAATTTATCTTGTTCTGGGAAACCGATTTTTAGAGAGCGAGCCACGGTTCTGGATAGGTCATAGAGTACTTCACTCAACGATTTCTGTTCTTTACCTTGCAAATCAAAATAAACTGGAACAACAGCACCTTTTTGCATAAATTTTTTTGCAATTTGATGAAGAAGAGAAGTTTTGCCGACGCGCCGTTGACCATAGAACACGACCACATTCTGTTGCTCGGTTTCCAGAATGTCTTCAATAAAAACAAATGCGTCCTCTCGGCCATAGAAACCGGCATCTCCTGTAAGTGGCACGCCGATCACATAGGGATTCACGGGAAATTGATTTCCGTCCATAGCAAAAGTCCTAATTTATGAACAATTTCATTAACTTAACCGATTTGGCAAAGTATAATTTATTGGAATATCAAATTTATAATATACGAATTTAGCCATTTTGGAGGTTTTTCTAACCGAAGCATGGAGGCGGAGCAAGCTACACTGTATAACGGGTTATTTTCGTTAAATTGAGAGTGGGCCCACTATTCCATAGACCCAATTCGATAAGACGGCGAATGACGATGGTTTTCATGCATCAAATTACAAAAATCCCAGTTCACACGTCTCTTCAATACTTTGTTTCATTTGAAGATCGACAATTTTTACCTGTTTACGGATTCAAACAAGTATCCGCTCCATATTTTTGGCTTGACTTGAAAAGCACAGATCCGGGATTTCGACCACATTACCACTTGCAAGAGTCATGGGCATTTCAACGAAAAACGGATTCACCATGGAGCTGGTAAATAGGAGATCGCTTTTGCGATGGGTGATTATCTCAGAAGGTCACTTAAGTGTCAAGGATATTGTAAATTCAACATGTTGTCCGAAGCCTAAACCGTAAACCAGGACGTTTTCGTCGCTATCCGATAGTCATTGCAGCCAGCCAAGACAACGCTTCCGTCTCCTTATTCTAATTCGCCACATCAAGGTCCGGCAGTATCCTTATATCTCCCACTCGCCTATCACCCCCCCCTTCGATTTCCCCATCCAGGTTTAAGGTCTCGTACTATTCAGTCCCACAAAGGTTCCGCCGTTTTTCTGGCTCAAAATCCGCATGAGGGTGGCAAAACGCTCACCGGTATTGCCTCGTCCGACTCGATCTCTTAATATCACGGGGAAGCCGACGGCATGGATGCGGACGCGACGGGTCCCATCTTTGGTGGCCCTGTTGAGCCGATCGACTTGATCGATGACCGGTTGAATTGCCTTGCCGCTGAACTCGTCACCGAAGACATACAAGCTGATCTTTTTATCCGGTGCATAAAATGTCCGGATCGCCGCTTCGATGCCCTCCACCGGACTGCTGTTGCTAAACGAGCGCCAGGTGCTCAGATTGGAGATAATTGCCCGGCGGCGTGCCGGGGTGTCGGGTATCCATTGGCCCCGATACTGGGAGAACATGTAGTTGCCCATGTCGTTCATAATTTGGATACCCTTTACTTTTGGATAAACTTTTAGCGTTTCGGCAAGCTTTTTTTGCACCAAACCCCAGGCGTTGCGCTGCATGCTGCCGGAGGTGTCAATGATGAAGATGATGTATTCACTGTCCACCGGAATACCGCCGACGGAACGATCAACTTTGCGGGGTTGAGTTTTCAACAGCCGCTTCATCTCATCCGTCAGTTGCTGCAGGGCGCTCGCCAGCTTTTCTTCGATGATATTTTGTACCTGGGCGTGTTGATCGGATGCTGAAAATTCTCCTTTAATATCCGACAAGTCGCCCTGCAGCCGGGCGAGTTTTTTCCTCTCTTGTGACAGCTGCTCTTTTTTTCCCTGTAACTCCCGATTTAGCACCGCTGTCTCACCGCGAATTTCATGCAGTTCCTCCTCCAGCCGAACGATCACAGACTCAAGATCTTTGCTGAACGCTTCTATGATTGTGGGTTCAGCGAACTTGGATAATACAAACAGAAGGATGATAGCCCCAAAGCCGCAGCAGATCACGTCCAAAAAGGATAGACTGAATATTTCGATGTCTCGTCGGCGGGTTAACATATTAGGTTCAAAGGTTCAGGGTTCAGGGTTCAAGGTTGAAGGCTCAGGGCTCAAGGTTTAAGGCTAAAGGCTTAGGGTTCAGCCTAACCGCTGACCTGAAACGCTGTCAGTTTGACAATCAAGAATCCGTACCATTTTGGTGTAGTTTTTTATGAGCAATTAAAAATCACAAATCGCAAATACCAAACAAATCACAATGACCTAAATTCAAAATCCCAAACAATTGTCGTTTGATCCGCGGCGGCGGGTTTGGATATTGTAATTTGGAATTTATTTGTAATTTGGTGCTTGTCATTTGTTATTTCCGGTTTATCTGGGTTTAGGTCCTTGCTAATTATTTTTGTGCAGTCCGACTTCAATTCATTCCCACTTCCCAATCCCGTCACGGCCAATCCTTCGACGGGCAAAAAAACGACCCTCTGGTATCTTTGGCCAGCTTCCAGAAGGCGCTGGCTGCAAAAGGATCCCCTTCCATGGGATACAAAATGATATTGACCGGTACCCGGGCCGGCAGCCGGCGAATCGCTTCGTTGAATAGACTCAGACGCTTTTTACCGGAAACTCTTTTCCCCCAGGGCTTTTTTGCCCCCATGGTCGGAAGACTGTCCGACAGCAGGAAAATATTATCCGGTGCCGGTTTCATTTCGCCGATAACATTAAAAGCATTTAGCAGGCTGGTGCCCTTTTCAGGAACCAGTTTGCGGATGCCGGCCACGGTTTGATTGAGTTTGTCGATTTCGCCGGCATTTAGCCAGGTCCCGCCGGTTCCGGCCAACAACGGGACGGCGGCTTCATTGAAGGTATATACCTGAAATTGGCTGGGTGGAGGCAGTTGGGTGGTCAGCCAGTCAACGGTCGCCACTGTCTGTCGCCACTTGGGTGATTTTAGTTTTTCTTTGACGTTCAGGTTGCGTCGGCGAATGACACCGACAATCGTTTCAGCGAGCATACTGGCTGAGGCATCCACCAGTATTAAGATCCGTTTGCCCCCCATTTTCAGATCGGTGAGATACTGGCGATCCCCTTGTCCGGGGAAAGGCCGCAGTTTCGTCCCGAGTTCATCCTGGGCCTTGGCGCCGGCCCTCAGTCGTTTAACATCTTCTTCCAGGGACTTCAGATCGGCTTTTAATTTGTTGACGTGGGACTTCGCAGCCAGGGTGTCCTTGTCGCTGTCGGCCAGCTCGATCTGTCTATCTTTGATGGTTTCGATCACCCGGCGGGAGAGCCCCTGGGTTTTTGTTAGTTCAACCAGGGTTTTTTCCATGAGATTGCGGGCCAGGATTAATTCTTTTTTGCCTTCGAGCACCTGATTTTCAATGCGATTGACTTCAGCGCGAAGGTCGTTCGTAACGGTGTCGCGCCGGACGGCACCCTTGGCGTTGACCAGGACGAATAACAGGATGATCGCTCCCAGACCGCAGGTAATAATGTCCAGAAAGGACAAACTAAAGACATTCAGGCGGTTACGTTTCATCGCGATTTAGACAGGCAATCAGCTGGAATTGCTCACCGTTTGTTCCCAAGCGAATAATCTGGCCGAGCTTCACCACCATACTCCCGTTAACCCGGGTGCCATCCACAAAGATCCCGTCGCTGCTGTGTTCATCCAGTACAACTTTCCGGTCGCGAAGCCCGATGGTACAGTAGCGGGGGGAGATCCGGGAAGCGTGGTCATGAGTTTGCACGCAAGTTATTTTAGAATCCACCTCCATGCCGATGGAAAGCGGTTTGTCAGTGATGGGATAAGCAACGCTGCGATGGAGCAGGTGCGTCGGTAGCATGTCGGCCGTTTCCGACGACGGGTCAACATCGTATTTGGTTCGGGATTGCTGCCATGGGCGGCTGGTGAAAATAGATATTCCTTCGGTGTTGTGCTGACCGGATAACTGCTGCCAGATTTCAAGAACACCGTTGGCCGCAGCCCCCCGGTCGAGCTCGATGATTTGGGTATCCTCTATGGTGGACAGGATTTCCCTGAACCCGGGCAGCCGGCTGATGCGGTGTGATAATTGTAGGGCCAGCACCGGCTCCTTCTTACCATGTTTGTTTCGCATCCTTTCAACCAAGCGGCAAACATCCTCGTAAATGGCTTGAGCCTTAGGTGCGAAAAGATCGGGCTTGAGCGTAATGCTATAAGCGGTACCGGCATCGATCATATCAAACACCATGGATGAATTGTGCTGCAAATGTGATAGTACGTCGGGCAGACGGTCGTAGAGTTCCTGTTCCGAGGCGGCCAGATGCAAAGGGTCAAAGCGGGTGCTGCCAACAAATTCCTGGGCAATGGTTTCAACCCAATCCCGGTGTAGATGGATCAGACCTTTTCCGGCGGTCATTGCGGAATCTTCGATGGTGAGATACTCCCCCTGCTTAAGATAAATGACTTCGATGCGGTGGAGGTGAATATCCAGGTACATTAGCATTTTACCCGGACAGGCAATCGACGATGCCGCCAGTGCCATGGGAACAAAACCCTTAACCTCCATGGACAATTCCTGGGCGATCCCCAGGATAAGCCCCAGCTGCTGTTGGTCATAGAAATTGGGAACCACCAGAACGATTTCATCGCCATTCGTTTGAATAGCTTGCCAGATGCGGGTCAGATGATGGTAAACGATTTCGGCATGATTTTGGGGCGCATATTTAGCCGGCTGCTCCAGGGGTTCGGTATCCAGTTGGTCCCAGAATCGATTCAGGATTTGACGCGGAAACAGGTGCGCTTTGCCTTCGGCTTCTTTTCCCACCAGCAAGCCATCCTTTTGCGGCAGCGCAAAACCGGGGCTTTGCGTGGCTTGTCCATCCAGCTCAAGCAGTCTGGCGGGCGTGCCGGCGGCGGCGATTATTCCGGCATCACTAATTTCAAGGCCAATTAGGCTCATCTAAATCCTATGCTCCTTTCATTGTGTTCTTTGCCATAGAATCCACCATCCGCAATTCCAAACGATAACCCGGATAAAGCGGAAATAACAAATTACAAGCACCAATTTTCAAACAAATCCCAAATTACAATATCCAAATCTCAAATAAGATCAAACGCCAATTGTTTGGGATTTTGTATTTTGGTCATTGTTATTTGTTTGGTATTTGTTTTTTGTTATTTGAAATTTTCCGATTACTTAAACCTGAAACCTTGCATTCCTTACAACATGTTGTCAGACAAAAGCCAATAAGGGCCTAAGCTTTCACTGTGTATGCAAGTGCCTCGTCAATTTCTCCTCGCAATACGCCTCGGTGTCCATGACATAGTGTTCTTGAAGCGACTGCAATTGATGCAGCAGAAACATCAGCACAATGCTGATTAACAGTGCAATCAGGGTTGAATTAAAGGCCACGCCCAAACTTGTGGTGACATCGAAGATATCTCCTTCAATCGCTTTGTGGGCCTGTCCAAGGGCTTGCCCGATACCCCGTACGGTGCCGATAAACCCCACCGAGGGAATTGCCCAGGCGATGTAGCGGATCATGGAAAGATCGGATTCCAGACGTTCGGCTTCGGCGGCACAATAGGCGTGGGTGGCACCGGCGGCATCCTGTATGTTCCGGGTGGTACTGAACCGGTGCAGCGCTGCCAGCAGTGCTCTGGGCAGCAGGGCGTTTTGCTGCTGTTGCGGCAGGGCTTGAATTTGCCGTGACAGGCTGCGGGTATCTTCGGGTAGAATTCGCACCGCCTCCGCCAGCGGAATCAAATCTTTTTGCAGCAGCGCCCGATGTCTGATGGTTACGATGCTTTTATAGGCCATGATGGCCAGCGCCCAGAACATCAGGATAAAGCAGGTTTCCTGCTCATAGTCTTTTATCAAAACATATACGGATCGTTCGGTAACCTGTGATTTGTCCTCATCCAAGATGGCGGCCTGCTCAGCCAGAATAGCGTCGGCTTTTGGGCGGATCACGGCCAAATAGACTGCATGAACAATGATAATTATCAGTATCAGTGAGAACAGCTGGTAGATGAACTCCAATGAAACCGGAAAGGCTTTTTTCATAGTGATAATCCGTGGTCAGTTTTGATTGTCCCGATGAAATACGATTTGCTAAAAGCGTTAGGTTGTTTTGAGGGGCAAACGTCGAACATCGAATAATGATGTCGCTGCGCTCCGCAATTTAAATTCATTATTTCAGATTTCATTTTCTCTGACTTCTGTCATCAGTCTTCTGTCCTCCGTCCTCTTTCATATATCAACCGGGAAATCCACGGCCTGCTCTGCCGCGATTTCTTCGGACGGATTAAAAGGCTTCAAGGGTGCCGGTTTCGATTTGCCGGATGGGTCTTTTGGATCGGCATCTGGGCCTGATTCCGGCTCCGATACCGGGCCATTCTCACCGGGTGCCTCTTGAGCGTTGTCCCCAACGGTGTTTTCCTCGTTTTCGACCAACAGAATCGGGTTTTGTCTTAGGGCGGTTGAGGGCATGATTTCTGTTCGGTCGGTGTCTGCTCCCGGCACAATCGGACCCATCCCCCGGGTCGTCGGTGCCATTATGAGAACGATCGACAGAGCAAGTGTCGCGATGCGCTTGTTCAGTGAACTTTTCATTGTTCCTTAATTACAGATATCGTTGATTGGTTGATTAGCTGATTCGTTGAGTGGTTGTAAGTATGGTTTTATTCCATATTTGCAAAACAAGTGGGCACTTCATATTTCGAAAATCGTAACATCCTGATACTATGTCAATAACTCAATTCATAAGCCACCGGCTATGCCGGTGAGAATTTAAAAGGTTCTACCGTTACCGCGAGGGCATGCTCGATGGGTGCAAATCTGATCGATGCCGGCGGCTTATGAATTGAGATACAAAAGAATTTTTGCTTATTTATTACGTTTAATTGGTATACGTCAGCCGAACAACCAGCAATAAATTCGACTGATGCGACAATGATACTGCCCATGATGAATCAGTCAAGTCGTCATACAAACCGACAGATCCGATAAAACAGAGATCAAAAAATTCTTTTTAAAAATCAGCGGCCACCAGCAGAGGTGGCCCGGCCTCTTCCAAGGGCCATCCTCATACCCCCAGCTCTGCTGGTGGTCGCTGATTTACCTAATCAACCATTCAACCAGTAAACTATTCAACCAGGCATGAAAATATGGAAATCAGCATTTGATAACATTTGAACCCCTGGCCCAGACCTGGCATGTCAAGATGTGGTGATATAAAGCCGAGCCCATATAGCATGAAATTAATTGCATAGCCACATCCCGTCGCGCTCTCCGAGGCGTAGGCTACGAGCCGGAGGCCAGGGCGGGCCTGAACCTGGAACCTTTCATTTCAAATACCGGCAAACACGAAAACCCAGATCCGGACGCTTCGTGCTACTGTAATCGCGGTATGAAAGTCTTAGTTCACTGATACCGGCCTGTTTCCAACCGGCTCCCCGCACGACATGATGTTTCCCGTCATCAGGCCCCAGGGGGTCGATATATATTTTATCGGCTCGATACGGATAAATCGAATAATAATCATGGGTCCATTCCGCGACATTACCTCCCATATCGTACAAACCCAAAGCGCCGGCCTCAAATTTTTGCGGCGGTGCGGTGACCGCGTATCCGTCATTATATGACGGCAGATAATATGTCAGCAACCCTTTAGCGGAAATATCCGCAAAATTTCCGGCCCTGCCGGCCGGCGGAAATTTATTTCCCCAGGGATACTTCAGGGCAGTCCCCTTAGCACTGAAACGGGCACAATATTCCCACTCGGCTTCCGTGGGAAGCCGATACCCGATACCTACGGGATTTTCAGCAATCAGCCTGCCTCCTTTATGCACATATACCGGGGGTAGAGATTCCTTAACGCTCAACCAGTTGCAAAACAGTGCCGCTTCTTCCCAGGTTACGTCCACCACAGGCAGTGTATCCCGATTGAGGCTATGACCGTTGAGTGCCCCGGAGTCGTGTACGGCTAAGAATTGTCTGAATTCTTCGTTGGTGACTTCGCGTACGCCCATATAAAACGGTCGCTGCAGATTGATGCGGCGCAAGGTCTCATTGGAGCGGCGGCCCTGTTCCCGGCGCGATGATCCCATTGTAAAGGACTGTGGCCGAATCAGTTTGAGGGCATAGCCGTTTTTGGTGGTGATGGTGTCGGTCCTGACATTTTCAGCGGACGATTGTTTGACTAGCGTGACGGCAATTTCCTGGGGAAAGCCCGGACGAGGGGTGATGCGGGTGCGGTAAGGTTGATAGCCTTTTTTCTTTATTTCCAAACGGTGCTCGACGGCGAGCAGACGTAACTGCCGCGGCACTTTTCCCCTTGGCTTTCCGTCAACGATAATCTCGGCATCGGCCGGTGCCACCACCAGATGAATGATGCCCAGTTTGGGCGTTAACTTGACGGTGAGTGTTTTTGATGCCGCACTGCCGACAGTGACCTTCCGGATCTCTGTTTTATATCCTGCTTTTGACAATTGAATCAAGTGGGTTGTGTCCGCCGACAGGTTTAGTTTTGTCGGGGTTTGACCGGCGAAGGTGTTTGAAAGCATGACATTCGCGCCGGATGGATTCGTTTGCAGTGTCAACGTGCCGTCCGCGGGCTGCAATCGGACGGTGTCCAGCACCTGCGGGTGATTGGCTTCGACCACCAGGCGGGTGCGCCATGGTTTGAAACGCTCCGCTTTCAGCTCGATATTATGGTCGCCTGCCAGCAGTTCAAGGGTTGTGGGCGTGCTGCCGACGGCTTTTCCGTCGACTAACACGGATGCGTTGTCGGGAATGGAATCGATGGTGATGTCCGACCATGCCGGAACCAGGGCATAGTCAAATTTCTGATGGATGTCGCAGCCCTCCACTGCTATTTCATCGCGCAGGTCCTGGTATTTTTCGGCACGGATCTCCACAACGTGGCGGCCCGGATTTACTGCCAGTTCTTGAACCTGTGATTTTTTAACTTCTTGACCGTCGATATACACCCGGGCTTCCTCCAGCAACACCGACGGTTTGTCCGAGCGGTGTGCTTGAAACGACAATCGCCCCGGAAGTTTTGCCATGGAATATTTCAGTATCTGGCTTTTGTCATCGCTGACCAAAAACCGTTTCTTGAGCAATTCAAAACATTGCCTGGTTGCCTCAAAGGTATATTCGCCGGGGCGCATCAGGTAATAGGCGCCTATCTTGGGTGCCGCCAGGCCGCCCTCGATCGAAATTTCTTCCGGTTGGGGTTCAATACGGATGACCACCTGCCGGGCCGTGAATACAAACCATGCCGCGACACCGAACAGGATGAGGAGGGCTGCAAGGGCGGCCCCGATGAACCACTTCAGGCGGGCATGGGGTTTTCGAGGCCGTTGGCCGGGACGAAATGAAACCGGTTTTATCTCAATCGGCGCACTGGCGGGGGTGCGGTCTTTGGTCCCTGATTTGGTCTTCAAATCTTAACCCTGCATTTGACGGTGATGCGCAATGATTGCAGACCGGGTTTTACTTCAATCTTCTGCCGAACATCCTGATATCCGTCACGGGTGCCCACGACGGTGTAGGTGCCAGGGCGCAAATCAAGTTCGTGTACTGAAAACCGGCCTAATTTACCTACCTTATAGACAGCGACACGGGTGAGATTATCCGACTCGATAGCGATTCTTACCGGGGTTTGGGCAGCATCAACCAGTTGTTCCAGTTTTTTAATACGAGTGGTCAGCATTGCGCCCCTGGGGGTTATCTCTTTGGCCTCCGCAAGCAAAAGGACTGCATTTTTAAGCTGACTGTCCGACTCCAGAGCCTTTGGCTTCGACAGAAAAAAATCTATCCGTCGGTTGATCTGAATCTGTTCCAGGGCCTGATTTTTTCCCCGGACGGCAAATTGCAGATTTTTATCGATGTCAAGGACCGCAAGGTAGGATTTCAGCGCCCTTTGCCAATCTTCGGCTCGTTCAGCCGCCTGGGCCGTCCGGCGCAGTTTGTCGATACCGGACAGCCGGATGGCCTGGTCTACCTGTAAAAGGGCATCGGAGACCTCGCGGGAATCGGAATTTAAGGATTTCGCTTTCAATAGCCGGGTGCGAGCTAACTTATATTCATTGCGGTGAAAAGCCGCCAGCCCATCAGACAACAACTGTTGAAATTGTTCGGCTTTTATCAGATCGTTTATGCGGTCTAAGCTTTGGCGCGCTTTTTCGGAAGCGGAATCGATTTCCAGGGCCTTACTATAATCGGACCGGGCCAGAGACCAGAACTTATTTGTCTCATGTTGCCGGCCCGATGCAATCAGCTGCATCACGGTTTCAATGGTTTCAGCGCGTTTCAGACCCTGTTGCGCACCGGCGTCGGCGGGGGCAATCTTCAAAGCCACTGAGAATTTGCGTCGGGCAAGGGTGCCGTCTCCATCATCGAGTGCCTGGTTACCTTCCCTCATCAGCTGTTGGCGGGCTGCATCGGACCGGCCGGTCAATTCTTGGGCGAGCCCCCCTGCTTGGCCATATCGTTCGGCTGCCGGAATGTACTGTTTCTCCATGTAGAAGGCATCGGCCTGCCGCCCCAGTTCGATCATAGACAGGTATGTATCGCCGCCCCACTCGGAAACGGCCAGTTGATCCAGTTTGCCTTTGACCTCCAGGTATTCCGCCAGTTTTTTTTCGGCATTGGTTGTTTCGATTTCGAGCTGGGCGGCGTCCACCTGCGGTGTCGGCTCTGGAGGTGGTTCGATGGGTTTTTCCACCGCTACGGTTTTGGTGGGCAATGGGTTATTTGTCGCGTCTCGGGCTTGAAGTGGCTTTTTTGAAAGGAAATGCAGCAGCCAGCCGCCGCCGATGATCAGCAAAATGAAGGAACCGACCAGCGCCAGGATTTTAAATCGATTCCGGCGTCTGAAATTATCGCGGCCGGCCCCGTTGTCCTTCTTGGGAGTAACCAGTGGCGTTATGGCCTCCGCGATGGGTTGGGTGGCTTCATGCTTCATGGGCGTTCAAGGGTACTGGTTACTGGTTTCTGGATGCTGGATAAAGGAATCGCTCTCGTCCTCTGCAGCCACTGGCTAATGCGTCGGCTCGTTTCATTTTTTTTTATAGAATCGACAGAATACCTCTCTTAACCAGGATCGAGCATCCAGTATCCAGCATCTTGGTCAATGTCTGGAGCAGCGTTTTTGTCCAAATAATAAGGCCGAATTGTAAAAAAATGACAAGGTCTGAATTCCATCCTTCGTCCTTCGTCACTCGTCATTCATGGTCGGTTCCGGGTCAAAACCGGTCTCGGCATAATAGATTTTTCGCAATAACTCCCGCCATTGTTTAAATTGCTCTTCCGCCGAACCCGTGAGCTCATATTGCTTGCCTTGGAATTCCATGACAACCGGTTTCATTTCACTGCTAAAAGATTCGCTGAGTTCCTGGATGGCCGCTTCATGGATTTCAGCTTCTTGGGAAATATTGAAACCGCTAATGATTACCTGGCCGCCGATGAGGATCAACCCGGTTTGAAGGCCACCTATGTTGATCGAATCAATCGAACCGGCCGCAATCGCACCCGCTACCAGCATGGCTCCGATCAGCTGCCTGGTCAGGGCCCTTCTTTTTATCTCCTTCATGGCCCGACGTTCGGTCATGCTAAGGTCGCGCCAATTTTCATAGGAAGGCCACATCTCATTGTAGAATTGATCATATTGTTCATTGAGTGTGTCAACATACATGTATTCGCGCTCTCGTATTTTGAGCAAACGTTCCATCATGGGATCGTCGTCGGCCGGCAATCGATTGATGGTAATCGTCCCCTCTTCACCTGTTACCAGATGTTCGCCGAATGCTTCCGGAGCGAATTCGCCGGCGAATTTTAATTTTGCCGTGGTGCGAATTTTTTTGATTTCGGCCGGGCTCAATTCCTCTTTAAACCTGGCCATGTCATTGGCAATGGTGTTGTACAGGTCCTGAAAGGCGTCTTTTTCCCCCAGACGATTACCGGCGTATGTGCTCCGGTTGGCTTCAGCTTTGTAATTCCTTGAAAACCAGGTTACGCCGGCGGCATCGGTCACATCGATTCTGAGGCCCAGATTCTCGCCGTTGGATTCGAGGATTTCACCTTCAACCAATAAATCGACACTATTGGTTTCGGCCGGGATCACCCGCACCGCCCCCCACTGGCTGCTTTGGCGCAAGGTGTTTTTGAGATGGTAGGGAATAAAGTGGCTTTCGGCTTTGCGGATGTCGTTATTGGTGCCCTCGTCCTCAGCCGCTTCTTCGGTTATCTCTTCGCTTTCAAAAACAAGAATGCCCACATCCATCAACTGGTCTTCAGGGATCTCCTCCTGGGCGTGCTGAATCACGGTGGGCCCAACCTTTTGGGCGTGATAGGTGGCACAGCCGGATAGGACAAGCAATATAGCGGCGACGATTGTAAGATTATGAAAACTGAATTTCATTTTTATTCCAGAACCCAGGTATTTGACTGATTTTACGAAAATTATCTGTTTAATGAAAAATATTAAAATTCCAAGCACCAAAAACCAAATTTCAAACAAATCCCAATGACTCAAATTCAAAATTACAAACAAATGATCCGTTTATAAATACGGCCAACGGTATCATCGCTGGCAGACCAGGGTTTGCGAAGTTGTACGAATCGATTGTGGTGATAGTTTTGGTCATTGAATATTGAAATTTGAGATTTATTTGTAATTTGATGCTTGAGATTTGGGATTTTAATCTCCTTTAGTTGCCCTATTCACTGATTCCTCCTCTGTCTAGGCAACGGTCCGAATATTGTCCTGTTAATCACCTGCTTTTTTTATATTCCTCGTACTCTTTCCAGAGTTTTTCCTTTAGCTCGGGATCCGTTTCGTTTTCAGCTGCTTCCCGCAGCTGCCGGGCGACGATATCATCATCTTCGGTGTCGGTCCGACCCCGATCACCTGCAGATGAACCTTTACCTCCTTTGCGAGATCCATCCCGGGAAGTTGTTTCAGTATCTGCGGTATCTTTTGTCGTTCCCGTTTCCCCGTCGCTTTCCGACGTCTCCTTTTGCCCGTCGGTTTCCTGGGATGATTCAGATCCGGAGCTATCCACGTCCAACCCTCTGTCACGCAGGCGTTTGGCCGCATCCGCCGCTTCCTGCGCCAGGTCCTGCAATTTTTTGGCGGAATCGGCGCGGATCTCATCCATTTCCTTTAGTAGTTTGTCATCAAATTTTGCCAGCGATTCATTAAATTCTTTGTCCAATGCCGCGACTTCATCCACAGTTTGATCTTCCGGGATATTCGGATCATATATATTACCCGATTTGTTGGGGGCCGGCGAATTGGCGTTGGTTTCTCCCGGGGCATGCCGGTCGTAGGCCGCCTCCATCTGCGCCACAATCTTGCGATTTTCAGCGGTCATCGCCTGGACGCGCGCCAGATATTCTTCATAATCCTTAATCGCCTCGGGCGACGCATCGCCGGATTTTTTAAGGTGCTCAAGATCAGAAGCGATCCGTTTTTCCGTTTCCCGGCTGGTTTTCAAATTTTCACGGGCTTCCGCCAGTTTGGCATCAGCCGCATCCGCGGAAGCGGACCTGGTTTTATTTGTATTTTCAGCGGTTTCATCCGGTTTGGGTCCGGTCACAGGTTCAGGAGGCGATTGGCTGGACTGTGCATTTTTGCGGGATTCTTGCTGGTTGGCACCGGATTTATTTTGGGAAGGCGGTTGGCCGGCTTGTGATTTATCCCCGGATTCTTGTGGTTTGGATTCGGTTTGGTCTGATGGCGGCGTCCGGTTTTCGCTTGTATTTTCAGCAGGTTTTTCCATTTCAGGCTTGGACTGATCCGTAGTACCCGTGTGGGCGCAGGCGTTCAGCCACATCGCCGTCAAAATAATTGCCAGTATTCTTAAGTTCATTTTGAAAAATAATAGATCTCAAAGGGTTAGGTAGCTGATTGTTTCCACCGCCGGGTAAAAGAAATCTTTGTTTTTGTGATCAGCTCCCAGTTATTTATAGACCGAAACATAAGATTTTGGCATTTGAGTGTCAAGCGGCAATGCCGGTGCGAGTCGGTTGGCGCTGGGTGAGCATGTCAAAAAGTAAATCAAAGCAACAGCAATTCAAAGCCGCTGTGAGATACCCCATGGAGGCTGGGTCTTTATTGTAAGGATATTTCGATCTTTATAATTTAAACGGCCAGTATGATAAGTTATTGATGTCAAATAGAAAATTTCAATAGCAACCGACGGGTAAGAACGAGGGCCAGCAAATTCGGCCTGATTTGATTGCCTTTATATCTTCTTGACTCCATTGGCTATTTTGATAATCTGGCTTAACCATTGTTTTGGTTATAAAACCGATTAAAACTAAGAAAATTAAATTTAGAACGATTCGCCCGAAATCCAGCATTGTTGATGCGACCACAGACGTTTGTGTTGTATCAGATTTAACGACAAATCAATAGTTCTGAATTTATCTTATTTATAATGCGAAAAGATTCAAAATTATATGCAATCCAGCAGGACGCGCAACGTGTCGCGGAAGCAATTTCCTCCTCTCTTGAGCTTGAAACGGAAATTGTGGACGAAAGGTTAACCATTGTTGCCGGAACCGGAAGATACCGTGATAAGGTAGGACTTAAGGAAGAAGGCGGAGACCCGCAGGCCGGCTATATGTACGGAAGAGTGGTAACACGAGGCAAGGCCGAAATCGTTGAGGATGCCCCCAACGATCCAAAGTATGATCCGTCCGTGCACATCGGGACAACTGCTGAACTGGCTGAAATCTGCTGTCCCATCATCGCCCGGGGCAAGGTTTTAGGGGTAATCGGATTGGTGGCCTTCAGTGAGACCCAGCGGGATTTTCTTCTCAAGCGTAAGAACCAACTCGTGGATTTCGTTCATCGCATGGCAGAACTGCTGGCCAGCAAGGCAGTTGAAACCGAAACCCTGCGAAATATTACCGTTGTTTCCAACCAGCTTCGAACCATTATCGAGTCCATCGATAACGGGATTTTGGCCGTTGACAATCGGGGAACCATTACCCATTGCAATCAAATAGGGGCAAATCTGATACGGCGCAACCGGCGTGATATCATCGGTGAGCGGATCTCGAAAATATGGGCCGGATCCCCGATTTTAGAAGTTTTAAGGGGGGGACGCGGATATGATTGGCGCGAAGAATCGTATCAGGCTGCCAATCACACCATGCATTTTATGGTCACGGTCAAACCGGTTGTATTGGAGAGCAATATTATGGGCGCAGTTGCATCCTTTAGAGATATGGCCGATGTTCGAAAAAAAGCCTATGACATGATTGTATCAGTTCAGCCGGTTGGGATCGATGATATCTGGGGTGAAAGCCCCCAGATTCGGGAATTAAGAAAAACGGTATTGCAGGTTTCCCAGAGTAACGCCACCGTGCTCATCACAGGTGAAACCGGCACCGGTAAAGGG
>Ga0316191_10000806_pt1 | contig 21010 bp, 19 predicted proteins | sample Eddworburr2cm_MG_FD_204928 | JGI IMG/M metagenome (GOLD analysis project Ga0316191, IMG submission 204928) | Coastal sediment microbial communities from Maine, United States - Eddy worm burrow 2 cm | ecosystem: Environmental > Aquatic > Marine > Coastal > Sediment | place: USA: Maine... | reverse complement strand
CTGGCACTGCATCGTGAACTGGAACGTCGCGACATCAAGGCGACTTTTCGCGCGACGGGCCAGACCGGCATCATGATTGCCGGAGAAGGCATTCCCATTGATGCGGTCGTCGCCGATTTTATCTCCGGCGCTGCCGAAGTCCTGTCACCAGACAATGATGACGATCACTGGGACGTGATCGAGGGCCAGGGTTCATTGTGGAACCCGAGCTACTCGGGCGTCACGCTGGGCCTGCTGCACGGCTCGCAGCCCGACGCGCTTGTTGTTTGCCATGATGCAGCCCGCACCAATATTCTCGACGTGTTCGGCGACTACCCGATTCCGGCACTCGACGAGGTTGTCGACGACGCGCTGCGCCTTGCGCGCCGTTCTCGCCCGAGATGCTTCTGTGCCGGCGTCAGTGTTAACACATCGACAATGACCGACTTCGAGCGAGAAGCTTATCTCGGCAAACTGCAGGATCACCTCGGTCTGCCTTGTGTCGATCCGGTGGCCACGGGCATGTCGCCCATCGTGAATTTCCTTTTGAAGCACGCATGATGAAACGCAAGATATCCCTGCATACCGAGTCATGGCCCGCCATCACACCGTTTCGCATTAGCGACAACACGTGGGACGATTTCCCGTGCGTGGTTTGCGAGATAGATCAGGACGGTGCCGTCGGTCGCGGCGAAGCGCTTGGCGTGTACTACCTCGACGAAACGCCTGAGTCGATTGCCGCCCAGCTCGAAGCGATCTCTCCCGAAATTGCTAGCGGCGCGGATCGCCAGGACCTGCTCGATTTGCTTCCTCCCGGCGGGGCACGCATGGCCGCCGACGCCGCGCTCTGGGACCTTGAGGCACAACTCACTGGCCACACCGCCTGGTCGATAGCCGGGGTCGACGCTGGCCCGATAGAAACGGTTTTCACCATCGGTCTCGAAGACACGCCCGATGAGATGGCTGCCAAGGCAACAGCGGCCGCCGACATCTCCCTCTTTAAAGTGAAGCTCGGAGCGGATCGCCCGGTGGAGCGCATTGCGGCGATCCGCGAAGCGAGACCGGAGGCGCGCCTCGTGGTCGACGTTAACCAGGGGTGGACATTTACGGAGCTGCAGCGTTATGCAACCGAGCTGCACGCGCTGGACGTCGCCATGATCGAGCAGCCCTTGCCACGTGGCGGCGACGACGAGCTCGAAGGGTATGAGGCGCCGCTACCGCTTTGCGGCGACGAATCCTGCCTGCATCTTGGCGAACTTGATGATGCAGCACGCCGCTACCAGATGATTAACATCAAGCTCGATAAGACCGGCGGCCTGACCCACGGTCTCGAACTCGCGCACGCGGCGCGAGCGCGCGGGCTTGCGCTGATGGTTGGCTGCATGGGCGGCACATCATTAGCGATGGCGCCGCATCACGTGATCGCACAACTCTGCGACTTCGTCGATATCGATGGGCCGCTATTGATCAGGACGGACCGGCCGGGCGGGCTGCACTACGACAAGGGTATTGTCACCCTGCCTGAGCGTCCTTTCTGGGGTCAGCCCGGCTAGCCGCGTCGAGCGCCCGGCAAAAGGGTACACTGGTCGGAAAACACGCTACGGAGAAACAACGATGGGTCGACTGATGGTGTCATTGCTATTGCTTGCGTCAGCGGCAGCCCTTGCCGGCGAGACCAAGGCAAATTCGGTGGAGTTCTCGAAGACGATCGAAATGAAAATGGAGTCGCAAACAAATCATTGCGCTTCCACAGCATCCGTCGATTACTTCCAGCGCGGCCCGGAGGCCCAACTTGAAGCGACGATCGACAACCACGATTGCGCCGCATCTTCGGGCGAGTTTGTCGTCGAAGTGACCATTCGTGCGGACAGCGCGGAGGAGTCAGAAAAATTGAAGTTCCCCGAGACCTGGAGCCGGGAAGACGACGCTTCCGTCGTCGTTAAGCGCCTTTATCCAATCGGCGACGACACCGACCTTTTGCGCGTCAAGGTCCGCAATATGCGCTGCACCTGCACTGAGGCTGCGGAGCCTGCCAGCAACCCCTGACGATCGCCGGGATGCTTTGACCGACCGTTTCGACCGGCCAGGATCTGACCATGAGTAAAGTACGCTGGGGAATCGTCGGGGCTGGACGTATCGCCCATACGTTCGCGCAAGACATGTCGGCAACGACAAACGGCTTGTTGCAGTCCGTCGCAGCGCGCAATGGCGATGCGGCTCGAGCATTTGCCGATCAATACGGGGCCCCGGGTTCCTGCGGCGGCTACGCGGCACTGTACGCGGACCCGGACGTTGACGCTGTCTATGTCGCGACGCCACACACACTGCATTTGCAGAATGCCGGGGACGCGCTCCGAGCGGGCAAAGCCGTGTTGTGCGAGAAACCGATCACCGTCAACGCCGCTGAATGCCAGGCGCTGATCGACATCGCGAACGAATCCTCCAGCTACCTGATGGAAGCGATGTGGACGTGGTTCCTGCCGGCTGTTCGTAAGGCGAAAGAATGGGTCGATGCGGGACGCATTGGCAGGATCGTGCAGATCAAGGCCGACTTTGGTTACCCGCTGGTCTATGCGGCCGACAAGCGCGAATACAACGCCGAGCTTGCCGGCGGCTGCCTGCTCGAGATGGGCGTCTACCCGGTCGCATTGGCTGCCCTGTTCGCGGGTCGGGATCCGATCGACATCTCCGTGGTTTCACGCCATGCGCCGAACGGAGTTGAGAACGATGTTGCGGCGATCTTCAACTATGACGACTTTGTCGCAACGCTCGGCACGTCATTCCGGGCCAAGTTGCAGAACTGGGCCTATATCATTGGTGAGCACGGGTATGTCGCGATCCCGAATTTCTGGTGCGCCAATGAATGTCAGCTGTGGGCACTCGATGAAATGGTAGACCGTTTCGCCGATGGCCGAACGACGAACGGCTTCGATTACCAAATCGAAGCCGTTAACTCCGACTTGCTGGCGGGGCGCAAACAATCAGAGATCATGCCGCTTTCTGCGAGCCTGCAATTCCAGCAACACATGGACCTGATTCGCTCGAAGTTTCAGAGCTGAGTGACGCGTTCCTCAATCACACTCGAATCCGGATTGTTGCTCAGTAGCGAAAGATGTAGGAGACCCTGAGGTTCAAGTCACTGTCCGTGGAAGCGAACGAGTTGTCCGGGTTGATCGTGGCGCCGTGGTTCAGGACCAGGACAATCTCTTTACCAGCCTCCGGCAGGTAGCGCAGCCGGCTGTTGATGCCCGCAACCTCGGCCGTGTTGTCGAATTGCACAAGATTGGCCCACGACCATCGTGAATTGAACGCAATATCCGTCCTCACGCTGGCTAATCGGGACTTGAAACTACCGCTCGAAAGATCGACGTCGTTCTCCATGTACGCCAATCCAAGGAACAGGTGTTCGGATTGGCGCCACTGCAACTCGACTGATTTCATGAGGCGAGTTCCGTCGAAGTAGCCACCATTCTCAACCGCGAGTTCGACCCGTACCGGTCTCTGCACCCCGGTTCTGATCTGCGCGCGGTAGCGGTCGAACTCGTATTCACCGGCCGGCACATTCAGGCGATCAAACAACTCGAAATCTTCCAGGACAGCCTCTCTCTGGCGACTCCAGCGCAGGAACACGTAATCGTCCTCATTGGAATAGAGGCCAACCGGCTCGATAGCCATTCTCTCCGACAGCGTATTACCGTCCATATCTGTCGTCAGGTAATAGTCGACGCGGTGATTGATGGCGCGCCAATAGCCTGTTTCCGGTCGTGTCCGGTAGCGCGTACCGGTGGCGATACGACGAATTCCCTCCCGGTTGATAAAGCCGAGCGCCGGCCTGAAGTTCTCTTCAATATTTTGCAGATCCACGTACACGGACAACTTGTCACTCGGTATCTCGAAATTGGCGCCGAATGCCTGATCATCGCCATCAAGGTCCGACGACTCGCTCTGTTGTGCCCAGAACTTGCCGGTCAGGATCTCCCCGAATGGACCGTCGCTCTTGCGGTACAGGAAATCGACACCAACTACGGCGTTCGACTCATTCGATGTCGGATCGCCATGCGTCACGATGAACCCCACTGAAGACTCGTCCAGCACATTGTAGGAACCACGCGCGACAAACAGGTCTTTGGCCGTTACGTCCTCATAGGCCTCCTGGCGTATTGCCAACGCACCGACACTGAAGTCACCCACGCGCCCGGTGAGCTTGGCACCGGCAATGATGCCAACCTCCTCGCCATCTTCACTAAGGCCGATTCGCCGCGAGAAGAATGGCCGGCCATTGGTGTTGATATTGCCGAACTCGAAAATGCCGGCGTCCTGCAGGAAGAAGTCCCGTTTCTCGGGATAGAACAGGGAGAAGCGATCGAGCGCGACCTGCTGCTCATCGACTTCTGCCGTCGAGAAATCGGTGTTGAACGTGAACGTCGCACTGAGGGACGGTGTTATTCGGTAGCGAATATCCAGGGACGGTTCAACACCGTTGGTCTCCAAACCAGCAACCCTGTCCTTGCTTCGGCTGGCGGTAACCGACGGCACGACGTCCAGCCCCAGGCCCTGCTCGATTTCACCGATCCCGGTAACTTCGCCACCGTAGGCCGGCCAGTCCTGGCGTTCGTACGAGGACCACAAATCGTACTCCTGCTTACGCACGATGCCGCGCCCGAAGTTAATGCCCCAGGTATCGGAATCGGGGGCGAATGAGATGGACTTGAACGGAATAGCGATCTCGGTCGCCCAACCGTTTTCATGCACCTGCGATTCAGCGTGCCAGATCGCTTCCCACTCTTCGATAAAACGGGCATTGTTCTCGCGCAAGGCGTCGCGACGAACGCCATTGGCATTGACCTGGAAAAAATAGTCGTTGCGCTTGTTGTTGAAACTGTCGAGCGTCACCCAGAAGCGATCGTCTGAGTAAAACATCTTTCCCTGGATTAACTGCTTGGCTTGTATCGCTGCGGGATCACTATCCTGCAGATTTGCAGCAATATAGAGAAACTCATCGTCATAGGTGACGCGAACGACGGTTCGCTCAGTTGGCGCCGCTCCGTTGGTTGGCGCCGTCTGGTGAAAGTCATCGACAAATGCAGCGTCCTCCCAGACCGCATCGTCGAGCACCCCGTCGATTACCGGTGGCGAATCAGTGCGACGAATCTCAAAGGATTTACGCTCTCCATTTACGCTGTAGTTCGCTAGCGCTTCGGTCGCGAACAGCAATAGCATCGCGACGATTAGCAGTCGTTTTGTCATGACGAATCCCCAGGTGCGGTCACGCAATACCCATTAGAGGAGCGGGAATTCGGAATGGTTGCGTCGCTTGCGACGACGGGTTTCTATCCTGCGACGAGCGGTGCAAACCGCGTCACAGTTAGCTAGACGTGATTAGCCAGGCGTTCGAGATTGCCTTTGTATTTACGGCTCAGTTTGAGCTCGGTCGCGTCTCCAAGCTGCAGGAAATACTCGCCGTTACGATGCGGACGCATGGACGTCACACGATGCCGGTTGACGATTGCCGAGCGATGTACGCGCACGAACGTCTCGGGATCGAGCAGGTCTTCAAGGTGCTTCATAGTCCCTCGCAGGACAAACGTGTCACCGCTGGAATGAACGCACATGTAATCACCCGCCGCGTCTACCCAGTCAATGGAGTCGACATCGACACAATTGGTCTCCGCGCCATCACGAATGGCGATACGCTTCGGGTAGCCCTGGTGTTCACCCGTCGCCGCCTCAAGGGCTGACTCGAGCGTGAGTTCGCGGCCGGTCAATTCACAGACGAACTTGAGCAGCCTGTTGCGTTGTTCGTCGGCCTGCTTCGCCTCCCGGTGCCTGCGCACGCGCTCGATCGCTTCGCGGAGGCGATCGTCATTGATGGGCTTCAGCAGGTAATCGAGTGCGTTTGCGTCAAATGCCTGCAGCGCGAATTCATCGTACGCGGTGACAAAGACGACATCGGGCATGACGCTGCCCGACATTTGCCGGAGTACCTCGAAACCATCCATCCCGGGCATCTGGACATCAAGAAACATCAGGTCCGGCGACTGTTCGCGAACGGCAACAAGTGCTTCACGGCCGTTTCGAGCCTGGCCACAGATTTCGACGTCGTCAAAGCTTGCGAGCCGAATCTCCAGACCGCGGCGAGCCAGCTCCTCATCGTCAACGATCAGCGCCCTAAGCATCTCTGGCCTCGAACGGGAGGTTTATCGTCACGGTCAGGCCACTCGGTTCATTCGGTGCCAGTGTAAATGCCTGCTCGTCACCGTAAAGCTGCTGCAGGCGTTCACGAGTATTCTTGAGGCCGACGCCGCTCGACTTCTGGCCGTTATTGCCATTACCAAGACCGGGCCCGGTATCCGACAGTTGCACAATAAGCGTGCCGTGTTGCACACGCGCCGATATGCGTAATGTGCCGCCGTCTTCGCTGGGCGTTATCGCGTACTTGATTGCATTCTCGATCATCGGCTGCAGAATGAGGCTCGGCACGAGCGCGTCCAATGCACGTTCGTCAATGTCTTTCTCAATGACCAGCCGATCACCAAAGCGTACTTTCTCGATCTCCAGATAAAGATCGATTGCATCGAGTTCCGAGCCGAGCGTCACGCGGCTCATCGGGTCGTTGTCGAGCGTATAACGCAGGAAATCGCTCAGCCGGCTCACAGCCTGGTTAGCCGTATTGTTGGCCCCGTCGAGTATCAGCGTGGAAATCGCGTTCAGCGTGTTGAACAGGAAATGCGGGTTCAACTGGTAACGCAGCATCTTCAGCTGTGCCTGGTGCGCGGCGGCGACCGCCTTGAGTGTCTGCTCGGTCTGTTCCTGCAATTGCAGATAATACTTGATGCCGAGGTACAAGCCGCTCCAGCACAGCATGATGTAGAAAGACCCGAGCACGCCGCCGACGTAATCCATCAGGTGCTCGGGCTGCCAGTTGTTCTTGACCCAGTCGTAATACAGAACGTTGCGCAGCCACTGCCAAAAGAACGCAACAAAGTAACTCGTCGCCAACATCGTCGTCCCTAGGGCAACGACGGACCGCGACCACATGGCCCGATACAACAAGCGCATACCCAGCGTCGCCAGGAATCCACTGGCCGCCGCTGCAGCTATGACAGCGAAGTAGGCCTCGGGTTTCTCGTGCGCGAGCGCGCCCAGCCAGGCGGCCAGCGCATAGCCGGTCCAGCCCGAGATATTCAGGATCCAGAAAAGGCGACCCCGGTCGCGGAATAGTTCGTCAAGATTCACCGGCCGATTATAGACCGAGCGATTCAGCCATATGCACGTTTCATCGTGCGAGAGGCACGTTTCATCGCTAGCCTGGCCGCCCGTCGACTCGCGGTCGCAACAGCATCGGGGCGTAGCGCAGCAAAAACACCAGGAACGCGAGTATCCAGACCGCGCCCGACGCAATAATGACCGCGCGGTAGCTGCCGGTCATACCCGCAATGACCCTGAGAATTGCCCCAAGCTGTAGCAGCAGGAAAGATGCAACGTCGGCGCGACTCGCAATCAGCTTTCGCCCGGTGTGGCCGAGGCTGCTGCGCATCATCATTGCGACGATCAAACTGCTGAGCGCGCCCACGGTCAGTGCGTGAATCCACGTGCCGGGCACGACAATTGCGAAGCTCGACAGACCACGCAATAACAGTGCAAGCGGCAACCAGGAATACGCGACCGGCATCATCCATAACAGGGGCTTATCGAGCGTTAATTGCGGCTGCCAATAAGCGAGTCGCAGCGCGTGAGCCGCCGCAGCGAGCAGCAGCACGGTGACCGGCACCCAGGGCGCAAACGCGATCGATCCCCCCAGCAACGTCATTGCTGCTATCAAAATAAGCAATCCGAACGCGCATACCTCCAGCCATTGTTTGTGAACCGGATCGGATCCGGCCACGGCATTACGCGTGAACGCCGGAATCACGCGGCCGCCGACCAACGCGAACAGAATGACCACGGTGTCGATGGCAGCGAGCAACGACGTACGCGACAGCCAGGCAGGTAGCTCGCCCGCAAGCGCCAGGTGAAAGACGAAATGCATGGTGCACAGCACGACGAGAATCCCCAGGACTTTGTAATTGCGCTTATTGCGACTGCGAAGAATCGGAATGGCAACGCCAGCCGCAACTATGGGTAGAAAAGCCAGGTCGAGTGCGATCGCGACTGTCGTTGGCCCGGCGAGAAACAGAACACGCGCCAGTATCCAGAGCAATGCGATGAGCCCCAGCGTCGCACCTGCCGGCGTCGGCAGTCCGGTCCAGTTGCGCACTGCCGTAAACAGAAAGCCCGTCATGGCTGCCGCAATGAAGCCGAACATCATCTCGTGGCTGTGCCAGAACACACCCTGGAGATAGGAGCCGAACTGCACATTGCCCGTGTAAGAGAGCAACCACAAAGCCATTCCTGCTACGGCCAGCAAGCCCGCAAGCAGGTAGAAAGGACGGAAGCCGAGGGCAAGCAGCATTCTAGTGTTCACTCCGAAACCAGGTCTGTGTCCCAAGGCAGAAGCGCACGAGCATTAGCATGAGCGGGACCTCTATCAGCACACCGACGACAGTCGCGAGCGCCGCGCCGGACGAGAGCCCGTAGAGCATAGCGGCCGTCGCGATAGCGACTTCAAAGTGATTCGACGCACCGATCATCGCAGTCGGAGCTGCGTTCTCGTAACTTAGCCCGAGAAACTTCGCCAGCGCGTAACCCAGGGCAAAAATGGCGACCGTCTGTACAAACAGCGGAATCGCGATCCAGAGAATCGTCAGCGGATTCCGGACGATCGTGTCGCCCTTGAATGAGAACAGCAGGATCAGGGTAATCAACAAAGCCGAAATGGTGACGGGCGTCAGGAAGTGCAGGAACTTCTCGCGAAACCAATCTTCCCCTCTGGTCGCAATGATCCATTTTCGAGACAGGTAGCCCGCCACAAGCGGTAGCGCGACGTAGATGCTGATCGACAGCAACAACGCCTGCCAGGGCACGGGCAGCTTACCAACACCGAGCAGGAACCCACCGAGAAAACCGAAGAGCACGAGCATGGTCAGAGAATTGATCGCGACCATAACCAGTGTGTGACTGTCGTTGCCTTTGGAGAGGTAGCCCCAGACCAGCACCATTGCTGTGCACGGTGCGATGCCGAGCAGGATGCAGCCCGCGAGGTAACTACGCCACAACGGTACTTCGAGCATGCGGATGCCATCGACCAGGACCACCCTGCCGGCTCCATAGGTATCACCGACAACGAGATCCTTGCCGAGCGGCATCTTGACGAGGTCGACCGCATCGGGACCGATAAATCCAAGAAACAGCGTGCCGAGGAAGAAACTGGCGATCGCGTACATCGTGAACGGTTTTACCGCCCAGTTGATGAACAGAGTAAGGCCCACAGGCCTGACGGCCTTGCCCGCCTTGACGACTTCACCGAAGTCTATCTTCACCATGATGGGGTACATCATGAAGAAAAGGCACAACGCGATCGGGATGGAGACAACGGGGGCGCCATCCACCGTGATCGCCATCGCATCGAGTGACTGCGCGACCTCCGGGGCGAACTTGCCCAGCGCAATACCGACGACAATACACAGCGCGACCCAGACCGTTAGGTAGCGTTCGAAAAAACCCATTACCAGCACCCTTCAGGCTAGAACTCGAGTTTCGAATTCTCCCCTTTTTGCACTGGAATGCCTAGGCAGATCGCCTGCGGAAATTGCCTATGGAGATCCTGGCCTATGGAAACCCCGGCCTATGAAGACCTCGTGGCGATCGCCGGCGAAATATTGCTCGCCCTGCGCGCAGGACCTGCAACCGCGACCTGCCCGACGGTCCACAGGATCACCATGGCAATCGGGATCACGTACCACGCCAGCGGGGTCAGCGCGAAAGCCTGCACCATGAAGATGTTGAGGGCCACCGCAAGAATGGCACCCGTCACTATCCCGATTGAGCTGACGATGAAGTTCTCGATCATGAAGTAACGCACAATCGCTGTCTTCGTCGCACCGAGTGCCCGGCGAATGCCTATCTGCCGCTTTCTGCGAGCAACGCTGAAGCTTGCCAGGCCGACGATACCGAGACCCGTGATTGCCGTGAGCAGCCCGATCACGAAGGTCAGGATCGAAATCATCGAAGAATCTCCCAGGTAGGCGAGTTTGCGCGCGTCAGCGGCCGTCTCGACGGAGCGAATGATGCGCTCCTTGTTACTCGCAGAGAGCATCTCCTCTATCTGTGGCATCAGCTCATCGCGGCGTCCGGGTTCCGTGCGGATAACATAGCGCGAAAATTCATTTTCGCGTATCAGCGGTACGAGCATGGAGCGTTCGACGCCTGTCCAGGTCGGCCAGGGTGCCTGCAGGCGCTCGACCACACCTACAATGTTGGCGGGATTGTCGTCGTTAAACCAAAACGTGTTCCCGACATAGGATCCTTCATGATCCGGAAACAGGTCTTCGGCCAGTGCCTGCGTGATGATGACCGTGGCGGGCCAGAAGTCATCGCTGTCGGAGTCCCACGCCACTTGCGCCGGCGTGAAGTTCTCGCCGTCGACCAGGTTCATGCCAAATGTCTCCAGGCCGTGCTCATCGACGAAGTAGATCGCCGAACTGGAAACGCTCTTACCGACCCCGGGTTCCCGGTGCAAGCCTTCGGACCAGCCGCCTTGCCGCAAGGGGAACGAATTCGTGACGACGGCGTTAATGACACCCGGTGTATTGCGAAGCATTTCCAGGTCTTCGCGAATTAACGACTGGTAATCCAGGTCGGGCTTGAAGGCGACGCTTGCCAGCGCGAACGTATTCGCCTCATCGATACCGCTGGGCCTGCCCATCTTTGACGCTCGCTCCTGCATGATTGCGAACGCATTGACCATGATCGCCATCGTCACGGCAATCTGCAGCCCGATCAGGAGGTAACCCCCTTTGCTCTGCCACATCGCCCGCCATATTGGTCCAATTTCCATGTTCTTCTCCTACTGCAGTCGCAGATAGCTGGCGGGCGTGATATTGCAGGTACGCCAGGTCGGGTACAGAGCTGCGCCCAGGGCGGACACAACGGCCAGCGCCACAGCGAGCATCACCATTGACCAGTCCATGCGGACCAGGTGCTGGATAAAATCATAATCCGCGTACAGGTTTTCGATTCCGCGGAGCCCGAACCAGGTCATCACAATGCCAAATAACCCGCCGGCGACACCAATCATGCCGGCCTCGATGACGTGCTGTTTGAACAGTTCCGCTTTGCTGGCACCCAGTGCGCGGCGCAGGCTGGTGTTCTTTGCACTGCGCATGGCCTTGGCCAGCAGCAGGCCAATCGTGTTCAACAGGCAGACGACCAGGAACAGGACGGCCAGGCCGAGTAATACATCGACGTCATCGTCAACGACCTCGTTGTAGCGCATCCATTCATCCGGATTCCGCAGGTGATTGTTGAGCGGTCGCGGGAAGCGGCCGATGAGCTTCTGCTCTTCGACGTACGCGTTCAGGAAGGTCATGTAGTCCTGTTTGGCCGACTCATTTTGTAACTCGACCCACATCTGGATCCAGATGCACTCGGACGCGAGAAAACCTTCCCGCCCGGTGCCATCCGGAATCGGCTTCCAGCAACTGGTATTGCCCGAGTTGTCGTAATTGCCCGCAATAGCGACAGAGAAAGGCAGGAACAACTGCGCTGGATCCTCGAACGGATTGTTGTTGACGTCGTAATACTTGGGCACAGGATTCCAGGTATCCACGACACCGGTGACACGGAATGTTTCATCGTTGATCATCAATGTCCGGCCCACCGAGTTCTCGCCACCGAAGAGTTTCTCATTGAGCTCTCTCGAAAGAACAATGACTTGCTCCAGCGTTTCGTCAGCCGATCTGTCCCAGCCCGACCCGTAAAGGAACGGTACGTCGAACATCGTAAAAAAGTCCGCCGTCGTCGCGCGTGACTCTTCCTGGAAAGGTCGTGCGTCAGCGCCTTCCGGCTGGATCACGCGTGATGTCTTGAAGCTCGTGGTTTGTCGAAACGCCCGACCCGCGTCGAACAGGGCTTTGGCATCCAGGTAGGTTACCTGTACCGGTGCCCCATCCGGGTCTTCGTAGGGGTCATCCGGATTCCAGTTGTCGACCTGCACGTGATACAGCTGATCGTTCTTGTGCTCGATCGGATTGCCGCTCATGACATGACGTACTGTCATGATCGTCATGCAAGCGCCGATGCCGATGGCAATAGCCGCCACCATCAGGGCGCTCAGAATCGGGTTGGCGCGAATGCTCAGCGTGCCGAGCTTGAGGTAGTAGCGAAACATAACGCCTCCTAGCCGGCAGCCATGCTGGCGAGATGTAATTCAGGTGCGCCATCGCTGACCTGGCCGTCCCTAACGAAAATATTGCGCTTCGCCCGGTCTGCCAGTCCCAGTTCATGCGTCACCATGATGATGGTGGTGCCTGCCTCGTTAATCTCACTCAGCAGGTCCAGCACGCTGTCCGCCATGTTCGTATCGAGGTTGCCGGTTGGTTCATCGGCTAGCAGAAAACGCGGTTCGCCGGCGAGCGCCCGTGCAATAGCAACGCGTTGCTGTTGACCGCCTGATAGTTGCGCGGGCAGGTGGCTCAGGCGCGAACCAAGACCGACCATCTCGATCGACTGCTCAATGCGTCGTTTTCGTTCGTCCGCCTTGAAGCCACGATAACGCAAGGGCACATCGACATTGTCGAAGATGTTGAGCTCAGGGATCAGGTTGAAGCTCTGGAAGATGAAGCCAATTTTCTCGTTGCGGACGTTCGAACGTTCTTTGTCGTTCAGCTTCGAAATATCCCGGCCATCCAGCTCATACGCGCCACTGGTCAGGTCCTCGAGTAACCCGGCAATATTGAGAAAGGTCGTCTTGCCGGAACCCGACGGTCCCGTGACCGACACGAACTCGCCCTCGTCAACTGTCAGCGAGAACTCGCGCAATGCATGAGTTTCAACCGTGTCTGTACGGTACACCTTGGATACGTTCTTCATTTTCAGCATAGCCCTGTTCTCCTGAAGCTTTGGCTAATCAGTTAGCAGGACCGTTTCAGCACTGCGAAACGCGTCCAGGTTAGAAATTACGATTTTGTCGCCCGGCTGGAGGCCGGCAACGATTTCGACGGCACCGAGGCTGCGCGCGCCGGTCTCGATCAGGCGTTTCTCCGCCATGCCCTGCTCGGTCACGATGTACGCGATGCGGCCACCGCCGCTATCGAGGAACTGCCCGCGCTGCACCATCATGACGTCGTTATGCTCGGCCAGCAGCACACGCACAGTAAGCCGCTGGTTCTGGCGCAGGCCGGTCGGCATATCGCCACTGAAACGAATACGACTGGCGACCTGGTTACTGACGATCTCCGGAGATACCGCCGCCAACTGGCCCGGGTAGCGCGCACCGCCGACCAGGACTTCAGCCGTCATCCCGATGGCGAGATCGTCCGCATAACTCTCTGGTATCTGCGCGTCGATTTCGAAGCGGGACAGGTCAACGACCGCCATGACCGGCATATCCCGGGATACGGCGGCTTTCTGGTCCACCAGCAAATCTCCGACAATGCCGTTGACCGGTGATTTGATGGCGAGATCATCGACCTGGCGGCGCAGATCGTCGACAAACAGCTGCTGGCGGCCTACATCGAACTCGCTCGCCTTGATCTCGAACGCGAGGCGCTCGTCGAACAGGTTCGCGTCGGCAACGGCGTGCTTGTAGGCAAGTTCCGCATTGCGAAGGTCATCCTGCGCTTTCTCGAAATCGATCTCCGGCATAACCCCGCGCTCATTCGCCTCGTCGGCGCGGCGCTTCTCTCGATTGGCCGCGACCAGGGCCACATCGGCGAGATCGGCTTCTTTGCGTTTCTCAAGCGCAAGCTGGCGTGATTCGATGCGTTGCCGCTCGAGCTCCATCTTGCGTTGTTCAAATGACGATTCGGCCTGCTGCAACGCATTGTTCAGCTCGGGGCTGACAACCGTGGCAACCACCTGGCCCTGGAGCACCTGCTCACCGGCCGCGACTTCGATCGTGATCGTACCCGAGGCGCTCGCATAGAGGGTCGGACTGACGGCCGCGACGACGCGACCCTGGACGGACACATCCTGAACAAGGTCGCCACGCGTTACGGTCGCGGTCCGGACACGGTCGACTGGCACGCTGATGGTGGCATTGGCCCAGCGCTGCACAACGGGTGTCGCTACCCAGACAGCAGCAATGGTGGCAACAACAATACCGCCGATTATCAGTCGCTTACGTCGCGGATCGCGCGGAGCAAGCTGGGTGTCCTGCGCGGATGTGTCTCGAATGTTCAGTTTCTCCGTCCCCTGTCGGATGTGCGTTTCTATATTTGATGCATCGGATCGGAGAAACGTTTGATTATGGTTTGATTTTTACCGCCAACGAGGCGACCTTGTGACCCGCACATGGAAAAAATAGAAAATGTTCGGGTGGTTGAGTGCCACGCAGAGGGGGAAGTCGGCGACGTGATCGTCGATGGTGTACCGCCGCCCCCCGGCAATACCCTGTGGGAGCAATCCCGCTGGATCGCCCGGGACGATGGGCTGCGCCGCTATGTTCTCAACGAACCGCGCGGTGGTGTCTTCCGGCACTGCAACCTGCTCGTGCCGCCGAAGCATCCCGACGCCGACGCGGCGTTTATCATCATGGAACCGATGGATACGCCGCCAATGTCCGGGTCCAATTCGATCTGCGTCGCCAAAGTCGTGCTCGAGACAGGCATCGTGCCGATGCTGGAACCGCTGACAACCCTGACATTGGAGGCACCCGGCGGACTCGTCCACGTACAAGCCGGATGCGCCGGCGGCAAAGTAGAGTGGATCCGGGTTCGCAACGTGCCGTCGTTCGCCTGCAGGTTGGATGCTGCCCTGGAAGTTGCCGGGGTGGGCACCGTGAAAGTCGATACGGCCTACGGTGGCGACAGTTTCGTCATCGCCGATGCAACGGCGCTTGGACTGTCCCTGCAACCCGACGAGGCGCGTGACCTGGCCGAGCTGGGCGTGCGTTTTTCCGCAGCAGCCACCGAACAGCTGGGATTCTCGCACGCGGAAAATCCGGAGTGGGCACACATATCCTTCTGCCTGTTCGCCACGCCCGTCGAGCACCAGGGACAACGGCTGCACACAAAGCACGCCGTCGCGATACGGCCCGGCAAGATCGACCGATCCCCAACCGGAACCGGCGTGTCTGCCCGCCTCGCAGTTCTGCACGCTCGCGACCAGGTCCACGCCGGGATGGAACTCGTCGCCCGCTCGATTATTGATTCCCAGTTTATCGGCCGCATCGAATCGACGTCGACGGTCGGCCATCTTCCGGCCGTCGTGCCAAGCATCGAGGGGCGCGCCTGGATTACGGGAACCCGGGAGCTGAAGCTCGATCCGGATGATCCGTGGCCCCATGGCTATCGGGTCGCGGATACGTGGCCAAAGGCATCCACATGAGTCTTCCGTACTTTGATGCGGCGGCCATAGAGGCAGCAACGCCCTATCCGAAACTCGTGGCCGCGATCGGCGACGCGTTTCGCGACGGCGGAGTGGCAACGACACGCAATATATCGACGGTGCGAGTTTGGGGACGATCGCCCGAAAAGGCGGCGACTATCGCGAAGTGGGCGCGCGACAACATCACCGATGACGCTGCAGTGGCAACCGACCTCGACAGAGCCTGTGGCAGTGCCGACGTCATCAGCGCGGCCACTTTCGCAACGACACCGCTGATTCGGGGTGCCAGTCTGCGGGCAGGGGTCCACGTCGATCTTGTGGGCGCATACTCCCCCGGGATGCGTGAGACCGATGCGGAGGTTTTCCGCCGAGCAGACCAGGTTTGGGTGGACACATTCGAGGGCGCGGAGTCGGAAGCGGGTGACTTGCTTGCCGCAATCGAGGAGGGAGCAATCGAGCTCGACGATGTCGCCGGCGACCTGTTCGAGCTCGCGAGGCTGGCGGGTGCCGCGAGGCACGACGCGCGCGAGATAACGGTTTTCAAGTCCGTCGGAACCGGCCTCGAGGATCTCGCCGCGGCCATTCTGTGCGAGACAGGCTGAGCCTCACTCGGGCCTGTAAATCACCGAATGTCCAAGATACTGGTGCTCGAGAATCCTGCGCGAGGCCTCCTCGCCAATGTAGTAGACCCAAACGGCCCATTTTTGGCGGCCACTCATCCATGTTCGCCAGGACTCGCTCAACACAACAGCATCCCGATCCGGAATGTAGGCGAGCGCGCGAAATGACTTGTCCGGTGGAAGCTGCAGTGAGGCGCTGACGACCCCGTCGAGGTTTGCGAATACATAGGACTTATTGCCGCTCGACGGCGACTCGGACCGGCACAACAACTCGGACCGCGCCTGGATCCAGATGGCGCCTTCCAGTTCGCAGACACTCGTCAGCTGCGACAACTCGGTCGACCGACGTTGCGCGGTGTCGAAAAGTTCCAGAGGCGCGTCGCCTTCCGAGCCGATGCTGTAGAGAAAAGACGTATCGGACACCGGGACAATCCAGACCTTCGCGTTGAATGGGTGCTGAGCGACCTCGACTTTTTCCCAGTAATTGACTCGCTTCCAGGTTGCCCAGATCCGGGATCCATCGTCGTAGACAAGTGTCCGCCCGTCCAGCAGGTATCGGCCAGATCGCCCCTCGAAGAAAGTCAGTTGCTGGCGCGTCTCAAGATCAAACAGTACAAGCCGGTGGGAATCCTTCTGGTTCACCGGGCCGAATACATTCAGCAGTATCCGTCGGTCGCTCCTCGGGCTGATCTCCTGGATATCCACATCGCCAATGCTGGCAACGATATCGGTATTCCCGTTCCGCAATGCCAGCACGGCCAGGTAGTGACCCGACCCGAATAACAGCTCGCCCGAAAGCTCCGGCGATGCGGCTTGCTGGCACGCCGCGAGCGACGCCAGGGACAGGAGGACGAAGCTGATGGGGAACGGTCGGTAACGGCGCATGACAGCCAGTCTAGCGAAGTCGTGCGCCGGAACCATCCCCGGACGCAAACAAATGATGGGAAACGCTGCGTTTTTGGCGGAAAATGCGGACAACGAGCTGTTTGTAAAGGCCCCGAACTATGAAGACTACCGCCGCCGCGCTGGTTCGCCACGCGCTGGAAGAAATCGGCGTCCGTTATACCTTTGGTATTCCTGGCGTCCATAACATTGAGCTCTATGACGAACTGCTGGGCTCCGAAAGTATTCTCCCGGTCCTCGTCACACACGAAGGTGGCGGTGCATTCATGGCCGATGCGATCAGCCGGGCGACGGACACGATCGGTGTCCTGGCAATCGTCCCGGCCGCGGGCATAACGCACGCGATGAGCGGCATCGGCGAGGCATTTCTCGACGGCATACCCATGCTCGTGATCTCAGGCGGCGTGCGCACAGACATGGCACAGGCATTCCAGCTTCACGATGTCGACCAACAGGCACTAATGCGGCCACTGACCAAGGCCACCTTTAAGCTGGAACGCTACGAGGACGCCATCCCCATGGTCTACGAGGCCTACAGGACAGCGATGTCCGGGGAACCAGGTCCCGTATTCATCGAGCTGCCCGCCAACCTGCAGCTTCTCACCGGCGAAGTCGACTCGATGCCTGCCGCGGATATCCAGCTGGAACGACCACCCCTCGGCGACCAGGAAATCGAGGCTGCCGTGGCAATGCTTGCTGCAGCAGAAAGACCCGGGCTGTTTGTCGGCTGGGGAGCCAGGTATGTGACCGACGATCTCGTGCGGATAGCCGAGCACCTCGGTGCTCCGGTGTCGACGACGTTGCAGGGCCTCGGTGTATTCCCTGGCGATCACCCGCTGCACGTCGGCATGGGATTCGGCCGCTCGTCGGTACCCGCCGCCGAAAATGCATTCCGCGACTGTGATGTCATGCTGGCCGTCGGCACACGTTTCGCGGAAATTTGTACCGGCAGCTACGGTGCGGTGCCCCCGGAAAAACTGATTCACATCGACATCAACCCCGACGCCATCGGTGCCAATCACGCAACACCCGTTGGCATCCATGCGGACTCACGCGACGCCGTTCCGGCACTCGCCAACGCCCTGCTTGAAGCGACTACGGCACGCGACGGCTCAACCGTTGCTGCCGCGATAGCGAAGGACAAGGCCGCCTATCGCGATGAGTGGCACGAGCATGATTCGGGTGGGCGCGTGAACCCGAGTCGCCTCTTCGAAGAGTTGCGATCGCAACTCGACGATGACGCGATCATCGTTACGGACGATGGCAATCACACCTTCCTCACCGCGGAACTGATGCCCATCCACAAAGGCGGAACGTATCTCTCTCCGACTGACTTCAATTGCATGGGTTACTGCGTGCCGGCGACCATCGCCGTCAAGATGGCCCTGCCCGAACGGCAGGTCGTCGGCATCGTTGGTGACGGCGCGTTTCTGATGACGGGACTCGAGTCAGTCACTGCTGCATCCAATGACATTGGCGCAATCTGGTTCGTGTTCAATGACGGTGAGCTTGCGCAGATCGCGCAGGCGCAGGAAATTCCGTACCAACGCAAGGCCTGCACGGATATCGGCAAACTGAACTACGAGGCCTTCGCGGCCGCGACCGGCGCCACCTACGTTGGCATTCAATCCGATGGTGAACTCGCGGAGGGCATCGCAACCGCACTGGCGGCCTCAGCGGATAACCGGCCTGTACTCGTGGACGTACGCATCGACTACTCGAAGAAGACGCGCTTTACTGTTGGCACCGTGAAAACGAATCTCAAGCGCTTCGACACGAAGAACAAGCTGCGTATTGTGGGCCGGGCCCTGAAAAGGAGAGTATTCGGCGCCTGAGCCGAAGCTACTCCGGCGATTTCTCGCGATAGCCGGTCAGCACACGCGTAAACCAGTCGCCAGCCGTCACCGCCGGCTTGTCGCCACATTGAATCGTGTATGGTTTGCCAGACCACGAACTTTTGCTCGCAATCCGATCGATGAATTCCTCGGTGGTGTCGTAGTAGCGCTTGCCTCTTTTCGCTTTCATTCGCAGGTGATCGGCCGCTTCGCTCGCCGTGTGTTCCTTGCCATTGCGCACGAATTTGCAGCCGCTTTCGGATACCGAATCAATCAGGTAGCCGACTTCGACGGTCAGGGCCCGCTCTTCCGCCCACGCTACCGAGCTTGCGAATATGAGCAGTACGGCGAGACAGAATGCACGCATCCCTACATCCCCAGCGTAACGGTCATCGGATTGTGGTCCGACGATGTGACCACGCTTGCATCGCTATCGGTTGCAGAGAGCCCACGAACGTAGATGTGATCAAGCGGTGAACCGAAGAAACGTTTGCGATTGTCGTCGCTGAACTCAACCGCCGATAGCCCGAGTTCTTCGGCCATCGCTTCGATCGTCTGGGTCCGTCCCCGGCGCCACGTATTGAGGTCTCCGGAGAAAACGATCGGTCCCTGGTGGCCTTCAAGCACGTCGCTGATCTGTTTGAACTGGCGCTTGTACGAACCAAGGCCAAGCGAAAAATTGACAGCATGTACGTTAACTACCAGCAAGGTATCGTCGTGGTCCTGCAGCGCGAACTGGGTAATGCTCGTGGCCTTTGGTGTACGCAACAGGGGCTCGGTGTTGGCAAAACTGCAACGGGCGAGCGGCTGAATGCTGGAAAGTGTCAGGACGCCGGTAATCGAATCGTCGGTACGGTATCCCGGCGCAAACGACCAGTGTGGCGCCGCCGGCAGATCACCAATCGTGTCTACGCGCAGCGAGGCTTCCTGGATCAGGATCAGGTCGCGTCCATCGGTCAGGCGGCTGTAGTCAGCACGCCAGTTCGGAACGCTCTTTTTCTGCATATTCCAGCTGACGAGCCGAATTTCGTCGGCATTCAATCCTGCTGAGGAGTTAACCGGGGTGGCATTCAGTAGCTGGCGACAAGACTCGACTTCATGACTTTCGGCGGCCGGCGAACTGATGCTGCTTGCAAGCGCCTGCGCCTCCGGTCCGGTTTGCACCGTCGTACACGACGTGACAAACGTCCCGGTTCCCAGCAAAAGCAGGAACCTGGCCCATGTCATGCTATGTGTACGATGGTTGGTCATACGTCGCCTCTTGGAGTGTCCAGCACCCCGAATCAGGGGTAAAAAGACCGAAATAAGCTGTCTTGGTTCCAAATACTACGAATCACGCCCTTTGGACTCTATTCATATCACCTCATCTGCTGGTGAATTCGCAGCATTAAGCAGGCGATTATTCAGAATTCATAACCGATGAGAAACAGAGCCCCGGAATTGCCAAGAAGCGCCAGGTCGAATCCCACTCGATTCTTCTGGTATCCGAACGTCGGCACAGCACCGAGGCCGAAGGCATCGCCCCAGTAGATGGGCGTTACATCCTGATTTTCGTCCGTGTACCCGTGAACGATGCCAATAGTGAGTTTGAGCCGCAACGCGGGATGATTCTCCCACGGATTCCACTGCTTTCCCCAATAGAGGTACTGGGTGAAATCGCCAAATGAATTGTTGAAAACCGAAAACCCGAGCAGCGTATTTTTCTCTCTATGGCGCTCGATACCGCCGAATAGGGGCGGCCCCTCATAATAGTCTTTTTCGGAATAGTGCAAATAGCCGCCCGCTTGCACATACCACGAGCGCGCACTGCCATCAGGCGTGGTTTCCGCAATCGCGGAGGCGCACAGCAGGGACGTCAACCCAAGTGTTGTCGCAATCAGGATTCGCACAGATTCGGGGCAGAAAACTCGAAAGGCGAAAAACTACACTAGCGGAGCTTGCGCAGCAATTTAAATTTCCTGTCCGTAAACGGCGCATAGCGAACCGCGAAATCGGGCCACCAACCGCGCTTCATAACGGCCTTCATATGACTGAATGTTCTGAATCCATACTCACCCGAGTAATTGCCCATGCCGCTTGGACCCACGCCGCCAAACGGTAGTTCATCGACTGTCATGAACATCATCGTGTCGTTGATACACGCACTGCCACTGCTGACTTTCTCAAGGAAGCGTGCCTCCGCCGTCGAGTCCCGGGTAAAGATATAGGCGGCGAGCGGCTTGTCGGATGCGCGGATGAACCGGATTG
>Ga0316191_10000804_pt1 | contig 21017 bp, 14 predicted proteins | sample Eddworburr2cm_MG_FD_204928 | JGI IMG/M metagenome (GOLD analysis project Ga0316191, IMG submission 204928) | Coastal sediment microbial communities from Maine, United States - Eddy worm burrow 2 cm | ecosystem: Environmental > Aquatic > Marine > Coastal > Sediment | place: USA: Maine... | reverse complement strand
ACCGTTGCTACGCCACTCAAGGACCTGGATTACGAGTCGCTCACTCCCGGCAGCCAGGCTTTGGCGAAATTGCAGCGTCGCATGAAGTAAGACGTCGGCCCGCGCGCCCGTCGATCAGATCGCACGCAGTTTGGATTTTCCCCTCGCGAGTGGCCCGCGGCGTATAATGAAAGATCCTCCCTACGGCACGTGGAGCATTGACCATGCGCATTCCCGAACGAGCGACATTAGCGCTCTTGCTTATCGTCGGCCTGGCCTCGCCCGTTGCTTTTGCACAGTCATCCGCCGGTGCCGAGTCGCAATGGAGTAACACGGTAGAGCTCTACCTGATGGGTCCCAGCCTCGACGGCTCGGTGGGCATAGGCCCAATCGACGGTGACGTTAATGTCGACGCGGGTACTGTTTTCGACGCGCTCGACGGCGCCTTCCTGGGCACCTATGTCGGCGAGGGCGAACGTTGGGGCATGCTGGCCGACCTGGCCTACATGGATCTGAAAGAGGACGGAACGGGCCCGCAAGGGGCGGTCAACTACGAGGTCAACGTCGAGCAGACGATTTTCGGCCTGGTCGGCACCTACCGCCTGACGGACACGCTGCAATTCACCTTCGGCGGCCGCTATGTCGATGTGAGTAACCGGCTGACACTGACGGGTCCGAACCAACAGGGCGGCGTTAAGGCCTCCGAGAGGTGGTTCGACCCGACCGTCGGCTTGCGTTATGTCGCTCCGCTGAGCGAAAAGTGGGTATTCAACGGTGCGGCCGATATCGGCGGCTTCGGAGTCGGTTCCGACCTGACCTGGTACTGGGCGGCCAACATCGCCTACCGCGTGACGCAGCGCTCCTCGATTTACGCCGGTTATCGCTACATTGACTTCGATTATGAAGAAGGCGAGGGACGCGACCGCTTCAGGTTCGACATGGCTCAGCACGGCCCGCTGGTCGGGTTCCGCTTCCAGTTCTGACCGCTCCGGGCACTGTCCCGGGTTGAATGTATAGTAGACATTTCTAATGTAGATAAATAAATATTAGTATATACTGATATTTTACGCGAGTAAGACCATGAGCAACCAATCCTGTGGTGCCCCAGCGTGCAGCGCCCGCGTGGCGCCTTGGCGTGGGCTGACCCTGACAATCATCCTCGTTTTTACGCTGACCGGCCCATTGTTGGCGGCCGACGCCGATGCGCTGCCCTCGGTGATTGCGGAGCGATCGGTGGTGATCCAGGAACGCAGTTTTGACGGCATCGTAGAAGCCGAGCGACGCTCGACCGTGTCTGCACAGGTGGCAGCCCGGATCGAGGAGGTGCCATTCGACGTCGATGACTACGTCGAACGCGGTGACATCATCGTGCAATTCCGCAACCTGCCTGCCGCTGCGGATCTCAAGCAGGCCGAAGCTGCTGCGCAGGAGGCCCAGGCCCGGCTCGATGAGGCGCGCGCCAATCACGGGCGCATTCAGCAGTTGTACCGCCAGGACCGGATTTCCAAGGCGGACATGGACCGGACCACTGCCGATTTGCAATCGGCGGAAGCGCGCGTGGAGGCGGCCAAGGGCGCCTTGCTGGCGGCCCGCGAGCGTTTTGAGAACACGGTGGTGCGGGCGCCCTTCAGCGGCATCGTGGTGGAACGGCATGTCGAGGTCGGGGAAATGGCGACGGTCGGCATGCCGCTGATGACGGGCCTGTCACTGGAGCACCTGCGGGTAGCAGTGGACGTGCCCCAGTCCGACATCGGCGCCCTGCGCGCCGACGCCGAGGCCTGGGTCGATCTGCCCGATGGCAAAAGCCTCGCGGCGCAGACCACCCGCATCTTTCCCTATGCCGATCCGTCCACCCACACCTTCCGGGTCCGACTGGGCCTGGCCGAAGGCCAGCACGGAATCTACCCGGGGATGTGGGTGAAAGTCCGATTCCACATTGGTGAGCAAATGGCGTTGCTGGTGCCGCAGTCCAGCGTCGTGCAACGCAGCGAATTGACCGCGCTTTACATACTCGCCGAGGATGGCGTCCCGCGCTTGCGCCAGGTGCGGCTGGGCAGTCCCGAGCCCAATGGGCAGGTGGCGATCCTGGCGGGGCTGGACGCCGGCGAACGGGTCGTGACCGATCCCGAGGCCGCGCGCCTGGCGCTGGCTGCCGGGCGTGACTGAGCGAACACGGCATGAACATGAACGAACCGGGTAGCCAATCCAGGCTGGGCATTTCGGGCGCGCTGGCTGCCCGCTTTCTGCAGACCGAGATCACCCCGCTGCTGGCGCTGGTCGGTCTGCTGCTGGGCCTTTTCGCCGTTGTGGTGACGCCGCGCGAAGAGGAGCCTCAGATCGACGTGACCTTTGCCAACGTGTTCATCGCCTACCCCGGCGCCTCGGCCTTCGAGGTGGAGCAGCTGGTCAGTACGCCGATGGAGCGCATCCTGTCCGAGATCGACGGCGTTGAGCACATTTATTCGGTGTCCCGGCCCGGCAACAGCATATTGACCGTGCAGTTCGAGGTCGGCGAGCCACGCGACGAGGCCATCGTCCGGCTCTACAATGCGGTCTACTCCAACCAGGACTGGATGCCGGCGAACATTGGCGTGCTGCCCGCCTTGATCAAGCCGCGCGGCATCGATGATGTACCGATCGTGACCGGCACGCTGTGGAGCGACGACCCGCAAGTGGGGGCACACGAGCTGCGGCGCGTTGCGCACGTTATCGAGACCGAGTTGCAGCGGGTGCCGGGGACCCGCGATATCGACACCATCGGCGGCCCGGACCGGGTCGTCAGCGTGCGCCTCGACCCCGAGCGGCTGGCCGGTTTCGACATCGACTTCGCCGAGTTGCGCGGGGCACTGGCCAGCGCCAATGCCTCGGCCGACGCAGGTTCTTTCGCCGCGAACAACGAAGACATCCTGGTCCAGGCGGGTACGTTCCTCAGCACGCCGGACGAGGTAGCGGAACTGGTCGTCGGCAGCAAAGAGGGCCGACCCGTGTTTCTGCGTGACGTGGCCGACGTAGCCCTCGGACCTGATTTGCCGGAGACGCGCGTCACCTTCGGGCTGGGGCCGGCCAACGGGCTGGGCTTGCCCCCCGGAAGCCAACAACCCGCGGTCACGATGGCGGTTGCCAAGAAGCCGGGCACCAACGCGGTGCAGGTCGCCGATGCGGTCATTGCCCGCTTCGAGCAGCTGCAGGGCGCGCTGGTGCCGGACGGGATGCGCGCGACCATTACCCGCAACTACGGCGCCACCGCGGATGACAAGGCAAAAACCCTGATCAAGAAGCTGATCTTCGCGACGATTTCCGTGATCGTCCTGGTCGGCGTGGCCCTGGGACGGCGTGAAGCGATGGTGGTGGGCGCCGCCGTCATCGTCACCCTGGCCATCACGCTCTTCGCGTCCTGGGCTTACGGCTTCACCCTCAACCGGGTTTCGCTGTTCGCCCTGATTTTTTCCATCGGTATTCTGGTGGACGACGCCATCGTGGTGGTGGAAAACGCGCACCGGCACATGCACATCAGCGGCCTCTCGCTGGCCCGGGCCATCCCGCTGGCAGTCGACGAGGTCGGCGGCCCGACCATCCTGGCAACCTTCACGGTGATTGCCGCGCTGCTGCCGATGGCGTTCGTGTCCGGGCTGATGGGGCCCTACATGGCGCCGATTCCGATCAACGCCAGCATGGGCATGCTGATTTCTTTGCTGGTGGCTTTCGTGTTCACGCCCTGGTTGTTTTACCGCGCGTTCGCCGGCCGGGCGAACGGGGCACACGGCGGTGGTGAGCACAAAGGTGGGGAGCATGGGGGTGAGCAGGACGATCGCTTGTACAAGATGCTTTACGCGGGATTCGACCGCTACCTGCGGCCATTCCTGTCAGGTCGCGCCGGCCGCGGTCGCCGCCTGGTCATGCTGGGCGTCGTGCTGGCCCTGATCAGTCTGTCCATGGCCCTGGTCGGCGTGCAATGGGTGGTGCTGAAGATGCTGCCGTTCGACAACAAGTCCGAGTTCCAGGTCGTCGTGGACATGCCCGAGGGCGCGCCGGTCGAGCAAACGCAGCGGGTGCTGGATGCATTGGCACTGGAATTGACGAACGTACCGGAAGTAACCAATTTCCAGACCTACGCCGGCACGGCGGCGCCGATCAACTTCAACGGCCTGGTGCGCCAGTACTACCTGCGCGCCGAACCACAGCACGGCGATGTCCAGGTGAACCTGGTCGACAAGGCCGACCGTCATCGGCAAAGTCACGAGATCGCGCGGTCGGTGCGCGCACCGTTACAGGCCATCGGCGAGCGCTTCAACGCCAACGTCAAGGTGGTCGAGGTGCCCCCGGGGCCGCCGGTCATCGCACCGCTGGTCGCAGAAATCTATGGCGCCACGCCGGAGCAGCGTGAAGAGACGGCGCGCGCAGTCCGTGCCGTGTTTGAAAGCACAGCCGACATCGTTGACGTCGATGACACCCTGGAGGCGCCGCAACAGCGGCTGCTGGTCTCGGTGGACCGTGCCCGCGCCGCCCGCCTCGGCGTTTCCCAGTCCAGCATCGTGGCGGCGATCGCCACTGCCATGCGGGGCGAAGATGTTTCCTACCTGCACACCGAGACCAGCCGCAGGCCGGTACCGTTGCGTCTGGAATTGCAGGAGGCGGCCAAGGCCGACCCGGACGCCATCGCCCGACTGAGGGTCCGCAACGCTGCCGGCAAGCTGGTGTCGCTGTCCGAAGTCGTTCATTTCACAATGACCACGCGGGAGCAGGCGCTTTACCACAAGGATCTCCTGCCGATGGTGATGGTGACCGGCGATCTGAGCGGCAGGCTGGACAGCCCGCTCTACGGCATGGCCGAGATCGCCGGCGCCCTGCCGGGTGGCGGGGAGCAACAGGGCGGAATTGCCCAATACCTGATCCGGCAACCGACGGACCCCTATGTGCCCAGCCTGAAATGGGACGGCGAATGGCAGGTCACCTACGAGACCTTCCGCGACATGGGCCTGGCCTATGCGGTCGGCCTGATCCTGATCTACCTGCTGGTGGTCGCGCAGTTCCGCTCCTACAGCGTGCCGCTGATCATCATGGCGCCCATCCCGCTGACCCTGATCGGCATCCTGCCCGGCCATGCCCTGCTTGGCCGCCAGTTCACGGCCACCTCGATGATCGGCATGATCGCGCTGGCCGGCATCATCGTGCGCAACTCGATCCTGCTGGTGGACTTCATCCGCCAGGAGGTGGCCAGGGGCGTTCCGCTGGCCGACGCGGTGGTCAATGCGGGTGCGGTGCGGGCGCGGCCCATCGCGCTGACCGCGCTGGCGGCCATGGCCGGTGCGTTCTTCATCCTGGACGATCCGATCTTCAGCGGCCTGGCGGTCAGCCTGATCTTTGGCATCCTGGTGTCGACCATCCTGACCCTGGTGGTGATTCCGGTCGTGTATTACGCCTATCAGTACCGGGCATCAGAGCTTGGCACCCAGCCACAATCCCCTTAGTATTGGGGGTTTGGGCGCTTGATTGATTGGGCGTTCGAGTGATGGTGGGCGTAACAACAAAAGTATAGCGCCCCGAACAACCCGGATTCGTCAACGAGGACTCTGCATGTGCTCGATATTCGGCGTGCTTGAAGTACGCCAGGACCTCAATGCCGTGCGCCAGATGGCGCTGCGGCAATCCCGCCTGCTGCGGCACCGCGGACCGGACTGGAGCGGCATTTACTCGGCCGACCACGCCGTGCTGGCGCACGAGCGCCTGTCCATCGTCGACGTCAACACCGGCGCACAGCCGATCATGAGTGAGAGCGGCCGCCAGGCATTGGCGGTCAACGGCGAAATCTACAACCACCAGGACATCCGCGATCGCTTTGAAGGCCGTTACGCCTTCCGCACCCACTCGGATTGCGAGGTGATCCTGCCGCTGTACCTCGAGCACGGCCCGGATTTTCTCGACGAGTTGCGCGGCATGTTCGCCTTCTGCCTGTTCGACGAGGACCAGGATCGCTGGATGATGGCGCGCGACCCGATCGGTATCATTCCGCTGTACTACGGGCACGACGCCAATGGCCAGTTGTTCGTGGCTTCGGAAATGAAAGCCCTGATGGATGTGTGTAACCAGGTGCATGAATTTCCGCCGGGCCACTACTGGGTGTCCGGCCAGGATGCCCCGCAGCGCTGGTATTTCCGCGACTGGGAGAACTTCGAGGCAGTCGAGAACGCGGTCACCGACCGTGCGGCGCTGCGCGAGGCGCTGGAGCAGGCGGTGATCAGCCACCTGATGACCGACGTGCCCTATGGTGTGCTGCTCTCGGGCGGCCTGGATTCCTCGATCACGGCCGCCCTGGCGGCAAAGCACGCCGCGATGCGCGTCGAGGACCACGAGGAAACGCCGGCCTGGTGGCCTCGACTGCATTCCTTCGCCATTGGACTCGAAGGCTCGCCCGATCTGCTGGCGGCGCAGAAGGCGGCCGAGCACATCGGCACGGTTCACCACGGTTTCACCTTCACCATCCAGGAGGGCCTGGACGCGCTGGAGGAAGTGATTTTCCACCTCGAAACCTACGATGTGACCAGTATCCGGGCGGCCACCCCGATGTTCCTGATGGCCCGCAAGATCCGCGCCATGGGCATCAAGATGGTGCTGTCGGGCGAGGGCGCCGACGAAATCTTCGGCGGCTACCTGTATTTCCACAAAGCGCCGAATCCACGGGCTTTTCACGAGGAAACCGTGCGCAAACTGTCCCGCCTGCACAGCTACGACTGCCTGCGCGCCAACAAGGCGATGGCGGCCTGGGGCGTGGAAGCGCGCGTTCCGTTCCTGGACAGGGACTTCCTCGACGTGGCCATGCGCATCAACCCGGCCGACAAGATGGCCGGCCCGGGGCGGATCGAGAAGAAGATCCTGCGCGAAGCGTTCGAGGACCTGCTGCCGGAATCCATCGCCTGGCGGCAGAAGGAACAGTTTTCCGACGGCGTCGGCTACGGCTGGATCGACGCGGTCAAGGATTTCACCAATCAGCAGGTCAGCGACGCCGAAATGGCGCGGGCCGCCGGGCGCTTTCCGTTCAACACGCCGGCTTCGAAAGAGGGCTACTGGTTCCGCAGCGTGTTCGAGCAGCACTTTCCGCTGGCCTCGGCGGCCCAGACGGTGCCGGGTGGCCCGACGGTGGCCTGCAGCACGCCCGAAGCCGTGCTGTGGGACAAGGCGCTGCAGGAAATGAACGATCCATCCGGCCGCGCCATGCGCAGCGTTCATCAAAACGCGTATTGAAGCGCCAAATAGACGTGAGTTTGTGAAGTGAGCAACAAAAACATACTGGTACAGAAATTCGGCGGCACCTCGCTGGCCGACCTGAGGGGATTCGAAGCCAGCGCCCTGGTGATCGGACAGTACGCCGCGGAACGGCAGGTCGTCGTGGTGCTCTCCGCGGTCAAGGGCGTCACGGACCTGTTGCTGGCGGCCATCGACACGGCGGTCGAAGGCGGCGACGGCGCAATTCACCTGCGCGAAGCTTTCGCGCGGCAGCGGGCGATCGTACAGGAGCTCGCGGCGCAGAGCGTTCCCACGCCGGAGGCCTCGGCTTTCTTCGCGGAACAGGAGGAAATCCTGAACCGGCGAATCGAGGGCATCCGCCTGCTCGGGCAGTGCCCCGACGAGGCCCGCGCGCGCATCCTGGCCAGTGGCGAGGGTTTCAGCAGTCGATTGATGGTGGACGTGCTGAATCACCAGGGTTTGCGCGCCCAGTGGTCCGATGCCGACGTACTGCCGCTGGCCAACGAGGACTGGCTCGACTCGCTGATCGATATCGAGGCAGCCGCGCCCAGGCTGAGGGAACGATTGCAGGAAGACAGCCAGGTGATGGTGTTGCCGGGCTTTTATGGCCGCAACGCCCGGGGTGACATCCAGTTGCTGGGCCGCAACGGCACCGACTATTCAGCGGCTGCCATCGCGGCGGCGTTGGGCGCCGGCCTGTGCCAGATCTGGAAGGACGTGGACGGCTTCTTCACGGCCGATCCACGCATCGTCAGCAACGCCCGCTGCCTCGAGGAAGTGAGCTACGACGAGGCCATGGAGCTGACCTATTTCGGCGCCAAGGTTATCTCGGCCAAGGCGCTGGCGCCGCTGGCGGCCAACAACATCCCCTGCGAAGTGCGCAACACCTACGATCCATCGAGACCCGGAACACGGGTCCACAGCGAGGCGAAACGCACCCACGTGGTGCGCGGAATTTCCCACCTGCACGACGTTTCCTCGATCACTCTGCAGGGTGGGGGTTTGCGCGGACGGGTCGGTATCGCCCGCCGCGTGATGGATGCGCTGGCCAGTGAAGCGATTTCCATCCTGTTGATCGTGCAGTCTTCATCGGAATACAGCATCACGCTGTGCGTGCGCCGTTCCGATGAGAACAAGGCGCGCAAGGCGCTGGAAGAGGAGTTCCATTTTGAGCGCCTGCACGGGCTGATCGAGGAGATTGGTGTGCAGAGCGACCGTGCGGTCGTGTCGCTGGTAGGCGAGGGCATGAAGCACTACCGCGGTATTGCGGCGCGTTTCCTGACCGCCGTTTCTTCGGCCGGCGTCAACGTGGAGGTCATCGCGCAGGGCTCCACGGAGTGCGCCATCGCGCTGGTGGTGCGCGGCGAGGACGCCAAGCCGGCCACGCGTGCCACGCACACGGCTTTTTTCAGCCACTCGACCCACATCGACGTGGTACTGCTCGGCTGCGGCAACGTCGGCGGCGAGTTGCTCGACCAGTTCCAGCGCCAGGCGGAAAGCCTGATCGAACACCACGTGGATTTGCGCGTGCGCGCGATCGCCAACAGCGAGAAGCTGCTGGTAGCAGACGACAAGCTCGATCTTTCCAGCTGGCGCGAGGACCTGGCGGAGCATGGCAAGTCATGGTGTTTGGACGATGTTATCGCCATTCGCAAGAACCTCGGGTTGCTGAGCCCGACCATTGTCGATTGCACCACAGATGCGGAGCTGGCCGGCCAGTACGTGACCCTGCTCAACAGCGGCTTCAACATCGTCGCAGCCAACAAGAAGGCCAACACCCAGGATTTCTCTTACTACCTCGAGATGCGCGAAGCCGCGGCCCGCAATTTCCGCAAGTTCCTGTACGAAACCAACGTGGCGGCCGGCCTGCCGTTCATCGATACCCTGCAGGGCCTGATCCGCTCCGGCGACGAGCTGCGAACCTTCGAAGGCATCCTGTCCGGCTCCCTGTCAATGATCTTCGGCCTGCTGCAGGACGGCGAGCCGCTGTCGCAGGCGGTGGCACGGGCCATGGAGTTGGGCTACACCGAGCCGGACCCGCGCGATGACCTGTCCGGCATGGACGTGGCGCGCAAACTGCTGATCGTCGCGCGTGAAGTCGGCCTGCAGCTCGAATTGAAGGACATCGACGTCGAGCCGGTGGTGCCGCTGGACGTGGTGGGCCACGTGGACCGCTCGGAACTGATCGATACGCTGGCTACCCTGGACGCCGATTTCGCCGGGCGTGTTGCGGCTGCCGGTGCGGAGGACAGCGTGCTGCGCTACGTGGCGCGCCTGGAGGACGGCCGCTGCCGGGTAGCCATCGAGGCGGTGCCGGGCAGCAAGCCGCTCGGCGCCATTCGCGATGGTGAAAACGCCCTGGTCATTCACACGCATTACTACCAGCCGATTCCGATGGTGTTGCGCGGCTATGGCGCCGGCGCGGCGGTGACGGCCGCCGGCGTCTTCGGCGACCTGCTGCGCACGGTGTGGCGGCCTCTGGACAATTGAACAGATCAACGAAACGAGCACGGATTGGGAAATGAGCACGGAGCAGGCCAACAAGCTGATGTTGACGGTGTACGCACCTGCCTCCATCGGCAACCTGTCGGTGGGGTTCGATGCGCTCGGCCTGGCGCTGGCGCCGATGAACAAGACCCTGCTGGGCGACCTCGTGCAGCTGACGCCGCTGGCTGACGGGTCGGCCGACGACTGGCAACTCGATCTGACCGGCCCTTTTGCCGTCGACCTGCCGCCGGACCCCGAAGACAACATCGTGCTCGCCTGCTGTCGCGCCTTCCAGGAGACTGCGGCCAAACGTGGTATCACGGTCTCCCCGCTCAAGGTCACGCTGGACAAGCGGTTGCCGATCGGCAGCGGGCTGGGCTCCAGCGCCAGTTCCATCGTCGCCACCCTGGAGGCGCTCAATCGCTGGCACGACCACCTGTTGAGCACGCTGGAAAATTTTCGCTTGATGGCGAGGATGGAAGGCCAGATCAGCGGGGAGATTCACCTCGACAACGTGGCGCCCTGCCTGTTCGGCGGCCTTCGCCTGTGTCCACCGGGCAGCCAGCGGGAGTACGCGCTGCCGTGGCCCGGAGCCTGGCGGGCGGTGGTCTGCTGGCCCGGCACCAAGCTGGTGACGAAGGAAGCGCGCTCGGTGCTGCCGGACGCGATTCCCCGCGCGGTCGCGGTGCGACACGGCGCGCAGTTCGCCCAGTTCGTGCACGCCCTGCACAGCGGCAAGACCCGCCTCGCGGCCGAGTGCATCGTCGACCACATCGCCGAGCCGTACCGCCGCAAACTGCTGCCGGGTTTTGACGAGGCCCGCGTCGAGTTGCGCGAGCTTGGCGCCCTGGCGGTGGGCATCTCGGGTTCCGGCCCGACCATTTTCGCGTTGGTCGACGATTCCGACATTGCCCGGCGCGTGGCGAGGTGGATGGGTGCAAACTACCAGCAGAACGACCGGGGCTTCGTCCACATCTGCCGTGCGGATCTCGGCGGCGCCCGCAGCATCCGGGGTTAAGGAGGCGGCGGGTGTTACTGTGCAATATCAAGGATTCCAGCGAGCAGGTCAGCTTTCGCGAAGCCGTCCTGCGCGGCCTCGGGCGCAAGCAGGGCCTGTTCTTCCCGGACCGGTTCGAGACGCTGAGCGACGTGCCCGGCCTGTTGGAAATGCCGTTCGTGCCGCGAAGTACCGCTGTAATGCAGCACCTGTTGGGCGACGAGATCGACGCGGCAACGGTCGAGCGGATGGTCACTTCCGCCTTCGATTTTCCGATTGCGGCGCGTGCCCTGGACGACCGCGTGCACGCTTTGGAACTGTTTCACGGGCCCTCCTTGGCCTTCAAGGACTTCGGCGCCCGCTTCATGGCGCGTTGCCTGGCCGAATTCCACGACGGCGGGCCGATGACCATCCTCACAGCGACTTCGGGCGACACCGGCGCGGCGGTGGCGCACGCTTACTTCGGTCAGCCGGGCATCCGCGTGGTCATCCTGTACCCGAAAGGCCGCGTTTCGCCGCTGCAGGAGAAGCTGTTCTGCACGCTGGGCGGCAACGTGCACACCGTGGCGGTCGACGCGGATTTCGATACCTGCCAGCAACTGGTCAAGCAGTCATTCGAAGATCCGGAGCTCAAGGAAGGGCTGGGGTTGAATTCGGCCAACTCGATCAACATCGCGCGCCTGCTGGCGCAGGTCTGCTATTACTTCGAGGCCGGCGCCGCGGTTAACACCATCGAAAACATGGTCTTGAGTGTGCCGAGCGGCAATTTCGGCAACATCACTGCCGGCCTGATCGCGCGCCGCATCGGGCTGCCTTACAAGCGCGTCATCGCCGCCACCAACGCCAACGACACGGTGCCGCGGTTTCTCGCGTCCGGCCACTGGGACCCCAATCCCACGATCGAGACCATCACCAACGCGATGGACATCTCGCTGCCCAACAACTTCCCCCGTGTGCTGGAACTGGGCGAGCGTCACGGCCTGTCACTCGAAAACCTGCTGTCATCGCTGGCGCTGGACGACGACGAAACCCGCGCGGCCATGCGCACCCTGCATCGGCGTGGCTACCTGGCCGACCCGCACAGCGCGTTGGCCTGGGCGGCGCTGGACCGCTGCCTCGAGCCCGGCGAGGAAGGCGTGTTCCTGTGCACGGCGCACCCCGCGAAGTTCATGGAAGTGATCCAGGAAACGCTGAATCTCGAAGTACCGCTGCCGGCAGAACTCGCCGCCGTGCGAGGCAAGACCGTGTTGTCCAGCACCATAGCCGGCGATTTCCTGGCCCTGAAGCGGGAGTTGACCACAGTCTGTTAAGCTGTGATGTGGGCAGCGCGTGGAGGCCGGCCCCGATGATTTCCGCCTATCTGTTCGACATCGTCATACTGCTGCTTGCGGCCGTGGTGGTCGTACCGCTGTTCCAACTTGTGCGACTGGGCGCGGTGCCGGGCTTCCTGGTCGCCGGGCTTATCGTGGGACCTTCCGGCCTGGCGGCCATAGGCAACGTAAGTGAAATCGGTTACCTCGCGGAAATCGGGGTCGTGTTGCTGCTGTTCGTTATTGGAATCGAACTCAAGCCGTCACGGCTGTGGCTGATGAGGCGCCAGGTTTTCGGGCTCGGCAGCGCCCAGGTGCTGCTCACCGGGGCTGTGCTGGCCATAGCCTGTTTCTTCCTGTTCGGTATGTCGCTGCGGACCGCGATACTGGTGGGTCCGGCGCTGGCGCTGTCCTCGACGGCCTTCGTGCTGCAGATACTGGCGTCCCAGAAGCTGCTCACCTCCCACTACGGGCGGGCTTCCGTGGCTGTTCTGCTGTTGCAGGATCTTGCGGTCGTGCCCTTGCTGGCCTTGATCCCCCTGCTGGCGGCGCCGGGCATGAGCGTCGGCGCCGATATCGGTCTGGCGCTGCTTGAATCCTTGGCAATCCTGGCGCTCGTGGTGCTTGCCGGCCGCTATTTCCTGCACCCTTTGCTGCACCGCGTGGCGCGGGCCGGCAGCCCGGAAGTATTTACCGCATCGGCGGTACTGATCGTGCTGGGTGCGGCGATGGCGACCGAGCACGCCGGCCTGTCCATGGCCATGGGGGCCTTCCTGGCCGGCCTGTTGATCTCCGAGTCGGCCTATCGCCACCAGGTGATTGCCGAGATCCAGCCTTTTCGGGGGCTGCTGCTCGGCTTGTTCTTCATGTCGATGGGCATGTCGTTCAATCTCGGCCTATTGTTGTCCGATCCGGTCGGCTCGATCGTGCTGCTGGCCTTGCTGATCGCGCTCAAGGTGCTGATCCTGCTGCCGCTGGGCCGTTTGTTCGGCCTGCCGTGGCGGTCCTCGGTGGCGGTCGCGCTGTTGCTTGCCCAAAGCGGGGAGTTCGCCCTGGTGCTGTTTGCACTGGCCTGGCAGAACGGGTTGCTGGGCGAGCAGCTTTTCCAGGAACTTCTGCTGGTGGTTCTGCTGAGCATGATGGTTACCCCGGCGCTGGCCCAATTGGCGCGGCGCCTGGTCGTTGAACCGAGGCGACCGGCCGCCGGAAACATGGACGAACAGCTGCACCCGAACGCGCCCGTCGTGGTGGTCGGTTTCGGCCGCGTGGGCCACCGCATAGGTGAGATCCTGGCGCGGGCGGGCCAGCCATTCGTTGCGCTCGATTCCGACCCGGCATTGATTGCACGGGCGCGTGAACGGGGCAGCCCGGTGTACTACGGAGACATGAGCAACCCGGGGGTGCTTAAGTCGGTGGGCGCGGCGGACGCCCGGGTGATCGTGGTGACGCTCAACGACCCGGAGGCGAGCAAGGACCTTGTCGCCGCGATCAGGGAGCAATACCCGCAGGTCGAGATCTTCGCCCGCGGCCACAACCTCGAAACCTGCCAGAGCCTGAGCCGGCTCGGCGCGGCAGGTGTGGTATCCGAAAACGTCGAGGCGAGCCTGGAGCTTTCCCGCATGGCCATGGAGCGTATCGGCGTGGATCCGGCACTCAGCGAAGATGTCCTGTCGGCCTTTCGGCGGAGGTATCATGCACAGATTCACGAACAGGTCGGCATGGGGTCGGGCCTCCGTCCGGATAGCTTCAGGGATATAGAGTAATGGGCGAACAATATCGAGCCGGCGAAGCCCACGAGCTCGAGCGGCGTAAAGCTGCTTGCGTGCTGCCATGGGTGGGGGCCCTTCTTCTCCTGTCCGGGGCCACGCAGGCCCGGGAGGCAGGCACCGTGCATTATGGCTTGCTCACCGCCGGCCAGAAATCTGCTGGAGGATATCAGCGCCGTGCGGCGGCCGGTCGCGGTGTTCAAGGGCGATCGCTGCTTCGACCCGACTTTGTTTTACGAAGCTGTCGGCATCCAGCCCTTCACGTGCTGACAGGCTGCAGGAGAGACAGGACATGAAAAAGACCGCTGCATGGCTCGTGCGCCAGGCATTGGAACAGCTCGGGGTGAGGTATACCTTCGGCATTCCCGGCGTCCACAACATCGAGCTGTACGACGAACTGCAGGAATCCGCAAGCATTCAGCCCGTTCTGGTGACCCACGAGGGGGGCGCCGCCTTCATGGCCGATGCGGTCAGCCGCGCCTCCGACAGCATCGGTGTGCTGATGGTGGTGCCGGCCGCCGGCCTGACCCATGCCATGAGCGGTATCGGCGAAGCGTTCCTGGACGGCATTCCGATGCTGGTTATTTCCGGCGGCGTCCGGACTGACATGGAGCAGGGGTTCCAGTTGCACGACGTCGATCAGCAGGCCCTGATGCGGACCCTGACCAAGGCCACCTACAAGATCGAAAGCTACGACGAAGTCGTGCCCACGGTCTACCGCGCCTACCGCACGGCAGTCGAAGGCGAGCCCGGGCCGGTTTACATCGAGTTGCCCGCGAACCTGCAGCTGTTTACGGGGGAAGTCACCGAACTGCCGTCTTTTGACGGCACGGTGGAGCGGCCATCGCTCGATCCGGATGCCGTGGCGGCCGCGGTCGAACTTTTGTCCCGGGCCGCGAAGCCGGGAATCTTCGTCGGCTGGGGGGCGCGGCACGTGATCAACGACATCCGCCGCATGGCCGAACACCTTGGCGCCCCGGTAGCGACCACGCTGCAGGGTCTCGCATCCTTCCCGGCCGACCACCCGCTGCATACCGGGATGGGTTTCGGGCCATCGGCAGTGCCGGCCGCGCAGAACGCTTTTCGTGACTGCGATGCCATGCTCGCCGTCGGCACGCGTTTCGCCGAGATCTGCACGGGCAGTTTTGGCGCCATACCGCCGGAAAAACTCGTGCACGTGGACATCAACCCCGGAGCCATCGGCCGCAATCACCCCACCCCCGTCCCGATCCACGCGGATGCGCGTGATGCCGTGCCCGCGTTAGCACAGCGGTTGCTGGAGACGGTGCCGGCCCGTGACAGCACCGAGCTCAAAGCGAGCATTGCCGCCGACAAGGCCGCCTGGGTCAAGGAATGGCTCGATCACGATTCCGCCGGTCGGGTCAATCCCGGGCGGTTTTTCCAGGCCCTTCGGCGGGGACTCGAGCGGGACGCCATCGTGGTGGCGGACGACGGCAACCACACTTTTCTGACCGCCGAGCTGATGCCCATTCTCGAGGGCGGCAGTTTCCTGTCACCGACCGACTTCAATTGCATGGGTTACTGCGTGCCTGCCTGCATCGGGGCCAAGCTCGCCCGGCCCGAGCGGCAGGTCGTGGGCATCGTCGGTGACGGGGCCTTCCTGATGACCGGCCTCGAAACCGTCACGGCCGCGCGGAACGGGCTGGGGGTGGCCTGGTTCGTATTCAACGACGGTGAGTTGTCACAGATTGCGCAAGCCCAGGAGATGCCCTACCAGCGCAAAACCTGCACCGCGGTCGGGACACTCGACTACCGGGCCCTGGCTGCCGCCACGGGTTGCGAGTTCGTGGCAATCGAGAACGACAACAGCATTGAAGCGGCGATCGAACGGACCCTGTCGCACATGGCCGACAACCGGCCGGTCATCGTCGACGTGCGCATCGACTATTCGAAGCGCACGCAATTCACCATCGGTGCGGTAAAGACCAATATCCGGCGCTTCGACACGCGCAACAAGCTACGCATCGTCGGCCGCGCGCTGTGGCGGAAGTTCAAGTACCGCAAGGACTGATTGTTTCAGCTGGTCGAGATCTGCTCGAAGCCGACACGGAACAGGAACAGGCCGATCATCAGGAAGGCGATGGCCAGCTTGACGGCGGTGGCCACCACCATGCCCAGCCAGGCGCCGACCCCGGCCCGGCCCGACCGGACCAGGTCGTTGCCGCCGCTGAGTTCGCCGAGCACTGCGCCAATGAAGGGTCCGAGCAGCATGCCCGGAATGCCGAAGAAGATGCCCACCACGGCTCCGGCCGTGGCGCCCCAGAACGCGCGAGAGCCCGCGCCAAGGTAACGGGCGCCCGCGGCGCTGGCCACGAAGTCCACCACCACGGCTATCACTGTGAGAACCGCCAGCACGCCGATCGTCGTCCAGCCCACGATTTCAAAATGGTCGATCCAGGCGCCGATAAACAAGCCGGCGAAGACCAGCGGAACGCCGGGCAGTGCCGGTACCACGGTGCCGGCCAGTCCGGCGATGACAGTCAGGGCGGCCAGCAGCCACCAGAGGATCGTCCAGTCCATCGACTTCCCATACGATTGATATCGGGTCGGTCACATCATAGCCGATCGGCGAGCACGGGTGATGCAAGGTTTCGGTCCGCGAGCCGCAAGTGCATGAACAGGAAGGATAAAACACAGGGTGTCGGGCCAGACGTTGATTACGGTCATGGAGTCGCCCGGTGGCCCGGCGCACAATGGGGGCCGTGGACCTGGCCATGCCGAATCGCCGCCAATCGAATCATATGTCGTTGCCCCGCACCGAGCAGTTGCAGTTGGACCGGTTTCTCGACCGGTTGCAGCGAGACGCCGAGCTGGAAATCGGTTTTCCGGTCGCGTTCGATTTCGATTACAGCGCGCTGACGCCATTCCTGTCGTTCAGCCTGAACAATGCCGGCGACCCGTTCATGCCGATGACCTACCTGCTCAACTCGCATGAGTTCGAGCAGGAGGTCGTCGCGTTCTTTGCCCGGCTCGCGCGGGCGCCGGAGGACAAGTGGTGGGGCTACGTCACCAACGGCAGCACGGAGGGCAATCTTTACGGCCTGTACCTGGGGCGCGAACTGCTGCCGGACGGGATCGCCTACTTTTCGCAGGACAGCCACTACAGCGTTGGCAAAAACCTGCACTTCCTGAACATGCGGCATATCATGATCCGCTCGCAGCCCAATGGCGAGATGGATTACGAGGATTTGCGCGAGACGCTGCGCATTCGCCGCGACGCACCGCCCATCATCTTCGCCAACATCGGCACGACCATGAAGGAGGCGCGCGACGACATCGTGCTGATCCGCTCCATCCTCGACGATCTGGCGATCGAGAACCGCTATGTCCATTGCGATGCGGCGTTGTGTGGCGGCTATGCCGCGTTCCTGGACCCACCCCCAGCCTGGGATTTCGAGGACGGCGCCGACAGCATTGCGATCTCGGGCCACAAGTTCATAGGCTCGCCCATCCCCTGCGGCATCGTTCTGGCCAGGCGCGGCCACGTCGAACGTATCGGGCACTCAGTGGCCTACATCGGCAGCGTCGACACCACCATCAGTGGGTCGCGCAATGGTTTCACGCCGCTGATGATGTGGTACGCGATCCGCTCATTGGGTGTCGAGGGACTGCGCCGGCGCATTGTCGAATCACTGGCGGTCGCGGCCTACGCGGAACAGCGCTTCAAGGATATCGGCCTCGCCGCCTGGCGCAACCCGCAAGCGATCACGGTCGTCTTTCCGCAGCCGCCGCAGGCGGTCTGCGACAAGTGGCAACTGGCCACGGCCGGCGGCTACAGTCACATCATCTGCATGCCGCATGTCCGCCGCGAACAGATCGACCGCTTGATTGGCGACATCGAGCGTGCCGGAGGTTCCGGGCCATGAAAGTACTGACCATCATCCAGGAGAACCATCCCGGTCTGCTGGCCGAGGTGACCACGCTGCTCGAGCGCGAGGGCATCGCGGTGCAGGACTTTACCGGAAGCACGCTGGGCGATACCGCCGTGCTCACGCTGACCGTGGGGCCCTACAAGCGAGCCTTCAGCCTGCTGTCAAATGCCGGCTACCGCGTGGTCGCCAGCGAGCACCTGCTGGTGCGGCTGGACCGACACCCGGGCGCACTGGCGGAACTGTCCCGGCGCCTGGCCGAAGCCAACGTGGACGTGCGCGGGATGCACATCGTCAACAAGGACGCCAAGGCGGGCATTGTCGCGCTGGAAACCCTCGATCACGAAAAAGCCCGGGAAATACTCAAAGACCTCCTCGTGTAGGACCGAATTCGTCCGCAAAGACCACGTAGGACCGAATTCATTCCGGAATGTCCCCGTAGGACCGAATTTATTCGGGAAAAACGGTTTTCATCGCGGGGAAGCCTGGCGCCACCATAGAGATCCGGTTTCCGGAGGATTCCCGGCCGAGTTTCGCCCCTGCGTTTCCCGAAAGAATCTGGTTCTGCGGCCGTGGGCGGCGCCGGGTCAGAACAGGCCGCGGATCTTCTGTAGCAGTTCGGTTGCCTGCTTGCGGTCGCCAGCGCCCAGCTTGTCGAATTTGGATTTCAGGAACTCGACGTGACGGGGAAATTCCCGGTCGTAAATGCGCGCCCCGCGCCGGGTAAGGGCCACGATGGTCTTGCGCCCGTCGCCCTCGACCGACCACCGCTCAACCAGGCCCTTCTCTTCCAGCCGGTCGATCACGCCGGTCAGCGTGCCCTTGGTGATCAGGGTGATGTCGCCGATATCCTTGCAGGTCATGCCTTCGGTGCCGCCAATGGTGAAAATAACGCGGGCCTGCGAGGGTGTGAGGCCGGAACCGGACTTGCGCAGGCCCTCGGCGTCGTAAAGGGAAAAAGCCTGGTAGGCGCCGGCCAGTTCCTGCATTAAGGGGATAAATGCCTGCGAAGAGGCGTTTTCTGAAGTTAATTTACTCATGGTTGCACACTATTTTGAATGAAAAGAGAATGTATGTTCTGGTAAGAACATAAAATAGTACTAGAGAAAACGATAGTCAACCCTGACGGGTCAATTCTTGACCTGGATCAGGCCCGCTTCAACTGGGCCTGCTGCATTTCGAGGAACTGGATGATTGACAATGCGGTCTCGCGGGCGTCCGCAATCGCAGTCACCACCAGGTCCGAGCCGCGAACCATGTCGCCGGCGGCGAATATCGCCGGGTTGCCGGTCTGACCGGCCAATTGCGGTCCGGTATGCACCAGGCCGCTTTCTGCCGTGGATACGCCAAGTGCCTCGAGCCAGGCAGGCGGGCTGGGGCGATAGCCAAAGGCGAATATGATGGCCGATGCGGGCAGGCGCTGCTCGCTGCCGGGGATGACCTCGGGTTGGGCACGGCCGTCCGCAGAGGCCACCAGGCGGGTCCTGGCGATATCAAGGCCCACCAGCTTGCGGTCCTCGTGCACCAGGCCGAGGGGCAGGGAGTTGAATTCGAATTGCACGCCCTCGTTCATGGCGTGCTTCACCTCGCGCTGCGAACCCGGCATGTTCTGTTGGTCGCGGCGGTAGACGCAACGCACCGAGGCCGCGCCCTGGCGTATCGCGGTGCGCACACAGTCCATGGCGGTATCGCCCCCGCCCAGCACCAGCACCTCTTCCCCGGCCAGGTCGATAAAGGGATAGCCGGGCAGGTCCAGGCCATACAGATGGCAGGTCTGGCCAATCAGGTATTCGAGCGCTGGAACGATGCCGCCTTTCTCCATGCCCGGCAGCGAGGCCTCCACCGGCGTGTAGGTTCCCAGGCCGAAGAACAGGGCGTCGTGCATACTCTCCAGCTCGCTGGCCTGGATGTCGCGCCCGATTTCACAGTTCAGACGAAAGTGCACGCCGCAACCCTCGAGAATCTCGCGGCGCCGCCGCATGACCTGTAGTTCCAGCTTGAAGTCGGGTATGCCGAAGCTCAGCAGGCCGCCGATCTCCGGGTGCCGGTCGTAAACCGTTACGCTGACGCCGTTGCGCGTCAGCACATCTGCACATGCCAATCCGGCCGGGCCGGCGCCGACGATACCGACGCTCCAGGGCCGCGTGCGCACATGGGAGAGATCCGGCCGCCAACCCTGCTTGAGGGCCTCGTCGACGATGTAACGCTCGATGGCGCCGATGGTGACCGCGCCGAAGCCGGTTGCCAGCGTACAGGCCTGCTCGCACAGGCGATCCTGCGGACAGATCCGGCCGCACACTTCCGGCAGGCTGTTGGTTTCGTGGCACAGGTCGGCCGCTTCCATGATGCGGCCTTCGCCCGCCAGCTTGAGCCAGTTCGGAATGTAGTTGTGCACGGGGCACTTCCATTCGCAATAGGGGTTGCCGCAGTCCAGGCAGCGTTCGGACTGGTCGGCGGCTTCTTCGGCCGAATAAGGCTTGTAGATTTCGCGGAATTCACTGCGCCGGACTTCCAGCGGATAGACGTCCGGCTCGCCGCGGGCGCGGTCGAGAAAAGCGAAGTTATCGATCTTGCGGGTCATGCGGCGTGTCCTCAGGCCTTGACCAGCCGCAGCGGTACGTCCTGCTGGGAGATCGCGCTGCTGGCGGAAAAGTTCTTGGGTATCACGTACACCCAGTGCGGCAGCATCATGTCCCATGAGTCGAGCACCTTGCGGCCCCACTCGCTGCCGGTCAGGCTGACGTGGGCGGTGACCAGCGACTTCAGGCGGCGGCGTGGAGCATCGAAGCGCTGGTCTTCCAGCGGCGAAGACTCGACGAATTCCGGGTTCAGGCAGCGATCGACCTGGTTGTTGGGGTCCAGCAGGAACAGTTCGCCGCCGGTCATGCCGGCGGCCAGGTTGGGCCCGACCGGCCCCATGATGACGACCGTGCCACCGGTCATGTATTCGCAGGCATGGTGCCCGGCCCCTTCGATAACGGCCTGCGCTCCGGAATTACGCACGGCGAAGCGCTCACCGGCCTGCCCGTTCGCATACAATTCGCCGCCGGTGGCGCCGTACAGGCAGGCGTTGCCGCAAATCACGTTGCGCAGGGCACGTTCGCGGTGAACTTCGGCCGTTGTGAGGACGATGCGTCCACCCGACATGCCCTTGCCCACGTAATCGTTGGCGTCGCCCTCGAGGTGAATGGAAACGCCCGGTGCGTTCCAGCAGCCCAGGCTCTGGCCCGCGGTGCCCGTCAGGTTCAGGCGAATGCGATCGGCCGGGAGGCCGTCCCGACCGAAACGGCGCGCGACTTCGCCGGACAGCATGGCCCCAACCGTGCGGTCGTAGTTGCGGATCGCA
>Ga0316191_10000803_pt1 | contig 21020 bp, 21 predicted proteins | sample Eddworburr2cm_MG_FD_204928 | JGI IMG/M metagenome (GOLD analysis project Ga0316191, IMG submission 204928) | Coastal sediment microbial communities from Maine, United States - Eddy worm burrow 2 cm | ecosystem: Environmental > Aquatic > Marine > Coastal > Sediment | place: USA: Maine... | reverse complement strand
GCCGGTCAGCACAACCTTGTCACCGGGGCTATAGCGATCATCGTCAGACGCTTCGACCGTACCGGCAAAATCAATGCCCGGAACGTGCGGGTACTTGCGCACCAGACCGCCTCCGGGACCGATGCATAGGCCGTCTTTGTAATTTACGGTCGAGTATTCGACGGCGACAGTGACGTCTCCATCGGGCAATTGTGCCTCGGTGATTTGTTCCACCGCTGCGGATGTTTTGCCGCTTTCTTCGTCTTTATTGACCACAAGTGCCTTGAACATTGCTCTCTCCTTTACGAGGCACGAAGCCTCGGTTTCCTTTGATTTAAGTACCGGCTCTGAAAGGCCCGCCCGTTTGTGCCAGGGGCGCGATCAGAGCCAAAAGCCTGATTGCACAGTTGCAGTGCGTTCGCCCTCCGGTGTCATGACCGTTAGCTGTGTGCCGGTATCCCAATGTGTCATGCGCACCATGCCTATCGCCACGTTCGTGTCGTAATCAGGGCTCCATGCCGCTGACGTGATCTGTCCGACCCGCACATCCCCTGCATACAGCGACCAGGCACGGTCACAGACAGGCGCGCGGTCGCCTGCAATTGTCAAGGCGCGCACCTGTTGAACCGGTCCTTCCTTGGACACCCGCAACAGAGCATCCCGCCCGATACAGCCAATTGCCGTTTGGGTATCGCAAAAGCGCCCCAAGCCACATTCATGCGGTGTGTTGTCGTCGGTCATATCGTTGCCATAAGACAGCAACCCCGCCTCGATACGTTCAATTCCGTTCGGGCACCCTGCCCGCACGTTCAAATCTTCACCCGCCTTAAACAATGCGTCCCATAACGGCATCGCGATGTCCGCGCCTTCCACATAAATCTCAAAACCGCCTTGCTTGGAATAGCCCGAACGGGCGACGACCATTTCGCGGCCTTCAAATTCGAAAAGCCCGAAGCGGAAGAATTTGATGTCGCGCACACCGTCCCCGAAGATACGTGCGGCCAGTTCATCTGCCTTGGGCCCCTGGATGGCCAGTGGGCTGACATCGGGTTCGTCTACCAGCACGTCCAGCCGGTATCCGTTTGCGATCCCTTTGACCCAAAGCAACAAATCACTGTCAGCAATCGATATCCACCAGCGGTCTTCCGCAAGTTTGACGGCTACAGGATCATTTAGCATACCGCCGGTTTCATCCACGATGGGCACGTAAAAGCACCTTCCCGGCAACATCCCACGTAAATCGCGTGGGGTCAGCATCTGCATCAGGCGCGCCGCATCCGGGCCACGCAATTCAACCTGCCGCTCAACCGACACATCCCATACTTGAACATGGTCTTTCAGGTGCCGGTAGTCGGCTTCGACGCTTTCAAAAACCGTTGGCAGCAACATTCGGTTGTAGACAGTGTAGGCACTTACGCCAGCCGCCTCCACACCACTGGAGAACGGCGTGCGACGCAGTCTGCGCGATGGAGAAATTACTGCCATTTCAGATATCCTTTGGCATTAGAACAAGGTCCGATACCGGAGCCTTCTGCCCCGCAGACGTCAGCATTGCGTGAAGCTGACCGCGGTGATGGGTTTGATGGTTGAAAAAGTGAATAATTGCCGTTTCGTAAGAGGTTTTCATGTCACGGCCCGCAGCCCCCGAATACCATTCCAGATCGCCTTTAAGATCAAGCGCGCGCATTCCGTCTGCCCAAAAACAGATTTTCCCGTCAATCCGGAAGCGGTCAGCAGCCCAAGACGCGGACGTGGCATGTAAATCAATGCTGGTATCAATCCCGCCGACAGGTGCATCAACCGACGGGTCGAACCGGCTCATCCATATGGTATCGCCCCACAGCAGATGGTTTGCTGTGGCCAATATGCTGCCAAAGAAGCTGCCGCGATCTGTGTTCAATTCATCCAAGGGCATGGCTTCCAACACTGGCATCAACTGTGTGTTCTGCCAGCGATTGTAGCGCGCCATGGTTTTAACATAGCGCGGGTCGATCACGGTTTGGGGCCCTTCCAGTCGATGGCACAGATTTCCGCTGATTTGCCGCCGAAATCCCATACACGACCATAGTCGCGCACTTTGCTGACCAATCCGCGTGCGGCTACAATATCGGGCCCCATCCAGTACTTGGAGTTGGTGATCATCACCGGATGGTCCGGGCTGGCACCTGTGATGGCTTCGATCTCGCCTTGAATTTTACGACCGATTGTAATGCGGCGGCGATTGCCATCGCGTTCGATCTTTACCGGCGCGCGTTCCGCCCCGATGATCTCGCTGACGAGCATGGTAAACAGACCTGTCGTCCCGCCTGCTGCACCCGAGAATATCTGCAAAATACCGTTATAGGCTTTGCCGGATGCACTTTCGTCCACATAAGCGGCTACTTTCCAGTTGCCTTCGGCCATGCGGCCGGGGATTTCCACCATCAGACCGATTTGAAGACCCGAGAGGTCTTCACCTTCGAAATGACCCTCATCAATGATGATCGCCATCCAGGCTTTGCAGTCACCGTCGGTGGGCGGATGCTTGCCAAGGCTGACCACGCAAGGACAGAACAAATCGCATGAACAGTTCATGAAAAGCTCGCCCTTGATCGCCCATTCTGTCGGGCTCATCTGGCGACGGCCCGGATTGGGCATGCGCTGATCAATCCGCTGGCTTATCGGCAGCCTGTCGGCATCAGCTCGTCTGTTTTTTGCCATGTCCTATCCTCCCAAGACAAAAGGGTAACCCAGCACCGCGATCCCCGCGAGTACAAGGGCGAACCCCATCGGTTTTGTTATGTAATGCCCTACTTGAGGCAGTTTTTCGATCACCATGAAGAAAGTGGCTAGTCCCATCCATGCAAGGTTCATCACGCCGCCCACAAAACCCAAAGCCATAAAACCCCAGCAGCAGCCAACGCAGAACGCACCAAGGCCCAGCCCCATGCGCAACCCGCCTTTGAACCCTGTCCGCCAGTACCCCAGAAAATACATCGTCGGTGAATGGCACACCCCGTGGCAGATTTCTTTCGCTCTTGTGAACTGAAACACGCCAACGGCGATCAAAAGGCCGCCCGCAACCCAAGGTGTTTTCGCAATACCAAGCATATCAATGACCCCGCCAAAAAGCAGAGCAAGCTGAACGCCGGCAATGGTCGCGGCGAATGCGACCCACACCACAAAATACCCCAGAAGCACGCCAAGCCAGCCTGCCCGCGTGCCTGTCGCACTGGCCATCAGGTCTTCGTAGCTGCGCAAGGTCGGCACGAGTGTCGGCAGCATCATGGCCGCCATCATCACGGCCCACATCACGAAAAGAGGGCCGAAATTGGCCATCGGCATATACATGGGCATCCGCGGGTCCATCGCGGCCATCCGCGCGCCCATTTCACCTGGGCGGCCGAGCAGATCAAGGTCCATGTCCATGCTCATCGCATACATGACCCACCACGACGCAAGAATTGCACCGAAAAAGCCAAGCCAAAGCGTCGAGCGCACAATGCCGGTCACATGATCCTCCCGTTTTTCTTGCGATTCAAATGCCAGACAATTACAAGCGGGGCAAACAATAAATGTAAGACATATGAGAATTGATCCCAAGAACCCAGCTGATCTGTCTGCCCAGATTGCAGGCGCAATACGCGATGCAATTGTCGCGGGCACGCTGATTGTCGACGAACGTCTGCCATCCGAAGCCGAGCTTGCGGACCATTTCGACGTGTCGCGTCCGACTGTCCGCGAGGCGTTAAAGCGGCTGGCCGCGCAGTCGCTGATCCGCACGCAACGGGGGGCTACGGGGGGTGCATTTGTAAATCGTATCAGCTTTGAAGAAGCCTACCCGCAGCAAATTACCACCTCCACTCTGTTGCTGTCCATGAATGCGGTCAGCTTCGGTACGGCCTGCGAGGCGCGCTACGCGCTGGAGCGCGCCTGCGCCCCGTTGTCGGCGCAGCGCCGGTCGGCGGACCATCTGGCTACGATGCGCGCTGAAATCCACCGTCAGTCCCAGCCTGGTCTGACCGATGAAGCCTTCTGTGCGTCGGACGTCGCTTTTCACCGCGCGCTGGTGGATGGTGCGCGCAATCCAGTGCTGAGCTATCAGCTTGCAGGCGCTGTGGAGGCCATGCAACCGCTGATGAACATGATAACCTTCACGGCGCGTGACCGCGCCCGCATCATCGCGTTGCACACCGATATTGCCGACGCGCTGGAACGTCAGAATGCCGAGAATACGGCAACCGGTTTGACGGCGCTTGAGGCTGAAACACAGGCACTGGCACAGAGTGTTATCGCAGCGCGTGAGGCTAGCGCAAAAGCCTGAAACCGCTAGACTTGCACCAGGAACACCGATTTTTTGGCTGAATCAGGAAATGCAGTAGACGAACCTTCTGTACTTGGTGATTTGATCACCTATTAATCTGGGCTTGTCGGAAGACCTCAACGCAGGGATGGAAAAAATGCGACGTTATACACTCTTAATATCACTCGTGCTCTTTGCGCCCACTGTGGCCCAAGCCGAGGGCACGCTGGGGAAAGTTGGTAGCGCTGTTGGGAAGGGCCTGAAATCCGTGGGCAATACGATCGAGTCAACGGCAGAGTTGGTGCAGGACGAGGAAACACCCGCTGAGACGCGCGCCAAACTCGACAGGATGGAAGTCGATGTTCTTCAACGTCTTCTGGCAGAGAATGAACAAGCCCGTACACTGAAGGACGTCAGTGCGGGATATGCGGCTTTTGATATGCGCAAAGTGACCGTCTTTCCGCTATCAGGCGGATACGGCCGTGGTGTCGCAGTTAGTCAAGATGGCAGCGCGCGGACATATATGCAGATGGGCACTGGCGGGGTTGGTGCAGCCTTTGGAATTGGTGGGTTCGCGTCGCAGTTTGTTATCATGTTTGAGACGCCGCTCGACTTTGACCGGTTTATTGAAAACGGATACGACGCCTCGGCTGATGCTGGTGTTATGGAAGGCGATGAAAGAACAACGCAGACCGTGCAATTCACGAACGGCACGTCGATTTTTGTGCTCGACAAGAAAGGCTGGCGGGTAAATGCGAACGCTGGCGGAACAAAATACTGGCCGGATGCCGATTTGAATTAAGGGTGATGCCCAGCGGCATCCTTGCCATGCTGTATTTTGGTGTTACTTGACCGGTATGATAGACTTGCTCAATATCTTTGCGGCCTTGCTGACGATTGGTTTTGGCCTTTTTGGATTTTTAGCACCACGCTACACAGCGGGTGCATTGGATTTGGCGCCGACCTTCAGCACCATGGGACTAAGCGAGATGCGCGCTTCGGTGGGCGGGCTGTTTGTCGTGGCGGGGGCTGCCGCCATCTGGCTGAATGCACCGCTCGCCTACGCGATGATCGGTTTTGCCTTTGCAGGGGCTGCAACGGGCCGCGTGCTGTCGTTGATTTTTGACAAACCGCCGGTTCAAAAAGTGCTGGTATTTGGTGGGATTGAGGCCGCTTTGGCTGCGTGGCTTCTCGCAGCAAACCTGTGATCGCGCGGAGGCAGGCACCACCGTTAAGCGAAAGATCAATGCTCTAATCCGTCAAAGCGCCTTTACAGAGTTCGACGGGTGAAATTCCGAAATCACAAATCTTAACAATATCTTGTATGGCTATATTCATCCTGTGCCCCCGGAAGGGCTCTGCAAAGATCCACGCCGGACCATATTGCAAATGTCACGCAGTCCGACTATATCAGGGGTGTCCTTCGGGACTATGAACATAAACGCGCTCGTAATAAGCGGATCGGACCCGGGGGCGGTACCCGGCGACTCCACCAAACATCCTTCATTTGGGGATCATGGGGTCGAAATAGGATCGACGAACGTCTAAAGGGGTTTGCTTTGTTTCGGCTGTCTGCCACCGTTATCGGCGAAACTTGTACAATTGCAAATGACAATCGTGCTCCAGTAGCGATGGCCGCGTAAGCGGTTTCAGCCACTGAAACTTAACTCCTTGGGTTTAGCGACCTAAGGCGGGGTTCGCAGGCACCTGGCAACAGAAGCCTGCACTTTCATCATATTATCGTTGTGCCTGTTTACGGTTTGGCCGGATTTTCGTGGTACGCCTCTGCAAAGCAGTGCAGGTGGACCTTAGCTATGGCGAACAAAAAAGACACGATTTTCCGGTGGTATCAGGAAGTCTGGATCAACGGACGGTGGGAGCAAATGGATGAAATTTACCGCCCGGCGGCGGATGAAGATTGCCTGATCCCCGGGGCCACGGCTGACCCGGAAGAGGCGCGGGAAATTGTAACTGCGCTGAACTGCCTGATCTCAAATCACAAACTCCGCATAATAAACGTGATTGAAGAAGGTGACTGGGTGTCTGCGCTGGTGGAAATGACGGGCGTTAAGGCGGGCACAGAAACGCCGGTCGAGGTGCGATGGCTGACGATGTCGCGGGTCGAAGACGGATGCATCGTGGAAAGCTATCCGCAAGTGAATTTGCTTTCGTTTTTCGAACAGCTGGGTCAGCTTCCCCCCCACAGTTTTGAATTGATGTTGGGCGGCTCTGCGCTTCGGTAGGTATTGGGAATTGACGCAACAGCTGGCTCTATGTCACGCTATACGCAAGGGTTGGGAGTTCTTTCTTACGCCTGCGCGGCACGCGGACCAGGGATGTTTATTGGTGTCGTTGGTTTTCAGGATATTGTCATGAATTTCATGCATTCTTTCAGGTGTTGGGGGACGGGGTGAAACGCTCGCCCGTTCCATTTCTCACAAAGCAGACCCGACAGGCTGCCACTTCTAACTGGCCGCACGCCCTAGATGTCTGAGATATCAACCAGAAGCCTGTTTACTGTTTTTGGGCGCATCGGTGTGATGTCCTTTGGTGGTCCGGCGGCGCAGATCGGATTGATGCACAAAGAGCTGGTCGAAGACCGCAGTCTGCTAACTGAGCAGGAGTTCTTGCGCGCTCTGTCTTTATGTATGCTTTTGCCGGGACCCGAGGCGATGCAACTGGCAACCTATGCAGGCTGGCGACTACGTGGTGTTTTTGGCGGCTTGGTCGCGGGCCTTTTGTTCGTCGTCCCCGGCGCCACAGTTATCCTTGCTCTGGCGCTGATCTATGCCAAATTTGGCAATGTCCCGCTGGTTCAAGGCGCATTTCAAGGTGTCAAGGCGGCAGTGATTATCATTGTTTTACAAGCTTTGGTGAAAGTTTCCGGCAAAGCGTTGAAATCATCAACCGCGTGGATGCTGGCAGGTGGGGCATTTGTAGCATTATTCCTGTTTGACGTCCCCTACCCCCTCGTCATTGGCGCAGCGGGTATGTGGGGCGGCATTGCGCTGGTTCAGATAGATGCCGTCCAGCAAAGCTCTGCCATAACAAAGCGTCCTTCCCCGCTGCCGGTCATTGCGCTTTGGGGGGCGCTTTGGGCGGCACCGATTGTGGTGTTGATGTTGCTGGATCACGCATTCCTTCTGGACCTCAGCTTGTTCTTTTCAAAACTCGCTGTTGTCACTTTCGGCGGGGCTTATGCCGTCCTCGCCTATATGACCCAAACTGTTGTGTCGGACTATGGGTGGATCACGACAGAACAAATGATTGATGCTTTGGGTCTTGCTGAAACCACACCGGGCCCTCTTATCCTTGTGACGCAGTTTGTCGCGATGCTTGCCGGTTTTGCCCAAGGCGGTGTGCCCCTTGCGATTGCGGCGGGTGCGGTCGCGCTGTGGGTGACGTTTATCCCTTGTTTTTTATGGATATTTCTTGCCGCGCCCTATCTTGATATCATTTCTGACAGGCCGCGGATTGTAGCCGCGCTTTCCGGTATTACGGCGGCGGTTGTTGGCGTCATTTTGAACCTTGCCCTTTGGTTTGCAGTCCATGTGCTGTTTAGAACTGTTGGATCATGGCCCCATAGCGCTGCTCCAGCGCCTGTTTTGACTTCTTTAGACCTTGTGGCTGTAATACTTGTCTGCGCTGCTGCGATATTGTTGCTATGGCTCAGGCGTGGAATTGCCGAAACTTTGGGCGTTATGGCTGTTGCGGGCGTGTGTTTATCGCTTCTTTAAAACCTCAGAGCCCAAAGCGCTGTGCCCCCTTTTATCCCGCGTGGAATCGGCTATGGTAATATTACAAACCGAACCTCTCAGAGGATCATGATGAGCCGCACAATCGACTATGGTAATTTAATGCATGAGGCCATGCGTGGCCTGATCCGCAAGGTACTGAGTGATGTGTGCGAAAATGGTCTTCCGGGCGATCATCATTTCTTCATCACCTTTGATACCGGACATCCTGACGCTGAGCTGGCGGACTGGCTGTTCGATCGTTACCCGGGCGAAATGACCGTTGTAATGCAGCATTGGTACGACAAGCTGGAAGTCACCGACGAAGGGTTCTCTGTGACATTGAACTTTGGCGACGCGCCAGAGCCTTTGTATATTCCCTATGACGCTATCAAGACGTTTGTTGATCCTTCGGTTGAATTCGGGTTGCGGTTTGAAACGCAGGCTGATGATGAAGAAGACACGTCAGAAGATCCCCAAAATCTGCCTGTCTCAAAGCCTGAACCGTCAGAGGTGCTGGAAGTCGATGCGACTGACGAAGCGCATAAAGATGCTGAAATCGTATCTTTGGACAGTTTCCGGAAGTAGCTACTGCCTCTCGAGAAACGTGGAAACGGTGCGCTGGATGACACCGTCCCGAACGCTCTTAAAGTCCAGTTCCAAGCCGCCCGACGCAAGTGTTCGGTCAAACTGCTGGATTTCGTAGCCGCCGTTTTCTGTAACAAACATAGAGTATACACTTAGCGTATCACCATCGACGCGCGCCCAAACGTAAGGTTCGCCTTTCATCGGGTCGAGTTGCACGTTATGGCCAAAGACGTTCCGCTTCATTGCAGCGGCAAAAACGTCGGTGCGGTCGCTGGGTTCAAAGTCGATCGTGTAAGATTTGACCTTCGAAGTGCCATCAGGGCGATAGGTTGTCGACGTCCAGCTAACTCTAAAACCGCCTTTGACTTCACTGATGTCGACGCTCATGTCACGCGGCTTGGTTGTTCCGTCAGCAGACACGACGTCTGCTGATCCAACATAGCTGCCAACAAAACGCGTAACGTCGGCCAGCGCACTTGTCGCAAGAAGCGCGGTCACTGCCAAAGCGGTGATCGCAATTGTGCGTATCTGGAACGGTATCCGGTTCGTCATCGCAATCTACCTCCAACAAAGACATGTTTCGTATCACAGCGCTGCGTGTGAACAATGATCAACACCTATTAGATAATGTGAAATTCCCTGCATGCAACATTGACCCGCGACGAGGGGGCACAGTTGCGCCGCAGGCGTCTGCGGGCTAAACCGCTAACGACTGAGTTTTACGGAGCACATGATGTCCAATACCCGCACAGAAACCGACAGCTTTGGCCCGCTTGAGGTCCCTTCAGACAAGTATTGGGGTGCACAGACGCAACGCTCCATCATCAACTTCCCGATTGGTTGGGAAAAGCAACCGGTTGCGCTGGTTCGGGCACTTGGCGTTATCAAACAAGCCTGTGCGCAGGCAAATACTGAACTGGGCAAGTTGGATGCCCAACTTGGTGATGCCATTGTGCAAGCCGCCAGCGAAGTGGTCGCGGGCAAGTTTGACGATAATTTCCCGCTCGTGGTCTGGCAAACCGGTTCCGGCACGCAATCTAACATGAATGCAAACGAAGTGATTGCGAACCGTGCCATTGAAATTCTTGGTGGTGTTATCGGATCCAAAGACCCCGTGCACCCCAATGACCATTGCAACATGGGCCAGTCCTCGAACGATACATTCCCGACGGCGATGCATATCTCGACTGCGATGATGGCACGCGACGTACTGATACCGGGGCTGGAAAAGCTGCACGGTGCATTGCAGACAAAAATCGAAGAGTTTGACGGGATTATCAAAATTGGGCGCACCCATACCCAAGATGCGACGCCGCTGACGCTAAGCCAGGAATTTTCCGGCTACACACATCAGGTCGCCATGGGCATACAGCGTGTCAAAGACGCTTTGGGCCGGATTTATGAACTGGCGCAGGGTGGCACGGCTGTCGGTACTGGCTTGAACACGTCCAAAGGCTGGGACGTCATGGTTGCAAAGAACATGGCAGAGATCACCGGTCTGCCGTTTGTCACTGCCCCCAACAAATTCGAGGCGCTTGCGGCACATGATGCAATGGTCGAGATGTCGGGCGCGCTCAAGACTGTGGCTGCAAGCCTGTTCAAGATCGCCAACGACATCCGGTTGCTGGGATCCGGCCCCAGATGTGGTCTGGGCGAGCTTATATTGCCTGAAAACGAACCGGGGTCGTCGATTATGCCGGGTAAGGTAAATCCGACACAGTGCGAAGCTTTGACCCAGGTTTGCGCGCATGTGTTTGGCAACGATGCCGCTGTGGGTTTTGCCGGATCGCAAGGACATTTCGAACTAAATGTCTACAAACCGATGATGGCCTATAACGTCCTGCAATCCATGCAGCTTTTGGGGGATGCGGCGTCCACATTCACCGATAATCTGGTGGTGGGCTTGCAAGCGGATGCAGACCGGATTGAAAAACTGATGCGCGAAAGTCTTATGCTGGTGACTGCCCTTGCGCCGGAAATCGGCTATGACAACGCGACCAAAGTCGCTAAAACCGCGCATAAAAACGGCACAACTCTCAAAGAAGAAGCCATTGCCCTTGGCTTTGTTGATGCCGAAACCTTCGAGCGTGTGGTGCGTCCTGAAAACATGATCGGGCCCAAATGACCCAACCTGTGAACCTCAACAAGGTTCGTAAAGAGCGTGCGCGCGCCGAAAAGAAGGCGCGCGCAGATGAAAACGCGCGCTGTTTCGGCAGATCCAAGTCGGAAAAGCAGCATGAGAAAATCGAAAGAGACATCGCGGTCCGCCATCTTGACGGGCACAAAGCGGACACATGACCAAGCGACCGGTCAAACATTCGGTAACGCTAAACGGTCACCGAACGTCGATATCGCTGGAGGATGAGTTCTGGGCAGCTCTGCGCGAGATTGCAGCTGAAAAAGATATTGCTCTTAACGCGTTGGTTGCAGAAGTTGATGTGGCGCGTGGTGCCGACATGGGGTTGGCATCCGCGATCAGGCTATTCATCCTGCGGGATTTACAGGCCAAACTTGATGGCTCTCAAACGGACGCTTGATATATTTTGTTGATGTTGCTGCCGAGCGCTGCGTTGAACTCTTCGTCTGACATTTTCACACTGAGCCCTTCAGTCAGCGCACGGCTGAAGCTTGCGATCATCGATGTGTTTTGTGCGAGCTTTGCGCAGGCGTTATCGGTCGAGTAGCCGCCTGAAAGCGCAACGACGCGCAACACGCGCGGATGCGCGGCAAGCCCGTCAAAGAGACCGGGTTTATCGGGTAGTGTCAGTTTCAGCATAACATCAACACCATCATCTAACGTATCAAGATGTTTCGCGATTTCTGCTTCCAGCATGTCTTCGGCTTCGGCTTTCGTGTCGGAATGAATATTCACTTCGGGTTCGAGAATAGGAACCAGCCCTGCCGCGACCACGGTGCGCGCGACCTCAAACTGTTGGGCCACAATGGCCGCGACCCCGTCTGCATTCGCTTCATGCACGACCGAGCGTTCCTTGGTGCCGAAGATACCCTTTGCCTTAGCCTCTTGCAGCAGACCTTCAAGCCCCGGCATGGGTTTCAGAACCTGAACGCCGTCGGCTTGATCTTCTAACCCCTTGTCAATTTTCAGGAATGGCACCACACCACGTTCGTTCCATAGTAGATCCGCCACCGGTGTGCCGTTTATTTCGTCATTCATCGTCCGTTCAAACAGGATCGCGCCGATCACCTTGTCCGATGTGAAGTCATCCGCCAGAATAATGCGGGCGCGCATGTCGTGCATCGCGCGGAACATTTCTTCATCACCTGAATAGTCCGAAGGCTCGACACCATAAAGGCTCAGCGCTTTCGGGGTAGATCCGCCGGATTGGTCCAAAGCTGCAATAAAGCCTGCACCGGATTTCATTTGTTCGCGCATTTTCATCTGATCTGACATCGTACCAAGTCCTTCTGATTCCGGCTCTTTCATCTGTCCATAAATCAAGCGGCGCTGGGATGGTATATGTTAGCGGCGGACAATCCTGAGGCGGATACCATTCTGTGCCCTTACGGTAAGATGTGCGACCGGCACCGGCGGCGGATCATTGGACAATTCCACGCGCACCGTGCGCAAGATATGCGCAAGCATCAAGACGCCCTCCATCATCGCGAACCCTGCACCGGGGCACACCCGCCGTCCCGCACTGAAGGGTATGTACGCATCCCGCGCACTTTGGCGGCCTGCTTCGGTTTGCCAGCGGTCTGGATCGAATGCATCTGGGTTTTCCCACAGTCGCGTATGCCGGTGAACATGCCACGGGCTGATGACGATCTGCGCTTTGGTCGGCACCTCGCGGTTGCGAAAAACCTCGGGCTGCGTTGTTTCCCGCACCATCATGGGCACCGGCGGGTACAGCCTGAGTGTCTCGCGGAATACATCCCGCGTTACACGCAAGCTGGAAAGTGACGAAAAATCGTTACGCAGTAATTGCGCTTCTTTTGCGACCTTCTCCTGCCAGTCGGGATAAAGCGCCATTAGGTACAGCGCCCATGCCAGCGACGATGCACTGGTTTCGTGACCGGCCAGAAAAAAGATAGCGACCTGATCAACCATTTCATCCACATCGAATGTTTCACCGGTTTTTGGGTCGGGCGTGGTCATGATTTTGGTGGCCAAATCATCAGGCGCGCGGCCTTGGGCAATCTCTGTTTGTCGCCTGTCCGTCATTTCGTGGATCAAGGCGCGTATTTCTGCAGCACTCTGGCGCGTGGCTCGTTTAAACCCACGCGGCATCCAGCGTGGCAGGGGCAAGAACGCGGCTAAATTCAAAATCGGTTGGCTCCGCTGATAGCGCCGAAAAGCCGTATAAGTGAGTGCGGCCGCGTGGTTCTCGATCGGAATTGAAAAAAGCGTCCGGAATATCGCATCGGCTGCGGCATGGCTTGCCTCGGCTTCTACTTCAACAGTCTGACCGATCTGATTTTCCAGCCGCGTAGCAGTGGCCGCCGCCGCCTGATCCACCGCGGTGAAACTGTCACGCAACCGACCGCCTTCGAACGCAGGATCGATAATGCGTCTTTGGCGTTCCCAGATTTCGCCATTGGTTAAAAATACAGACTTACCCAAAAGCGGCTGCAGCCCCTCGCCCACGCGATCTGACTTTGGGAAGTCTTGAGGGCGTTCTTTCAGAACGGTACGTACCAGCGTGGGGTCATTGGCAAGATAGCTACGGAAAAAGGGCGTGCGAAATTCGGCCATCCACGCCCGGTAGAGCCGCTCGGGTTGTGCGGACAGTATATCCTGCCGGAATAGCCTGCCATAGCGCCATAGCGACACACGTGGCGCGCGGCTTGGCGGTTTTGGCGGCAGTGTCATGGTCGCACCGATGTGTGTTTGGACATCGACCGCTCCAGCCGTGACTTGGACGGCGCCCGGCCCTTGTAACGGTCTGCCAGACTGAGTGCACCCGCCGTGATCTGAAAATAATCGTAGTCTTTGGGGCGGTCGAATGCGCATAGATACTGGAAATGCAGTCTGAAAAAGCGCCATCGCAGCGCCTTTTGCTTCTCGGCCGAAAGGCTTTGGGTGAAGGCTGCGGAAAATACAAGTGGCGCGCGCTTTTCAGGTGTTGCCTGTCCTGAAATGGCGACCGGGTCGCATAAGGCAAAGCAACAGCCGTCCCCCGGTGCTGTGACATCGACCCAAGTAATGTCCGTCGCCGTTGACAAGAGGCGCAGGTCTCCGCGCAGCCTGTCTGCTTTGGGTAGAAACGACACCATGGGCACTACATGCCCTAGTGACAGAAACGCCAATGCAGGTCTCTTATTGCGCAAATCTCCGGCTCTGAGCAAATCAGCGAGGATACTAATGCCCAGATGCGCGCCCGAGGAATGGCCCACAACCAACACTTCGTCGACATCGTCTTCCAGCGCCGACGCGATGGTTTTGCCGAAGGCTGCCAGTCGTGTTTCAAGCTCGGGCGCATAGGCGCCATAGCCTGCGGCACTGTAGGCAAAGTCATGCATCAGATAGTAGGCGAAGAAACGATTGTCATGTGTCTGGAACCATCGTAACAGCTGCCACGCCAGCCACATGCCCAACAGTGTTCCGACGGTGGTGCGAATGGCGTCAACTAAAGGCCCCGACATCGGCAGTGGTACAAAATCTGCGCCACGTACCGGCACATATACAATCAGCGCCGCCAAAATGGCCTGACCTGTCAGAGCCACAACCGGATAGAGGGCAGCAATCACAGGGCCTTTGCGCAATCGCATGAGCCGAAAGAGCGCGCCGGTTGAAATATAAATCCAGGCTGTGCGCAGTAGATCCAGATACGTTTGCAAGATCGAAGGGGGGCGGCTGGATTGGACAATATCGGACCACACCAACACTTCAATGTCGGCGTCGATCACCTGTCCTTCAATGTGGCCCTTTACGTGCCAGCCAAATCCATCACCGCTTTGCTGTGGACCGACAGCAATTTCGTATCCGCTGATACCGGCCTGTTCGGCGGCTTGCGTGCGGTACAGTTCACGATACCTGCGTGGGGGGAAAGGGTCGTATCCCGGTATATAGAATACCCGGCGACGACGCACTGGGCTGAGGTCGGTGCTGCTCATGCTTGGGCCTATTTAGCCCCGACCGGTGCAGCCGGGTTTGACTTGCAGTCTAGAGCGATTAACCCAGCGTTGCCAAGGCTGGGAACTTCTCAAGCAGCCACCACGAGAATGTCGTGAACGCGCCGGTCACCATGGCGATGCCAACCAGCAGCAAAAGCCCACCCATCACACGTTCAATCGCCTTCATGTGCTTTTTCAGACGGTTCATGACACCCATGGCCCGCGTGATGAACATCGCAGCCAGCAAGAAAGGAATACCCAGACCCGCCGCATAGACACCAAGCAACAAGGTTCCCCGCGCGATAGAGGCTTCTGAGGCGGCAAGCGACAGGATGGCACCCAACTGTGGGCCGATACAAGGCGTCCACCCGAAGGCAAAGGCCAATCCCAGCACATATGCGCCAAAGCTGGAGCCGCCCTTGTCGCCCGCATCAACCCGCGCTTCGCGGTCGAGAAACGGAATTCGGAAAACACCGAGGAAATGCAGGCCAAACACAATTATGACCACGCCCGAAATGCGTGCAAACAAAATCTGGTTTTGCAAAAAGAACGCACCGAATGCTGATGCGGTAAATCCCAGGATCAAAAAGACAGTGCTCAGCCCCATCACAAAGAAAAGCGCCGCAATGATTGCACGCCTACGCGCCGCTTGTACGCCGGACATATCATTCAGGCTCACGCCGCTCATATACGCAAGATAGGGTGGCACGATCGGCAGTACGCACGGGCTTAAAAAGCTAATGATCCCCGCGACAAGTGCCACGAGCATCGCGGGTAGAAGGCTTGCGTCAATGATTTCAATTCCGAACATATGACCTCCCTAGCCTATCCACTCGACAGCGTCACCCCGCGGGTGGTCACAACCTTGTGGACAGAATGAAACATCACACCTATGTGGGTCTTTATGAGCGATGATCCAAAAACACTTGATGCAACGGGGCTGCTGTGTCCCCTGCCCGTTTTGAAGGCCCGCAAACGCCTGCAGGCCCTGCAAACCGGAGAGACATTGACGGTGATTGCCGATGATCCGGCCGCGATCGTCGATGTGCCACATTTTTGCAGCGAAAGCGGTCATGTTCTTGTGTCCAGCGATCTGAACGGCGCAACACAGACTTACATCATCCGGAAGTCATAAAAAAACGCACCCGAAGGTGCGTTTTTTCGATCTTATATACAGTCAGCCTACCCGCCAAGCGACCACCAGCCTTTGCGCTTGGGCTTGGCTGGAGCGTCTTCAACTTCGGCTACAGCCACGGGCTCGGGCGCAGGTTCTGCTTTTGGCTTTGGTTCCGGCGTAGGCTCCGGTGTTGCTTCTGGCGCTGGCTGTGCTGCCGTTTCCTCGACCGCAGCCGCAGCCGTGGGTGATTCTGCGTCTACTGCAGTCTCTTCTGCCGCGACTGCCTCTGCTTTTGGCTTTTTCGCACGGCTTGCGCGCTTGCGCTTTGGCTTGGCCGGGGGCTCTTCTTCGGATGCCACCTCTGCCGCTGGTTCGGCTATAGCCTGATCCGCCGCTTCGGGTGCATCTTGCGGTGCATTGTTTTCTGCATCCGCAGACTTGGGTTTGCGGCTGCGCGACCTTGTCCGCTTTGGCTTGTCCTCTTTTGGTTCGGTTTCTGTCGCTGCCGCTTCAGGAGCTTGCTCTGCGGTCTGGTCCGTAACAGGCGCGTCCTGATTGGCGGCTTCCGGTGCTTCGTTGCTTTCAACGGCGGTCACAGTACCGTCGGCATTTTCACCTTGGGCCATATCTTCTGCGGTTTGGGTTTCACCATTGCCGTTTTTATTGCGGCTTCTCCGGCGACGACGACGGCGGCGTTTGGGCCGTCCTTCACCATCCCCTTCGGGCGCGCCTTGATCGCCGGTGTTCGCGACTTGAGACTTATCGGAGGTGTCGTTGTCGCTCTCACTCTCGTCACTGTCATCACTGTCGACCTGATCCATAATGGAAGTATCCACTGACACCACAGGTGCGATGCTGGCTGTAACCACACGGGTCGCCGTTTTGAACTTTTCCATGCTGAAGTCAGGGCTGACCAACATCGGGTCACCTTCGATCCGAACGGACAGACCATAGCGGCCTTCGATCTGTGCAATGTGCTCGCGTTTTTGATTCATCAGGAAGTTCGCAATGCCAACGGGTGCCTTGATCAGCACCTCGCGAGAGCGCTTGCGCGTTCCTTCTTCTTCGATCTGGCGTAGAATAGACAGTGCAAGATTGTCGTCTGACCGGATCAGACCTGTGCCATGGCACGCCTGACACGGCTGTGTCGTGGCTTCAATCATGCCAGGACGCAGACGTTGACGCGACATTTCCATAAGGCCAAAGCCAGATATGCGGCCCACCTGAATACGCGCGCGATCTGTTTTGAGCTTGTCCTTCATCCGCTTTTCGACCGACGCGTTGTTCTTGCGCTCGTCCATGTCGATAAAGTCGATGACGATCAGCCCGGCGAGATCACGCAGACGCAGTTGACGGGCCACTTCATCCGCAGCTTCCAGATTGGTTTTAAGCGCCGTTTGTTCGATTGAACCTTCTTTGGTCGCGCGACCGGAGTTCACGTCAACCGCGACCAAGGCTTCGGTCACGCCGATTACAATGTAGCCGCCTGACGGCAGTTGTACCGTTGGGTTGAACATCGACGCCAGATAGCTTTCCACTTGATAGCGCGCGAATAGCGGTAGTCCCTCATTATACGGCTTCACGTTTTTAGCATGCGACGGCATGATCATCTTCATGAAGTCTTTGGCGATGCGGTAGCCGCGTTCACCTTCCACAAAAACTTCGTCGATGTCGCGATTGTAAAGATCACGGATCGAACGCTTAATCAGGTCGCCCTCTTCGTAAATCTTTGCCGGTGCGATCGACTTGAGCGTCAATTCGCGGATTTGTTCCCACAGGCGCTGAAGGTATTCATAATCGCGCTTGATTTCGGCCTTGGTGCGTTTGGCTCCCGCCGTACGCACGATAAGACCTGCGCCCTGCGGCACTTCGATCTCGTTGGCGATTTCTTTGAGCTTCTTGCGATCGGCGGCGTTGGTGATCTTGCGGCTGATCCCGCCACCACGTGCTGTGTTCGGCATCAATACACAGTAGCGCCCCGCAAGGCTCAGGTATGTCGTCAGAGCCGCACCCTTGTTGCCACGTTCTTCTTTGACAACCTGCACCAGCAAAATCTGGCGAACTTTGATGACTTCCTGAATCTTGTAGCGACGCGGGCGCGGTTTGCGCGCTGGTCGTATGTCTTCATGGTCGTCGTCATCGGCGACCGACTCGATCGTGTCATCTTTGGCCGATGCATCCGTTTTGCGGGGTGCGTCTTCGTCGTCATCCTCGTCCGCGTCAGATGCGGCTTGGGAGGCTCCGTCAGTTTCGGCCGCGGTGTCTTCTGCCGCCACGCCGTCTTCTGAAGCCGCTTCGGCTGGCATATATTCCGGTTCCTCAACCGTCGTTTCGCCAACACGCTCCATGGGCGATGTGCCCTCTTCGTCGTCATCACCAAGATCTATGGTTTCCATGCCTTCGATCTTGTCGGCATCGACCTCTTTCGTTGCGATGGCGTCATCTGTTACGGCGTCTTCAGCCTTCGCCTTGGACCGGCTACGCGAACGGCGGCGCTTGGGCTTTTCGTCAGCGTCTTCTTTGGCCTTCTGCGCTTCGGCATAGGCACGTTCTTCTTCCATCAGGGCCTGACGGTCTGCCACGGGAATTTGATAGTAGTCCGGATGAATTTCCGAAAACGCCAGAAAGCCATGACGGTTTCCGCCATAGTCTACAAAGGCCGCCTGAAGCGACGGTTCAACCCGTGTTACTTTTGCGAGGTAGATGTTGCCAGCAAGCTGGCGTTTGTTTTCAGACTCAAAATCGAATTCCTCGACCTTGTTTCCGTCAACCACCACAACGCGGGTTTCTTCCGCGTGGGTGGCATCGATAAGCATTTTCTTAGCCATATTTCCAAATTGCACAGCCGCGACCATCCCAACCCAGGCGGATCGGAAAGATGCGGTTTATGTCTTGTCAGGGCGATCTCAAACGCACGCACGGGCCGCGCCACGGGGGCCGGTGCCAAACTGCTCAATGCAACTGCGCGCTTCATCGCGGTTCTTCTCCGACACGGGCGCACCTCGGTGGCCACGTATCCATTATATACTGCGTCTTTCAGGCTCATAAGCCCGTCCATACGTCAGCGGTTCCTTAACCGTTTCCGGCTCAATCGGTCTGCAAGGGGAGCGTCCTGTAACGGTACACCTCGCCCTAAACAGCGAATCTCTAAACAGGGGAAACCGGCACATCGCCTGATCCTCCCGTGCACATAGATAATGCTACACTATGCCAAATGACAATGGTCAATGTTATTTTCGCGCCCCAGGTGCCACTTTAGCGACCAAAAAACGCCAGTTGAGTATTCAACTATAGATAGTCAGCGCGCTGAAGGCCGTATTTTGCCATTTTCTCGTTCAATGTGCGGCGTGGCAGGCACAATTCATCCATAACACTAGAGATCGATCCACGATGGCGCCGCATCGTGTTGTCGATCAACATACGTTCGAACGCTTCGACATATTCTTTGAGCGGCTTGCCTTCGGTCGTCATGACGGGCTGCATATCTTCGTGGTCGTTCATCAACAGGGATGAAATCGTTCCTGCGCCCCGTCGCGACTGCAGCACGGCCCTTTCGGCCAGATTGATAAGCTGGCGCACGTTGCCGGGCCATGGCGCCTGCAACAGTTGTGCGGCTTCCTGCGCTGTGACATGTGGCGCTTCGCAGCCGTATTCTTCGGCGAATTGCTCACTTAACCGCGTGAAGAGCGTCAGTATGTCTTCGCCACGTGCCCGCAAAGGCGGCACGGTAATCCGTAATGCTGCCAGTCGGTAAAACAGATCCGAACGCAACACATCTTCGGACGTCCTGCCCGCTTCCTGCAAATTGGAGATGGCCACGATCCGCGTCTCTGCTGGCGTGCCCTGTTCGTTTATGACACTCAAAAGACGTGCCTGCATCGGTTCCGACAATGCTTCGATATCTTCGAGCACAAGCGTGCCGCCGCGCGCTTCTTCGATTGCGGGCAGTTGTGCGTCTTCCGGCATCATCGGTCCCAACAGGCGCTTGGCCAGTGCGTCTTCTTCAAAGGCGGAACAGCTGACCAAAACGAATTTTTTACCTGCCCGACTGCCCACGGCATGCAGCGCATGAGCGACAAGCGTCTTGCCGGTGCCCGTCTCGCCATCGATCAACACGTGGCCATCGGCCTGCCCCAGATCCAGAATGTCTTCGCGCAGACGCTCCATCACCGGACTTTGGCCGATAAGTTTTTTCATCAGTTGACCGCCGTCACTAAGCTCGCGACGCAGGGCGCGGTTATCCATCACCAAGCGCCGCGCGCCGGTCGCTTTCTTGGCAAGTTCCGACATCCTGTCCGGATTGAACGGTTTTTCAAGGAAATCAAATGCACCCACGCGCATCGCTTCTACCGCCATGGGCACATCCCCATGACCGGTGATCATGATGACGGGCAAAGCACTGTCGTTGCCCATAAGCTTCTTGAGAAACTGCATCCCATCCATGCCCGGCATGCGAATGTCAGAAATTACGATCCCTGGATACTCGGGTCCGAGCACCTTGAGAGCATCCTCGGCACTGCTGAAGGTTTCGGTGTCATAGCCCGACAGCGCCAGCCACTGGCTGATCGATTGCCGCATGTCCTGTTCGTCATCAACAATCGCAATTTTCATAGCTTGCGTCATGACCTACTCCGCTGCTTGTGTCTGGCCGTCACTGCCCAAGACGGGCAACTGCATTTCAAAAACCGCGCCGCCTGACTGCCCGTTGCGTGCAGTAAGACGACCGCCGAGGTCTGTCACGATCTGAGAAGAAATGGCAAGGCCCAAGCCAACACCATCGCCCGGTTGTTTAGTAGTATAGAATGGCTCGAAGAGAGCATCGAGATCTTCAATGCCCGGTCCATTATCCCGCACGGTCAGCGTCACGGTTTCCCCTGCCGACAGGATAATGTCCACTTGTGGCAGCCGCTCTGATTTGGTGGCGTCAATCGCGTTGCGCAACAGGTTCACCATGACCTGTTCAATCCTGAGCCGGTCTCCCAGTACTTCAACCGGTTCGTCCGGGGCAATACGGCTGATCTGAACATGCCGCTGGCGCAGTTGGGGCTCCATCATAGCGAGGCTTGAAGACAGGGCATCGCCCATATCAACAGGCGAAAAGGCCTCTTGTCCCTTGCGTGCGTAGGATTTCAACTGCCGTGTGATCCCACCCATCCTTTCGATCAAATCGTCGATCCTGCCAAAGGATGAAAGTGCCTCTTCGGTCCGGTTGCGCCGCAATAAAAGCCGGGCACCTGCAAGGTAT
>Ga0316191_10000802_pt1 | contig 21020 bp, 15 predicted proteins | sample Eddworburr2cm_MG_FD_204928 | JGI IMG/M metagenome (GOLD analysis project Ga0316191, IMG submission 204928) | Coastal sediment microbial communities from Maine, United States - Eddy worm burrow 2 cm | ecosystem: Environmental > Aquatic > Marine > Coastal > Sediment | place: USA: Maine... | reverse complement strand
ATCCTCGCGGAATCGCCCCTCGGCGACTTCCTGCTCCAGGTTCTTGTGGGTCGCCGACAGAATGCGGATGTCTACCGGGATTTCCTCCGTCGCGCCGATCGGACGCACGTTGCGCTCCTGGATCACACGCAACAGCTTGACCTGCATGTGCAAGGGCAGGTCGGCGATTTCGTCGAGAAACAGCGTGCCGCCCTCGGCGCTCTGCATCAGTCCGACCTTGTCGGTCACCGCACCGGTAAAACTGCCCTTGTGGTGGCCGAAAAACTCGCTCTCCATCAGTTCGGTCGGGATCGCGCCGCAGTTGACCGGGACAAAGGGGAAGTCGGCGCGTGGTCCGCTGTCGTGGATCAGGTGGGCGACCAGTTCCTTCCCGGTGCCGGATTCGCCGCAGATGTGCACCGGCGCCTGGCTGCGCGCGACCTTGGCGATCAGTTCGCGTACCCGTTTGATCGCTTCGGAATCGCCGAGCAGGCGGCTACCCTGTAAGACCAGTGTGTCTTCGAGGTCGCTCTTCAGCTTCAAAGCCGAAGACACCAGTTTGCGCAGATCCGCCAGGTCCAGCGGTTTCGAAACAAAATCGAAGGCACCGAGTTTCAGTGCGCGGACCGCGAGCTCGACGTTGCCGTGTGCAGTGATCACCGCAACCGGGACGTCCGGTGCGTGATCCTGCATCCACGCGACCAGTTCGAGGCCGTCGCCGTCGGGCAGACGCATATCGGTCAGACACAGGTCGTAACGTCGTTCGAGCAGGCGGCTCTTGGCATCGTCGATCGATTCGACCGTGGTCGGGTCCACGTCCATTCGCTCCAGCGTAATCGCCAGAAGCTCGCGGATATCCGGTTCGTCGTCGACGACCAGGACTGTCGGGAATTTGCCCGTCACATCGCACTCACTGCTGGGTTCTCCCACCGTTGCGGGTCGGAAAATACTATGCGGAACACGCTGCCCCCAACCTCGCCGCGGTGGTAGAGCAGGCGGGCATGGTTGCACTCGGCCAGTTCGCGCGAAATAAACAGGCCGAGCCCGGTCCCGCCGCCCTTGCCGGTAAAGAACGGCTCGAAGATCCGGTCGAGATCGGCATCGTCGATACCGTTGCCCTGATCGGCGACCTCGAGAAACGGTCTGCCGCCGCGCGGCATCCGCCCGGTGCGCAGCTCGATGGTGTCGGACGCGCCGTTCGGGCAGCCATACTTGAGCGCGTTCTCGCACAGGTTGGACATGATCTGCTCGAGATGCGAGGGGTCTATCCGAACCTCGATTTCCTTGCTGTCGCCGTTAATGACCATCCGCTCCGGCGACAATTGCCCGCTCGAGCAGAAATCCGCGACGAATTCGCGGAGCCAGTCCTCCAGCAGCAGACGTTCAGGCCGGGTGTTGTCGCGCCGGGACAGCTGCAACACATTTTCAATGATAGTACTGACCCGGTCGGCATTGTTGTGGATGATCTCGGTCAGGCGCTTCTCCGACTCGCTGAGCGTTGGCGATTCGCCGAGCAGTTGACCGGCATGGCTCATCGCGCCGACCGGGTTGCGAATCTCGTGAGCAATACTCGCGGACAGCCGCCCGAGGGCGGCGAGCTTCGATTGCTGGGCTTTTTCCGCCAGCAGGCTCGCATCTTCGAGGAAGATCAGCAACGCGCCCTGCTGGCTGGTCCCGATCGGCGCGAAATAGGGGTTGATGACGCTACTGCCATCGGCGCCGGTAAAAGCGGCGGCGGATTCGTTCTGAGCGCCGCCGTTCTGCCGCCGGCGCCATGCACTAACCAGTTCCGACAGGCGCGGCGAGACTATCGACAGCGGCGTACCGCTGTTGTCCTGGTAGACCCCGAGATGGCGGGCTGCGGAGCCGTTGATCAGCCTGATCCGGTCTGCGCCATCGACGACGACGATGCTCTCGCGCAGGTTCTGGATGATGTAGTCGTTGAGTGCTGCGAGGTTGGCAAGATCGACCCCGCGTTGCTCGGCCAGTGCCTCGGTCTCGCGGATGCGATGGGCAATCGGATACCCGGCCAGCGCGATCGCGAACAGGATGGCACCGAGAACGCCCGCGGGGATGTAATCGGCACCAGCGGTCACGCCCTGCAGTTGGCTCAGACCCTGTTCCCCGAGAATTGCCAGCGCGGCGACCGCGGCCGCGAGCGCACCGGCACGGCGCGGTAACAACAGACTGCAGGCACCGACGGTGATCACAAGCAGGCTGCCGAGGCCGCTGCGGATGCCGCCGCTGGCATGCATCATCGTGACGACTACCGCGATATCGACCGCCAGTTGCAGCGCAAGCTGGCCCAGCAGCCCGGGCCAGCGCCGATTCACCGCGATCATGTTGACCGCGCCAAACACCAGCAATGCGAGCGCAGCCGCGACGAACAAGCGGGGATGCTGCGCACCGACCATCTGCGGCGCGGCGCTGAACAGGTGCAGCGTCAGCAACAGCAAGGCTATGAATACCCGGTAGATGTTCAGCAGACGGAGGATGCGCCAGGTCAGATCCGGATCGTCCTGAATGAGCCCCTGCTGCATGTCGCGCAGCGGTGCGGATGGCGCTGTCTCTACCAGGCTGGGCGATGAATCCATAGAGATAACCGGCATGCAATCGGCGCTGATTGTACTCGATGCGGGAGCGCTAACGGAGCTTCAGCTTTGATTCCGCGGCCGATTGTCAGACAATAGCCGCCCTTTCGCTCACCACGACTTCCGAGGCAGGTATGAACCTTCACGAATATCAGGCCAAGCAGCTGTTTGCTAGCTACGGGATTCCCGTGCCGAGCGGCCGCGCCGCGCGAACGGCAGAAGATGCGCGCAACGCTGCCGAGCAACTGGGCGGAGACCGCTGGGTCGTCAAGGCCCAGGTGCATGCCGGCGGCCGCGGTAAAGCCGGCGGAGTCAAACTTGTCGATAGCCTCAACGCCGTGACCGAAGCCGCCGAGGGGATGCTGGGCAAAACGCTGGTGACTCATCAGACCGGGCCGGAGGGACTGCCGATCAACTCGATCCTGGTCGAGACCGCGTCGAATATCGAGCGCGAACTGTATTTGTCGATGCTCGTGGATCGTGCCCGGGAGCGCATCGTCGTGATGGCGTCTTCTGCCGGCGGCATGGATATCGAGGAAGTGGCGGAGAAGACCCCCGAGCAGATTCTCACGGTGGCGATCAACCCGGCCTGCGGTCTGCAGCCCTATCAATGCCGCAAGCTGGCTTTCGGCCTCGGGCTTTCCGGGAAACAAGTCAAGCAGTTCGGTGCCATCGTCGGCGCGCTGACGAAGATGTTTATCGAAAAGGATGCCAGCCTGGTCGAAATAAACCCGCTGATCGTAACCGGCGACGACGATCTCGTCGCGCTGGACGGCAAGATCAACCTCGAGGGCAATGCTCTGTACCGCCAGCCGGCGTTGCTCGAATTACGCGATCCGAGCCAGGAAGACCCCAAGGAGCGCGAGGCCAGTGCCCACGGGCTCAACTATGTCTCTCTCGACGGCAACATCGCCTGCATGGTCAACGGCGCAGGACTGGCGATGGCAACCATGGACCTGATCAAGTTGCACGGCGGACAGCCGGCCAATTTTCTCGACGTGGGCGGCGGGGCTACCGCGGAACGTGTGACGGAGGCGTTCAAGCTGATTCTCTCCAATGACAACGTGGGCGGCATCCTGGTAAATATTTTTGGTGGGATCGTACGTTGCGATCTGATCGCCGAGGGCATCATCCAGGCGGTGCAGGAAGTCGGTGTGTCGGTGCCCGTGGTGGTGCGGCTCGAGGGCACCAATGTCGACAAGGGGCGCAAAATGCTGGCCGGAAGCGGGCTCGATATTATCGCCGCGGACGACCTCACCGACGCCGCGAAGAAAGCGGTTGCGGCAGCAGCGTAGTCAGTCAACCCAACGAAACGGGAAAGAAACAGTGAGCATTCTGGTCAACAAGAACAGCAAAATCGTGTGTCAGGGATTCACCGGCAAACAGGGCACGTTCCATTCGCAGCAATGCATCGAGTATGGCACCCAGGTGGTGGGGGGCGTGACGCCCGGCCGGGGCGGTGAAACGCACCTTGACCGGCCGGTTTTCGACACCGTTCATGATGCCGTTGCCGAGACCGGAGCGGATGTCAGCATGATCTATGTGCCGGCGCCGTTCGCCGCCGACGCCATTCTTGAGGCGGCCGATGCCGGGATCGAGCTGGTGGTTTGTATCACCGAGGGCATCCCGGTGAATGACATGGTCAGTGTCAAGGCTGCCCTGAAAGACTATGACTGCCGCCTGATCGGACCGAACTGCCCGGGCATCATCACGCCGGGAGAGTGCAAGATCGGTATCATGCCCGGGTTCATTCACAAGCCGGGTTCGGTCGGTGTCGTGTCGCGTTCCGGCACGCTGACCTACGAGGCTGTGTATCAGACGACCCAGATCGGCGCCGGTCAGTCCACCTGCGTGGGTATCGGTGGCGATCCCGTCCGCGGCATGAATTTCATCGACTGTCTCGAGTTGTTCGAGCAGGACGACGCCACCAGCGGCGTCATCATGGTCGGCGAGATCGGCGGTACCGATGAGGAGGCCGCAGCCGAATATATACGCGACAACATGACCAAGCCGGTCGTCGCGTATATCGCAGGGGTCACCGCGCCTCCCGGCAAGCGGATGGGCCATGCCGGCGCAATCGTATCCGGCGGCAAAGGCACCGCGGAAGAGAAGTTCAAGGCGCTGGATGCGGCCGGCGCGACGACCGTGCGGTCGCCCGCGGAACTGGGCAGTGCGATGGCCGAACGTCTGGGGCTCTAGAACTCGCGCTACTGACGCACGTACCACGCCGCCTGGCGGCAGTTGGGGACAATGAGCACCGAGCTACGCATCGCCCTCGCGCAGTTGAATCTCGTCGTTGGCGATGTCAGTGCCAACACGGCCAAAATCATCAAGGCAGCTGCCGCCGCGCGTGACGAACAGCGCGCCGACCTGGTGCTGTTCCCGGAACTTGCGGTCACCGGTTATCCGCCCGAAGACCTGCTGTTTCACAGTCGCCTGCGTCACGATGTGGCAACGGCGATGGCCCAGTTGCGCGATGAATTACGCGACGTTGCCATTGTCGTCGGCTATCCGGAGTACGTCGGCGATCTCATCTACAACTCGGCCGCGTTCATCGTTGACGGCGAACTGATCGGCAACCATCGCAAGCAATGCCTGCCAAACTACGGCGTGTTCGATGAGATGCGCTATTTCCATCCCGGCGCCGGACCGACCGTGGTCGATTTCCGTGGCATTCGCCTCGCGCTCACGGTGTGCGAGGATCTGTGGGAACCTGGCCCGCCGGCGCAGGCGCACGCGGCCGGTGCCGAAGTGTTGCTGTCGATCAATGGTTCCCCGTACGCGATGGGCAAGCAGCCACGGCGCCTCCAGGTGCTGGCCGAAAATGTATCGGTGCACGGGCTGCCACAGGTTTATCTGAACATGGTCGGCGGCCAGGACGAGCTGGTGTTCGACGGCGGATCGATGGTGATCGACGAAACCGGCGCGGTCGTTCATCGCGCGCCGCTGTTCGAGGAGGCGCTCGAAACGATAACCCTGCGGCGCGACGAGTCCGGGTCGCCGCCGCGCTGTGTCGATGGCCGGCTGGCGGGACAACCGGACGGGATCGCCGAAATCTATGCCGCCCTGGTGCTGGGTACCCGCGACTATGTCGATAAACACGGATTCCCGGGCATCGTGCTGGGTTTGTCGGGCGGCATCGATTCCGGCCTTGTCCTTGCCATCGCCGTCGATGCGCTGGGGGCCGACCGGGTGCAGGCAGTGATGATGCCGTCGCGGTACACCGCCGACATGAGCCTCGAGGATGCCAGGGAGCAGGCCGGGCTGCTCGGTATCGGTTACGACGTGATTTCCATTGAACCGATCTACGAGGCGACGGTCGCGGCGCTGGCCGCGCAATTTGCCGGTCGGGCAGAAGACACGACCGAGGAGAACATCCAGTCGCGCTGTCGCGGCATGGTGTTGATGGCGATCTCGAACAAGACCGGGCGGATGCTTCTGACCACCGGCAACAAGAGTGAAATGGCGGTCGGTTACGCGACGCTTTACGGTGACATGGCGGGCGGGTTTGCGCCGATCAAGGACTGCAGCAAAACGCTCGTCTACCAGCTTGCGCGGTATCGCAACAGCTGCGCCAGGGTGATTCCGGAGCGGGTGCTGACCCGTGAGCCCTCGGCCGAGCTGCGCGCCGATCAGAAAGACACCGATTCGCTGCCCCCCTACGAAATCCTCGACCCGATACTTGAGTACTTTATCGAGGACGATCTGTCGGTCGATGAGATTGCCGCGCGCGGTTTCGACCGGTCGGTTGTCGGCGAAGTGCTCGAACTGGTCAAGCGTAACGAATACAAACGCCGCCAGGCGCCGCCCGGAATCCGGGTCAGCCGCAGGGGCTTCGGGCGCGACTGGCGCTATCCGATCACATCGGGTTACGGGCCCGGACGCTAGCCGGACCGCGGAGCGGGAATCAGCTCTTCGAGTTCTTCAGGTGGGCGTTTTCTTCGAGCAGCCGCTCGGTATCGGCGGCAAGATCGCCCAGCCCCAGTTCGCGGTAGCTCTCGAGCATCATCTCGAGCGCCCAGTACGTGCTGTCCGAGCCGTAATAGGTCTCGATAATGCGATGCAACCGGCGCAACGCCCCCACATACGCGCCGCGGCGAATGTAGTACTCCGCGATATGCGCCTCGTAACGGGCGAGACGATTGCGCAGGAATTTGATGCGCTGGGTCGCGTCAGCCGCATATTCGCTGTTGGGAAAGCGGTCGACCAGTGTCGAAAACGATGTGTAGGCTTCCAGCGCTCCCACCGGCGGACGCATCGTGGTATCGACGCGGAACAGTCTCTCGAGTACGCCCCGCGACGGGTCGTAGTGCGAAAGACCCTCGATGTAATACGCATAATCGACGCGCGGGTGAGTCGGATTCTCACGGATAAAGTTGTCAGCCGCATCGATGGCCGACTCGAACTGGCCGTCGCGATAGTAAACATACATCAGGTCGAGCTGTCCCTGTTTCGCTTCATCGCTGAACGGGAAGCGCGACTCGAGTTGTTCGAGAAAAAAGATCGCGTTGGTATAGTTGGTCGACTTGATGCTGGCCTGGGCTCTTTCGTACAGCCACGGCGGGGTTGCGCGCGGGTCGTTGCTGCGATCGCGGTCTCCCGCACAGCCACTGAACATGACCATGGCGGCCACCATCGCCAGGCAGCAATGCATTGCCTTGCGCTGCGGCACCTGAGCAGTGGAATTTGATTGACTCGTTAGACTCATCTGGAATCTGCGATCGGTTGTACGCTATGCGGCTTGCTGGTGCCGCCAAGACCGCGCAGTATACCGGAAACCTCGATCAGCCATCACCGCCGGAGCGCGAGCTGCCGCGTTCGTCCCCATGCAAACCCATCGTCAGCACGAGCTGCAAATTCCCGATGAACTGGCCGGTCTGCGTCTTGATATGGCGCTGGCACGGTTGCTGCCGGACTACTCGCGCAGCCGCATCAAAGCGTGGATCGCATCCGGCCAGGTGACCCGGAATGGCGCAGCCTGCAAACCGCGGGAGCCAGTCCTGGCCGGCGATGCCATCGTTGTCGATGCGACCATCGAGACCGCGGTAGCGCCAAGACCCCAGGCAATTGCTCTCGATGTGGTGTTTGCCGACGATTCGATCATCGTGATCAATAAACCGGCCGGTCTGGTTGTTCATCCTGGTGCCGGCAACCCGGACCGCACGCTGCAGAATGCGCTGTTGCACTATCGGCCCGGGCTTGCGCATTTGCCGCGCGCCGGCATCGTTCACCGGCTGGACAAGGACACCAGCGGCCTGATGGTCGTCGCGGCCAGCGTTGCAGCTCATACCGCATTGGTACAGGCGATGGCGGAGAGAACTATTGTCCGCGAATATGCAGCGGTCTGTATCGGCGCGTTGACCGGCGGCGGCCGGGTTGACCAGCCGCTTGGGCGCCATCCAGTCGAACGGACCCGGATGGCGGTGCGCCGCGACGGCCGGGCTGCGGTGACTCATTATCGGCTTCTGCAGCGGTTTCGGGCGCACAGTCACATCGGTGTCCGGCTCGAAACCGGGCGCACCCACCAGATCCGGGTGCACATGGCCTGGCTGCGCCACCCGCTCGTCGGTGACCGGCTTTACGGCGGGCGCCTGCAGATTCCCGCGGGAGCCAGCGACGAACTGGAGGCCGCATTGCGCGGTTTTCGGCGCCAGGCGCTGCACGCCTGCCGTCTCGGGCTGGTCCATCCAGATAGCGGCGAAGAGATGACCTGGACGGCGCCGGTGCCCGCCGATTTTGCCGCCTTGCTGGAGGCGTTGCGCCAGGACTCGGCGGCGCATGCCGGTGGCTGAATTTGACACCCTTCTGGCCGCGGCGAATGATTGCCGCCCAATCGTGATACCGGAAACACAAACCATGCAACGTCTCGATGTCGTCAACGCCAGCTGGTCCGCCCCGCGTGGGGTGCATGCGCTGACGACGACTCGCATCGCCGGCGCCAGCACGGGTCCCTACCGGGGGCTGAATCTTGGCGATCACGTCGGTGACCGCGACGACGCGGTCGCCGCGAACCGCGCATTTCTCGCGCGCGAACTGGCGCTGCCGGCGGAGCCGTTATGGTTGACCCAGGTGCATGGCTCGGTGGTCATCGATGCCGCGGTCGCCCGCCCGGGGGCGCGCGCCGACGCCGCATGGACCGACCAGGTGGGTGTCGTGTGTGCAGTACTGACCGCCGACTGCATTCCGCTGGTACTCGCCACCCGTTGCGGCACTCGCGTCGCCGCGGTCCACGTGGGCTGGCGCGGTCTCGTGGCCGGGGTGGTGGAAAATGTGCTGGCCGTGCTCGCTGACGGCGCAGATCCGGTGGCGTGGATGGGGCCGGCAATCTCACGGCGCGGCTTCGAGGTCGGTCCCGAGGTCGTTGCGGCATTGGCCGGGGACGACCGCGAGGCGCAGCGCTGTTTTGCGCCCGGCACCGGAGATCGCGCGATGGCCGATCTGTTCGGCTTGCTGCGGCTTCGTCTGAACCGCGCCGGGGTTGCCGAGGTGGCTGGCGGCGATCACTGCACTTTTTCCGACCCGGCGCGGTTTTTCTCGTACCGCCGTGACGGTCGGAGCGGGCGCATGGCGACGCTGATATGGCGCGCTGCGGGCAAAGACTGACCTATGACAACGCTGCAATGGATCTTGCTGGTAACGGCCGTGGGTGGAGTGGCGAGCGCGCTGCTTGCCTCGACATTCCTGCTCGCCGGCACGAAGATTCGCAATCGTCTGCTCCCGCACATGGTGAGTTTTGCCACGGGCGCTTTGCTCGGGGCGGCGTTTATCGGGTTGTTGCCGCGGGCGATCGAAACTGCCGGAGCCGGAAATGCCGGCAACATCGGGCTCGCCGTTCTCGGTGGCCTGCTCGCGTTTTTCGTGCTCGAGAAGCTGGTGTTGTGGCGCCACTGCCACCACGACACCTGCGAAGTTCACACCCACGACGAGGGTGCCGGCCACGATGCCTCCGGCACCCTGATTCTGATCGGCGATGCCTTCCACAATTTGCTCGACGGCGTACTGATAGCGGCAGCGTTCCTGACCGACTTTCATCTCGGCATCGTCACCGCGCTGGCAGTCTTCGCCCATGAATTGCCGCAGGAGCTCGGCGACATCGCCATCCTGCTGAATTCGGGCATGAGCCGGGGGCGTGCGCTGACGCTGAATCTGCTGGTCAGCCTGACATCGGTGATCGGCGCGGTGCTGGCCTTTTACTGGCTGGCCGACGCCATCGTCATGCTGCCCTACGTGCTCAGCGTGGCCGCGGCCAGCTTCGTCTATGTCGCGGTGGCCGACCTGATTCCGGGTCTGCATCGGCGCCTCGAACCTGGCGCGGCGCTAAGCCAGCTGACGCTGATCGTGCTGGGCGTGCTGGTCGTTGCCGGCGCGACCCGACTTGCTCACGGGCTGGCGCATTAGCCACCGCTGCCGGAACCCTCGGGATGAGTTGATTTTCCCCGATCAGACCCCACTTAATCGGCAGTTTCCACACTTTTGAGCGGGGTTGCGCCTGATGCGCATGGACAAACTCACCAGTAAATTCCAGCTTGGGCTGGCCGATGCCCAGTCGTTGGCGCTTGGCAAGGACCACCAGTTCATCGAGCCGGTCCATCTGATGACCGCGTTACTCGACCAGGGCGGAGGAGGCGTCAGGCCGTTGCTTGCCAAGGCCGGGGTCAACGTCAACCTGTTGCGATCGCACCTCGGCGATGCGCTCGACCGCATGCCGCAGGTCGAAGGTACGCCCGGCGAAGTGCATGTCTCGCAGGACCTCGCGCGGCTGTTGAATGTCAGCGACAAGCTGGCGCAGAAACGCGGCGATGCCTATATCTCGAGCGAGTTGTTCGTTCTTGCGGCACTCGAGGACAAGGGCACGCTTGGTACCCTGGTGCGCGATTGCGGCGCGGTCAAGGGCGCAATTGAAAAGGCGATCGACGAGGTCCGTGGCGGTGCCCAGGTGGAGGATCCCAACGCCGAGGAAACGCGCCAGGCGCTCGATCGCTTCACGGTGGACCTGACCGAACGCGCAGAGCAGGGCAAGCTCGATCCGGTGATCGGACGCGACGAGGAAATCCGCCGCACGATCCAGGTTCTGCAGCGCCGGACGAAGAACAACCCGGTCCTGATTGGTGAACCCGGTGTAGGTAAAACCGCGATCGTCGAAGGACTGGCCCAGCGCATTGTCAACGGCGAGGTGCCAGAGAGCCTGCGCAGCAAACGCATCCTGTCGCTGGACATGGGATCGCTGATCGCTGGCGCCAAGTTCCGCGGTGAATTCGAGGAACGGCTGAAGGCCGTTCTCAACGAACTGTCCAAGCAGGAAGGTCAGGTTATCCTGTTCATTGACGAACTGCATACGGTGGTCGGTGCAGGCAAGGCCGAGGGCTCGATGGACGCTGGCAATATGCTCAAGCCGGCGCTTGCTCGTGGCGAGTTGCACTGCGTGGGCGCGACGACGCTTGACGAGTACCGCAAATACATTGAAAAAGACGCAGCGCTGGAACGCCGTTTCCAGAAAGTTCTGGTCGATGAGCCGAGCGTTGAGGATACGATTGCGATCCTGCGTGGTTTGAAAGAAAAATACGAGGTCCACCACGGCGTCGACATCACCGATCCAGCGATTGTCGCGGCGGCCACGCTGTCGCACCGCTACATCTCCGATCGCAAGTTGCCTGACAAGGCGATCGACCTGGTGGACGAGGCTGGTTCGCGCATTCGTATGGAGATCGACTCCAAACCCGAATCGATGGACAGGCTAGACCGGCGCATCATCCAGCTCAAGATCGAACGCGAGGCGCTTAAAAAGGAATCCGACGACGCATCGAAAAAACGGCTCGGCGCGTTGCAGGAGGAACTCGATACGCTCGAGCGCGAGTATTCCGATCTCGATGAGGTCTGGAAGGCCGAGAAAGCGGCGCTGCAGGGCGCTACGACGATCAAGGAAGAACTCGATCGCGCAAGGATCGAGCTCGAGACTGCGCACCGGGCCCAGGACCTGCAGCGGATGTCCGAGCTGCAGTACGGGCGCATCCCGGAACTCGAGCGCCAGCTCGAGTCCGCGGCCGACGCCGAGCAGCGCGAGGCGACGCTGGTGCGGAACAAGGTCACCGAGGAGGAGATTGCCGAGGTCGTGTCGAAATGGACCGGCATCCCGGTGTCGAAGATGCTCGAGGGCGAGAAAGAAAAGCTGCTGCGGATGGAAGACGAAATCACCAGGCGTGTCGTCGGTCAGGACGAGGCGGTGCATGTCGTGGCCAACGCGATCCGGCGCTCGCGCGCCGGGTTGGCCGATCCCAACCGGCCCAACGGATCGTTCCTGTTTCTCGGCCCGACCGGTGTCGGCAAGACCGAGCTGACCAAGGCGCTCGCGGCATTCCTGTTCGATTCCGAGGACGCGATGGTGCGGATCGACATGTCCGAATTCATGGAGCAGCACTCCGTGGCGCGGCTGATCGGTGCGCCGCCGGGATACGTCGGCTACGAGGAAGGCGGTTACCTGACCGAGGCGGTGCGGCGCAAACCGTATTCCGTGATATTGCTCGACGAGGTCGAGAAAGCGCATCCGGAGGTCTTCAACGTGTTGTTGCAGGTGCTTGACGACGGCCGGTTGACCGACGGTCACGGGCGTACCGTGGATTTCCGCCACACGGTGATCGTTATGACGTCGAATCTCGGCTCGCAGCGCATCCAGGAGCTGGCCGGAGAGGCGAACTACGAGCGCATGAAATCCGCGGTGATGGACGATGTCGCCCAGCATTTTCGGCCGGAGTTCGTCAACCGCATCGACGATATCGTCGTGTTCCACCCGCTTGGCCGTGAGCAGATCCGGATGATCGTGGATATCCAGATCGATCAGTTGCGAGGCCGCCTTGCCGAACGCGAGATGAGCCTCGAGCTCACCGATGCGGCGCGCGACAGGATTGCAGATTCCGGTTTCGACCCGGTCTACGGGGCACGACCGTTGAAGCGGGCGATCCAGCAACAGGTCGAGAACCCGCTGGCGCAGGAAATCCTTGCCGGCAGGTTCGGGCCGGGCGATACGGTCACGATCGACGTTGAAGGCGATGAGCTGGGCTTTGCCCGCGCGGCCTGAGACGGTCGCCGGGCGAGGTAATTCCGGGCGGCGCCGCGGTTATCTGCGGCGCCGTCGCGGTGTTTTGCGGTATTGAAAACGGATAGATTGACCAAACACTAGCGCCAGCGTTGCGTTGTTTTTGACCTAGGGGGATCTGGATGCCGATTTACGAATACGAGTGCTGCGACTGTGGGCACTATTTCGACGTTTTGCAGAAGATCAGCGACGATCCGCTCAAATTCTGTCCTGATTGCGGCAAGCCCGAGTTGAAAAAGCTCCTGTCGGCGCCGCGGTTCCGGCTCAAGGGCTCGGGCTGGTACGAGACCGATTTCAAAAGCGACAAGGACAAACGGCGTAACCTCGCCGAGTCCGAAACGAAAACGGGCGCCGCCAAGAAGGAGACGAAGGACAAGCCGGCGACCGACGCAAAAGCCAAGGACAGCAAGCCGGCAGGCAAAACGGCCGCGAAAAGCACCGACTAGCGCTGTTTTCTTGCGCCTGCAGCGGTCGAGTCGTACCATCGCGCGTCTTTTTTCGGATGCCCGCCGTGCGTCCGGTCAACAGGGGTTCTACCCATGCGAACACATTATTGCGGTCACGTCAGTGAGGCCCAGATCGGCGAAGAAGTCGAGCTGGCCGGCTGGATGCATCGCCGCCGCGACCATGGCGGTGTCATTTTCATCGACTTGCGTGACCGCGAAGGGCTGGTCCAGGTGGTGTGCGACCCTGACCGCCCCGATGTCTTCGCCGTGGCCGAGAAAGTCCGTGGCGAGTACGTGCTGCGGGTAAAGGGCACCGTGCGCCCGCGCCCCGAGGGAACCGTCAATGAGCGCCTGGCGAGCGGCGCGATCGAAGTGCTGGCCTCGGAAGTCGAGGTCCTGAATGCGTCGGAGACGCCGCCATTTCACCATGACGAATCGGCCAGCGAAGAAATTCGCCTGCGCTACCGCTACCTGGATCTGCGGCGCGAGGAGATGACCCGCAATCTGCGTTTGCGCCATGCCGTTACTCGCGCGATCCGCAACTGCCTGGACGATCAGGGTTTTATCGATATAGAAACGCCGATGCTGACCAAGGCCACGCCCGAGGGTGCGCGCGATTACCTGGTGCCGAGCCGCACCCAGCCGGGCTGTTTTTTCTCTCTGCCGCAGTCGCCACAGCTGTTCAAGCAGCTTCTCATGATGGCGGGCATGGACCGTTACTACCAGATCGTGCGCTGTTTTCGCGACGAGGACCTGCGGGCCGACCGTCAGCCCGAGTTCACCCAGCTCGACGTCGAGATGGCATTCGCTGACGAGGAACTGGTCATGGGCACCATGGAAAACATGGTGCGCCAGGTTTTCAAGCGAGTGCTCGACGTTGATCTGCCGGACCCGATTCCGCGTATGCCCTATAGCGAGGCAATGGCGCGTTTCGGCAGCGATCGCCCCGATCTGCGGGTGCCGCTGGAGCTGACGGAAGTATCGGACCTGATGACCGGCGTCGAATTCAAGGTGTTCGCCGGCCCGGCTGCCGATCCGAACGGCCGGGTGGCGGCACTGAGGGCGCCGGGGGCGGCCAAACTGAGCCGCAAGCAGATCGACGACTACACGGATTTCGTTGCACGCTACGGTGCGCGCGGGCTCGCATATATCAAGGTCAACGATATCGCCGCGGGCCGCGACGGACTGCAGTCGCCGATTCTCAAATTCCTGCCCGATAACGTCGTCGAAAGCATACTCGCGCGCTGCGAGGCCGCAAGCGGCGACCTGATTTTCTTCGGCGCCGACAAGGCGAGCGTAGTCAATGATGCGCTCGGCGCGCTGCGGATTAAGGTTGGCCAGGACCTGGGCCTCCTCAGGGAAGGCTGGTTCCCGGTGTGGGTGATCGAGTTCCCGATGTTCGAATACGACGAGCAGGAAAAACGCTGGGTGTCGCTGCATCATCCGTTTACCGCGCCGCTGGTCGACGACCCGTCGCTGCTCGCGGCGGAGCCGGGACAGACCCGGTCGCGCGCCTATGACATGGTGTTGAACGGTTCCGAAATTGGTGGCGGCTCGATCCGCATCCACCGCCCGGAAATGCAATCGACGGTGTTTCATCTGCTCGGCATCAGTGACGAGGAGGCGGAGGAGAAATTCGGGTTTCTGTTGCAGGCGCTCAGGTACGGCTGCCCGCCGCATGGCGGTATCGCCTTCGGTCTCGACCGGCTGGTGATGCTGATGGCCGGCGCCACCAGCATCCGCGATGTGATTGCTTTTCCCAAGACCCAGACCGCCACCTGTTTGCTGACCGATGCGCCCTCGCCGGTGGACGAGCGCCAGTTGCGCGAACTCCATATCCGGCTGCGCAAGCCGCCGGGGCAAAAAGAGAGCAGTTGACCGCGCAAGGGGGCAAACGGCCCGAATCGGTGCTGGTGATCGTTAGCACGCTGGCTGCTGAGGTGTTGTTGTTGCGCCGCCGCCAACCGGCCTGTTTATGGCAGTCGGTGACCGGCAGCCTAGAGTGGGCCGAGGATGCAGCCGCCGCGGCGCAACGCGAACTGCGCGAGGAGACGGGAATTGACGCTGATCCTTCGGCGTTGATCGATTGCGGCCGGTGTAACCGGTACCCGATAGCGCCCGCGTGGCGGCACCGCTATGCGCAGGAATTCAGCCACAACACCGAACACGTCTGGCGAATCCTTTTGCCACGTCGCTCCGCAGTAAGCCTCGATCCGGATGAGCACGATGCGTTTGAGTGGCTGCCGCGGCGGGACGCTGTTGCGCGCGCGCATTTTCCCACCGACCGCGCCGCGATAACCGAATTCGCGGGGCTCGCCGAATGAGCGCGCGCGAAGCCATCATCGTCAGCCACGGTCTGTGGATGAGCGGCGCCGAGACCTACTTCCTTCGCCAGCGCCTGTCCGAGCTCGGCCCGTACGAATGCCATCCATTCAGTTATCGCAGTACCCGCGACCACCTCGGGTTGCATGCGAGTCAGTTACTTGGGCTTGCGGGGGAGATCGACGCCGATGTCGTGCACTTTGTCGGCCACAGCCTCGGCGGTTTGCTGACGCTGCATGCGTTGCGCGAAGCGTGTCCGGCCAATATCGGCCGAATCGTCGTTCTTGGCTCGCCGTTGCTTGGCTGCCGCTCCGGCAACAGCATCATGAGCTGGCCGATCGGCGACAAAGTGCTCGGATCGGTGATGGCCGAGGTGCTGGCGATGCTGCCGCTGCCGGACTGGGACCTGGCGGTCGATCTGGGCGTCATTGCCGGTACGCTGGGGCACGGGCTCGGCCACTTTTTCGCGCCGGTGGAGACGCCGCACGACGGCACGGTTGCGGTTGCCGAAACGCTTCTCCCGGGCGCCTCCGATCATATCCAGTTGCCGGTATCGCATACCGGAATGGTGCTGTCTCAACTGGTGGCCGAGCAGGTCGCGGCGTTTCTGCGCGACGGGCATTTCGAGCGCCGCTGAGCCTTTCCGCTTCAGTCTTCGGCGCTGGCGAGTCGTTTCAGTTCGTAGACCAGTTCGAGCGCCGCGCGCGGTGACAGTTCGTCGGGATCGGTTTCACCCAGACGTACGATCGCTGGATTGGGAGCCGGCGGTTGGTTGACCGCGCTGAACAAGTCGAGTGATTGCTGGGGGCCCGCTGCGCTGTCCTGGGTCTGTTCGAGGTGAGCAAGATAGCGCCTCGCGCGCCGGATCACCGCATCGGGGACACCGGCCAGCGCGGCAACCTGCAGCCCGTAGCTCTGGTTGGCCGGGCCGTCGCGGACCGTATGCAGAAAAATCAACTTGTCGCCGTGCTCCGCCGCTTCGACATGCACGTTGGCGCAGGCCGGCAACTCTTCGGCGAGCGCGGTGAGTTCAAAATAATGCGTCGCGAACAGGCAGAACGCACCCAGCTTCTCACCGATGTAATGGGCGCAGGCCCAGGCCAGCGAAAGGCCGTCGAAGGTGCTGGTGCCGCGGCCGATTTCGTCCATCAGCACGAGGCTATTCTTGGTGGCGTTGTGCAGGATATTGGCCGCTTCGGTCATTTCGACCATAAACGTAGAACGGCCGCCGGCGAGGTCATCGGAGGCGCCGATACGGGTGAAAATACGGTCGACCGGGCCAATCGTGGCGCTCTGGGCGGGAACGAAACTGCCGATGTGGGCGAGCAACGTAATCAACGCAGTCTGCCGCATGTAGGTTGATTTGCCGCCCATGTTGGGTCCGGTTACGACCAGCATCCGGCGCGCATCCCCGAGACACACGTCGTTGGGCACGAAACGCTCTTCCAGCACCTGCTCGACCACCGGGTGCCGTCCTCCCGTGATATCGATCCGTGGATCGCTGGTCAGCACCGGCTGGGTGAGGTCCAGCGTCTGCGCACGTTCCCCGAGATTGGCGAGCAGGTCCAGCGTCGCCAGCGCGGCGGCCATGCGCAGCAGTGATTCGAGGTTCGCCTGGAGTTGCGCGAGCACGGCCTCGTACAACGATTTCTCCCGTGCGAGCGCCTTGTCGCGCGCCCCGAGTACGCGGTCCTCGTAGGTCTTTAGCTCCGGGATGATGTAGCGCTCGGCGCCTTTCAGTGTTTGCCGGCGCACATACTCCGGTGGCGCCTTGTCTGCCTGTCCCTTGCTGATCTCGATGTAATAGCCGTGGACGCGGTTATAGCCGAGCTTCAGATTGGCAATGCCGAGACGTTCGCGCTCGCGCTGTTCCAGGTCGGCAAGAAAGCGATCGGCCTGTTGACCGGTCGCGCGCAACTCGTCGAGCGTGGCATCATAGCCCTCGGCGATAACGCCGCCGTCGCGCAGCAGTACCGGCGGCTCGGCAACGATCGCGGTATCCAGCAGGCGATGCAGATCGGGTTGTTCAGCGCAGTGCTCGGCAAGCGTTCGCAACTTGGGTGAGTCCAGCGGCGCCAGCTGTGCCTGTAACGCCGGCAGCATCGCGAGGCCATGGCGCAGTTGCGCGAGATCACGCGGCCGTGCCGAGCCCAGCGCCACTCGCGCGAGGATGCGCTCGAGATCGCCGGTCGATCGCAGCAACTCCTGCAGCTCGCGGTAACGTTCGCTGTGACGCAGCGTTTCGACCGCGTGAAAGCGGCGCCGCAGTTCCCCATGGTCACGTAGCGGGCGATTGATCCAGCGGCGCAGCAGGCGCGCGCCCATCGCGGTGCAGGTTGCATCCATGACCCCGGCAAGCGTGTGTTCCGGCTGGCCGGTCAGGCTGTATTCCAGCTCGAGGTTGCGGCGGGTCGCGGCATCCATGATCAACGCATCCGAGCGTTGCTCGGTCGTCAGCCCGCGCAAATGCGGCAGAGCGCTGCGCTGGGTGTCGTTTGCGTAGTGCATCAGGCAGCCCGCTGCCGCGATTGCCGCCGGCAGCTCGGCACAACCGAACCCTGACAGGTCGCGGGTTCCGAACTGCTCACACAACACCCGTTCCGCCGTCTCTGCGTCGAAGTGCCACGGTGGGCGTCGCCGCAGCGCCTTGAAATCCTCGAGTGCAGCGGGCAGGCGCGCTTCCTCGTCAACCAGCAGTTCGGCCGGGCGCAGCCGCTCGAGCTCGCCGAGCAGGGAATCCTCGTCGCCGCATTCCATTACGTGGAAGCGGCCGCTGGAAATATCGAGCCACGCCAGACCGATGCTGTCGCGGTGCCGGCACAGCGCGGCAAGAACGTTGTCGCGGCGTTCGTCCAGCAGCGCCGAATCGGTAACCGTGCCGGGGGTGACGATGCGTACGACCTGGCGCTCGACCGGTCCCTTGGATGTCGCGGGGTCGCCGATCTGTTCGCAGATCGCGACCGATTCGCCCAGTCGCACGAGCTTGCCGAGATAGTTTTCGACGCTGTGGACCGGGACTCCCGCCATCGGAATCGGCTCGCCCGCCGACTGCCCGCGCCGGGTCAGCGCGATATCGATCAACTGCGAGGCGCGCCGCGCATCGTCATAAAAAAGCTCATAGAAATCGCCCATCCGGTAGAACATGAGGATGTCGGGGTGCTCGGCCTTGATGCGCAGATACTGCTGCATCATTGGCGTGTGCGAGGCGGGTTGTTTGGTGGCGCTCACGGCAGGGAAAAGCGGTTTCCGGGTCGGGTGGCACAGGGTAATGCGTGGGAGTGCCGGCGACAATGTTGGCGGGCCGGGCAAGCAGGGCTGGCACGACGAGGAGACAGCGGAAGAAACAGCGGGGCCGGAGCCCCGCTGGTAAATCGCTTCAATTGCCCGAGTCGTCCCCGGCGTCGTTCCCACCGCCATCCACATCGCCATCCACGTCGTCGCGCGGCTGCGAACCGCTCGCCGCCACTTTCGGTTGTTCTGTCTGCACCGGTGTGACGGCGGCGATTGCAGTTTCGTCGCCGGCGAAAATGTGTACGTCGCGCTGCGGGAACGGAATCGAGATATCCTCTTCGTCGAAGCGCATTTTCACCGCGCGGGTGATATCCCAGTAAACATCCCAGTAGTCTTCGGTCCTGACCCAGGGCCGCACCACGAAATCCAGCGAGGATTCGCCGAGCGTATGCAGCCGGACGACCGGTTCGGGGTCTTTCAGGACCTTGCTGTGGGTGTCGACGATCTCGTTCAGCACCTTTTCGGCTTTCGCGATGTCATCGCCGTAACCGATACCGAACACCAGGTCGATCCGGCGCTCGCGCTGGGCGGTGACGTTCTTGATCACATCGCCCCAGATTTTGTTGTTAGGCAGCACCAGCGTCTGGTTGTCCACCGTCAGAATCGTGGTGTTGACCAGGCTCATGTGGCTGACTTTACCGAATGCGCCGCCGGCTTCGATCATGTCGCCGACGTCATAAGGCCGGTACAGCAGAATCAGCATTCCAGAGGCGAAATTGCCGAGCGTGTCCTGCAACGCGAAGCCGACGATGAAGCCGGCGATACCGAGGCCGGCCAGCAGCGGTCCGACCGAAATACCGAGCTGGGCGAGACCGAACAGTAATCCGAGCAGCAATACCAGGTTGGCCGCCGTCGAGATAATCATCCTGCGCAGCAGCCGCGACACCCGCAGCGGCGCCCGGTCCAGCGTGCGTGTGGTGATTCTGCGCGCGATCCGCGACAGCATCAGCGCGATCCACACGATTGCCAGGAATAGCAGCACGCTGAACAATATCTGCGCCAGGTTTTCCGTAGTCCAGTCACGGACCGAGTCGAACCAGTGTCCTATCAGCCCACTCAATACTTCGATATTGAAAATGTCGGTCGTGACGCTGCCGGCGGAGCCAATCAGTTGCTGCCGGTAACGGACGACATCGAGTTCCAGCGTCTCCATCATCGCTACGGTTTCACGCAACGAATCGGACAGGCGCTTCACTCGTGCATTGTTGACCTGGGTAAGTGCCGCCAGGTCGGTGTCGGCCGGGAGCGCTCCCGCCTGTCTGGACAGTGTTGCGCCTTCTTCCTGGGCCATCTCCAGCGCGACGGACTGGTTTTCTGCCGTGTCAGCCAGTGCCCCGGCAAGAAACTCCTGCTGCCCGGTGATATCGAGGCCCAGTTGCCGAGAGAGTTCGAGATTGCGCAGAATCGCCTTTTCCAGGGTGAGAATCCGCCGCGAAAGGCGTTCGCGATCGGCTTCCAGCGCGATCTTCTGCGCCACGCTCATATCCTCGGTTTCGGCTGATAAACCCATTCTCGGGTCGTTCGCCAGCTCGTTGATGTATCTCTGGGCACCTTCGGGAATCGTTTCCAGTAGCTCTACCGCCTGTTCCCGGAATGGCCCCGGATCCCCGCCGGCGGCTTCGTGTTCGATGACGAGATCCACGAGTTGGTGGGCGCTGTCCAGCGCGCTCAGCGCGTTTTCCTCGATACGCCGTGACAGAATGGCCGCGTACGGGCCCTCCTGTTGTGCCTCCCGCGTTTTGAGCTGATTGATGTCCGCGATCAGCGCATTGATTTCGGCGTCGAGGGCGGCGGCTTTTTCCTCATAAGTGAGTTCTTCGGATTTTTCGGCGGCACCCTGTGCCAGCAACGAGTTTGTCGGCAGCAGGCCGATCAGCAGCAATAACATTATTGCGCCAAACCAGTCGCGGTAAATCGCTCGCATAACAGACCTCCGGATTGCGGGACACGCCAAGCCCGGCATCTTCCCGGGGCAGTGGGCGCGGCACAGTCTATCAGCGATTGAGCGATTGTCATGGTGTCGGGTTTCGCGGACGCAGCCGCAGCGCAGAAACAACCTTCCGAGTGCGACGAAGGGCCGCTGTGCCGCTCCTGGCAGAGCTTTGCCAGCGCAATTCCGGCGGCGGAATGCGCGCCCCGTCCTGCTATGCTTGGTTGCAATGTCTGAGTCTTACCCGAGTTATCGCTTTGACGACTGTTCTGTGGCGGCCGCGACGCGCGAGGTGCGTCGCGGCGACCGGCTCGTCACGCTCGAGCCAAAAGTCTTCGACCTGCTTCTGTACCTGGTCGACAATCGGACTC
>Ga0316191_10000800_pt1 | contig 21077 bp, 19 predicted proteins | sample Eddworburr2cm_MG_FD_204928 | JGI IMG/M metagenome (GOLD analysis project Ga0316191, IMG submission 204928) | Coastal sediment microbial communities from Maine, United States - Eddy worm burrow 2 cm | ecosystem: Environmental > Aquatic > Marine > Coastal > Sediment | place: USA: Maine... | reverse complement strand
CTGTTTCGCTAATTTTCTTTGTTGAATTTCCAGCTCCACAACCAATATCTAAAACGGAAACATTAGAACCAATATTTGTTTTATTTATTAACAATGGAAGAGTTTCATTTGTTAAGGTAGCCCAAGTTTTATTGTAACTAGGTGAGCATCTCGACCAAGTATCTAATTCATATTCGCGAATAGCATTGTAGTTTGATTGTTCCATAATGTTAATTTTATATTATTAATCTTTTTTTTAATTTTTGGTAACGGTTAGTATAAAGGGCGTTTGAATGCCCTTTATACCGTGTTGTAAGTAGTTTTATTTTAATTCTATGGCATCAGAAGGGTACCATTCACCATCGAACCAAGGCTCTAAAGGAGCGTATAATCTAAAAATAGTGTTCCATCCTTTTCCGGGAACAGTTTGAATCCAATTGTTTTCAAATCCTTCAGGAGCTTCAGGACCAATGTAAATGTCCCAACTTCCATCTTCGTTTTGAATTAGACCTTCCTTATTGTTGTCAATACCGGGAAACTGTTGGTCTGTTTGTAGCATTGAACGTGTTTGGTTATCATATATGGTAAATGACCAAAACTCTTTCATTGGAGGATTAGCAGGTACATGGAATTTGTATGTTTTATTGCCGTCAAAGGTTTTTCCGTTTTCATCTGAGTAGGCGATTGCATATTGAGATCCTTTTCCTATAATTTTCATAGACATTGCAGGTGTTATACCTGTTGCATAGAAATGAAAAGCGCTGCGAGCATCTAACAATCTTGAACCTTCATGTTCAAACAAATAGCTCTTATATGCCAATGGATTCAACCATTTGGTTCCAGGAAACTTATATAAATATTCTTCTCGAGGTTTAGCCATTTGTGTTCTCACGATAGCAGCACCAATTTTTGCGGCCTCATCCAATATACCTTGCATTCGTATATCAGGATTGAATTCTTCACCTTTCTTTATACCAATAGCGGCTAAAGAACCAAGAATCTCGGGGTTTTCACCAATAGATGGTTCATGTTGGATGACAGCATTAATTTCATTGAAAATTTCGGCATCCATTCGGTGAATGGTATTGTGATTATCCCCAGAAACATTCACAAAGTTCATTGCAGGCGGATTGTCTTTTTGAGAAAGAGGATATATCTTGAATGAGGCTTTTGTGGCATCAACTGCAGGTTTTGGGCTGCCGTCTTTTTGGAATCCTCTCCAAATTATCCAATGTCCATAGGTGTTTACCTTATAAACGAAATATTCTTCTTCTGGAATATCTCCCTCATATCCTGGAGGAACAATTAAAAACTTTCCACCTTGAGCTTTATCCGGACCTAGACGACCAAAATCAGCAACATATTTAAAGAAATGATCATCAATTATTCCGAGTACATCTGGAGGAGTTTCAATTACCATAGGTTCATCCCCTAACTCCAGCCATGAAGCCATATAAACAGAAGTTGTATTGGGTGTTAACCACAATGATTTTGAGTCCATTAATTCTTCAAAAAGAAAAGCTGTTGTATTCGCTGAGCCAAGAGAAAGAAGCCCTTGTTTCATTGCTTCCATGGATGCAATATGAATTCCTTTAACATAGGCATCAACTGCATTGTGCAAATCAATATAATCGTAAATTTCTTGTTCGGTTTGTGGAGTAGGGACTCCATCAAAGAATTCCAATTGCCCCAAAGTTTTGGTTTTAAGTTTATTCGGTGTGGAGATACCTTCGGGAAGATCAGTGGTCATTTTCATTTTTGGCACCGCTTGACCTGAATTGGATTCACCGCTAGTCTCGGTTGTGTCTTGATTGCAACTTGTTATCGCTAAACTTCCTAGGAAGAAAAGAGAAATGTAAAAATTGTTATTGTTCATATCGTTGTATTAATTATCCTTTTAATTCGATTATTGAGTCACCTCGGTCATCATGAACATTGGGTTCAGACGATTTGGGACCGCATCTTTGTTGTTCGCTCTAATCACTTGTTCAGTTACACCATAGTAGCGAACTGTAAAAGTGTAATCCTGACCTTTAGTGTCAATGTTGTTTTTAGCATCTGGCCCACAGTTGAATGAAATTGTAACCGTGTTGTCGCTATTTACTAACCAAGTATTACTGTTTACGTTTTTTACTTCTTCATCTTCGAATAAGTAGCGTTGAGCATTGTATACAGTGATAGACGAAAAGTATACAGATTCAGGGTTCATGAATGTGGTTGAGTAACTCTTTTCTCCACTATACATTTTAGAGTTAGTATATAAGTTTGCCTCATTTGCGATTGGTGAAGCACCTCCCCATCCTAGTGCACATTCTAGGTTCCATTGATGACGATCGGTTACTTCTTTCTCATTGCGCGGGAAAGTGTAATAAAATGCTTTGCCAGTAACTTCGCTGCGTAATTCGGCAGTTTTTGCATCCACCGCCTCAAAATCATAATTAGGTACTTTAAAATCTCCTGATACTAAGCCCCAAGTGGTTAGTTTGTCTTGATTCGCCTTAGCTACATTCATACCCTTCTCTAAGCCACTTCTCCAAATTAGGAATGCGTGAGTAGTGCCATCAGAAATGTCAAAGTCTACTGTATGCTTTCCTTTAGTAACAATGTATTGCTGACCATGACCGTATTGGTCAATTACCTGAACAGATGTATAAACTAAAACATCTTGAGGTATTTCAAATGATATCTTACCGGCAACAACCTTGGTAATCGCAACTGAGTATAAACAATCATGATTCATCTGAACAGTTGGTGCTTTTTTACCGCGTGGTGCTAAGATGCGCAGGTGGGAAATACCCTCATTAGCTCCTTTAGCCATCCAATTGCGATAATTCTTAGCAGTTTCTGCATGCGCATAGTTTTGGTCGGTAATTTTAATTACTTCATCATCCATAAATTCTGCTTTTCCTCCTGCTTGTTGATAAGCAATTGCACTAGAAATAACTTTTGATTCCACAACCCCAGCAAGGTTTGTTTTTGCTTCTTTTTTTTCTTCTTGTTGTTGACTACATGCAGTCACTGATAAAACAACTGCTAAGCCTAATAATTTCATTAATGATTTCATTGATCTGTAGTTTTCGATTTTATTTTAATTACTTACAACGTTTGGGCTATGGTTACGTTGTGGAAAAGTGCGCTAGGACTATTCCGCCGAGACCAAGCCATGGTTTAAAGATAGGAGTTTTCAGTAGAAAATTCTGCCACAATGAACTATAGCCGTTGTTGTGTATAGTTTAAATCTTAAAACTCTTCAAGGAATTATTTACTAACTAATTCTCTGAATTTGCGTAACTGATTTGGATCCTTATTAATTTCAAAAGATTTTGATTTCTTTCCTAGTCCACTAAGTCCGCCAACTAAGGAGCCAGCCATTAATCCAAGTGTTCCAAATACTAGTGCGTTATCTCCACCTGAGCTTGTACCAATAGCACCTCCATCTGCTCCTTGTGCAATACCATAAATAATACCAACCGAAGCACCGGCGAATGCTCCAATTCCAATATTGTGCCCTAAAGCTCGTTTTGTTTTTATTATTCCCATTTCAGTAACCTCAATTGAAAAAGATTTTTTGTGTCGCTTTAATAAAATGGAATTCTCATGGAATGAAACGAGTTTTCCTTTGCTTATTTTTATGCCCTGCATATCATATATTCTAAGAAAAAGACCCTTATCCTCAAGTTTATCCTGAGCTGATATACATATACTTATTAAAAATATTAGGGTTAAGAATATGTGTTTTTTTTGTTTCATTTGGTTGGTTTTAAATTATACACAACGGTATAGCTATGAGCAGTAGCTGCCCGCAGAGCGCTATTGCTTATAGGTTTTGTTAGGCAAAGTATTAATATAATCTTCCAAGTATTTATGCAACCCCTTTTGTGGTTGGTTTAGTAAATAAGGTTTGTAATCAATCCCTAATTCATCTAAAAGTCGCATTATATTGAACCCTATGGTATAGTAATAATCCGATGGAGCAGCATATGTCAGATAACTAAATGCTTCATTGCTTAGGTCAACTTCATTAAACTCAGTAAATGATTTAAACATAGGATCATTTAAAATCACAACAGAATCTGAATCGTTTGCATAGCCCGAATGAATAAACATACTTTTATACTCAATGTACCTAGCCGACCCTTCTTGAATAACATAAAAATCTTCTACTTTCTCTAAATCTGGGTATTCTATGCTAAATTTCTCAATACGTCTTTTTCTTTTTTCCAGGTAGGTTGAAATTAAAGAATCACGGTTGTCTCCACTACTTACCGAAATGGCTTTCATAAGAAAGTCGTTTTCATTTTGAATCAATGCCAGAAAATTTTCATCCTCTTTACATAAAGAAAACAAATTTCTAGGATCAAAAGGAAGCAGACTAATTTCATTTTTAGCATACCCTTTGTAGTTCTCATTATTAAGTTGATAATGGTGAAACATCTCATGAATCACCATTGTTGACCACATTTCAGAACTCTGAACGGAAGGAATAAATTTATTGATTTCCTCAACAGAGCAATATTGTTCCACTGGGTTATCGTAGTAAAACTTTGAAGAATCGTCTTTGTCAAAGCTCAGCATATTTTCCATATGAAAAGGAATGCTATCGGTTCTTGGAGCCAACAAATAATCATCACTGTGCTTATCGAAACTTACTATGGTTTCCATCACTAATGAATCAGGAAAGAACACTTCTGACTTATCTGAATTGAAGTAAATCAAAGTGCCTTCAGTACCTTTTTTACCAAAGTCAGACCATGCATATTTAGCAACATCTTTCTTAAGGTTTAGGACAAAAGAAATTCTCCTGGCAGATAAGCTGTCAGGCAAGTCAAATTGTTTTTGCTCCAGCAAACTTTCACTAATTTTCAGATTTTCTTTTTTTTGGTTCTGGCAGGCTACTATGAAAACGCAAATGCCAAATACTATTAAAAAGTTTGATTTCATGTTTTTCTATTTTGCCTAACGGTACAGTATATGAAAAGTAGCAGATTTTACGCACTTTCAATCATATTTATAACTGACTTTTATTATGTCGATCCTCTTGCTTTAGCACTTTCTTCGCTATTTTTTATATACATTGTTACCAACAGATAATTTAGTCATTAGTTAGTATTATTTGCCCATAATGGATATGCCGAATATCAGTATCATAATCCGGATAAAGGGAAATGTTATGAAAGGAAATGGGAATACTTCGCGAGTATACCATGTCCGGACCATCTGTAAGATGAAAATGTAAATGAGGTTCAGTACTGTTACCGCTGTGTCCTAATGCGGCAATTTCCTCTCCTTTTTCAACAAGGTCTCCTTGCTTTACCTTTAAACTGCCTTTCTTAAGATGAAGATAGTAAGAGTATTCGCCATTATCATGTTCTATAATGATGCGATTGCCCATAACATGTGAAAACCCTTTAGCCAAAAGTACTTGTTGAAGCTTGACCGACCTTTGATTATATTCTTCTTCAGTTTCATCGGGTTGTTTCAAGTTGTCGTTTGACTCTGTCTCTTCGTCAGAAATTGAGACGACCTTACCAGAACCAATTGCATAAACTGGAGCTCCATAGGCATAGTAGTCAGTAAGTTTACTGCCATCTCCTGTATGGGTGGTGCCATCCGATCCAATTTTCACAAAATCGAATGCAAATTCTTGAATACTCCCCCATCTATGATGACTGATTAATGATGGTGCCCCATAGGCAGCCCAAGCACCCTTAAGAGGAAAATAATACTGGCTCTCGGGTTTGTGATTTATAACCCTTAGTGATGCTTCGCCAAATGTATATTCTCCATGGCTATCAATGGCTTTGACTTTTACAGTAATCAAATCGGGTAAAGTTTGAAAGAGTAATGTTCGGTGGGTAATAACAATCGCTTCCTCTTTGGATAAAGTTGGTGTTTGTGAGAAAGATATTCCATTCAGGTATCTGCTTGTCTGGAATTGAAAATCATAATATTTCAAAATACCCCGATCTTGATAAGCTTTAAACTTTTGGGCAGATTCTATCAAAAGATTGTTAGGCACTCTAACTCTCTGTAATTCAATATCCCCCTGAGTTGCAATAATTTCAACATCCTTAATCATGACGCTATCTTTAGCATGGTTGATTATAGCGATATTTTGAATTACAGTACTGTATAAATCAATTGGAGTACCAGATCCCTTAGTCTCATAAATGTATATGTATTCATCTGGTTGAAATTTCACTTCAATGGCAGATTGCGCTAATAAATTGCTTTGAAGTGCAATAGATATTAACATGAATTGAACAAAGAAAATTAATAATGTTTTCATTTTAATTATTTTGAAGTGGGTAATTTGTTGGTAACGGTGAGTATATGGTGCCGTGGCTGACGATAGGAAGCCATGCATTATATACCATGTTGTAGCACGTATTTATTCCATAATCGCAGGCCATTCAAAATATTAATTCGGAATTCTCGTATGCCACTTGGGATTTCCCTGACATGCACCCCATGGAGGCTCGTTTGAAACATAAAATCTTACTTCGACAAAACTGTATAGTTGTTTTGATAATGCCATTATCAAATCTTGTTCTTCCAATGGTAACTTACCAAGATCAATTTCTTTAACTTCCGCTGATTCTTTAGCAATTTGCTTGGAAAGACTTTGAATCAAATCAACCGATTTTGGTAGATATTCCTTTGCAAAATCTGTTATAAGGAATCGATTTGTGAAATCTTCTGCTATTGATTGATCTTCAAGCGTCCAGGGGCCAACAATATAGATTAGCCTTTTTAAAGATTCTTCAGCGCTTAATTTAGATTCTCCAACGCAACTTACAACTCCTGCTAAAGGTATAAAAGCAAGCAGTCTATAACTTTGTATTACAAATCGACGTCGAGTTATATTTTCCATAATTATTTATTATATTGCTTTAAGATGATCCGCCAACCTCAGGGCCAAAGCTGAAATTGTCAGTGTAGGTACACTTGCGCCCATATGAGGGAATACCGAATTGCTGACTATATGCAAGTTCTTGAGTCCAAATACTTTTAGGTTTTCATCACAAACTCCTTCATCTGGATTCTTTGCCATAGCCGTGGCCCCTGATGGATGATAACCTACGTTAGCTCCAGGAGGACTGACCTCCGAAATGTCTTTTGCCCCCATAGCTTCACCTAATTTTGTGGCAACTTCTGTAAACTTGTGATACCCTTGCATATCCCAATCCGTCAGTTTAAAAGTGATTTTTGCAACTGGATCTCCAAAAGCATCCAATGAATCTTTGTTCAATTCTAGCATACTGCCGGTATTTACATTTTCTATCCCATATGACACTAAGGTTGCCATACGAGGTATTCGTTCCCTAAGTTCATCGAGAGAAAGCCTATTGTTTTTTGATGACCACATTGTTGCTTCATTGCCTATTAGAAACCAATCCATGGCGGGAGAAGAGAACAAAGCAAAAGTTGGGTGTTCATTTCTATCCACATTAGTCCTGAAATGATCCGATGTCATAGTCTCAAAGCCCAAACGATTTCCTATCGGCTTTCCCATATCATAGGTTATATAAGGAGACAAATGGTCGCTAAACCCACGGCCAAGTTGCCCTCCTATATTTCCAAGGCCATCTTTATGATGATGATTGTCCGCTGATAACAAAAGCATCCGAGCGGTTTCTACACCTCCCATCGCCACAATAAAATTATTTGCCAGAATTGTGACTTCTGACTTATCTTGAATTCGCAATGCGTGTGCAGCAACTATCTTATTTCCCTCTTGATTAGTCTCTAATCTCCGAACACTTAAATTCTCTATTATTTCAATATTTTCATGTTTCTCCAATATCGGGATATGAACCCTATCAGGTGAATATCGTGCTCCGGAAGGACAAAATTTACATGCTCTGCAAGCCAAACATCCCGAGCGTCCTCGATAAGGAATTGAGTTTACAGATATCGGACATGAGTGTCCTGTCATCCCCATTTTTATTAATCCGGGGGCAAAGAACTCATTATCAAAATAGGAAGGTGGATGGCCCGGCATTGGAAAAGATCCCGATCGGTGTGAAGTATAAGGATTGTCCTCATTTGCGGCAACTCCAATTTCGTATTCAGCTTTCAAAAGCCAGGGTTCCAGGTCAGCATAGGATATGGGCCAATCGCGACCATAACCGAAAAGCGATCTGACTTTCATGTCCTCCTCTGTGGGCCGCATCATAATTCCCTGAAAATGAAGAGCTGTACCGCCTAGTCCAAACAATCTATAATTAGTCCATTCAATCACATCATCTTTTGCAGTCTCCGAACTTAATGGTGTTATTATGGACGGGTCAACATCATCATTGTAATCAGCAAAATCATTTAAGTCCTTTTTGCTTTGTTGCAACATATTTGCCCGATCTTCTTCTGAAAATCGAGGCCCTTGGTCTATAATTAATATTTTTTTACCAGAAGACACTAATTGACTTGCTAATAAAATTCCTGCAATGCCTCCCCCCAGAATACAATAATCAGCTTTTATTTCTTTCATCATTATAACTTTCTATATGTGCTACAACGGTGAGTGTATGCAAAGTAGGCGATTGCGGGCTTCAAACTTATCAAACCGTTATGACGCTGAAGCGGGCTGTAGCCTTTTAAAATACTGCCATATCGCCTATTTTGTATATACATTGTTGTGTGTTCGTGTTTATATTATCTTTCTTTTTTTTCACAAATTATCCTAAATCCAATTGAAAATCCCCATAATTTAGGTTTATGAGTTCTCCTGAAAGAAGATTTTACATTATCTGCACCAAAATACCAACTGCCCCCACGTATTACTTTTTCTATTCCATCTTTGGGTCCTGTTGGATTAGTAACTTCTTCTTTTTTATAAGGCGCATACCAGTCGCTTACCCATTCCCATACATTTCCATGCATATCAAAAAGTCCCCATTGATTTGGAGGATAGCTGCCAACGGGGGCCGGACTCCCCAGGTAAGACCCTAATGTAGTATATTTAGATGGTATTTCCGAGTTGTAATTTGCTAAACTATCATAAATAAATGCCCCAAAAGAAAATGGAGTTTGTGTTCCCGCCCTACATGCATATTCCCATTCAGCTTCTGTAGGAAGACGAAATTGATATTCAGTTGATAAATCGTTCAGTTTCTCTAGAAATACTTCTATATCGAAATACGAAACACTTACTTTGGGATAATCTGGATTGAGGTTTCGAAACGGAGATGGTTTTTGAGGATGAAGCTCCTTGTTTCCCATTATTTTTTGCCATTGATTTTGTGTTACTTCTGTTTTTCCCAGCCAATAATCATATGTAATTTTTACTTTATGTATGATTTCTGAATCTTTTAAATTTTCATAGTCACCCATAAGAAAGCTTCCTTTCTTTATTTTAGTAAATTCCATACCTAAAACAGGTTCCTTTAAAACAAGCAAGGATTCTTCTTTACATTCAATAAATCCAATAAGAAGGATTAATATAAAAAACAATTTAATTTCTATTAATCTCATTTTAGTTTTTCTAATTTGCTATGGAATAAACATTCTGCTCATGACACACAACGGTCTTGGCTATGAGTAGTTGTGTGTGCCTGTGCTTAACTTTGCAAGTACAAACCAAACTGAAAATCCGCGAGGATTTTCAGAAGTAGGCGATAACAAGCAATTACTCATAGGCATTGTTAGCTTTAGTATTTATTAGTTTGGTTTAAACATTTAATAAAAATCGATGCTAATTGTTGGGGGTCTTGTCTATTAATTGTTGGGTTAACTTTAAGCCTAACTCCACTTTCGTCTGGTGATAATAGAGATATTTGATGCTCACCTAATTTACTGACAAATCCTTTAAGATTAGGATGCTTAATATTGAATCGTACCATGTGGGTTCCATTTTCATATTTCTCCAAGCTAAATCGTTCATCCTTTGTGACTTCCTGAAAGAATATTTTAGCGATGTTCCAACTTTTTTGATATTCCTGTTCAAAATAATTCGCATAGTGCAATGCAATTGCTGCAAAAGGCCATGAAGCTGGCAATCCTGCACCGAACATTCTCCTGGTATGAAAAAGATTTTCAGTAAATTCTTTTGTGCCAGTTAAAATCGCACCAGAAGGAGCGTTAAAGCATTTATACATGGAAGTATATATTGTGTCAAAATATTCACCATAAAGATGAGGTTTGACTCCTGTGTGAGCTGCTTCTACAAATAGACGAGCACCGTCCATATGCATTTTAATATTATTTTTTTGAGCATATAAGGCAATGGTCTTAATACGATCAAGTCCGAACATAACATCATTCTTTCGTCTTACTGGAGATTCGATCGTTATTGCCCCAACATGCGTTTTTACTCTTCCAGATTGAGTTTTGGAAATTACTTGTTCGACTTCTTCAATCGTAAAATTTGCAGAATCCTTTCCTAAAGGAATTAAATTTAGATTACTAAGCGTTTGGCAACAATCGCCACAATCGTTATATAAATGACTTTGTTGCTGAACAATTATTCTTCTTTTTTCTTTAGCTAATTCTCGCACTGCTATGTGATTTGCTAAGGTGCCAGTAGGCATAAAGACAGCAGATTCTTTTCCTAATTGTTTGGCAAAACTTTCTTCTAATTCTTCTACTATACCACCATTTGAGTAGTTATCGGGTTTTACTTTTCCCTCATCAACTAACTTCATCAACAATTGAGTGTATTCAAAAGGGGACAATTCAATACCGTCATATATAAAATCGATTTGTTTTCCAAATGTTACCTTTTGCACTCCTTTTCCTAAAGAGTAGGCACTTGTCGGAACTAGAGTGCTGCCAGCTAATAAACCACCAAGTTTTGCAAAATCTCTTCTTTTCATGATTTTATCTAATTAAATATTTATTACGGGTGATATATTAAAGCTAACGGTCTCGTATAACCGTCAGTTACGGGTTTATATGCGTTAATTTTCGGTTTAGAACTGACGTTAGCAATTCCGCGTGGATTCGGACGTAGTCGTCCCGATAGATATCGGGACCCCGTAATTGCGGTTATACATTGTTGGTGGTAGTTTTTAGTTTTATTTCTCGATTATACATAGTTTGCAAAATTATCCATTAGTACTTTCCACCAGCCCCACTCATCAGAATAATACATCAGTCCGTGTTGTATTATAATGAAGATTAAAAAAGGGATATAAGTAAGCTTTATTTCTTTTTCATTTTTTTCTTTCCAGATTATTAGCAAGAGAGCTATTTCAATTGCCAGATAAGAGAATGTCAAGGCTTGATTGAAATTTGAAGCAATCCCGAAAGTAAATAAGAACATCCTTGCTAAAGCAGGTAGTAACGGTCCAAATATCGTGGAAATCATAAACTTGGAATGTAACTTCAGTTTCCTACGGTAAATTAAGGCCATTGCGTAAAGTAGAGCAAAACTAAGCAAAGTACAAGCATCTATAAAAGCAAGTTGATAAACTAAATTTGGCGGATAATTTTCCTGTCCTTGAATCATCATTCTCATCATAATAATTCCACAAATAACTATTGTTGGAATTAATACTAATGAACTCCAGCCCAAATACCTGTGAGCTTTTAATTTTCCTTTTTGAAAAAGATATGGTTGGAAAATAAGCAGAATCATCCATAAAGTGGCACTAATCCCGTGTACGTGATATGGAAGAGAGAAATCACTTAATCTGCTAAAATAAGTTGTGCTAAACCCCAATAATACAACCACCAAACCAAGTGTCAAATAAAGGTGGGCATATCTATAGTATTTTTTTTTAGCCATTATTTCAATTTTAAATTACCACCAACGGTTTGTATATGAGCAGTAGCGGATTTACAACTGCTACTTTTCAATTGGCAAGATACTTATTAAAACGCAAAAAGCGGTTCAAGTTTGCACCTAAACCGCTATTGCTTATATACCTTGTTGTAGCCAGTTATTCTATTTGTTCACCGCTACTTTTATAGATTTTTTGACCCAATCTTTCAATTTATCTCTGTCCTCAATAATCTCAATAGGAGTTTCATAAAAGTTAAGTTTTCGAGAATTGTCCTTACCATATGTGTATTGTGTCATTCCCTGCTCTTGAAAATCTGCCAAGTTGCTTTCGTCCACCTTGAGCTAAACTTTGTCATGCTTGATTTTGGCAAATGCCGATCCATGGCTTAAAAGAGCCAATCCACCAAACATACGTTTCGTTTCATACTCGCCTATTCCTTGTAGTTGATCAAGGATAAAATTATTATAATCTTCATTAAGTGATATTAGTTCAATTTTAGGGATTCATTATAATTCTGAACATAAAACAAGATTCAGTTTATCAAAAACTCTAGACCTGAGTTCACCTAGATTTTTAAAGTCTTTGCTTTTCATCATCTCCTTAATCTTCTGATCATCAGGGAAGGCTATAATAGCAATCATTTCAGGAGATTCTTCTCCACCTAAACTTTGAATAGCTTTGTATTTTCCAACTGGTTTCCCTCCATTGGCCTTAAAAACTTGCAACGTTTTATCTAAATACTCTGATAATTCAGCTTTATTTTCTTGATTTACAATAGCATTGATTACCAAATAGGATTGTTGTTCAGTTTGAGGCTGCTGCTCTGAATTACAACTATATATGAATAATGTTATCAGTAAAGCAGCCGAATATATCAATGTATTTTTCATAACATTACCCATTTTGACTTATTATCATATTCAATTTGGAAAACACTCTTGCTCGCTGTTCCGCTAAAGAATTAAACGCTTCTCCTTTCACCATATCTTCAATAGTTTTAGGATTGTCAAATTCAATGACCGCCATCATTTCAGGGGATTCTTCACCAACCAAGGCATTAACGGTTTTGTATCTACCAACTGGTTTTCCACCGTTTTGTCCGAATATTTGCATTACACTTCCTAAATATTCTGGCACTTCAGCAATGTTTTGCTTGTTAACGATTGCTGTGATTACTAAAAATGTTTTGTTCTCTTCCATGTCTATATTTTTTTGATTGTGAATGACACAAAGGTAGGTTGGATAGCAAGGAAGTGCTTCTCTGAAAAGTCCAGTTATTTATCTGAGAGGGTCAACTTGTATTGAGAAGGAGGAATGGCGTACTTTTCTTTAAATTTTCTGGAAAAATGAGCCGTGGTTTTGAAGCCTGAAAGTAATGCAATATCATCTATCGATTGCTCAGAAGTGGCTAGTAGTTTTTTTGAATTCTCAAGACGCTTATTAAAAAGATACTCATTTGGTGTGACATCATAAATCTTCTTGAAGTGCCTTTTAAAGGTAGAAAGGCTCATATTACATAGTTGTGAAAGTTCCTCTAGAGAAATATCACTGAGTACATGGGTTTCTATTACTTCTTTAAAACTGGCAGTTCTTTTATTTACAAAATGCTCTAAAAGAAGGGCTACTTGTCCTGCTTTTTTACTGCTCAATAGGAGTAATAAAATTTCCTTAATTTTTATTTCAAGAATCTCATCCGATACCACATGTTGATTATAAAAATATTGCATAATTCCATCAACATAGTTCTTTGATACTACACATGGTTTACCCGTGAACATATCTTTACTAAACTCATTTTCTGATGCATTACTGATATCTGGAAATTTGTTTCCGAATGCCTTTGCAACAAGTGCTCTGCTGATATGAATTATAAGTATTTGATAATGCTGGTTTTCTTGATTAGGGAAAGCTTTTAGGATTAGAGATTTTCCAACAGCTATTCCTAAATTACCTTCAGGTACTTCTATTATTTCATTAGGAGAAATAGCTACATGATGTCCGTGGTTGACATAAGTAAAATAGGCTTCATCATTCAACTGAAAATTGAAAGTAGTCTCAGTGTTGCAAATGATAGTTTCAAATACAATCTGTTTATTGATTTCTATTTTCTTATGATCTAAAACCATACGGTTCTTTTAATTGGCTACAACGTGATTGTGTATGGTTAGTTGCGTGGTTAAGCACCTAATTTAGCAAATAAATCACAGATAGAATATTCCGAAGGAATGTTCGTAAGTCGGCAGTGACCAAGCAATTAATTATACACGGTGTTGTGGTGTCGTTTATAATTAATTGGCATTAATTATTTATTTTGAATTACTAGAAAAGGAAGGGACATAAAAATTACGATCAACTATTAAGGATAGTTGTTCTAAACTAATTTCTTTTTCTTGCCATGTCGTTATAGGGTAAAGCCATTCCTCTTCATCGTTAATGGTTACTTTCAACGGCATATCAAAATTTTCAATAGCATTTGTCCAACGGTATGACAATCTCCCCTTAACGAAATAATATTCAAAGACAGGAATTTGAGTTGTTCTCAAATATTGATCCCAAAAGCTTTTTAGCTTTAATCCTGATTTTTCAGCAATGTAATTTTCAACCTGTTGTGTTGTTACAGTTTGATGATAAAACTCTTTATTCAGACCCCTAAGTATCTGTCTCCATTTCTCATCATCATCCACAATTTGCCTTAGCATGTGTAAAATTGTAGCGCCTTTTGGGTAATTATCCCCTGAATAAGCCAAATCGTTAACATCATAATGACCAATCATTGGTTTGTCATTTTTTATACCTTTCCTGATTCCAATTTGATAATCATTTCCGGGCTCCTTCCCGTAGTGATATTCAACATATAGTCCTTCAGAATAAGTCGTAAACGACTCATGGATCCAGATATCGGCAATATCCTTAAATGTAATATTGCACGCGAACCATTCATGGCCAGATTCATGTATAATGAGATAATCAAATTTATTTCCCCACCCTGATTGAGAATAATCTTTCCCTAAAGAGCCATTTTGATAACCATTTCCGTAGGCTGTAGCACTTTGATGTTCCATACCCAGATAAGGAGTCTCTACAAGTTTATAACTATCTTCATAAAATGGGTATGGACCAAACCAATATTCAAAAGCTTCGAGCATCATGGGCACTTGCTTAAAGTGTTCTTTAGCCTTGGTTAGGTTTTGTTGCAATACATAATAATCACAATCTAAAGGCCCTGATTCGCCATTGTACATCTGAGAGAAGTGCTCATAATTACCTATGTTAAAGTTTATACCGTAATTATTAATCGGATTGGTTACTACCCAGTGGTAGGTTTTAGTATTATTTTTCAAGGTTTCAATATTGGCCAATCTCCCATTGGCCACAGCCATGAGATCTTTGCGCACGTTAATGCTAAACTTCAAACTATCAACCTCATCATACATATGATCTTTACAAGGCCACCACTGACTAGACCCGGCGCCCCAGCTAATACTTGAAGCAAAAGGTTTACCAAGGCTATCCTTTTCCCAAACCATACCGGAGTCCCAGGGTGGCCGTGGTGCAATTCTTGGTTTTCCGCTAAATTGAATTATGATTTCATTATAGGCTTCGGCTAGTTGTTCTTTTTTTAATTCAATAAAATAAGCGTTCCCATCTTGGGTATATTTTAATTCTTTTCCATCTTCGAGAACTTTGGAGATATTCATTGGTGGCTGAAGATCAATCTGAATAAGTTGGTTTGGCTTCAATACTCTGTATCTAATAGTATTTGAACCCTGAATAGTTTGGTTTTCAATATCAATTGCGATATCCAAGTGATAATAGGATAAATCCCACCAGGCTCTTTCAGGAGTGATGTTCCCTCTTAACGAATCTTGTCTTGTAAAATTTTGTGCATAGCAAAAAATTCCCATCATAGTAAATAAAATAGTAGTAATAAAGACTCTCATGTTTTTTTATTTAATAGAATGTTAATTGAATGCACCACAACGGTTAGTATATGGCGCGTTTTAATGCGCTATATACATTGTTGGCAACAGTTTTAATTTTCTTCTATTGGATATACTTTTTTCCCGTTCAACCATGTTTCCAACACCTTAATCTCTGATATGCTTGTAGGTTCCACTTTACGAGGATCTTCTTCTAAAATCACCAAATCTGCATATTTACCAACTTCCAAGCTGCCAATCTCGTTCTCACTCATCAACTGCCATGCTGCATGTATGGTTACAGCTTTAATCGCTGATTCTACTGAGATAACTTCTTGTGGTGCTAATTGATAATCGGGTTCTTTCCAGGTTCTTCGGGTAACGGCTGTTTCTATCATCTCTAAAGGTAGCGTGTTGGTTACCATGAAATCTGAATGTAAACTAAAAGGCATATTCTCTTCCTCAACACTGGCACAACGGTCTAGCAATTGTACTTTTTCTTTCCCAAATACCTTATCTCGCATAAAGGTGCCCCAATAATAAACATGTCCGATAAGAAAACTTGGTGTTACACCCAATTCTTTCATCTTTTGTATTTGGTCATCATGCAAAATAGAAGCGTGTTCAATTCTTGGGCGCAGATTTGAAAACTCATAGCCCTCATCTTTAAGGCGCTGTAAAACCTCTAAAATATTATCAATGGCTTTATCGCCATTTCCATGGATAGCCAATTGAAACCCTTGTTCCGTTCGCTCTTTGGCATATTCATACAGACCCTCAACACTTGTGTACTCTTTGCCATTGCTGGTTAGGTGCGAGGCGCTGCAACAGTACGGTTCTCTTTGTAGTCCGGTAAACCCTTGATTGGAACCATCGGCAACCAATTTAAAGCCTACTACTTTTGCCAGATCGTTGCCTGTATTGTTTTTAAGGCCTGCTTCATTCCATTGCTCATTTATGATGTACGAGGGATAAGCGCGCAGCCGTACTTTAAAACCTTCACTTTTTGCAGCTTCGAGCATGATGTCCAAATCAGCGGGTGAGTTGGTTGCTGCCCCTAAAGCAAATTCAGAAGAAGTGGTTACACCTTCAGCACTCCACTCATTCAAAAGCTCCAGTAGTGCAGGTACTGGTTCATAAGTTTGCATTTTGGGATTGGCAGTCATAACTTGTATAAATGAGAGCATATTCTTCATGACCCCACTTAAATTACCCTGAGTGTCCTTAACGAATTCAGCTCCTTCTGGATTTTCAACAGTAGCGTCTATTTCAGATGCTTCAAAAGCCTTGGAGTTTGCATAGGCTAAATGTCCTGAAGCATTAAGAATAAAAATGGGATGCTGGGTTGAAATACTATCAAGTATAGCTGTAGTCAGTTCTTCTGGTCCGTCCTGTACAGCAGGGTCCCAATTTCTGCCCGTTATCCATTCGCCTTTTGGTGTGTCTTTTACTTTTTGTCTTAAATAGTCCAAAACCTCCTCTGTGGTTTTGAAACGAGACATGCCCATATAATCCATTAAGTTATTAGCTAAAGCACCAGAAACGGCATGCGAATGTGCATCAATAAACCCAGGAAGCATAGTTCGACCCTCAAGGTCAATCAACTGGGCACTTTGTCTATACTCATTGTTGAGATCATTAAAGCTTCCCAAGGCAATAATTTTCTGGTCTTTAATCACCATGGCTTCAACTTCAGAAAACGCTTCATCCACAGTAAGGATAGTGCCCCCATGGAATAGAGTATAATTTTGTTCTATTTGCTTAGAGCATGAAATGGTTAGCAATGACAAAATGATTATAAGCAGAAGATTGTATTGAATTGTCTTGGTTTTCATTTAGTTTTTTTATTGTTGCCAACGTGATTGTATAAGATTAGTTGCGTTGTTTAAGCACCTTATTTAGCAAATACAAATCGAATAGAAAATCCGCGAGGATTTTCGTAAGTAGGCTTGAACTAGCAATTAATTTTATACTGTGTTAGCGGCTGCCTTTCTTATAAAATGCTTTCATCATATCAGAGTTTATTTATATTGCCAAATCAGTTTTTTATTTTCCTTGGAACCATTTCTTCGCTTGAGGCAAGTGAGTAAATTGTCCATGCAAGCATAACAGCATTTTTCATCATATCAGGTTCTAACGCGTACTCCGGTAAATCCAATGGCGTATGATGAGTAACAGGACGATAATCTAATTGGTCTTGGATAAACTGGAATGCGGGGATATTATAATGATCAAAAGTGAGATGGTCATTACCCAATTTGTTTTCAATAGTAACGTAGTAGTCTTGTGAATCCGAAAAACGATGAAAAATATCTTTAAACACTGGTCGGGCATATTCATTTGATTGTAAATAAACACCTCTTACTAATCCTATTCCATTGTCAAGATTTAGATAAGCAGTAACTTTTTCAGACTCGGTATTTGGTTTGCTATTGAATTCGCCATAATGTTTTTTAGCATAAGCTACTGAGCCATTAAAATCTTCCTCTTCACCACCCCAAAAGGCAAGCCGGATAGTTCTTTTTGTTTCCAATCCACTTTCTTTTAAAATTCTTAATGCTTCCAATAGTACCATACAATTTGCACCATTGTCTGTTGCGCCAGTTGCAGTATGCCATGAATCAAAATGTCCACCAATAAGTACAACTTCCGATTTCAGTTTAGCATCGCTCCCCATAATTTCTCCAATAATATTAACGTTATTATCGGGTTCATTATAAAAATCCGTTTCAAGATTGAACTTTATTTTTGGGGTTACATTTTGCTTTAAAAGTCTGATGAGTCTGCCTGCATGTTCTGGCATGATGATAAAATAGGGTAATGGTTTAGGGTCATTTTCCTTATAATAATAAGTCCCTCCTACATTAACTATACCGGCAATAGATGATGATGTTTTAAAAACAGCAAGGGCTCCCTCATTTTCCACAAACTGAAGGAAATCATTATCCTCAAAATATTCGTCATGCCATATCTCTAATTGTTCGGGAATGGGTATTACTTTTGTTTGAGGAATCAAGCGCTCTTGCATATCATCTAGCTCTTCTTTAGTAAATCTTTTGAATATATTATCTGGTAAAGATTTGGGCAAGGGTTCTTCACCTAACAAGATGATTTTCCCTTTTAATTTACCAGCATATTGTTGTTCTACAAGATTCATCTTAGAATAACTTTCAATGTTCACCACATCCCCTTCTACAATACCATCAGTGCTTTTTGTCCATGCCAATGGATAAGCAACAATATGCATGTAATTTGGAGACTGTAATTCCACATTAAAATTTTTCACATTCCAACCACGACAATCAGTACAAAAGTTTTCGAAGTGTACATTTACAAGACCAGCTTCGTTCATTTTAGCTGATGCCCATTTGGCAGCAGCAAGATATTCCCGGCTACCAGTGAGTCGTTGTCCATACACATCTGCCAATTCATAGGTCATTTGTTTAACTTGAGATTGTTGATAACCTATATTTTTAATTTTTGCCAGTTTTGAATCATCAGAGCTAGATTGAGCATAGCTATTTATGAAAATGCAACTAAATAAGACCGAGATAAAAATTGTTTTCATTTTCATAATTGGTTTTTATATTTAAAATTTGTTAAAATTAATATAAGTAATTGGGCTCTCTTTAGGTTGCCGCTAACGGTTTGGCTAAAAAGCGTTTTTAATGCTTTTTTAGCCTCTGTTGAACGTAGTATTTTCTTAGTGCTGGAAATAATTTCAATATTATCCAATTTTTGAAATTCTTATGCACATAGCAATCATGCTTATGGGTAATTCTTTTTAATTCATGATTTCGCATATAAGAATTTATCATTGCTTCAAATGGATTACCTCTAGGGTACCTTTGGGAAGATGGGTGAGTTTCATTGTAAATTTTCCTTTTGAAATCATTCGTACGAACTAAAAAACACTGATCACTGAATCCATAACCAAGAAAAAATCTATCCAGTTCGGCTATAGATTCTTGTCTAGCTTCTTCAAATTTCCCATTCCAAGTTGGGTTCGCTACAAAAATATCTTTTCGTTTTTTCAATAATTGAAGGCTTTCCTCAATCCAAGCACTACTTTCTTTATAGAGATGAGAATCTCCTTTGAAGTATAATAAATATTCAGTATTACATAAATAAATCCCAACCAGTTCAGAAGAGGAAACATAATAAGCTCCATTAAAAGAACTTTTTGTGAGTGAAAATAGACGCAACACTTCTTCTATATAATCGTCAACAAAATAGAATTTATCAATTACTTTTTTATATAATAACTTATTTAAATGTTTCTCAACTAATTTTCTATTTTTTACATTGTTGACTATAATTACTTTTGATGAAAAACGAGTATTGCAACGGGCAATTAACTGTTCTAGATAATCATCTTTAAGAATATATCTCCAATCTTCTTCCCAAATATTTGTTTGATATGTTATCATTTTATCTTATTACGTTCAACGGCTCCGTATATGAAAAGTAGCGCTGAAAATAAGCGATAACTTTTCAGATTAATACAAGCCGAATTTTTAAATTACACTATTTATTTTAGTTTTTGGGAAATCGTCAAATTTAAAAATTTGGCGACTTTCCAAAAATAGCCCAAGCCTTAGTGTTAGCAAAGACTTGGGCTATTTTTTATATACATTGTTACCAACTGTTATTTTACGCTCAAGTTGTCTATTCTGAAGATTCTACTTTTCAATTTTTTGTTGTGTAGGAGTTAAAATTCCGTTTGCGATTCAATTCCAACCAACTGAGAATTCCAGCATTCCATTTTCAAGAAATCAGTCAGTAATTTTAGAAAGTCCAAACACTGTCTTAATTTTTAAATCCTGATGTCCGCTATTAATCCAACTTTTTCTTTGGCCATTTCCAAGCATACCAAACAACTAAAGCAGTAATAATACTTTCTAAAAATGCTAAAAACACATAAAATAAGTACCATTCGTGAGTTGTATAAATACCTATAGCAATCTGCATTAGTGTAAATAAAGCTCCGAAAATTATATTGAGAATTCGGTTTAATTTTGGTTTGAGGATAACTGACGCTGCAACCATCACTGAAGAAATTGCTAAAATTATTGATGCTATTAGTAATTTAGTTGGGCTGTCTAAATTATTTTCGCCCGTAATTAAACTGTTTACTTTATCTGGTGTATAGAGCTCAAAGTAGTCACCATATAAATAACATAAAGTGACAGAAGTCCACAATGCGGCAAGTTTGATTTTGATATTTACTTTTGGATTTTCCAACATTTGAGTTTTGATTTTAATTGGTTAGTTAGAATATTCAACCAAAATTTTGTTACTGGCAATATTTTTTTTAATAGTTGGTAACGTGTTTGTATAAAATTAGTTGCGTGGTCTAAACACCTGGTTTAGTAAATACAAACCAAATAGAAAATCAGATAAGATTTTCATAAGTAAGCTTGCTCTAGCAATTAATTTTATACGGTGTTAG
>Ga0316191_10000799_pt1 | contig 21100 bp, 19 predicted proteins | sample Eddworburr2cm_MG_FD_204928 | JGI IMG/M metagenome (GOLD analysis project Ga0316191, IMG submission 204928) | Coastal sediment microbial communities from Maine, United States - Eddy worm burrow 2 cm | ecosystem: Environmental > Aquatic > Marine > Coastal > Sediment | place: USA: Maine... | reverse complement strand
TGATACAAATGTTCAATCTCGTGTGCTTAAAGCCTTGGGCATTTCTGAAGAAGAAGCGAATGACAAATTCGGTTTCTTACTTAAAGCATTACAATACGGTGCACCACCACATGGCGGTTTGGCCTTTGGTCTTGACCGTGTATTAAGCTTGATGGTGGGTGCTGAATCTATTCGTGATGTGATTGCATTTCCTAAAACCCAGAAGGCTGCAGACCCCATGTCAGAATCACCTTCAGAAGTTGCTGATATGCAATGGAAAGAGTTGGGATTGAGAAAACGCCGCACACAAATTAATACAGAAGCAACCTAATATTTCGATTTCAAGTTATCCATTGACAGCAAGGGCAAAAGACTTAATTCTAAGGCATATGATTCGACTTGGTGCCTTATTATTATCTACAATGGTCTTGGTTTCTTGTGCCACAAAGCCACCAGTTCAGGCAATGGCCGAAGCAAGAGCCGCTGTGCAATCGCTTCGTTTACTGTACGAGGATGGAAAAGAAAAGAATACAGCAGCATATCGCTATTACCAGAGTGCAGAAGAGTCGCTGGCTGAGGCAACAAAGGCTTTAGATGAAAAGGATTATGCACAAGCAAAACACGAAGCATATGAGGCAAAACGCCAAGCACGTTTGGCTGCAAAATTAAAGTAGCCCTATAAACGAGCGATAGCGAGGCAAGACATGGAATTTGATAACAACACCCAATCAGAAGAAGGCGAACAGATTACCATTGGCGAAGATGGGCAGTTTGATGTTCCAAATAATCCACTGATTGCAGTAACACATTCTGACTCTGAAGTATGGTTGTCTGTCCAACGTGTCTTAGACGTTTCAGTTGACAATGCATATTCGGGCGAACGTCAGGTCATTTGGGTAAATACGCAAAGTAGTGAAAAATACCCTGTTGGACTAAATCTCAAAAATAACGAAGCCAATATCACCTCAGTTATTTTTTCAGCTGTTATGATGCTTAGGTCCATTGGCTGGGATAAAGCAGCGGATCTCGCATTAACCCATACAGTCAATGCTATGAAAAATAACATCATTCCCCAAGATTCAGAATTATTTTCTCGAGATAAAGTTGAAGTTTCTGCATTTGCCAATGCCGTGGTTGGTTATATGGAAGCTGATGCAAGTGCGCAGGCTAGCGCAGATGTAGGCGCTGACGAATATGACGAGTTGGCTGATAAATTTCATGAAGAATTTGAGGCGGGTGCTGAGAAAACTGCTGAATTTGCTCAAAAAGCGATGGAAGCTGCAAGGGAGCAACTTACTTCTGCAGGCAAATTTACTGATGAGCAGGGGCACAAATTAAAAGAGTTTCTTGAGAATGATTTTTCTCGTGTTGTACAAGAAATGAAAGTGGGCGCTAGAGAAAAATTGAACCCATCGCGTTTGGGTGCTGGCGCGCTATCTTCGATGTCAAAGTTACTCCATAAAACAGGCGTGGCTCTTTCTGGTTTTGCGGATAAGGCTGATGGTGCACTTGCTTGCAAATCTGGTGAAATTACAAGCGCTGGAAAACTTAAATGTAATGCCTGTGGTTATGAAATGAACTTTAAAAAAACGGGTCGCATACCTCCATGCCCGAAATGTCATAAAACAGAATTTACCAAAGGTTATTGATAACCCACATGATTAAAGATTTAGTCACCAAATGAATGTAAAACAAGAAAGCATGTCATGTGCCTTGAACTTGGCCATCAAGTTAATTCGCCGTGAATCACCAACACCGGAAGATGCAGGATGCCAAGTCTATATCGCTAAATTATTAGCGCCGCTTGGTTTTGTGCACACTTCCGTAGATGTGGCAGGTATTACAAACTCCATTTATACACGTATGGGAGAAAAATCTGGGGTTTTGGCTTTTGCTGGCCATACCGATGTGGTTCCCACTGGGCCAATCGATTCTTGGGAGTATCCTCCATTTGAAGCGGTGGTTAAAGATGGTGTCTTACACGGCCGTGGCACACAAGATATGAAAGGCGGTATTGCATGCTGGCTTGCAGCAATTATGGAGTTGTGCGCAGAATTTGAGCCTTTACCAACGCTACAAATCCTGATTACTTCTGATGAAGAAGGCGAGTCCATTGATGGTACCATTCGTATCGTGGAATACTTACAAGCACAAGATAAACTTCCGGATGCAGTGATTGTGGGAGAGCCATCTTGCTCAGCGTTAGTCGGTGATACCATTCGTCGTGGTCGCCGTGGCGTAGCCCAAGTGCAACTCAAGATTCATGGTAAGCAGGGACATTCTGCTTACCCCCAAGATGCAGACAATGCGATTCATCGAGCAGCTCCTGTTTTGGCTAAAATTGCCAATATTGATTGGGGCGATCCTGCGGCTGGGTTTCCTCCAACATCTTGCCAGGTAACTAATTTTAATGCGGGTACGGGTGCTAGCAATGTCATTCCAGGAATTGGAGAAGCTTTCTTGGATATCCGTTATAACCCGGGTAATTCATTTGAACAAATTAAAGACTTGATTAAAGAGGCTTGTGATGGTGTGGATGTCACCTTGGATTTTGAACATGTTGCCACGGCATTTTCTACACCGGATGGTTTGTTCTTGGATACGGTATGCAAGGCTATTCAAAAAGTAACAGCTATTGAAACTGTTCGTGATACTGGTGGTGGTACATCAGATGGTCGCTTTTTAGCCGCTGCAGGTGTGCCAGTTGTGGAGCTTGGGTTGACCAACAGCACTATTCATCAGGTCAATGAACAAGTAGCAGTTGCCGAACTAGATGTTCTTACCGCTATTTACAGTGAAATAATACAGTCCTTTGAGGTTTCATGATGTTAACACAATTGGGTGATAAACCTACTGCACAGCCAAGTAAAGTCTTGGAAGTATTCCCTAATCCCAATCCAGAGCGGGATTATCATATTAAAATTGATTCGCCTGAGTTTACTTGCCTTTGCCCTAAAACAGGGCAACCAGACTTTGCAGAAATCAAATTAGACTATATTCCCGATGAATTTTGTGTGGAACTTAAAGCCTTAAAACTTTATTACTGGAGCTTTAGGGATGAGGGGCATTTTCATGAGAAAGTGACCAATATGATTGCCTCAGATTTGATTGCAGTGATGGATCCCCGTTACCTTAAAGTGACAGCGGTATTTAATGTGCGCGGTGGCGTTTATACCACTGTTGAAGTAGAACATCACAAGACAAGTTAATATTTACCTTTGAGCCTTCCTTTTGTCAAAATGCAAGCACAAGGCAACGATTTTGTTGTCCTGGACGGTTTGCAACATGCTCTTCCTGAGATGAACGAATCAATGGTAAGGAAGATTTGTGATCGGCATCTGGGTATTGGCTGCGACCAGTTGTTGGTGTTGGAGAAACACAATCAAGCGGATGCGGTGATGCTGATTTACAATGCAGATGGCTCTCAAGCTACCAATTGCGGTAATGGCTTACGTTGTGTTTCTGAGCTTTTGATGCAGAAGCTTACGCAAGACAATGTCTCAATTGCACTTGCTGACAGAATTGTATCTGCACAACGGACAATCCACGGCATTCGCGTTAACATGGGTCTAGGGTGTATCACACAAGTCACTTCTGAATCTACGGATGTGGACATGGGTAATCAACACCGTGTATTTTTTGGTGAGGGTGAGGTGGACCCGAATCTGAATAATGAGTTTATCACAGCAGTGAACGGCGATAACGTTCATGTCCGAATCATAGAGCGTGGTTCTGGGGAGACCTTGGCATGCGGTTCGGGGGCTTGTGCTGTTGCGATGGCTGTTTGGCAGAATTCGAAATCTGAGAAGCCGCTTACGATCCATATGCCGGGTGGAGCGGTCATTGTTTCGCAACACAATAAAAATATTTACCTTGAAGGTAACGTGTCAGTCGTTTTTCAAGGGAATTATGATGATGCTTGATACTTATGTTTATTAGGTGAGGGGAGGGAACCGTATGAGCAGTAATCACCTCGCCAGGTCAACAGAGTACCAAGCTTTGCTGATCAAGGACTTTAGAGATAAAGTATATCCACTCGCTATTGCTTGTGTTGTGATTTTCTCAGTGTTTTTTCTCGTGAATGCATCAGGTATTGGTAATCCTAAGTTTATGATTCCCGATGCTGTTGCTGCTGTTTTATTTGCGGGTTTGGCGCACGCAGTCAAAAAAGGCACTGTTTTACCCCATTTCGGTTCCATATTTATTTTGGCTGTGATTACGACCTTTTACACCACGGTGATCATATTTTCAGGCTCCGTTCACGGCATTCTGTTTTTTTATTGTACCATACCTTTCTTTGCATTTTATATGGCAGGTTCGAAAGTAGGTCTGATACAAGGTATATGTATGATTATTATCCTTTTGAGTCTATGGGGAGGCTCGAAACTCGGTTGGCTTCATATCAGCTACTCTGATTTGGAAATGGGCGTCCTGAGTTTTTTACTGTCATTTTCGATTATATCCGCATGGGGTTTTGAGCGTGTTAGAGAGCGGACATTTAGAGAGTCGTATCAATCTGGGTTAAGACATGAAACACTGATGCAAGCATTGGATGAGGTTTATTACCGTGTAGGCATGGATGGCATTATTCAAGAAATTGGCGAGGCTATCCATACCATAACGGGTTATACGCCTCAGGAAGCTGAAGGAACCCAAATCAGTACTTTTTATGCCGACCCAAATACAAGAGAAGGTTATGTCAACGCACTTAAAAAGACAGGTAGCGTTAAAAACTATCCTATAGAGCTTATAGGGAAACAGGGGAACCTTGTGATGATATCCATGAGTTCACGCATGTTTTTTGATGAATCAGGTCAGCCTATCTATATCGAAGGACTGATTCGGGATATTACCAAAGAAAGAAAGCTCGAAAATGAACGAAAAGAGCATTTAGAATTATTAAGTAATTTAAGTATTATTGAAACAGCACTAGCTGACCAGGATTTTGAATTATCTATTCAGCATTCACTGGAGAAAATGATTGAGATATTCGATGCCGATCATGTGTTTTTGGCACCAATTAGTTATACGCTCAAGGGCGAAGATGAGAAACGATGTTTTGAAACCTGTTTTCTCGCATCCAGAACAGAAAGTATACAGTTGGATTCTGAACTCTTTTCACGAGAGAGTGAAATCAAAGCATATATGACCTCTGCTTCAAAACAAACCATTCCGCCTTTTGTTGTGGATTCTTTTGATGATTTGTCTCCTGAATTGGTTGATAAGTATAAGCTGAAAGCTCACATGATGATTCTTATTCAGGTGACGCCTACGCAACAGTGGTTACTGGGTGTTCAAAATTGTCAGGAAGCTCAAATCTATTCTTCACAGCAGAAACGCTTATTTGTTGATATTTCTCATCGACTTCGGGGTGCTTTGGGGCAGTTGATTTTGCAAAAAGACTTACAAGCTACAGTGGAGCGCGTTGAGATTGCTTCTAAGGCGAAGAGTGAATTTTTGGCAACGATGAGCCATGAGTTACGAACCCCTCTTCACGGCGTTATAGGGCTGCTTGATTTACTGGGTATTGATGCTAGTCAGTTGTCTCTTGAACAACAAAGAAATTTAAGCTTGGCTCGAACCTCAGCTCATGTATTAAGCTCTTTGATTGATGATGTTCTGGATTTAGCCAAGGTTGAATCAGGGAAAGTGGAGCTACAAAAACAATCATTCGTGCTTAAAGACGCATTGTATGATGCCTTGGTTCCATTTGTCATGAAAGCCAGAGAAAAAGGCATCAATCTAAACCTTGAAATGAAAAATGTAGCCGCAGTGATTGAAGGCGATGTCGTTCGTTTAAGACAAGTGTTGCTAAACTTGGTTGGAAATGCGATTAAATTTACATCTGAGGGATATGTCCGCATCGTGATTACCCAGGATGAACACACACTGCAAATCAATATCGAAGACTCAGGTATTGGTATTGATCGTGACAAACAAGATGATGTCTTTAAACCATTCTCGCAAGTGCACGACATCAATATTCTGGGTGATAATTTGCAAGAGAAGGGTACGGGTCTGGGCACGACCATATCCCAACATTTTGTGCATATGATGGGTGGGGTTTTGACCTTGCAAAGTGAACCAGAGGTGGGTAGTACACTAAGTATTCGCCTTCCTCTTCATCAAGTGGGAACAGAACGCATTACAGTCAAATTGCAAATGGAAGATTTTTCTAAATTACCAGAAGAGTTAGAAGCTGGTATTGGTCAAGGTGGTAACAAGGAACTTAAACATTGGAAAGTATTATTGGCTGAAGATGATCCCATCGGTAGAAGAGTGGCTGAAAAACGTTTGAGCAGGGTGGGATTTCAAGTGGATTCGGCTGCAGATGGATTGACAGCATGGGAAAAAATTAAAGAAAACGATTATGACCTCTTGTTGACAGATGTGCGTATGCCAGGGCTAGATGGGATGCAACTGACAAAAACCATCCGCAAGTATGAAAAAGAACAGGGCAAAGACGCGATGTTAATTTTAGGCTTGTCAGCATATGCCTTGGAAGAAGTGAAACAAAAGGCTTTAGATAGTGGTATGGATGAGTTTGTGACCAAACCAGTCGATATGGACAAGCTCATGAATATGCTGGAACAACGCTATGACTCTTCAGAAGCCATAAAACAATAAGTTTTGAAAGGCATGTTAAGTGTTGAGAATCATAACCGAGATATTGTCGGGCTCACTTATGTTTATCCAGTGGTGTCTAGGCGAGCTGGCGGTGTATCTCTTGGTATTAACTTAAATCCAAACAATCAATGTAACTGGCAATGCATATACTGCCAGGTTCCAGATTTACATCGTGGTGTAGCACCTGTTGCGGACTTAGCTCTAATGGAGAAGGAGCTTGATGGATTTCTTCATGAACTGGTATATGGCGACTACCTGCAAGAACATGTGCCGGAATCTTGTAGGACACTCTGCGACTTGGCAATTTCAGGTAATGGAGAACCCACCACTTGCCCCAATTTTGATGAAGTCGTGACGTTGGTTGTTGCTTTAATGGAGAAATTTAATTTATCCATACCACTACGTTTAATTACCAATGGTTCCAGTGTACATAAGCTGCATGTATTGTCCGCCCTGAAGGTGATGGCTGAAAGAGGGGGAGAGATTTGGTTTAAGTTAGATGCTATTGGTGAAGTGATGACGCAGCGCATCAACGGTGTCTCTCTCTCTGCTGACTGGCAGATGAAACAACTTCAAATTACAGCTGAAGCTTGTCCAACCTGGATCCAGACATGTGTTTTAAAACAACAAGCAGAAGACAAAACATTTGTGCTAGAATACCTTTCTTTTTTGAAGGCTGCGATAGGCCATGGTGTACAGGTTAAAGGTGTGCTGCTTTATGGTTTGGCACGGCCGTCGCTTCAAGAAGGCGGTGAGCTTTTGGTTTCTGCAGATGCAGCATGGCTAGAAGATTTTTCACAAAAAATTGAATCGTATGGTATAATGGTTAAAGTATCCTGATAATATGAGAAAAGGTGGCCCTGTTTGTGAAAAAATTAATTCATGACGCGTTGAATGCAGGTATTGAATTACGTCAGCAGTATTTGAATAGACTTGATGATGACCTGATTCAAGCAGCAGGTATCATGGTGCAATGCTTTCGCGATGGTGGGAAAGTTTTAGCATGTGGTAATGGTGGTTCAGCATCAGATGCCCAGCACTTCGTTGCTGAGTTAGTTAACCGTTTCGAAATAAACAGACCTGCTTTGGCAGCAGTAGCTATGGTCAATGATGCATCTGTGATTACGAGCATTTCAAATGACTTTTCATTTGATGGGGTTTATGAAAGGCAAACTGAAGCATTGGGCAGGAAAGGCGATGTGTTGTTGGCTATCTCTACAAGCGGTGATTCGCTGAATGTATTGAAGGCAGTGGAGAAAGCGAGTCAAATTGGTATGAATGTAGTGGCTTTGACTGGTCGAGATGGTGGGAAGATTGGTGCACACGCTGGTACAACAGTGCATTTAAATATTAATCATGCATCAACAGCTCGCGTACAAGAAATGCATATAACATGTTTACATATTCTATGTACATTGATTGATGAAACAATGTTTGGATAAGTAAAAAAGAGTGATTTGTGAAGGTGGTTATTAGCTATGAAAGATGACGACGAAGAGTTTTTGAAAACACATCACTGGAATAAGAAAGAAAGGGAAAGTCACTGGCTTCTCTATGTGCTTATTGGTATTTTATGTTTTGTTTTGGCCTGGATGATGAGTGGAGCGATGAGATAATACATGTCAGACCTTAGCAACTGGGCAGAAGCCAAAACCACCCGTGAAGCATGGGCATCAGTAGCGAAAAAAGTTGTATTTACCAATGGTTGCTTTGATTTATTGCATCCTGGTCACGTACGCTACCTTGAAGATGCCAAAGCTTTGGGTGATGTGCTCATTGTCGGTTTAAATGCTGATGCATCAATTTCTCGCCTAAAAGGTGAAACGCGCCCAATCAACACGCTAAAAGATCGAGCGCATATGTTGATGGGATTAAAGGCTGTGGATTTGGTTGTATCTTTTGAAGAAGACACGCCATTAAAGCTCATTCAGACGCTGCTTCCTGACGTGCTAGTCAAGGGTGGAGATTATTTGGCTGATGATATTGTCGGTGCTAAGGAAGTGCGCGAACATGGTGGGGAAGTGATTGTTGTACCATTCTTGGATGGTTATTCATCCACCAATTTAATTCATAGGATTAAACAAGCCTAAGCTCCAATAACTGCTTAAATATTGTGAACCATTGTTTTGAAATCAATTCTAAATCTAAGGCTTTTGCACCATGATTTGCCATGGTCGTTGCTTTTCTTGATGTTCCACATGGGTTGATTTTTTCAAACCAAGACAGGTCAGTGTTTACATTCAGGGCAATACCATGAGATGTGATACCATGACTTACCCGAATGCCAAGGGCTGCAATTTTTTCATGATGAATCCATACGCCGGGTAAACCACAGTCGCGTTCAGCTTTGATGTGATAGCTTGCCAACAACAAGATGCAGGATTCTTCTAGTAAATGAACATAATCCCGCACGGTTAAATGAAAGTCTTTCAATACAATCATGGGGTACATCATGAGCTGACCAGTGCCATGATAGGTGGTTTCTCCACCGCGGTCTGTGACAATAAGTGGGGCACCCAATGAACCTTTATTGTTTAGAATACCCCGTTTTCCAGTGGTATACACGGGTTCATGTTCGCAAAACCAAACTTGTTGAGAAGTTTTATGCAGTGCCAAGTTATGGGAATGTTTTTGCATATGCTCAAGAAAAGAAGTGTAAGCTTGCTGCCCTAACCAATGGTATGTTGGTAAGGTTGCTACGCTATGATGTGTAGCGTTTGTGTTTCTCATTGACGAATTGGACTTTGCATGACTGAATCCGCGCCACTTTCACAGTTTTAGATAAGGAACACAATCATGAATACTACATTTGAGCTCATTCCAGCTATTGATTTGAAGGAAGGGCAGTGCGTACGCTTAAAACAAGGGCGCATGGAAGATGCAACAGTGTATGGCAGCAATGCAGGTGAAATGGCGGCACACTGGCAATCCTTGGGTGCAAAGCGTTTGCATGTGGTTGACCTTGATGGTGCTTTTGCAGGCAAACCAGCCAACCGTGACGCTATTCGTGAAATTTGTAATGTCATGAATATTCCTGTGCAGTTGGGTGGTGGCTTACGCGACTTATCCATGATTGAAGGCATGTTAAACCTTGGTGTGGGTCGTGTTATTTTGGGCTCTATTGCGATTGCAAATCCTAAGATTGTGAAAGACGCTTGCGCAGCATTCCCCGGTCAAATTTGTGTCGGTATTGATGCAAAAGGTGGCCATGTGGCCGTACATGGTTGGGATGATGTCACCGATGTTAAAGCAGTGGATTTAGCCAAACAGTTTGAAGATGATGGTGTGTCTGCCATTATTTATACCGATATAGCACGCGATGGTATGATGACAGGCCCCAATATTGAAGAAACGGTAAACTTGGCAAAAGCCGTATCTATTCCAGTGATTGTTTCTGGTGGTGTGTCCAATATGGAAGATGTACGGGCATGTGCAACGCAAGTTGAGTACGGTATCGCAGGTGCCATCACAGGTCGCGCAATTTACGAAAACACCATTGATTTTGCAGCAGCAATGAAGGAGCTGGGTTAATGTTATCCAAACGCATTATTCCTTGTCTTGATGTAGCCCATGGCCGAGTAGTCAAAGGCGTGCAATTTGTTGATATTATCGATGCTGGTGATCCTGTAGAAGCTGCCATCAAATATGATGAACAGGGCGCAGATGAGCTGTGCTTCTTGGATATTCGTGCCAGCCATGAAAGCCGTGATACGCTTTATCATATGGTCACAGAAGTAGCTGAGCATGTGTTTATGCCACTTACTGTGGGTGGCGGTGTCAAAGCTTTAAAAGATATTGAAGGTTTATTACATGCTGGAGCTGATAAGGTGTCTATTAACACCGCTGCAATATTTAACCCTAAGCTTGTAAAAGAAGCCGCAGAGCGATTTGGTTCATCCACAATAGTCGTAGCAGTTGACGCCAAGTCTGTGGACGACCATTGGGAATGTTTTACCCATGGTGGCCGCAAACCGACTGGTATTAATGCTGTAGAATGGGCGAAACAAATGTCTGATTACGGTGCGGGCGAGATTCTATTAACCAGCATGGATGCAGATGGAACCAAAGCAGGTTACGATATCCCTTTAACGCGTGCTGTCTCAGATGCTATTTCAGCTAACGTGGTTGCATCGGGTGGTGTGGGCACATTAGAACATATGGCAGAAGGCCTCACAGCAGGTGGCGCGGATGCAGTGCTAGCAGCATCGATTTTTCATTTTGGGGAATATTCCATTGCTGAAACCAAAGATTACTTGGCTACGAAAGGCATTCCTGTCCGTAGTTAATCTCTTATTGGTTCCCAACTGCAGTAGTTGGATCAAGCCAAAGGGCTGACCAGACTTTAGCATTGTAGGTGGTATGAATGCCATCAGTCGTGATTACAGATCGAAGGTATGCACCGTATGTTCTAGAGTAGGGAATGGTTGCGCTTCTCTGAGCTGTGACGATTTTACCTGCAGGCGAGATCGTAGCTGCTGAGCCACTGACTGAATCAATCTCAAACATATAAAAGCCATCATGTGTCCACTCGTAATACCCTCCCCAGTTAGAGTTTGGGGTGTCTGATAAGGAGATAGGGATACTGATACGGTCAGGCTTTCCTGATATAGTGTCGCCCGCTAAAAAAGCCAAGGCACGGTGATCATATGCAAGTGCAGTGTCACTCCAGCCAACACTTCCTATAAACTGAGAACTTAATTCGATAGGTAAAGCAGGGTTAGAAACATCAAATAGGGAAAGTTTGACCAGGTTATCATTGTTGTTCCACCAATTGCCTGTCCATGCATAGATGTCGGAGCTTGCAGAGCCTTTGCCTACACCAAGCAATAAATTATTAGCCAATGGGTGAAGGTAATCCGAATATCCTGGAAGGGTCAGTTGTCCTGCAATGAATGGGTCAGCATGATTACTTAAATTTAAGACGTAGAGTGGATCAATAGTTCTATAGGTCACGACATAGGCTTGAGTATCATGAAAACGCACTGAATAAATGGACTCACCAGGTTTACCAATGGCTTCAGTTCGAGTGGCATTGGGCAATGTTGATTTGATAATTAGTTCATTTGTGGTTGCAGTGGAAATATCTTCACCAAGAATAAATAGTCGATGTTTCCTATCAAAAGTAGAGGTCATCAGACGCAAGTCTCCGTTGAACTCACTAAACCTAAATTTATCTTTACTTGAACCGAACCAACCCACACCGCCTGTGACCGTGCGCGATCCCCTATAAACAGGTCCGTTATTGGTTAAGGCAATCTTATGGATGTCAGTAGCTTCTAAACGGGTCATGGCGATGCTGCTTTCCATAAACCAAGGTGACGAAGGGTATTGGTATGACGCCAAGTAGACCGATTGGGGAGAAACATAGAGATTTGAAATATTCTGAGGGTTTAAAATGAGTAAGTTATTACTGTTTTGAGGAGCCCTTAAATTTAGTTGCACAATAGATAGTGCACCGATATGTCGATTATCTTCTGCATCTCCAAGTGTTGTTTTTACTGTATTATTGTAAGTGGTAATGTCTTGTGGTGCGTTATTATCTATTTGAATCTTGGGTATAAAACTGGATAAGTTGGTAGAATTAAGTATGGATTGGTTACTGGCAACCTCTTGGTTTGATGTAGGGTATACAATATAGTCAGAAAGCGGGGGTAAGCCTTGGCTGATAAGGTATAAATCATCATTGACTCTTCGGCTAGCTAGCAAATAACCATCGACCAAAATTGTATGTAAGAGCACTGGCGTGGAGGGTGTTGATACATTGTATATGCGTACTTCAGTTTTGCTGTTATTCCAATCACCGTTGCTGCCTACAAGCACCAATAAGTCAGGAAGACCTGCGCTTTTGGTTAAATACATTTCAGGTGCTTGATAGGCATCGTTTCCATAAGAGATTGTAGCAACTTCAACTGCGGTGATAGGTGCAGTATTGAGCTGCATTATTCTGACTTTATGAGTCGCTAATCCTGGCTGATTCAATGACGTATCAGTTGTGGATACTGCAGAAGAAGTAGCAGTGGTTGCTACAGGATATGTAATACCTGAGACTTGAGAGGTTGAAAGATACAAATAATTACCATCGCTCTTTACCCCATCACTTTCATCCACACCAAACTCTTGAATATTTGTGACTGAAGCTTCCGATGTTCCACTTGTTGTTGTAGCTGTAGATGCTGAGCTTGCTGATGAAGAGCCAGCTGTTGCGTCATTAGAAACAGAAGATTCTGCGGTGCTTGGATAAAATAAGCCGTTGGTATATGTGCTGCAGCCTTTGACTGTGCCTAATCTGTAATTTTGTTTGATGTATGTTTCTAATTCAATTGCAGAATTGAACCCTGTCAGCTTTGGTGACTGCAAGGTTTCGTTGCCAGTTGCTGTGAATGTATTGAGTCTTGTATTGCAGGGTTCGGCATCAGGTCCAGAATTATCAAAAATAGAACATGAGGAGAGTATTAGGCTGGAAAAAACTAAGGCCACTTTAAAGAATATGATTAAATTTCTGGATACCATAATTGCCCCCTACATTCTGGTTGTATACTAGGGAATATAGCATATGGTCAATATTGTGACCACAAACAGTTGATTAGTTGTTGTATAGCTTTGACTTATCCATAGGGCATAGTTATATTGCGCCCTCAATTCTGGGGTTCTATGTGTTCCGCATGTTCATCTGGGTTGATACTAAAAACGTAACACAAGGAAATATCATGTCTTTGACAACAGAACAAAAAAACGAAGTGATGGCTGAATATGCTATTAAAGAAGGCGATACAGGCTCACCTGAAGTGCAAGTAGCACTTTTAACAGCACGTATCAATGGTCTAGCAGACCACTTTAAAGGCAACCATAAAGATCATCACTCACGTCGCGGTCTATTAAAAATGGTTGGTCAACGCCGTAACTTACTTAAGTATCTTAAAGGTGAAGACTTCGGTCGTTATCGTACCCTGATTGAACGTTTGGGCTTACGTCGTTAATAGTTTTAAATTTTGAGAAAGCGGCCTTTTGGTCGCTTTTTTCATTTTTGGTGAGAAGTCATCAGCTCACCACTTGCTCGCCCAGTAACAGCGTTATGAAATGCTCACATACAGTTAGTAAGTTCCGCGTTCCAACCTTGTTACAGAGCAATCAAGCAGCAGTCTGAAGACTTCTCAGGTTGTTGGCAGATGATGAAATGCTGTAGTTTTGCTTTCATTTGTAGGTAAAAGAATAGAAAAAATAAATGCACGGGCAGGGGCTCGTGAAAGGAAGATTATGTTTAATATTAAAACAAGTAAGGCGGTTGTAGGTGATCGCGAAATTAGCTTTGAAACTGGTCGTGTTGCACGTCAAGCGGGTGGTTCAATTTTAGCACAAGTGGGTGATGTAGTAGTCCACGTTGCAGCAACTGCAGCAAAAACACCATTGCAAGGCGTAGATTTCATGCCTTTGACAGTGCACTACCAAGAAAAGACATATGCAGCAGGCCGTTTCTTAGGTGGCTTCCTAAAACGTGAAGGTCGTCCTTCAGAAAAGGAAACATTAACATCACGTTTGATTGACCGCCCAATTCGTCCATTGTTCCCTAAGGGTTACTTCCACGAAACTCAAGTAATTGCCACTGTAATCTCAGCTGACGATGCAACAAACCCTGATATTATCGCTATCAATGGCGTTTCAGCAGCGCTTTGTATTTCTGATGTCCCATTTGCAGAGCCAATTGCAGCCTCACGTGTTGGTTTGATTGATGGTGAGTTTGTATTGAACCCAACTTACCAACAAATGGAAAACTCTGATTTGGATTTGGTTGTAGCTGGTACACGTGATGCAGTATTGATGATTGAATCTGAAGCCAAGGAATTGTCTGAAGAGCAAATGATTGATGCGATTATCTTTGGCCAAGAGGGTTATGCTCCTGTGATTGATGCGATTGAAGCATTGGCAAAAGAAGCAGGTAAAGAAAAATTAGTGGTTGAATTGGCTGGTAATGACTCAGTTCAAGCAGTGGTTAAAGAAGCTTATGAAGCTGAAGTACGTGCTGCATATGCAATCGTAGATAAGTCAAAACGTTCTTCAACTATGGAAGCAGTGCGTTTGGCAGCTCAAGAGAAGTTTGCGGGTACTGAAGAAAATCCAGGCGAGTATTCAAGCAACGACATTTCTTCAGCGATGAAGAGCTTGGAAAAGAGTGTTGTTCGTCGTTCAATTATCGAAGGTAACCCACGTATTGATGGCCGCTCTACTTCAGATGTTCGTGCTATTGATTGTCAGGTTGGTGTTCTTCCACGCACACATGGTTCAGCTTTGTTTACACGTGGTGAAACTCAGGCTTTGGTTACCATTACTTTGGGTACAGAGTCTGATATGCAAACCACTGAAAGCTTGGAAGGTGTTGCTAAACAACGCTTTATGTTGCATTACAACTTCCCACCATATTCAGTAGGTGAAGCACGTCGCATGGGATCTCCGGGTCGCCGTGAAATTGGCCATGGCCGTTTGGCTAAACGCGGTGTTGAAGCAGTGATTCCATCATTGGAAGACTTTGGTTATGCCATTCGTTCAGTTTCTGAAATTACGGAATCAAATGGTTCTTCATCAATGGCATCGGTTTGTGGTACTTCCTTGGCATTGATGGATGCTGGTGTTCCAATCAAAGCACCTGTTGCTGGTATTGCGATGGGTCTTATCCTAGAAAAAGACGGTTATGCTGTATTGTCTGATATCTTGGGTGATGAAGATCATCTTGGGGATATGGACTTTAAAGTTGCTGGTACCACTGAAGGCGTAACTACGCTTCAATTGGATATCAAAATTGGCGGACTAACCCGTGAAATCATGCGTGAAGCTTTGGCTCAAGCACATGGTGGCCGTTTGCACATCTTGGGTGAAATGGCGAAATGCATTACTGAAGCTCGTGATGGTGTTGCACCACATGCGCCACGTATGTTCACCATGAAAGTCAAAGCAGACAAGATTCGTGAAGTGATTGGTGCTGGTGGTAAAGTGATTCGTGGCATCGTTGAAGAAACAGGTGCTAAAGTTGATATCGCCGATGATGGAACGATCACGATTTTTGCAATCACTGGCGAAGCTGGCGAAGCTGCGAAGAAAATGATTGAAGACATTGTTGCAGAAGTTGAAGTTGGCGCAACTTACGAAGGTAAAGTTGTTAAAGTGATGGATTTTGGTGCTTTTGTTCGCATTATGGGTCAAACTGATGGTCTTGTTCATATTTCTCAGATTTCTACCAAACGCGTAGAGAAAGTTGCGGATGAATTGAAAGAAGGCGATGTGGTTAAAGTGAAAGTACTTGAAGTAGATCGCAGCGGCAAAATTCGCTTGTCTATGAAAGCATTGATGGAAGAATCTTAAGAAGCTTTATTTAAAACTTCTTTATGATTTGAATGAAAGGGTGGAGCTTTTGCTTCACCCTTTTTTATGCACAAGGGATAGATGGTTTTACTTTTGCCGCTCCATGTCCAGTATGCCTCCATTATTCATAGATGTTTATGAAAGAGGGTTAATCGGGAGTTTGAAATGGTAGTCACTTTGCTTGTCATATGTGCGATTTTGTTTATTGCATTGCAACTGGAAGAGAAGTTTAAAATACCATCACCTCTAGGCCTCATTGGCCTTTCTTTTATGGCGCACTTTCTGTTTTCCAGTACACCTATGCTTACGGGTGATTATGAACATTTTGCAGCCCTCGTTTTATTACTGCTGCCCATACTTTTAATTTCTGATTCGCTTGAGCTCACACTCGCAGATTTAAAGGAACATGGCTTAAGTCTTTTTTATCTGGCAGTGATTGCTGTCGCCTTGTCTGTATGTCTAGCTATTCTCACTGCAGATTCATTGTTTGGTCAATATAACCTATCTATTGCTGCGATTGTTGTTTTGTTTGCCATGGTGTTGGCTACAGACCCCGTATCGGTGGTCAGTATTTTCTCCAACTTTGAATTACCTCACCGCTTAAAAATATTAGCTGAGGGCGAAAGTTTGTTTAATGATGCTACGGCATTGATTGTATTTGTCTTTATCGGTTTATATGCCATGCAGGGTGGTGAATTAACCACGGGTTATGTGGCTCAAATCAGTTTGATTGTCGTGCTTGGTTCAGCAGCGCTGGGTATTGCGATTGGTTACATTGGTTTAGTAGCGATGAAAACAACACGTAACCGCACTGCAGAATTATTAATCATGATTCTGGTTGGTTATGGATCTTTTGAAATGGCTGAATATTTCTATGTGTTCCTGAATATGTTTGGTGGTCATTCTCATCTTCATCTGTCTGGAATTCTGTCCTGTATATTTGGAACTGTGACTTTGCACCATATGATGAGTCAGGCTGTGATTAAAGATGATGAGGCTCTTAAAATGGAAGAGTTGGCTCTTCAAAATGCGTCTAACCAGGAGGAATCTCGCTCCCCAAGTGTGATTCGAGGCGTCATGGACCGAATTAAAGCTACTGTTGAAGAAAGAGACAGGCACATGCGCACTAAAGAGGATGTTCAGTTGCTTGCAATTGTGGCCAATACCATTTTATTTATTGCCATGGCTGAAATTGTCGATTTGAACATGCTGCTCAAATACAAAACAGAAATTATTGTCATGTTTTTAGCCACAACGGTGATTCGTGCTTTGATGATGGCAAAATTTGCAATTATCACCAATCAAACTACGAAAATGACCAGTGTAAATTTCCGCTGGTGGGGCGTGCTTACGTTTGCAGGGATTAAAGGTGGTTTATCCATAGTTATGCTGATGATGATTCCCGCTACATTCGAGCATCTTGAGTTGTTCCAGGCTGTGGTTGTGGGTGTGATTATGTTATCTACATTTATCTATTCAGGAATTTTGATGCTGCTTATCGGTAAAAATGCTGAGATATTCCGCCAAGAGAAAGCTGAAGAAGTGCATTAAAACTGATTGAGGGAACTGCATGGCAGAAATCAATGATAAGATTGAAGGTATTTTGCATCGCATAGCGATGCTTTACGGTTGGTCTTCTTTGACAGTTGAAGCCTACAGGCGAGACATATTTGCACTGCAGTCATTCATTCAAAAACAGCACAATGGTCGCTCAGTCTTTGATGCAAATGCTGGTGATGTCACTGCGTATTTAACCAGCCTACAAAAGAGAATGTTGAGCAATAGCACCATTCAGCGTCAGCGTAGTGCTTTGGCAACATGGTTTCACTATTTACAAAATGAAAAGTTAAGAGATGACTTTCCCTTACAAGATTTGGCCAAAGTCATGTCATCCTTGCGGTTGCCCAAACATCTGGAGGAAGGGCAAGTTGAAGCCTTGTTAAATGCACCAGATGTTTCAACACCTAAAGGAATTCGGGATAAGTGTTTGCTCGAACTTATGTATGCAACAGGGCTAAGGGTTTCTGAGTTGGCGCAGCTTAAACGTGTCAATATTAACCGCATTCAGAAGACGTTGAGGGTCATTGGTAAGGGAAACAAAGAGCGTGAAATTCCCTATGGGGAAGTCGCAGGCGAATGGCTAGAAAAATGGTTAAGTGCATGTAAAACAAAGAGTAATTTCTTGTTTCCAAGTGGTTCTGGAGCATTGTCCAGACAAACAATTTGGCGTTGTGTTAAGAAGTATGCTACAAAAGCAGACATATTTCCAACGCCTTCACCTCATGTGTTGCGTCATGCATTCGCTACACATTTGTTGAATCATGGTGCAGACTTACGAGCCGTGCAGACCTTGCTGGGACATGAGAATATTACAACAACTGAGATTTATACACATGTTTCACGGTCTCAGTTACACGATGAAGTAAACAGGGCACACCCGATGGGAAGAAAGGGGTAGAAGGTGTGTATGAAGTATAGGAGGGATCATTTTTATGAGTGAAGGCGATTTTATCTTGAATGATTCCTCAAGCACATTTCGTGCTGCAATGGCGGCGGAAGAGGCTGGAGATCATCAAAGAGCATACAAACTATTTGGGCAGCTTTGGGAATCTGAATTTTGGCAAGATGATAGAGATGTGATGCTTCATTTTGCTAACGCATGTGAGCAAGTAGGTGATCACACAAAAGCTTTGAAAGTTTATTCAAAACTGATGGAAAGCATGACAATAAATCCAGCAGATATGACTGGCACTCTGATTCAGGCTAGCATGTCCAGACTTAATGAGACGCTCCATAACAGCACAATGGAGGGCAAGGTTGAGGGTGATTTTATTGATCCTGAGCCAGATTCGGACGAAGAACGGCTGGTAAATCAGCTCTTTAAATATGCCACTGAAATCACGCTGGACCCCAATACCTTTCTCTGTGAAGCTGAAGATATCGCAAATCATATGTGGCTGCTTGTTGAAGGCGAAGTGGAGGTCTTGATCTCAAATATTAGTACTTCCACATTAAGAGGAAGTAGGACCAAACCCTGTTTGATGGGTGAGGTTGCTTATTTTACCGGCATGAGAAGAACGGCTTCTTTGCGCTGCAATACCAGAGTTAAAGTGCTGGAATTGGCATTTAATGAAATCGTCGATATTCAAGCTAAGGATGAGAAGATTCAGCCACTGTTGGATCATGTTTTCAGAAGTCGCTTGGGTTATCATTTGCTTTCACAGCATGAAATTTTCAAAAAGCTGGATGATGCAGAACGCAAACAAACCGCATTAGCATTTAAGCACACCAGTTATTTACCAGGCAAAATTCTTGTAGAACAAGGTTTGCCAAGAGATAACGCCTTTTTGGTGCAGTCTGGTACATTATTGATGCTGAAAAAAGGTGAGGCGGGTAATTTTGAGCTCATCAGTAGTATGCATCCGGGTGATATTTTTCATCTTGGTGGGTTGCTTAAGAATTTCCATGCACCGTACCGTGTGGTAACCGGTACACCATGTAGGTTACTACGTTTGAAGAGTGAAACATTCGAACCCATGATGAAGAAACACCCGTGGATGGTTAAAGAGATTCTTGCACACAGTCGTGAAGAAGCAGAACGTCAAATTTCTCACCCTGAGCAAGAAAACTTATGGGCTGCAAATCGTTATATTAACTTGACAAAAAAGAACAAAAACTAAGCTTTTTTTAGCATAAAATTTAAAAAAGGAAACACATTCAACATGGCAGAACATCAGTATATTTATACTATGCAAGGCGTTGGCAAAGTTGTCGGCGGCAAAAAGAAAATCCTCGATGATATTTGGCTATCGTTTTATCCAGGTGCAAAGATTGGCGTACTGGGTCTGAACGGTTCTGGTAAATCAACCCTGCTTAAAATTATGGCTGGTCTTGATACAGAGATTCTGGGTGAAGCTCGCCCTGCAGATGGTATTAAAATTGGCTATCTTGCCCAGGAGCCTGAGTTAGACCCCAGCAAAGATGTACGTGGCAATGTTGAAGAAGCTGTTAAAGAAGTAAAAGATGCCTTGGCAGCATTGGATGCGGTCTATGCAGAATATGCCGAGCCAGATGCCGATTTTGATGCGCTTGCTAAGAAACAAGAAAAATTAGAAGACATCATCAATGCAGCCGATGGGCATGACTTGGATAGGCGCTTGGATATTGCAGCGGATGCTTTGCGTTTGCCTGCTTGGGATGCGGATGTCACCAAACTGTCCGGTGGTGAACGCCGCCGTGTGGCCCTGTGCCGCCTTTTATTGTCCAATCCAGACATGATACTGCTTGATGAGCCTACCAACCATTTGGATGCTGAATCTGTGGCTTGGTTGGAGCGTTTCCTTCATGACTATACAGGTACGGTGGTTGCCGTGACCCATGACCGCTACTTCCTTGATAATGTAGCTGGTTGGATTCTTGAGCTTGATCGCGGTAAAGGAATTCCATTTGAAGGTAATTATTCGTCGTGGCTTGAGCAAAAAGATGCGCGTCTTTCTCAGGAGAGCAAAGAAGAGTCTTCGCGTCAGAAAGCAATTAAACAAGAATTAGAATGGGTTCGTCAGGGCACCAAAGGTCGCCATGCGAAATCCAAAGCGCGTCTTAAAGCTTTTGATGAGTTGGCAAGCAAAGAAGTGCAGCAACGTAATGCCACCAAACAAATTTTTATTCCTGCGGGTGAGCGTTTGGGTGATGTCGTTTTCCAAGCCAACAATGTTCGTAAAGGTTTTGGCGACCGTGTATTGGTTGAAGATTTAAACTTCAGCCTACCTCGCGGTGGTATTGTGGGCATTATTGGTGCCAATGGTGCGGGTAAAACCACACTGTTTCGTATGTTTACAGGTCAGGAAAAACCTGATGCAGGTGAACTTATCAAAGGTGATACTGTGCAATTGGCATATGTGGATCAATCACGTGATGCATTGGATGATAACAAAACTGTATTTGAAGAAATTTCAAATGGTTCTGATTTTGTAACCCTTGGTAAAGCTGAAGTGCCTTCGCGTGCATATTGTGGTCGTTTCAACTTCAAAGGTGGCGATCAACAAAAGAAAGTCTCCATGCTTTCAGGTGGTGAGCGTAATCGTCTTCACATGGCTAAAATGCTTAAAGAGGGCGGCAATGTATTGCTACTCGATGAGCCGAC
>Ga0316191_10000796_pt1 | contig 21151 bp, 17 predicted proteins | sample Eddworburr2cm_MG_FD_204928 | JGI IMG/M metagenome (GOLD analysis project Ga0316191, IMG submission 204928) | Coastal sediment microbial communities from Maine, United States - Eddy worm burrow 2 cm | ecosystem: Environmental > Aquatic > Marine > Coastal > Sediment | place: USA: Maine... | reverse complement strand
TGTTCGATGGGCTTTCAGATGGGTCGCATCGATCATCAGCGTATCGGTCGTGTCACCGGCGGCAGCGAGTGACGTCAGAATATCGGCAAAGACACCCATGCGAGACCATCTGGCGAAGCGATTATACAACGTCTTATGAGGTCCATATTCAGATGGAGCATCCCGCCATCGTAGGCCGTTGCGGATGACATGGATAATACCACTGAGAACCTTTCGGTCGTCAATGCGGGCAACCCCGCGTGGCTTCGGGAACAAGTGCTGGATGCGTTTCAGATGTTCTTGGTCGAGCCAAAACAGATGTGACATGGACAATCCTCCTGCCGCCCATGAATCACGTTGCCAATATGAATGGAATCGACTATCGCAGCGTCCGCTATCCATGGCTAACCAGTCATCCGACAAAAACGGTCAGATGACTGCTCTGAGCCAGACACGGCCATTGTGATTTTGTGCTGCGCGCTTGCAGCGAGGGCAATGCGGCTAAATCGAAAAACTTCATGCTGTCGCGCAACGGACCAACTGACCATTGGTGGAAGCGCAGCATGGATCAGGCGTCGAATTTACGGGTCGCGGGACGAAGTGAGCGTGCGCAGCGATAGCGCAACGAGCCGCTTTCGGTCGCCTGCAGAACTTCGGCCTTTAACCCGATTTGTGCACGATTTGCACACCCGTAAGCATAAGCACTTTTGCTTCAGGCGGGCGGTCAGTCCGATCCTTCCATCGGTTGACAAATGCTAAACACGAAGGTCTGCCTGAACCTGCAATCCTTGCCACCGAGTTGCGTCGTACAACCTGGAACTGCCTGCCTCATTCGAATTTGGGCACGCGTTCCTTTGGCAAGCGTGCTCCGAAATGGCGGATAACCCGTGATGAAACCCTCTGCCCCCATGGAATCGCGTCTGCCTGATCCATGGCCGAAAGCCGTGCGGCCAGATAGCCTGCATTGAAGGCGTCCCCCGCGCCTGACGTATCACGAATGTCGCTGACAGGCGGCGTGGGGACAGAGATTTTTGCTCCGTTCGCGCAGGCCAGAACCGCGCCTGCGCCATTCTTGAGTACGATTTCGGGAATACCGGCCTGCGCGAACCGCTTTAGGGTCGCATCCGGTGACGCATCGCCCCATAACGCGGCCTCGTCATCAAAGCTGGGCAGTGCGACGTCTGTTATTTCGAAGAACCATGCGAGCGTGTCGCGTGTTTCGGTTACACTGGTCCATAATCTGGGCCGCACGTTGGGATCGAACGACACCCGCGCACCGCGCAGGCGGGCCTGCGCCAAGGCATCCCAGAGCCGCGCGCGCCCGTCGGGCGACAGGATCGCAAGCGTGATGCCGGACACGTGGATCAGGCCCGCATCGCGCGTCACACGGTCCAGCCACGCGGCGTCATCCGCGAGAAGGCGGGCGGCAGAGTGATTGCGCCAGTAGTGGAAATGGCGCTCCACCCCGTCCAGTTCGATCATGTAAAGGCCCATAGTGCAGTCCGCATCGCGCGCGATGCAGGCAATATCCATCCCGTTCGCCTCAAGCTCTTCTGCAAAGCTGGTCGAAATGGTGTCGGACCCGACCTTGGTAGCGAACCCGACGGGGAAATCCGGCCCCAACAGTTGCGCCATATGCCATGCGGTGTTGAACGTGTCCCCCGCAAAGCTGCGCTCATAGGTGCCCTCACCCACCACCGCCATTTCGATCATCGCTTCACCGATGGCGACGGTCCGGTTTGAGGTGAACATCAGCACTTTTCCGCGCCTCCGCTTTGCAAATCATAGATGCCACCGGTCAACCATGCGGGCCAGTCGCGTTCAAAGAACGACTTGGCGTTTGCATCGAACTTGCGGTTCGACCGGGTCGTGATGGTCATTTCGCCATCCTGCAGGCGAACGAGTATCTGCGCCTCTTTGTCTTCCTCCCGTTCGGGCCGGAACCGGACGTCGGGCAAGGGGCCGCTGCGGGCCTGCGGCAAGGCCGCCCCGTCGGGGTCACAAATGGCGCGCGCCCCGCGACTGCCGCCGCCCTGCGCGATATAAAAATCGAGCGCCGTCAGCACCGCTTGCGATGCGAGGGCCATCTGTTGCCATTGCAGGGCGCGTCCGACCTCGCTGAGGCGGGCGAAGGATATGCCATTTTGACGGATCAGATCGCTCAGCTTTTCCGCCTCTTGCCGCGCATGGGCCACATTGTGAGGTGTGCACAAGATACCTGCGTCATCGCTCATCCGGGCCTGAATTTCGGCGCGCACATCCTTCAGACCAAGGGGGCTGGCACTTCGCAGGGTCGCTTCGATGTCGCGCAAAGCGTCGGCTGTCGGGCCACTGACATCCGCACCGGGCGGGGTCTGCGCCTGTTTGCTGGCGGCGATGTGTTCGGCCACGCGGGTGCCAAAGACCTGCCCCGCGTTCAACGCCGACCCGCCGGGGCGGGTGGCCCCGTGGGTGCCTGCAGCCTCGCCCACCGCGTAGATACCAGCAATGGTTGTGCGCCCCCAGGTGTCGACCGCGATGCCGCCATTCATGTGCTGGTTGTTCACCGCAAATTCCAGCGGATCGGCGGTGATATCGACCTTGTAGCGCTTGTAGAGTTCAATCGCGAGCGGGTTCATATGGCGCAGCCGGTCAATCGGCGTTGCCTGCGTCGCGCCCGCATGGGTCAGGTAGCTGCGCACGTCATCGTCCAACCGATCAAGGCTGAAGGGCAGGTCTCCCGGCACGGGCAATATATTGCGGTTGAAGTCCATAAAGACCCGCCGCCCCTTCTTGCCCTCTTCAAAGATCGCCAGATCGACAAGGCTGGATTGGAAATCCAGCATTCTGCTGGCGTGAAACGGCCATTGGTATCCCTTGCGAAAGACGTTCGACGCCATTTCCTGGGTGGTGCGGTAATAGTCGCCGAGAAAGTGGTATTCGACCCCGTCCGCGTCCACGGAATAAATGTGCGGGATGACCTGCACATAGGTGCCCGACAGGTTCCAGGGGAACCCTTCGCGCCGCGTTCCGATCCCGAACTGGCTTTCAGTGATGTTGACCAGCTCAAGCCCCGCTTCAAGCGCCAGCCCGAGGGTGCCGAAACAGCCATTGGGAAACACGCTATCCCGATAAAGCTCGCCCGGGCCGCCTGCCGCAAAAACAAGGGCCGCGCATTGAAACAGCGCCAAACCGTAGGGGTTGGCATCCGAACCTGTCTTTGGGCGGATCGCCAGAACGCCGACCACACGCGCGTGGTCGCGCTGCCCTTCGGTCAGCACCTTCACGGCTGTGGTCTGGTTGTAAAACGGAATGTCGAGACGCAGCGCTTCTTCTGCCAGCGCTTTGACCATCAGCCGCGACGTGCGCGGCCCGCAGGATGTCGCGCGCCCGACTTCGTCATGGTCCGTTTGATAGCGCAACGTGCCACCCAGATCATCCTGCGGCAGCGGCAGCCCAAGGTATTGCAGGGACGCCATCGCGCGGATTGATCCGACTGCTTCGATATAGGCGGTGTCTTCATCCATCGCCCCGCCCGCGCGGATTGCAGCGGCCATGGCCTGAAAATCGTCTCCGTGGTCCTTGGTATTGGCGGTATGGAGCGTTTGTTTGTCCGACCCCGAACAAGCCGAAGTGCCGCCCCACGCGCTTTGGCTAATGATGGTCACATCCACATCCCGGCGCTTCATTTCAACGGCGGCACGCAAGCCCGCCGCGCCGCTGCCGATCACAAGACTGCCGCTGCGGAACACCGGAATGTCATATCCGCCCACGCGCATAAGGTCCGCTGCCTCCGGTTCGCCATTCAGGCGGGGCATGGTAACGTCCGTCAGCGCATCAAGAATATGTTGGGGGACGGCAAAGCTCATGGGATGTTCACCCAGCTTTTTTGACGCGAGGATTCCATGCAGGCATCAACGATCTGGCAAATATGGTGGCCGGTTTCAAACGTGGGCCACATGGGCGTGCCAGACACGATGGACCGGACCACTTCGGCCGCTTCGATGATCTTGCTTTCGTTATACCCGACCGAGAAATTCGGAAGCGGTGAGAAAGCAGCGTAGGTTTCGTTTTCCGGCCCCACGTCAATCTCTCGGTAGCCGCGCCGCCCGACAGGATCGGCATTGGTGTAAAACCGCAGGCGGTTCACCTCATCGTAGGTGTAGCTGAGGCTGCCTTTAGTGCCGTAGATTTCATAGGTCTGCATGAACTTGCGCCCCGTCGCGACGCGGCTGAAATCCACCAGCCCGCGCGCGCCATTGGCAAAGGTGCAGATGATGTTGGACCCATCGGGATTGGTGATGTCTGCCCACGCCTCGGACCCCGTCAACTCTGCCGCTTCGCCAAGGCCCAAACCATCGACAACGGGGCGTTTGGGCGTGACGATGAAGTTGTCCGCAATCAGGGAACTCACCTTACCAACAAGAAACTCCATAAAGCTGAACACATGGGTGCCGGTATCCCCGACAATCCCCGTCGGGGCCAGTTCACCATTCGCGCGCCACATATAGGGCACCAGCGGATCGCCAAACATATCGACGTGCTGGCACCCCTTGAACATTGTAATCTCGCCAATCTCGCCAGCCTCGATAATCTCTTTGGCAAGGTCGTGAACAGGGTTGCGCGGGAAAGCATGGCCGACGCGCGTAATCAGCCCCTTTTCGCGGGCAATATTGGCCAACTCGCGCGCCTCTGCCGCCGTTTCCGCCAATGGCTTTTCGCAAAATACATGCTTACCCGCCAGCAACGCGGCCTTGGCGACTTCATAGTGCATGTTATCCGGCAGGCAGATATCTATCAGATCAATGTCGGGGTCCGCGACTGCGTCTTGCCAATTGTCGAGGATCTTGGCGCCCGGCGCCCGAAACGCCAGATCGGCATGGGTGCCGGTTGTCGATCCCAAAGCCACCACACGCGCAGTTCCGCCACTGTCCCCGAAGAAATGCGGAAACGTTTGAAAGGCCATCGTGTGCACCCTGCCCATCCATCCGGACGCGCCCAAAATGGCGACCCTAATCTCTCTCATGTGCCTCTCCTTCTTTGTTCAATCGCCTTTTGGAACGTTCCACATTCGGATCAATGAAATCCAAGCGACAAACGTTTTCCAGATAGTTCCGTCAGCCCCCGCTTGAGGCCCGTTTGATAAGTTGCACAGGGCTCCGCGCAGTCATTTGCGGCGCGACGCCGTCTTTGACCCATGCCAGTATCTGTTTGGCGGCCGATTTTGCAAAATCGGGGATATTGCAGCTTACCGAACTCAGCGGCGGATAACTGTCCTGACAATCCTCAATATCATCGAAGCCCACCACACGCAGATCGCGGCCGGCCTTCACACCCAATTCCGGGCACGCAGACAGCACGCCAAGGGCCACCAGATCGTTAAAACAGATCACCCCGTCGACGTCAGGATAGTCGGCCAGCAATTTGGCCGCCATTGCCTTGCCGAAGGACCGCGTTGCCTGCCCTGTCAGCACCACGGGCGCGGTGCCGGTCTCTGCCAGCAGGGCGAGGTATCCGCTCATGCGTGCTTCGGTCACAGGCCGCCCCTCGAGCCCGCCAAGGAACGCGATGCGCTTGCATCCCATTTCAACGAGGTGTTCCGCGGCCAGCCGCCCACCACGCTCGTAATCGGGGGCGATGAACGGAATGTCATGACCTTCAGATTTCAACGAGCGGAAGACCTGAAGCGTTGGTGTATTGGCCGACCTCAGGACTGAAACCGCCCCCTCATCGTCGCCGTAACTGGGCGAAATGATGAATCCTGACACGCCGTGTTCAACGAGTGAGGAAATCATGCGGATCTGCAACGCCGGATCTTCGTCCGAATTCGCAAGGACGGTGGCAAAGTCGTTGCGCGCCAGTTCCATCTGCAAGAGGGCCGCGAATTCGGTGAAGAACGGGTTGCGCAGATCGTTGATAACCAGACCGATCAGCCCCGATGACGCAGACCGCAGCGTCGCAGCCGAGCGGTTGTAGACATATCCGATATCGGCCATCGCCTTGCGAACGGCCAGTCGCGTCGTTTCCTTGACCACATCATTGCCCTGCAAAACAAGGCTGACGGTGGATTTCGACACCCCCGCCTTCTTTGCAACATCCAAGATTGTCGGTCTCGCGTTCATCGCCTTGAATCAATCCTTTGTTCGTCGGCCTCAGACTGGCAGATCAAGCACCAGTATGCCATCAATCCCGCCGACGGCATTTGCCACCAGTTGTGCACCCAGCGCCTTGTGGTCTTCGTTATCGGCATAAGTCTGAAGCGCCGTCCAGTCATCAAAATCAATGACGAAACCGTGCATGTAACCCCGTTCGATCTGCTCGGGGCTTTCCGATCGCCCGCCCGTAAACCCATAGGCACCAGGCAGCTTATCGGCGACCGCGGACAGGCCCTCATAGATCTCAGCAATCTTGTCTTCGGACGTGTCCGGTTTGAACTTGGTCAGAACAATGTGGCGGATCATGCTGTCATTCCTTGGTCTTGTTTGATCATATCGGCGGCTTTTTCACCGATCATCATCGCAGGGGCGTTGGTGTTGGACGAATTGACGGTCGGCATGATCGACGCGTCAGCAATCCGCAACCCATCAATCCCGTTGAAGCGCAATCGCGTGTCCACAACGGCCGCGTCATCATTGCCCATCCGACAGGTGCCCGCGCAATGGTGCGACGTCTTGGAATGAACGCAGATGAAATCGAAGTATTCGTCGTCCGTTTGCACATCCGGCCCCGGCAGCCGTTCGGCCATGATGAACGGCGCAAGCGCCTCCTGCGCGAGGATGCGTTGAACCAGCTTCAGCCCCCGGATCGACATCTCCCGGTCATAAGGGTCAGACAGGTAATTGGGGTCGATCAAAGGCATATCGGCGGGGTTGTCGCTTTGCAGGCGCACGCTGCCGCGCGACCTTGGCCGCAGGTGGCAGGCGTTCAGCGTCACGCCGCCATTGGGCATCGCGGCAACCCCGGCTTCGATGCCCGTGCCAAGGCCAAGGTGCATCTGGATATCGGGCGATCGCGCGTTTTCATCCGCATACCAGAACCCGCCCGTTTCAAACAGGCTCGACGCAACGGGCCCCTTGCGGGTCAGTAAATATTGCAGCCCCGCAAAGGCAGACAAATGTAGCTTGGCAAAACGGTCATAGGTGTGTGGACCGGTCACTTCGCAGATCGCATAGAGATCAAGGTGATCCTGTAGGTTCGATCCTACACCCGGCTGGTCAAACTCAACGTCTATACCAAGGGGCGTCAGCGCATCGGCAGGCCCGATCCCCGACAATTGCAACAAACGGGGCGAGCCGATCGCACCGGAAGACAGGATCACCTCTCGCGCCGCTGTGATCTTGTTGCCATCCGCCATTTCGACACCCGTTGCACGGCCGTTTTCCACCGTGATCCGGCGCACGTTTGCCCCTGTGCGGATTGTCAGGTTCTTGCGGCTCTTTGCAGGGCGCAGAAACGCCATTGCCGCCGAAGACCTGCGCGCGTTGCGTTGGGTCAGTTGGTAATAGCCGGCACCGTCCTGCTTGGGTCCGTTGACGTCGGTTGTCTTGGGTATCCCCACCTGCCCTGCCGCTTCGATGAAGGCGTCACAGATGGGCAGCGGTGCTGCGGGCATCGAGACCCCCAAGGGGCCGCCCTTGCCGTGGAATTCACCGCCGTAGACATCGTTGTCCTCGGACTTTTTAAAATAGGGCAGAACGTCAGAGTAGCTCCAACCCTCACAGCCCATCTGGCACCATTCGTCGTAGTCTTGCGCGGCCCCGCGCGTGTAAATTTGCGCGTTGATCGCCGACCCACCACCAATGACCTTGGCTTGCGTATAATTGAAAACCTTGCCCTTCATTGAGCGTTGCGGCACCGTCGACCAGCCCCAAGAACCGATCCCCTTTGTCATCTTGGCGAAGCCCGCAGGAAGGTGGAAAAACGGGTGCCGGTCACTGCCCCCCGCCTCAAGCAACAGAACCTTTGCGACCGGAATTTCAGACAAGCGCGCCGCGATTACAGACCCCGCAGACCCACCCCCGATCACGATGAAATCAAAGCCCTCAGTCATCATGCCGCAAAGTCCGTTTCTTGAATATGGCGCCCTGCCCGCAACGCGAGGGCCGCGATTGTCAGCGCGGGGTTAACGGCTGCCGAGGTAGGCAGAACCGAAGCATCGACAATAAACAGGTTCTTGTGATCGTGACTGCGGCAGAAGGTGTCGACCACGCTCGACGTGGGGTCCGCCCCCATTCGCGCCGTGCCGCATTGGTGCGACGGGGTGCGTCGATCAAAGGCCTGCGAAATCACTATCGGAAACCCGATCTTGCGCAGCGCCTGCTTGAGCTTGGCCACAAGCTGCAAATGCGCGTCCCAGTTGGACCGCTGCCAATCCAGCTTGATCTGCCCGCCCTGAACAGTGACCCGACTGTTGGGGTTGGGGAGGTCTTCGGACATGGCGTAAAAGTCAAAACTGCGCGCGGCGATCATATGGGCCAGCCAGCACGGCAGGTTGCTATTGGCCGCCAAAATGGCACCGGTTATCTTGCCAAGCATCTGGACATTGCCCAAAGGCGGGTGGGCATTAGACTCCAGATAGAAATCGTTCATCATCAACGTCTTTTGATAAACGCAGCGATTGCGGCGCAGCGGATGCAGCGCGATCACCGCCGAACAATTGTGGTTCATGAAATTGCGCCCCACCTGATCAGATCGGTTGGCGACCCCGGCGGGGCACTCCTCATTGGCCGACCCCAGCAAAAGCGCCGCGCTCTGCACGGCCCCGGCAGCCAGAACAACAAGCGGGGCGCGCAAGGTTTCGACACCTTGCGCGGTCTTGATCACCACACCGGATACAACGTCGCCTGACACCTCGATCCTCAAGGCGTGGCAGCCAGTGCGCAACTCTACGTTGGGATGGGCGAGTGCTGCCTTCAAGCCACAGGTTTCCGCATCCATCTTGCCTCCGCAGGTGTTGGGATAGGCATCCCATGTGGTCTGCCCGGCAGAAAGCCAACGGTCGATATCCAGCCCCAAAGGGATCGACGACGGATGAAAACCAGCCTTGGTCAAACGGGCCCGCAGATCGGCAATGTCAGGTTCGTCGGGCACGGGGCCATGGGCGTAGTCACCCGAATGGGCAGGCTCTGTCGGGTCGGTGCCCGTCGCTCCGCGCACCGCATAAAGCTGCTCGGCCGCCTGATAATCAGGCTCAATCGTGTCATAGCTGATCGGCCAGCCCGGCGTGGTACCGCCACTATGGCGCGCAGGGCCAAAGTCTGCCTCGCGGTAGCGGATCAGGGCCGCGCCGTAGAACTTGGAATTGCCACCAACATTATAATAATTTCCCGGATTGAAAGGTCTGCCCGCACCGTCCAGCCAGGTTTCTTCTGGGCGAAAGACACCCCGTTTGAAGATCGCCTCTGCATCTCGATCATGGTCGCTGGGTGACAAATGCTCCCCCCGCTCCAGGATCAGGATGCGCCGTCCCGTTGGAGCCAGCGCCGCAGCAAGCGTCGCCCCGCCCATACCAGAGCCAATTATGATGACGTCCGGTTGCATCAAGGCGCAATTCGAGCTTCGGTCCTGGGATCAAAGGCAACCGCCTTTTCCATGTTCACCGCAAAGGTAAATTCCGCTCCGGGGCGCACATCGGCATCCGAGCGCATCCGCGCGATCACGTCTTTGCCGCCCATCGTCATGGTCACGAAGGTGTCCGATCCGGCGGGTTCTGTCACGACGATCTGGTTGGTCATTTGCGCGATATTGCCCGATTTGCGGTCCGCACCATCTTCGTCTGTAATGGTTTCCGGCCGGATACCCAACAAGATGTCCTTGCCGACCCAGTCCATCATGTTGGCTTGGCTGAAGGGCAATGATGTGACGCTTCCGTCGTGCAGCGAAACATGCGCCACGGGCCGCCCGTTCTCATCGGCGACCTTGGCGGGGACAACGTTCATCGCGGGTGATCCCATGAAGGTCGCCACAAAGATGTTGGACGGCGTGTCATAGATTTCCTGCGGCGTGCCAAGCTGCTGCACATAGCCGCCATTCATCACGGCAATGCGGGTCGACAGCGTCATAGCCTCGATCTGGTCGTGGGTGACGTAAACGATGGTGGTGCCAAGCTTCTGATGCAGCTTCTTGATCTCGGTGCGCATGTCGACGCGAAGCTTCGCGTCCAAGTTGGACAGCGGTTCGTCGAACAGGAACACATCAGGGTTTCGTACCAGGGCGCGCCCCATGGCAACCCGCTGGCGCTGACCGCCCGAAAGCGCACCAGGTTTGCGATCCAGCAGCGGTGTGATCTGCAGCAACTCGGCGACATCGTTCATTGCCTTTTCACGGTCTGCCTTGGGCGTGCCGTGCATCTCAAGCCCGAAGGTGATGTTCTTGGCCACTGTCATGTTCGGGTAAAGCGCGTAGGATTGGAACACCATCGCAATATTGCGTTTGGACGGATGCACGCCGTTCATGCGCTGACCCTTGATGGCAATCTCGCCCGTCGTGATTTCCTCAAGCCCCGCGATCATGTTCAGCAGCGTGGACTTGCCGCAGCCCGACGGGCCAACCAGAACCAGAAACTCGCCCTCCTGCACGGAGACATCCACGCCGTGCAGCACCTCGACCGCCCCGTAGGATTTGGTCGCTTCCTTGATATCGAGAAATCCCATGTCTTATCCCTTCACGCTGCCGGCCATCAGACCGCGCACAAAATATCGACCCGCCACGATGTAGACGAGCAGTGTTGGCAAAGCTGCCATGATCGCCCCCGCAAAGTGCACGTTGTATTCACGCACCCCCGTAGACGAGTTCACCAGATTGTTGAGCGCCACCGTCATCGGTGCCGCACCGCCGCTGGCGAAGGACGCGCCGAACAGGAAGTCGTTCCAGATGTTGGTGAACAGCCAGATGACGCAGACCACCGCAATCGGCCCCGAGGAAGGCAACAGGATGCGGTAGAAAATCTGAAAGAACCCCGCCCCGTCAATCTGCGCCGCACGCACCAGTTCGGTCGGGAACGCTGCATAGTAGTTGCGGAAATAAAGCGTCGAGAACCCGATGCCGTAGACCACATGCACCAACACAAGGCCCGATGTCGTGCCGGAAATATCGAGAATACCGAGGATCCGCGCCATCGGGATCAGCACGATCTGGAACGGGATGAAGCATGAGAACAGCATCAGCCCGAAGACCAGCGTATCACCGCGGAACCGCCATTTCGTCAGGATGTACCCGTTCAGTGCACCAATGATCGTGCAGATGATTACTGCAGGGACAACCATTCTGATCGAGTTCCAGAAATAGGGTCGCAGGCCAGTCGGCTCTACCCCGATCTGGGCTGTGCTCCATGCGCTTAGCCACGGTTCAATCGTCCAGACTTTGGGCAGGGCGATCATATTGCCCCCCGTGATCTCACCCAGAGGTTTGACCGAATTCACCAGCATGATGAAGAACGGCAGCAGGTAGAACAGCGCGAACACCAGCAGGAACACATAGATGAATACGCGCGCGGCACGGCCTGTGCGCATGGCATTGTCTTGGGAGGCTACGGACATCACTTTTTCTCCCGAAGTTCGGAGTAAAGATAGGGCACCATGATCGCGGCAATCGTCATCAACATAATGACAGCCGAAGATGCGCCGATCCCCATCTGGTTTCGCGTGAACGTGTAGGAATACATGAACGTGGCAGGCACCGCCGTGGCATTACCCGGCCCACCGCCCGTCAGTGCAATCACAAGATCATAGGATTTGATCGCCAAATGGCACAGGATCACGAACGCGCTTAGAAATGCGGGGCGCAGCTGCGGGATGATGATCCGGCGATACATCTGCCAATTGCTCGCCCCGTCCATCTGCGCTGCCTTGAGGATTTCGGTATCAATCCCGCGCAGGCCAGCCAGAAACATCGCCATGACAAACCCGCTGGTTTGCCAGACGGCGGCAATAACGATTGTATAAATCGCCATGTTGCGGTCTTTGATCCAGTTGAACTGGAAGCTCTCCCAGCCCCACAAGTGCATCGTGTTTTCGATCCCGATGCCCGGGTCCAGAAACCACTTCCATGCGGTCCCTGTTACGATGAACGACAGCGCCATCGGATAAAGGAAGATGGGCCGCAACACGCCTTCGCCGCGGATTTTCTGATCAAGAAAGATCGCCAGAAACAGCCCGATAAAGGTGCAGATCACGATGTAGAGAGACGCAAAGATCGCAAGGTTCTTAATCGCAACATCCCATTCACGGATGCGGAACAGTTTTGAGTAGTTTTCCCAGCCCACGAGGCCGTAGCTTGGCAACATGCGGCTGTCGGTGAAACTTAGGTACACGGTGAATATGATGAACCCGTAGACGAAAATCAGAACGAGCGCGAAGGATGGCGCAAGGACCAGTTTCGGCAGCCAGTTTTGCAGCCGTGTGCGCAGGTCGACTGATGTATTGGTCGCCATGACGTCCCCCGATGTATAGAAAATGGTTAAAGCGGCTGGCCCGATGATCGGGCCAGCCTTGTTGTTTTACTGGGCCAGCTCGACGGCTGTGACCAGTTCTGCTGCCGCAGTTTCAGCGTCAAACTCGCCGTTGAAATGCGCTGTAATCACGTCATACATCGCATTCTGAACTGACGGGTTGTTCGCGTGGCCATGGGCCATGGACCCGAACAGACCACCACTTGCGGCGGCTTCAGCCAATTGCGCCATACCCAGCTGACCGCAGGCATCGAACTCTGCGTCAGAGATGTCTGTACGCGCAGGAACAGAGCCTTTGACCGTATTGAACGCGACCTGGAACTCAGGGCTCATGACAGACGATGCCATTGTCATCTGAGCGCCCATTGCCGTCTCGTCCGTGACGTTGAACATCGCGAACTGGTCAGAGTTGAAGGTTACGGTGCCTTCGGTCCCCGGCACGCGGAAACACTGGAATTCCTCGCCAGCCGTCTGGCCGGCATTGATGAATTCACCCTTTGCCCAGTCACCCATGATCTGGAACAGCGCCTCTTCGTTGGCGACCATCGCAGATGCAAGGTTCCAGTCACGACCAGAGAAGTTGTCGTCAACAAAGCCGCGCAGAGTTTCCATGCGCTGGAACGCCTCGACCATTTGTGCGCCACCAAGGGCCTCTGGGTCCAGATCGATAAAGGCGGCCTGATAGAACTCGGGGCCACCAACGCCCATCACCATGGAATCGAACACGGTCGCGTCCTGCCAAGCCTGACCACCGTGGGCCAAACCAACGTAGCCCGCATCCTGTGCAGCCTGCATTGCGGCGACGAAGCCGTCCCAGTCTGCGGGCTGCTCAAGGCCAAGCTCTGCCATGATGGCGGAGTTTGCCCAGACCCAGTTGGTCGAGTGGACGTTCACAGGTGCGGCCACCCAGTTGCCTTCATACTTGGAAAAGCCCTGAAGAGCGGCGGGCACAACTTCGTCCCAGTTCTGCTCTGCGGCCAGATCGTTGAGGTCGGCCAAGGCGCCCTCACCTGCCCAGTCCTGAATGGCAAAGCCAAGCATCTGTACGGCTGTTGGCGGATCGCCTGCTGTCACGCGCGCGCGCAGCACGGTCATCGCGTCAGAACCGCCGCCACCGGCGACGGGCATGTCTGTCCAGCCGACACCTTGACCGCTCAGGTCTTCTTTCAACACGTTAAGCGCCGCTGCTTCGCCGCCCGATGTCCACCAGTGCAGAACCTCCACACCGCTGTGTCCATCAGCAGACGCAGTGCCCGCCATGACGGTCAGCGCAAGTGCAATTGCCGTTTTGGTTTTCAAAATTGAACGCATGGTATCCTCCCTATTGCGTTTGGTCGTCCAACGCCTTTCTTAGGCGTCTTGTTGTACCCAAGGTGCCCGGCTGCGCCCGATGCGCATCACCAGTGATTTCACCTCGAGGAATTCCTCAAAGCCGTACCGTCCGATCTCCCGTCCCTGACCGGACTGCTTGACCCCCCCAAACGCGAGTTCGGGAAAGCCGTCCATCCAAGTATTTGTCCAAACAGTTCCGGCCTGTGCTCGGCGGGCAAAGTCCATGCAGGTGTGCATGTTCTCGCTCCAGATCCCCGCCGACAGGCCATAGTCACTATCATTCACCAGCGCGACGGCCTCGTCAAATGTGCGGTAGGTCAGCACAACCAAGACGGGGCCGAAGACCTCTTCGCGCGCGATGGCCATCTGAGGTGAGACCCCGCTGATAACCGTTGGCTGATAGAATTGTTCGCCCAAGCCACCGACCGCGAGATTGCCGCCGCCCAAATCCAGCTTTGCGCCATCCGCGACGGCGGCCTGCACATAGCTGTCGATCTTCGCGTTGTGCTCTGCGGTCACGATCGCCCCGACTTGCGTATCGGGATCCAGCGGATCGCCAAATTTCACCTTTCGTGACAGGGCGACGACCCGTCTCACAAAATCCTCGGCGATGTCTTCATGCACAATGATCCGGCTGGATGAATTGCAGCACTGGCCGACGTTGAAATAGACCCCGAAGGTGACCGCATCGGCGGCACTGTCCAGATCGGCATCGGGGCAGATCACCTGCGGGTTCTTGCCCCCCAATTCCAGCGCGACTTTCTTGAGCGTTCCAGACGCTGCCTGCGTGATTAGTTTGCCCACCGCTGTCGAACCAGTGAAGGTCACCATGTCTACATCCTTGTGGGTCGACATCAAGCTGCCCACCGGCTGCCCGTGACCTAGCACAATGTTGCAAACGCCCGCCGGCAAGCCCGCCTCGATCAGCAATTCGCCCATCATCACGGTGGATGTGGGCGTCATTTCGGACGGTTTAATGACCACAGTGCAGCCCGCCGCCAAAGCGAAGGGCAGCTTTTGTGACAAAATCCAGAACGGGAAGTTCCACGGCGTGATGATCGACACGACGCCAATCGGTTCTTTCAGCACCACACCCAGCATATCTTTGCCCAGCGTGTTGTGGCTGTCCCCATGGCTGGTGCGCGCCAAGGACGCCGCATAACGCCACAAGTCAGCCGCACCCCCAACCTCTCCACGCGACTGGGAAATCGGCTTGCCGCTCTCAAGCGTTTCGAACACCGCAATCCGGTCCACGTTCGCCTCGATCAGGTCCGCCACCTTGAGCAAAACAGCTGCACGCTCCTTGCCCGAAATCCGGCTCCAGTGTCCGGCATCGAACGTGTCGCGCGCGGCTTTGATCGCGCGCTCTGTCATGGCCGCGTCGCCTTGCGCGGACACGCTGACCACCACATCGTGGGAGGGCGAGCGGCGTTCGAACGTGTCCGCGCCGTCCAGCCATTCGCCAGCAATCAGGTGCCGGTTGACGGCCGTTTCGGGCAACTCATACTCAATGGCTGTGTTGATCGTCAGATCATTCATGGGTCAGTTTCCGTCGAATTTGGGGGGACGTTTTTCCAGAAAGGCGGCAACGCCCTCGGCGCGGTCGGCACTTGCGGCGGCGGCTGCACTGCCCAGTGTTTCAATCGCAGCGTTGCGGTCTTCGCCCACGGCAGCGTGGATCATCGCCTTGGCCAGTTCATTGGCCCGCGGAGAGATATCTCCCAGCAAAGCCGCCATCTCATGCGCCGCGGCAAGCGCGTCATCGGCGACTTCGCTGGCAAAGCCCAAGGCGCAGGCCCGCTTGGCCCCGATCCGACGCCCGAACAGCGCCATTTCCTTGACCACAGGTTCGGGCAACAGGCGCGTCAAACGTTGCGTGCCTGACCAGCCGGGCACGATGCCGACCTTCGCCTCGGGCAAAGCCAGCGTGGCGCGGGAGGTCATCACGCGCACATCACAACAGGCCGCCAGTTCCAGACCGCCGCCGAACGCATGACCATTGATCGCCCCAATGGTCGGCTTAGAGAACCGCGCCAATCGATCGAACACACGGTGGCCGTTGCGCACCCAATGGCGTGCAAATTCCGCAGGGCCAAGCGGCCCCCATTCGGCGATATCGGCACCACAGCAGAACGCCTTGTTTCCCGCGCCGGTCAAGATCACCGCGCGCACGTCTGGCTTGCTCTCGATCTCATCCAGAAACCCGTCCAATGCGCGCAACATGCCTGTTGTCAGTGCGTTCAGCTTGGCTTCGTTGCGCAGCGTCAGAACGGCAACACCGTCGGTATATGTGCAAGTGATCACGCTCATAGGGTCAGCCCCATTGGTCCGTCGGCCAGCAGCGCTGCCGACATCATTGTGGCGTTTTCGGCCACCTGCACGCGGCCCTGCGATGGGCCGACAATATGAGCCTGCGGATCGACGCCCGGCATAATCTCGGTCGCGACAAGGCCCGTGTCGGTCAAACGAATGACACAGCGTTCAGTCACATAGATAACGTTCTGCCCCTGCTCGCGTGCGCGCTGCCCCGAGAAGGTCACATGTTCCACTTCATCCACCATTTTGGTGAACTTGCCAGGCGCCGCGATATCGATGCCAACGTCGGTCAGGTTGATCTGCGCACCCGCTTCGAACCAGCCCGAAAAGACAATGTTCTTCGCCCGCGCGGTAATATCGACAAACCCGCCGCACCCCGCTGTCAGGTAGGGCTTTTTGCCCAGCTTGGAGACATTCACATTGCCCTGAACATCGACCTCCATGAACGACAGGAACGACATATCGAACCCGCCCCCCTGAAAATAGATGAACTGCTGCGGTGATGGCACAAACGCATCCGCGTTCGACGCACACCCAAAGGCGAAGCCTGTCAGGGGAACGCCACCAACGGCGCCCTGTTCAATTGCCCAAGTCACCGCGTCAGGATAGCCTTCTTCCAGCAACACACGGGGCACCATCGCGCTGATCCCAAAGCCCAGATTGGCCGTCATCCCGGCGCGCAATTCCTGTGCCGCTCGACGTGCAATCACCTTTTCAATACCATGTTCGGCCAAGGAAAAACTGCTCCACGGGCGCATAACCTCGCCAGAAATCGCAGGATCATAATCGGTTTGCGTTGTTTGCTTCTGATCTGGGTCAACGACCACAAAGTCGACCAGATGCCCCGGCACGCGCACATCATGGGGCCGCAAACTGCCATTGGCCGTCACGCGCTTGACCTGCGCAATCACAATGCCGCCGTTGTTGCGCACGCAAATCGCCTGCTCAAGACCGCCCAGATAGGCGCCTTCGTGTTCATAGGTCAGGTTGCCGCGTTCGTCCGCCGTTGTCGCACGGATGATCGCCACGTTGGGCACCACATTAGGAAAATGCAGCCATGTTTCACCTGCAAACTCCGTGCGCGAAACGATGGGAGCAGCAGCCCCGCGCTTGTTCATGGCGCAGCCTTGGCGAATGGGATCTACAAAGGTCTCCAACCCGACCTTGGTCAACACACCGGGACGATGCGCGGCGGCCTCGCGGTTCATATCGAACATGATCCCCGATGGAACGTTGTAGGCGGCAACGCGGTCCTCAACGATCATCTTCCAGATTTCCGGCATCTCGACGCTAGACGGCCCCGACGGATACGACCCTGCTAGAACACGGCTCAAAAGCCCGTCCTTGGCGATATGATCCATGCCCTTGACGCCGTAGACATCGCCCGCCGCAATCGGATGAAGCGAGGTGATATTCTGCGGATGCCCCTCTTGCTCAAACCGATCGCCGATTGCCCTAAGAACGGCATCCGGGCATCCCAGAGTGGATGAGGAGGAAACTGACACAATCGCTCCGTCAGGAATACGTGCCACAGCACTATCGGCAGAAACGGTCTTCGTCATCTTCCCCCCGGTCATCGCCCTTATTGGGTCTTTTTTGGAACGTTCCACAAGACTTAATGGAACGTTCCAATTCTTGCAAGAAGAATTCTCGCTCTCTGCTTAAATCCGCGAACCGGCGAAAAAATAAGGCTATAGAACCTCGTACAATTCGATCGGCAGGCCATCAGGGTCGGAGAAAAACGTAAATCGGCAGCCTGTGGTCTCGTCGATTCGAACCGGTTCGATGACAACACCTTTGTCTGTCAGCCGGTCAATTGTGCCATCAAGATCGCGGACACGAAACGCCAGATGCCGCAAACCGCAGGCCTCTGGTCGCGACGGTCTCTCAGGGGTGTGCGGGAAACTGAACAGCTCAAGCTGCCCTCCTCCGTGCAACTTCAGGTCCAGTTTCCATGACTGGCGTGCCTTCCGATAGGTTTCGCGGATCTTCTCCAAGCCGAGTGTCTGCGTATAGAACTGTTTGGAACGCTCGTAATCATTCACAATGATTGCGACGTGGTGAAATTCAAATGTCATTCGAAAAACAGGTCCTTTGTTGCTTCATCGGACATATACCTAGAACGGAAGGCCGGGACCGAAAAGGATCACAGTACGCCTCTTGGATCGACGACGCGATTTCGCCCCTTCACCCGGCAGACACCAACGCTCGCCCCGAAAGACCGCTTCACTCCGGTGTTCTAACCTCAGTGCATATCACAGCATCTGACACTCTGGGCTCACACCTTCCCGATGCCGATCCAGCGCCATAAAGGTGGTTTCGAACCAGCCGTTCGCCCAACGGTCTAAGCAGATGAGATTTAACTGTCTTTGCAAATGCGCCGATATCCCCGGCTCAATAGCCGGTCTTAAGGAACCGCACCGAGAAATTTGACCGCGAGCCCACACCTACCGGCTTTCTGCTTCGCGGCGAAGGTCTTGCAGTCGTCTTTTTTGCTGCCCATTGCCATCGAAATTATCTGGCAAAAACCATTCTTCGAATGCAGTTCTACACAATGGCCATTCGCTGCGAAGGATGGAAAACCAAGCAATATCACGCTGCCAATTGTCGTCCACCATTGCATTTCGCCACGTTCCGTCATGTTTGAAACCGAGGTTGATAGCCGCGCGGAATGAGCCTTCGTTTTGCGCCTGACAGCGCCAAACAAGCCGCTCATACTGAAAGTCATCCATACCTAAACACATCAGTAGAAAGATTGCCTCACGAGCTTCGCGGGAACCCTGAAGCAGCGGCGCGAACCAGGTGCTTCCTATCTCGAATGCGCCATCACTTTGATAAACGTCGCAAATTGACAGCCATCCTTCAGCGCGGCCTTCCTTCCCGAGTACGGCCCAGAACGGTTGATTCTCTCGCGAACTCAAGTCTCCAATGAGCTCGGTTAGCTCTTCACGCGATTGGAACGGCCCGTAACGCAAGTAGGTAAAGCTATCTGGCGAGGCACTCACATAGGACCAAAGATCGTCAATATGCTCGTCAGAAAGTGGCTCCAACCGCACATACTTGCCTTGGAGAACCGACTTTTGAGGGAAGTCCCACGGACCACGATCAATATGGTTGCCTAGGGTCAGGACTCATAGCCAATAGATAACGATTGCCGCGAGCGCGATGGCGGAGAGAAAGACCTTCGGGCAGCGATCATACCGTGTTGCGACCCGTCGCCAGTCTTTGAGTCTGCCGAACATGATCTCGATGCGGTTGCGGCTTTTGTAGCGACGCTTGTCGTATTTCACGCTCACCTTGCGCTGCTTTCGACCGGGGATGCACGCGTATGCCCTTGTCTTTCAACTCTTCTCTGAACCAGTCTGCATCGTAACCGCGATCTCCAAGCAACCAATCGACCTGCGGCAAGCCTTTGAGCAATGCCCGCGCGCCGATGTAGTCGCTGACCTGACCAGCGGTGACGAAGAGGTCGAGCGGGCGGCCTTTGCTGTCGCAGATGGCGTGCAGCTTGGTGTTCATGCCACCTTTGGTGCGCCCAATCAGACGTCCACGCCCCCCCTTTTTCACGCCCATACTGGTCGCTGTCCTGTGAGCCTTGAGATAGGTTGCGTCGATCATCACGGTCTTTTTCTCGTCATGCTCGGCGGCCAGACCGGTCATAAATTTGGCAAAGACGCCTCTATCACTCCATCGCTTCCATCGGTTGTAAAGTGTCTTGTGCGGCCCGTATTCCCGAGGGGCATCGCGCCACCGCAAGCCATAGCGATTTATGAAAATAATCCCGCTCAACACACGCCGGTCATCCACCCGTGGTTTGCTGTGAGATTTCGGGAAATAAGGCGCCAAACGCGCCATCTGCGCATCGGTCAGCCAGAAAAGATCAGACATATCACCGCTCCGTTTTCGGGCGGTGAATCACGCTCAGGAGCTGAATTCAATGGGTCCTGACCCTAGTGACAAATCTTGCAAACCTCCGAAATTTAATGTGCACCAGATAAATGCCAGCACTTCGGAGATTGCTCAACGGCAGTTTTGTCCTGTGGTTTCAACTGATCGACGCAACACAGGCTTCAAATTTCTCTGCTGGCGTTTGGTATTGCAAGGTCTTTCGAGGTCGCTCGTTGAGCTGACGAGCGACGGCGCTTAGTTTGGCTTGACTAAAGCCCGATATATCAATGCCTTTCGGGAAGTATTGTCTAAGAAGTCGGTTGGTGTTTTCGTTGCTCCCGCGTTGCCATGGTGACTGCGGATCACAAACGAAGACGGCGATGTTAGTCGCCATGGTGAACTTCGCATGACCGGCCATCTCAGAACCTCGGTCCCAGGTCAGTGATCGATATAGCTCTTTGGGCAGCTTGCGGGCCTGCTTGATCAGGGCCGCGATAACACTTTGGGTGTCCTTGTTCTGGACTTTGGCCAGCATCACAAATCGAGAATGGCGCTCCACCAGCGTGGCGATGTAGCTGTTGTTCGAACCGACGATCAAATCACCTTCCCAGTGCCCCGGGACAGCGCGATCCTCAACCTCAGGAGGGCGTTCACTGATCGGGATCGCATCCTTGATCTTGCGCAGCTTCAACCCCTTCTGGGTCGCGTGCCGTGACCGTCTGATTGCACGCGGACTGCGCAGACACTCCTGTAATTCTTTCTTCAAGACCCCACGGGTCTGTACATAAAGGCTGCGATAGATCGTTTCGTGAGACACGCGGCGTTGCTCTTCGTTTGGATGCTTGCGCTTAAGCCAACCAGCGATCTGCTGCGGTGACCATTTCCGGCGCAGCTTGCGCGCGATCAGTTGGCACAATGGGTCGTTGAGCGAGAGCTTACATGACTTGGGCCGCGTTGCGCAGTCCCAGGCCCGCTGGTCCGAGCGTGCTGCGCGATAGGCCTGACACCCACCATTCCTGCGAACCTCTCGGCTGATTGTAGAAGGCGACCGATTTAAGGTTCGCGCAATGGAGCGGAAGGATTGCTGGGCGACCAAACCGCGAGATATCTCCTCCCGCTCTGTCAGGGTTAAAGCATATCGCGACCTCTTACGGGCAGCGGGTCGGATTCCGCCGAAATGAGCCAAATGCGGAAAGATCGAAGACGACG
>Ga0316191_10000795_pt1 | contig 21154 bp, 23 predicted proteins | sample Eddworburr2cm_MG_FD_204928 | JGI IMG/M metagenome (GOLD analysis project Ga0316191, IMG submission 204928) | Coastal sediment microbial communities from Maine, United States - Eddy worm burrow 2 cm | ecosystem: Environmental > Aquatic > Marine > Coastal > Sediment | place: USA: Maine... | reverse complement strand
GCGGCGTTCACGGCATCCGGCGTTACGGCCGCGGCGCTATTGGGCAGCCTCAGTCCGGACTACGCCCTGGCTCAACAGGTTGATCCGGATGACGACTCGATTTCTGTTGGCTACAAGAAATACCCGTCGCCGAAAGGCGCCGGTGTAATGCAGGGCTACTTTGTCCGCCCTGCGGGCGCGCAGCATAAGTCGCCTGGCGTTGTTGTTATTCACGAGAATCGTGGCCTGAACCCCTATATTGAGGATGTTGCGAGGCGCCTGGGCATCGCCGGATTTATCGCATTCGCACCGGACGCCTTGACGCCGCTCGGTGGGTATCCCGGTAATGATGATGATGGGCGTACGCTTCAGCGTCAGCGAGATAGCGCTGAAATGGTTGAGGATTTCGTCGCCGCGGCGGAATTCCTGGCGAAACATCCGGATTGCTCGGGAAAAGTCGGGGCTGTTGGTTTTTGTTTCGGAGGCGGCATGTCGATGCGCCTTGCGGTCAGGTTGCCGGAGCTCGCCGCCGCCGTGGCGTTTTACGGAAGACACCCTGCGGCGGACGAGGCAAGGTCGATACGAGCGCCGCTCATGCTGCATCACGCGGGACTTGATGAACGCGTCAACGCTACGTGGCCGGATTTCGAAGAGGCCCTGAAAGACGCCGACCGGGATTTCATCAACTACGAATACGCCGATGTCAACCACGGGTTCCACAATGACACGACACCCAGGTACAACAAGCAAGCGGCCGAACTCGCATGGCAACGCACGATCGATTTTTTCGCCAGCCACCTGGGACTCAACACCTAGCAACGAGGCACTGAACTTCAATTCGTCAAGTGCGAATAAAGATGAGGCACAGGAAATTCTTTCATTTCTTATCGGTCACCTTGCTGCTGGCCCCGTTTCCTGCGGCCCCGACTGAAGACGCGAAGACCGTCCTCGGACCGGAAAATATATACCTTTATGACGGTGCCAACGCCCTCATGGCCCAGAACGGCGAAGAGGGCGTGCGCCTCACGCTGCTTGGATTGCAAATGGCGAAGGGCGGCCGCGAAGAGAAGATTGCGCACTCCAATCTGTGTGCCGGTTTCCTGTTGATCAACCAGCCGGAGACCGCGCTGGAACACTGCAACTGGGTGATTGAAAGAGATGAAGGACACTGGCGTACCTACAATAACCGTGCGCTCGTATATATGCGCCTGGAGCGTTTCGCTGAGGCGGAAGAGGACATTCGCAAAGGACAGGCGCTGAGGCCGAATTCTAAGAAACTCAAGATCGTCAAAGGCATGTATCTTGACGAAACGCAGCCGGTCACGCCCAGAATTGAACTCGATGAACGCCGTAAGGCGGATGAGGACCTTGAGAAACAGCCGACCGATGTTGCCGGGGACTAGTGCCACACAGAACGCCATTGTGCTGGCTGCATTGGCTTTTCTCGGCATAACGACGCTCTGTTCGGCCGATGTAGATGAGTCACAATCCAGCGAAGGTGGCACTGAACGAAAGCCATTGTTTACGATGATACCCGACTACCCGAAAGTTGCTCGTCGTGATCGAATTGAGGGCGAAGTCCAGGTGTGTTTTGACGTAACCCGGGAAGGTCGTACGAGGCGCATTGCGGTCCGGAAAAGCACGCACCGGGTATTCGAGAAGCCGGCTATTCGTGCGGTTCGGGTGTCCACCTATCTGCCGTTGCCGAGCGAAGCGGTGATGTCCGGCATCAAAACCTGCCGGACGTTTCGCTTCACACTTGAGCCTGTAGTAACAGAAACAGAAAATTAGGCGTCTGTCACCGACTCAACAAGATTCAGTATTTTTACTGCCGCTTCTTCCAGCGTCGCGCCGAAGCTCAATAGTCCCTCGTCATGCCCGGCCATGACGGCGAGCCCCGTTTCGCGGAATTCCGTGTCCCTGTAAAGTCGGCGGAATTCGTTGGCCATCTGCGGTGTACCATACGCGACGTCGGCGCCTGTTGTCGGCAGCTTGTTCATAAGGTTTTGCCACAAGACTTGACTGTGCACGTGCACGATCGCGCCGATATTGACATCAAGACCGTAAAGCGCGGCGTGAGTCATTGCTTCTGACGACGCCTGCACCGGGCCAACGCAACATACTATGTTGGCATAGGTGTTGTATTCGGTGACCAGCGAATAATGCGTCTTGTTGGTATTCACGACATCGCCGGTTTGTGTGCCGCTGATAAGGAATTGGCCGGGCTCGCCACAACGGAGACTGATGTTGCCATACCCGATTCCGAGCTGTTCATATTGACCGATGAGGCCGGCCTTTCTCAGCGGTCGACGCCAGGTATCAAGCTCGTCCGTGGCCGCGGCCGCCACTGCCGGTACGGGGGCCTCTGTCCAGAAGCTCTTGTACTTGATGTAGCCTTCATCGATGGTCACGACGCTGCCATTTCCGGAAACAACCCCAGTAAACCGGCCTCAGAGGCTTCGCAGATGCCGCGCTCGGTGATGAGGCCTGTTACCAGGCGCGCCGGCGTAACATCAAAAGCGAAATTGCTGATCGGAGTGTCCGGACCGGTCGTACGGACACGCACGGGCCTGCCTTCGTAAAGGCCGTAGATATCGCTCACCTCGGCCGAATCGCGTTGTTCGATGGGAATCTCCTTGATGCCGTCGCGGCTCTGCCAGTCGATCGTCGTTGACGGCAAGGCAACGTAAAACGGGATGTTATTGTCGGCGGCGGCGAGGGCTTTCAAATAGGTGCCGATCTTGTTGGCGACATCGCCACACCGCGTTGTCCTGTCCGTACCCGTGATAACGATATCGACTTCACCGTGTTGCATGAGGTGACCGCCCGCATTATCGACAATCAGCGTGTGCGGGACCTTATTCGCTGCGAGTTCCCAGGCCGTTAGCTGCGAGCCCTGGTTTCTCGGCCGCGTTTCATCGACCCAGACATGGACGTCGATGCCGCGTTGCTGCGCGAAATAGACGGGGGCCGTCGCGGTTCCCCAATTAATGGTTGCGAGTGACCCGGCATTACAGTGTGTCAGGACGTTGACCGTTGCCCCCCCTTTGCGCGAAGAGATCGCCTCAAGCAAAGCGACGCCATGAGTGCCGATTCCGCGACTGATCTCAATGTCCTCCTCGCAAATAGCTTCCGCGTCGGCTCTGAGCAGATCGACCAACGCCGCATCGTCTTCGGACTGATCAAGCTGCGCCAGGATGCGTGTCACCGCCCAACGCAGATTGACCGCCGTTGGACGCGACTCCAGCAACGCGTCAGCGGCTTCGCGAACAGCCGCTCCGGGGTCGCTGCCTGTTAGCGCGGCGAGGTAGAGACTCCATGCGGCAGTCGCACCGATCAGTGGCGCACCGCGCACGTACATATCGGCAATAGCGACGAGGCCATCCTGCCATGAGCGAAGATCATGCACACGATATTCGTGTGGCAGTAATCGCTGATCGATGATTTGTACGACTGTGGGGTCATCGGGTTTAAGCCAGATGGTTCGAAAGTCCTCGCCGCGTTGTGCCATGTAATCGTCCTGCAGAATGGTGTGGAGCATTCTACGATGGTTTGCCGCTGCCGGGCATTGTTTGCGCGTCGTGAGTGCGTTAGAACTGTCTGTAGAAGACAAGGAGAGCGCTTGATGGGACCACTGGCTGGAAGACGCATCATCGAAATCGGCGGGATCGGGCCGGGGCCTTTCTGCGGCATGTTATTTGCGGACATGGGCGCCGAAGTCATACTGGTCGAAAAACGGACAACCAGTCAAAAAAAAACCGGATCGGACGTAGATCCGGCGTACAGGATCGTGGATCGCGGCAAAAAATCCATCACCCTGGATCTCAAGCAACCGCGCGCCGTGGACATCGTCCTGCGCCTTGTCGAAAACGCCGACGGATTGATCGAGGGGTTTCGCCCGGGCGTCATGGAACGCCTCGGACTCGGTCCGGAGGAGTGCTTGCGGACTAACCCAAAACTCGTCTTCGGGCGCATGACGGGGTGGGGACAGTATGGCCCCCTGTCTCGCGCCGCCGGTCACGATCTGAACTATATTGCCTTGTCCGGGGCATTGTGTTTCTCAGGCCGGTCCGATTCACCACCAACCTCCCCGGCAACACTGGTCGGTGATGTTGGTGGCGGTGCGATGATGTTGGCCGTCGGCATGCTGGCGGCTATTGTCAATGCGCAATCCAGCGGCAAAGGGCAGGTTGTCGACGCGGCAATCACGGATGGCTCGGCGCTTTCGACGTCCCTCATTTATAGCCTGTTCGAGAATGGCGGCTGGAGTGTTGATCGAGAGTCCAACTTGCTGGATGGCGGCAGTCACTGGTACGACTGCTACGAGTGTGCGGATGGAAAATATATATCGCTCGGTTCTCTGGAGCCTCCGTTTTACGCGTTGCTGCTCGATAAGCTCGGGCTCGCGAAAGATCCGGATTTTGCCGACCAATACGACCGCGAACGCTGGCCAGCACTGAAAAAACGGTTCGCCGATATTTTCAAGACCCGGACTCGCCGGCAGTGGTGCGACTTGCTCGAAGCGAGCGACGTTTGCTTCGCACCTGTTCTGGATTTCGATGAGGCGCCGGACCATGCGCACAATCGCGAGCGAGGCGTATTCACAACGGTAGCAGGCGTGACCCAGCCCGCACCCGCGCCGCGATTCAGTGAGACGGCATCGGAGGTATCCTCGCCGCCGCCGAAACCTGGCCATCATACCGACGACGTTCTTGGTGAGGCCGGCTTTTCCGTGCAGGACATTGGATCTTTGCGCGAGCGGGGCATCATTTGAGAATTTCGCCGTCGGCAACCTCATCCCCTTGCGCGCAGATTATCGCGTATCATCCCGGTCGATGTCAGACACGACCTTTCACCTGCAAATCCGCAATGCAGCCGCGCGCCGCAACACATCGGCATGGCTGATTCTGAGCCTTGTTTCGCTGGTCGCAGCAGGCATTTTCTCGATCCTGCTCGTTATGGCGCGCACGCCGATTGTGCAGGAACTGATCCCGCTCACTGATTTCTTCCGTGTAGCCCTGGTCGTGCACGTCACCCTGTCGGTGCTGATCTGGCTGCTCGCAATGTCGGCCGCATTCTGGAGCCTGAGCGCTACGACGGAACGCGTGATGTGGGATCTTTTGTCGTTCTGGCTAGCGGCACTCGGCACGCTGGTGATCATCGTCTGCCCGTTTTTAGGTGCAGGTGCCCCGCTGATGAACAACTACGTACCGATACTGCAGCACCCGTTGTTCTATACGGGGCTCGGCTTGTTCGCAGCGGGCATCCTCAGTCACCTGATACGCACACTCCTGAGCCGGCCTCGTATTACGACAAAGCTCGACGGCACCGGCGCACTACACTTCGGTATTACGTTGTCGACGCTGCTGACCGGCCTGTCACTTATAGCCGTATTTGCTTCCTGGCGCGGCTTGCCTGCGGGTATGGATGGGCAGATCTATTTCGAGTTCCTTTTCTGGGGCGGCGGGCATGTCATCCAGTTTAGTTACACGCTGCTGATGATGGTTGCGTGGATCGTCCTGGCATGCGCGAGCGGCGTGCGTTTCAAACTCACGCCGCGCCTGACACTCGTGTTTCTTATTTTCCTAACGCTGCCCGTCATTACGGTGCCGTTCTTGTACCTTGCGCATGAAGTAACTTCCGCAGGACACCGCCTCGCGTTTACCGAGCTCATGAAATACGGTGGACTCTCCTGTCTGCCGCTGGGCCTTGCGGTGACGTCGAGTCTTTGGCGCGCTAGGAGGCCGGAAGGCGAAGGTCGCTACTTGCGCGCTGCACTCATTAGTTCACTGGGGCTCTTCGCTGTTGGCGGCGTTCTCGGATTCATGATTGCTGGTCTCGATATCGTGATTCCGGCGCACTATCACGGCGCTACGGTTGGCGTTACGATTGCGTTCATGGGCCTGACCTATTACCTGTTGCCACGCTTGGGATTTGGGCCACTTCCGGAACGCATGGCAACCTGGCAGCCGTATATCTATGGTGGTGGCCAGCTCATGCACATCGTCGGGCTTGCCTGGAGCGGCGGCTACGGTGTGCAACGAAAGACCGCGGGCGTTGCGCAGGGTCTCGAGGGGCTTGGACAAACGGCCGGCATGGGGCTCATGGGACTCGGCGGCCTTGTCTCGGTAATAGGTGGACTGTTGTTCCTGATCGTGGCGTGGAGATCACTACGCGCGCGGCAAGAGTCATAGTGGGTGGTGAACGATGACAGAGGTACTCATATTCACACTGAACGCGATCGTCATGTATTTTCTGGCGGATTGGATCGTTCGCATAATCGAGGCGAAGCGCGGTGAGGTGCTTAAGCAGCGGCAAGCGATTTTCTTCGTAATTATTCTTGTCCTGTTGCTTGTCTCGTTCCAGGCGTTAAAGGCCTTATCGATCACGGGGGGCTAGTGCGGCCCCAAATTTCCATGCAGGCGCGCATCGAAGCTCGCGAAGTGTGTACCGAACCAGTCTGAAAGGCGCAGTTTCAGCTGCCGGGCACCTTCGTCGGGGTCCGTCGCGAAATTGTCCATGAGGTCGCGAATTTCGTCGAGCAAGTCCTCATGATCATCCTTGTGGTCTTCGTACTCGCTATAGCCATTGTCGCGCATGATGCGTTCCTCGAGCGCAAAATGCAGTGAGATGGTATTGAAAATCTCCTCGAGGCAGGATTCGATCGCCTCGGAGTCCGGTGTACTGCCGAGTTTCTCGTAAACATCGTTTATGAGATCGATCATCTCACGATGCTCGTCATCCATCGATGCAATACCAACCGAGTATTGCGGTTTCCACTCCAATAAGCTCATGTCTTCCTCACTGGATCGTAAATTGGCGTAGCTGTTCGTCGAAACGCACTACGAGATTTTGGCCCGGCGAGATTTCGGTGCGCTTCGACTTTTCAAAGTCGAAACCCCGCTCGCCCCCGCTGTCGTTCATGCCGACGAACAGGTCATGCGTCCGCGCCGGCACAATGACGCGACGATAGATGTTGGATTTGCCATCTGACCAGATGCCGCTGGGTGCCAGCACCTCCGCGTACAGCACGCTATCGCCCGACCGTAATTCGATGCGCACCGTATGGCGCTCGCGCGGGCACTCCGTTGGTTTGCGCATATTCGGCGGCAACTTGTTGAGGTCTTCCTGGGTCAACGTACGGCATTCACCAATACGATTGGCCGCGTGAGAGAATGTCACGGTGATAATGGCCTGATCCTCCTGGATCGTGTCGTAGCGTGGCCAGACCGACAACAGGCCCACGACAGCAACAAAACAGGCCCACGCGAGGACTTCGCCGAGCAACTTCACACCTCGTCGTCCTTGTTCGGCAACGAAGTCCTGAAAGCATCCAGCTTCTTCGCGGGATCGGAAATATTCGACCACGGAGCCAACCAGCCCATCGCGATCCTCGATGTATCCGTTCGTTTGCGAAGCCGCGGGTCACGTTCGCGCGCAATTCGCGCCTCTGTCCATACAGCGCCAAGGCGATAGTTGCAGTTGCCGTCCTCACACCCCAGCAGCATGACGCCGTCCGCCTTGTCCCGGCTCAATACGAAATCAAGGTACGACGGCTGCAGGTGCGCCATGCAACGAACCGTAACGACGTTGGCTCCAGACTTGCGTACGATTTCAGTTTGGCGGTCGTCCCGGCAGCCGAAAACCATGACGCGCGGCTCGTTGGACGTAGCAACAGCCTGGTCGACGATGTCCTGGCGGATATCAGCAGCGCTGCGGTTGGGGAGGTCAATGCCCGGGACGAGGGCGCTTCTTGACCGGAAGGGTGTCGCGGTTGGGCAGGCGCCGACGCAAATGCCACAGCTGATACACAGCTCGTCATCGACCTCTGCCTGGTGCGTATAGTTGGTGCCGTCGCTGCGTAACACCATCTCGATTGCACCAAACGGGCAGTCGTCGGCGCAACGCCTGCAGCCATTGCAGTTGTCCAGATCGACTACCGCGACGGTCGTTTTTCTCGCCGGCGGTGCCCAAGGCGCAATAGTGAGTACGACACTTATTCCGACCAGCAGTATCCAGACCGAGCCCGGTGACCAACGTTGGATCAGCGGGAACACGTGCAGATAAAACCAGTCGAGGCGTAGTGCTTGCGGCGCAATCGCCAGGTTTGCTTTCTCGTGACTGATGGCGGGATAAATGACCGACAATACGAGCATCGCCAACAACGCGGCAGCCATCATGCGGCGCGGCGGATTGATGCGTGGTCCGTTCAGACGAAAGATGTGTAGCCAGATGCCGAACACGAGAAAAATGGGCAAACCGATCAGATGCAGAAATGCCATAAGCGTGAAGAAACGATCCGAGAGGACGTCGTCGCTCATGAAGTTGCCGGCCATCGAATCCGTAAATATCGGAATGCTATCCAGTAATTCAGCGGTACTGATCGCGACATACTGTGCGAGCTCGTCCCAGACCAGCCAGTATCCTGTTATGCCGAGCGGGAAGATAATCCAGACCAGCGGAACGCCGGTGACCCAGTTGAACCAGCGATTCAGCCGGTAACGGTTGAAAACGAACTCTTTGATGACGTGCAGAAGTATCGTGATAATCGCCGCATCAGACGCGTACCGATGCAGGCTGCGCATGATCCCGCCGAGATACCACTGCTCATTCGTCAGGTATTCGACAGAGCCAAATGCTGCCGAGACGCTGGTGCGAAAGAAGATCAGCAGCCAAATGCCACTAATCAGGACGATCCAGCAGAAGTAAATAGTCAACGCACCGAGGTAATTCAGCGGATTTTGTTCGCTGTCGAACGCCCGCGATAGCGGTTTTTGCAGCAGCTGGAACGCGCCGCGGCCAACACGGTGTAAGCGATCGATCATTCCTGTTTGCGCGCTCTGCGAGCGAGAATGATTTCGCGAATCAAATAGAACACCAGGCCCAATATAAAGATCAGTCCGGCAGCCGCACGAACGAACAGGGAATTGTCGAAGCGATAGCGCCCCGTTGTCGGGTCGTAAACAGTGCAGAACAGCATGACGCGATCGACAAGGCCGGCAACAAAGTGTCCCGAGCTCGCCGGTCGATTGAATACCAGTTCCTTGAGCGGTTCGACAAGCCAGGGAATCTCGAACGTAACACCGTATACCTGGCTATAAACGACACCGTCGCGATTGATGATCGACGATTGATTGATGTGGTCGAAGCCGCGCGCCGTCGGGAAGAAGATAAAGCCGAGATCACTACTGATTTTTTCGATTGTTTCCCGGGAGCCGCTTAAAAATCGCCAGCGCGGCTCGTTGACGCCTTGCCTGCGCGCAAACGCGCCCATTGCCTCCGGCGTATCGTGAGCCGTGTCGAAACCGATCGTGACAACATCGAAACTATCAGTGCCCAACGCTTCGCGAGCCACCTCTACCGCTGTCGCGAGGTGTTTGGTCGTCGCCGGACAAACGTGATGACAAGACGTAAAAATCATGCTGATGACGAGCGGGCGCCCCGCATGATCCTCGCGTAACCGAACAGGTGCCCCGAGATGATCCGTCAGCTCATAATTACCAATCGTTTTCCCGACAGCAGCCTGCGAAATCTGCAACGCGCGATCCGGATCATAGCGACCATCCTCTTCCGCATGTACCGTAAACGACAGCAACAAGCCTGCCAGCACAAAAGCGTCGATTCTGCTCATGAAATGGAATGTATCCCAAAAAGAAAGGGCGGGCACCCTGCCCGCCCTGTAATCAAGGCGCGGTCAATCGTTGCGGGTTATGACATCGGCCAGACCGACGCCAGGTACTTCCAGTTAACCGCGTAATACAGTACGAACGTCATCAGGAAGAACAACGCCAGCAGGAAGGTACCGGGGGCTGCAAAGCCCCATTTGCCTGCCGCTTCGTGACCACCTTCGGGCACAACTATGGGCTCGGCGCGCATCAGGCGCGAGGTCGCCACGCCAAAGCTTGATTCCGACTCGACCGGTTTTCCGAAGAAGACAGACCCGACCGTCACGAGTATGTAAATTGCGCCACCGACTATCGCGGCAACACCCGATATTCCCACAATACCCATCAGCGTATAGGCACTTGCGGGGTAGTCGAATCCAAGCGCCGAGTTGGTAAATGCCATATCCCAATGGCGACGTTCCACACCCAGCGTACCAGCACCCATCATCGCCAGCGTAAACACCGACATTCCGATTCCGAAAAGATAAGGTTGCCACTTGGCAAGACCCGCAAATGCAATCTGTTTACGGAACAGGGTTGGAATCAGGAAGTAAGTCAGCGACATAAATGCCAGTGTCGAACCGACTACGACGGTCGCGTGGAAATGGCCCGGCACGTAGATCGTGTTGTGGATGATGATGTTGATCTGCTCGGTGCCCATAACCACACCCGAGATGCCGCCGATGAAACCGAAGCCGATGAGTGAGATAAACATGCCCGAAAATATCGGGTTGCCCCATGGTGCTTTGCGTAGCCACTCGAACAAGCCGTTGGTGAAGCCCTTGGCGCGCTGCGCCACTTCGATCGAACCCGGGACCGTCAGGCCGTGGACCATAGATGCCAGTACGGCCAGGTACATCGCGTAACTCGTGTTGAAGATCTTCCATTCTGCGGACAGGCCCGGATCGACGAGCAAGTGATGCGCGCTCGCGAGCTGCAGGAACGCGATGTAGAGGAAGAACGCGCCGCGGCTGACTTTCTCAGATAGCGGGCGCGCACCGAAAACGATCGCGGCGATCGCGTACCAGACGGCAACATGTGCCGCGACGTTGATCTGTTGCGAAGAGTGACCCAGGGCCCACCAGACGATGCGATACATAGCAGCATCGATGTGGTTGATGTAGCCGAGCGACCAAAGCCAGGTTGGAATGAGGACAATCGCGCCCGAAGCAATCGTAAAGACTGCGATTATGCAGGCGGTCAGCGCGCCGAACGTGACGAGCGGAATTGAACCCTCATAGGTTTTCTCGTCCTTGGCAATGACGAGCGTGCCCAGGAATACGAAGCAACCAATCAACGCGCCAACAGCAAACAGGATCAGCCCGAGATAGAAGTTCGGATTGGCGGGCATTGGCACATAGGACGTCATCATTACCGAAGCCGTGCCGCTGGCGACAGCCGCATTGTTGACGATGATGCCAGCGAGCATCAGGAGAAATCCGAACCATGCGATCTTCGGTGTTGCGAGTCGACATTTGAGCAGGGTCGAGGAACAGAAATACAGGATGGCAATCTCAAAGGAGATCATCCAGAAGATCAGCATATTGACGCCGTGCGTCGTCAACAACTGGTAAAAACGATCCGCGGGAAGCAGGTGAATCGCCGGCCAGCGTGTCAGCGTCACAAGCAGCGCAGCAATGCCGCCGATCAGCAGGATGACAACCGCAATGACCGCATGCGCTTTCATCAGAATTTCGGCCGACTTATGGAACTGCAACCCAGACTCAGGACAGGTTCTGAAAAGCTCTTTGCTCATTGTCCGCCCTCCGTCACGTAGATCTTGCCCACCATGGTGTGGTGCCCGATTCCGCAGAATTCGTTACAGATGATTGTTTGCTCACCGAAAGTATCAGGCGTGATCGTCATGACCATTTCATAGCCCGGCAGGATTTGCGTATTGATATTGACGGGCTGTAACGAAAAGCCGTGCTGCCAGTCAAGCGAGGAAATGTGCAGGCGGTAGGTCTGCCCTTTTTCGAGTTCAAGCAGCGGATACCACTGCCACAAACGTCCGGCCAGATAAACATCCGAGCCGGGAGGCGGCCTTACCACCGGGAGATTGAGGTTCGTCTCGGTGCGGACCGTGTACTCGTCGACCATCGCTTGTGTCTTTGCGAGATACGCCTGCGGCGTGGTCTTGTAGGCTTCGGATGAGAGATTCTGTTTTCCGTAGACATGCCAAAACGGCATCATGAAAAACATGAAAAGGGACCATACCAGCGCAATCGTGATCCAGGTCCCCTCAACTTTGTCCAGTGGCTGCTTCCACCAGACTATCTCGGCAGGAGGTTGAATGGCACTCATAGTGTTACCTCTAACGTCGGGTTAGGTCTGATGGTCACGGCGCGATGGGGATATTCACGATTTCCATGACTCCCCAGATAATGTAGAAAACGGCCGGAAATACGATTCCGATGAAGAGAAGAATGAACGGGTTGTCGAGAACCCGTTGCATGATGGGGATGGTGACGCGCTCCTCCCCCGATGAAGTATGTTCAGTCATAGCAACTTTTTCCTTGCACGATAGTTAGTTAATCAAACCCCCTGTCCACGTCGCGAAAACGACCAGCCATAGATGCGACAACCCCGGTGTCGCGACAACCTAAATTAGGCTCCCACCGACTTTGATCGATGTGAACCCCGAGCCCATGGTTGCAAAGTAGGCCCAAGGGCGGCAATGCGCCTTGACCTAGATCAAGGATGAGTGGCTGTCAATCTCTAGAATGTCACCCATCCTCAGGAGGGAGTTGAATGCGGGCACCGCTGTATCCGCCGGAAATGTTCATGAGCCCCTTCAAGTTGCTTGCCATACAGGCCCTAATGGCAATACTCCTGCGCCAGCATCTTCTGTACCGGGGGATATACGTAGTTTCCGAAATCGCATCCGAGGGACCCGGCGCTTTCGAAATCGGGTAAGCTGCCCGCCCATGAAGAGATACTGCAAATACGTGATCTGCGCGATATGGGTTGCGTTGCTTGGGTCTGCCTGCGATCAGGATTCCCAAAGCAGCGCGCCGTCGAATGAAAGCCGATTCAACCTGGTTCGTGCCGATAATGAGGCCTGCATTTTCGACACTGCCACTGGCCTGCTTTGGCAAGGCAAAGCGGACGTCGCGGGTCTGCACGACTACCGCAACACTTACAGCTGGTGGAATCCGAACGAAGCTCACGGCGAACTCGACTATCGTGGCACTGAGAACGGCGGCGAATGTGCCGGCAGCAACTGCGACACCTGGCACTATGTGTTGGCGGTCAACGAGGCCGGTTATTGCGGGTACCAGGACTGGCGCCTGCCCGCAAAGGATGAGTTGTTTTCAATCAGCGACCTGCGCAAAGCGGCCAATCCGCCGACCCAGGACACGTCTGTTTTCATCTGGTCGCAGCCGGCCGAGTATTGGTCGGCGAACGACTATAGCTTTCAGTGGGACGCGGCATGGGTCTGGAACTTCGAGTTCGGTCACGACCGCGTCGACTGGAAAAAAACACCCAAATTTGTCCGGCTAGTGCGTGGTTCGGCTGAAAGCTTGCCCGAAGTGAAAGAGTAGTCCGGTGAGGGCGCTCGCGATCGTCTCATTGCTGTTCGTGTTGGCCCTGGTATCCGTAAGCGCCTATCTCCGGCTGGACAACTCGGGGATAGGATGCGCCGACTGGCCTGCGTGTTACGGCCTGATCGGCTCACCAGCAGAGGGCGCACCGAGCATCGGCAGCACCTACGAACGGCTCGCACTCGAGGCACAACAGCCCATGTCATGGGCAACACCCGTTCACCGGCTGATTGCCAGCGTGCTAGGTTTGCTCATACTCGGCATGGCGTTGATGTCAGTAAGACAACGACGCGACCGCCTGTTGTCTTTCGCATTGCTTGGTTTGACCGTATTTCTTGCCTGGCTGGGTATCTACTCCGGCGGCCTGCACAGTCCAGCGGTTGTCATGGGTAACCTCGGCGGTGGTTTTGCAATGTTGGGGCTGCTTGGTTGGCTGGTATTTCGCGACTCCCGTCCCATCGCGAACGCACCGCTGACGGTCCGACGCTGGGTGGCTGCGGCCGTGCTGCTGCTCTGCCTGCAGATCGCCCTGGGCGGACTGACGAGCGCGAACTTCGCCGCTTCGGCCTGCCAGACGCTGCCTGATTGTCATGGCAGCTGGTTACCCGGCGGCAATCTTTGGACGGCGTTTGACCTGACCCGCCAGCAGGAAATCGGCCCGACAGGACTCGCAATTGGCGGCGCCGAACGCACCGACATTCACAAGTTGCACCGGCTCTTCGCGGTAGTCACGTTGCTGGCAGCCCTCGTTGCCAGCGGTCTGGCGCTTCGCGCCGGACTGGTTGCGGCTGGTCTCGTCGTACTCCTTCTGGTCGCGGCGGAATTCTCAGTCGGCGTCGCCGCAATACTGACCGATGTGCCGATTGGAATCGCCATCGCCCACAACTGGCTGGCGGCTATCCTGCTGCTGGGCTTGCTGAGGTTGCTCGCTCTGAGCCGGAACCAACAGGCGTTGCTGTAATCGGACCTAAGGGTGAAGATCTCTGATCCAAGGTGACGATGCCCGACCTCAGCATCGCAACGAGAACTCTGATTGATGACTCTTGTTTCTGCGGCCCCTTCTAGTTGTAAGGCCGCAGTCGCGCCAGGCTATGCACAAAAATCACGCGGTCTTCGATCGTCAATACGCCCTCATTAACCATGTTGCGCAACAAGCGCGACAAGGTCTCAGGCTGAATAGACAGCCGCGAGGCTATGACATGGCGAGGCAGTTCGAGCCGCACGGTTGCCTCGTCGTCGTTCGTCTCCACGACGTGATCGAGCAGGTAGCTCGCAAGCCGGCTGCGTGCGTTCTGTACGGTCAGGTTTTCGATTTCCCGGACACGCGCGTGCAGGTGTCGGCAGACATCACTCAAGAGCCGCATACAGGCATCGGGGTTTGCATAGACAATGTCGATATACGCCCGGATAGGTATCTCGCATAGCCTGCTTTCAGCAAGCGCTTCAGCCGTAACCGGGTACTTCTGCTCCCGCATGAAAGCGATGGCTTCCGCAAATGTGCGCCCCGGGCTGACAACCTCCAGGACCTTCTTCTCGCCGGTCGGTGCGATCAGGTTCAGCTCGATGAGTCCGGCGTCGAGTAAATAGAAGCTGTCCGTTTGATCGCCGCGATGGAAAAGCACTTCACCTTTTTCGAGGTTTTTGGCCGAGACGACCGATACCAGTGTGTCGAAATCGTCCTGCTCCAGTCCGGAAAACAGGTAGTGCCTTCTCAGCGTCGCATATAGGGGAGAGTCAGCATCCATGAATGGAGAGTCTAGCATCCCGATGTGGCCCATCGCTTCATGCGGATCCAATGGGAAATCAACCAGGTGCCGCTGAATAAGGCCTGCGTGGCGGGTGCCTTGGAGCGGCTCATGAAGACGTCCTGCAGATGCAGCGGCTCCGACATTCAATTACCCCCTGAGGATGACTGCGAGTCTAGAGAATGGCGGCCGGTTGTCCTTGATCTATATCAAGGCGCATCGCTGCGTGGAGGCCTACTTTGCAGCCATGGAATCGGACGTCAGATCGACCAGATTCGGTGGGTACCCGATTTTCCGACAACGTGCTGCGGTTTTCCCGTATCGCCAACCTCATCAGTGGGCTGGCAATAACCGACCGCATTGTGCCGGATGTGGGCCACTTTCTCGATATCAACGCGGCCCAGCACCGGGTCGCCGATATCCACTTGCTCAGGTAGGGAACGATTTGATGCGCGGCACGATCGCTGTTTTCTTGACGCTGGTAGCGGCTTCGCCTGCCATCGCCGCGACGGCTGCGGCGAATAGCGGCGCCAAGAACGTCATGCTGGATGAAGTTGTCGTGGTTGCCACGAAGCGCACAACGTCAGTGCGTGACGTCGCCGCAGACGTCACGGTATTGAGCGCCGCGGACTTGCAGGCGACATTGAGCACCTCTCTTGCCGATGCTTTTCGCTTCGTTCCTGGCGTTGCACACGAGGCATCGGGATCTCGATTTGGAACCGAGGGTATTACCATCCGCGGCATCGGAGGCAACAGAATTGCCATGGAGCTCGATGGTGTGCCGCTGTCAGATCATTTCGACATCGGTAATTTTTCGAACGCGACCCGAGATTTGGCGGACACCGGCCTGATCGGCCAGATTGAAGTCTTGCGTGGTCCCGCCTCGGCAGTTTACGGCAGCTCGGCGCTCGGTGGCGTGGTGGCGATGCAGACCCTGTCTCCGAGGGACTACGATAATTCGGGCCTGATGGCCGGTCGGGCATCGCTGCTCTACCGCGGCCTGGATGACAGCCGCAATACAGAGGCAAGCCTGGTACTCAGGGGCAAATGGGCATCGCTGCTGATTGCCGGAGGCTTCAGGGACGGCTCAGAGCGGGAGTCCGCCGCTCTCGATACGGCAGAAGACAAACAGGAATTCCACCACGATGCAGCGCTTGTCAAACTGGTCGGCGAAAATCGCCTCGGCCATGACTGGCAAATTAGCGTCATCCGCCAGGATCGGCACACGACAACGGAAATAAGTTCCGTTCTCGGCACCGGTCGCTTTGCGTCGACGACACGCCTCGAAGGTGACGATCGCCACTCGGTTGATCTTGTCAGTGCCGAGTATCGATTTGATGCCGGCGCGTTCAGCGAAGGCTTGTTCCGTGTCTTTTACGCCGATGCCGATATCGCTCAAATAACGCTGGATGAACGTGCGTTGGCCCGATCGCCCGCCTTAATGGAGAGGCGCTTCTTTTTTGGCCAGCGATTGCGCGGCGCCGAGCTGAATCTGTGGCGAGACACGGAAATGGCGGGATGGTCGCATCGTCTCGGCTTCGGGCTCGAATATACGGAGTCGAAGACCGAGGAACTCAGAGACGGCTTATCGACAAGTCTCGTCGATGGCAGCCAGACCACGAGCATCCTGGGAGAGAGTTTTCCGCTACGTGATTTCCCGATCACAGAAGAGCGGGAGTTCGGCGCCTACGTGTCTGACCAGCTGTCACGTGGGCCGCTTTCGCTGATGCTGGGCCTGCGGTTTGACGAGAACCGTCTATCGCCCTCCAGCGACGATATTTACGCGGCCGACAATCCCGCAGCATCGGTGGTCGCGCTTTCGGGCTCCGATTTATCGCCAAAATTGGGCGCCATATATCACGTGGGCGATAACCTCGACCTGTACCTGCAGTACGCACACGGATTTCGAGCGCCACCATTCGAAGACGCTAACATCGGGCTGGATATTCCGCTGTTCAACATTCGTGCGATTCCCAATCCGGAGCTTAGGTCCGAAACGTCAGATGGCTGGGAACTGGGCATGCGTTGGCAGCGCGAACGCTCGCGGCTGCAGCTGGGGGCATTTAGGACGAGTTATACGGACTTTATCGAAACCAAGGTGCGTGTCGGTATTGATCCTCAAAGCGGTCGCCTTCTGTTTCAGTCGATCAATATCGGAGAAGCCTGTATTCGTGGCGTCGAAGCCAGCTGGTCGCAAGACGTCTCGGAATTCATTCCCGGCATGACGCTGCGCTCATCCGCTTATTGGGCGGAAGGCGAAAATCGCGAGGATGGTCAACCACTGAACTCGGTCGGCCCCGCCGAAGCAGTGATCGGCGCGCACTGGCAATCGGTCGATGAACGCACACAAATTCGTGCCATGCTGACAGCGACGCAACGCTGGTCCAGGCGCGACGAATCCGGCGGCGAGCTGTTCGAAACGCCGGGGCACGCTGTGCTGGATCTGTTCATGGCGCGCCGCATGGGCGAGAACCTAACGCTGCGAGCGGGTGTCGGCAACGTCACCGACCGCACTTACTGGCGCTGGTCCGAGGTACGCGGCCTGGCGCCTGACGACGTATTACTACCGACACTTGCCGAGACCGGCAGAAATTATTCAATTGGCCTGCAGTGGGACTGGTGAGCAGTTCCAGTCAGGCACTTATGGGAGATAGAAGATGATCACGCTAGGCACTTCGAAATCGGCTTCACGTTGGCGCACACTTGCGTTGGCGAGCTGCCTGCTCATTCCGGGTCAATTACTGGCGCAGGATGCAGCCGTGCACGCGGCCGAGACGGCGACCGGTGACATGGCCCAACTAATGGCCGACGGCCAGGGCCTGTACAACACGCACTGCGCCGCCTGCCACCAGCCTACCGGACAGGGCCTTGCTGGCGCCTTCCCGCCGCTCGCGAAGTCCGACTACCTGATGAAGGATCGTTCGCGCGCGCTCGAAACGGTGCTCGAGGGCCGCAGCGGTGAAATCAAAGTTAATGGCCAGATTTACAATGCAGTCATGCCTGGTATGGGTCATCTGAGCGACGCTGAGATCGCCGCAATACTGACGTATGCGACCAACTCCTGGGGCAACGAAGCGTCAGCGTTCAACGTCGAGGAGGTTGTCAAGGTACGCAGCGCTACCGGCCTGGAAGATCGCGCAGTTGGAGAGCGTCATCCGGGCGCGAGTGAAGGCGAAATGCGTTACCAGGGCACGCCATCTCCAATCCCGCCGGAGCAGGCCAAAGCCATGCAAAGCCCGGAAGGCCCAACGCTAAGTGCAGAAGAGTATTCGACATCGACGCGCCTCTATTTCGAGCGCTGTGCAGGCTGCCACGGCGTGCTGCGCAAGGGCGCGACCGGCAAGCCGCTGACGCCGGATATCACGCGGCCGAAGGGTACAGACTACCTGAAGGCACTCATTACCTATGGTTCCCCGGCGGGCATGCCGAACTGGGGTACCTCAGGCGAACTCAGCGACTACGAGATCGACATGATGGCGCGTTTCCTGCAGCAGGAACCGCCGGCGCCGCCGGAGTTTGGGCTGGAGGACATGAAAGCCACGTGGAAGGTTCTCGTCGCGCCAAAAGACCGACCGGAACGACCCATGCATGATCGCGATTACGAGAATTTCTTCTCAGTCACGTTGCGCGACAGCGGGCAGGTGGCCCTCATTGACGGTGATACGAAGGAGATCGTAAGCATCCTGAAGACCGGCTATGCGGTCCATATTTCGCGCACGTCGGCTTCCAGTCGTTACGTCTATACCATTGGCCGCGATGCCAAAGTGGACATGATCGATCTATGGATGGATCCGCCGGAGATCGTTGCCGAGATCAAGGTCGGGCTCGAAGCGCGCTCGGTCGAAACCTCCAAGTACAAAGGCTACGAGGACAAATACGCGATCGCTGGAGCTTACTGGCCACCACAATACGTCATCATGGATGGCGACACGCTCGAACCCATGAAGGTCGTTTCGACGCGCGGTATGACGGTGGACACGCAGGAATACCATCCGGAACCTCGAGTTGCGGCTATTGTTGCATCCCACGAGCACCCCGAGTTTATCGTCAACATCAAGGAGACGGGGCACATACTGCTGGTCAACTACGCGGACATTGATAACCTGACCGTAACCGATATCGGCGCCGCGCGCTTCCTGCACGACGGTGGTTGGGATCGTAGCAAACGCTATTTCATGACGGCGGCGAACCAGTCCGACAAGATCGCGGTTGTCGATTCCCGTGATCGTAATCTCGAAGCGCTCATTGACGTCGAGAAGATCCCGCATCCAGGTCGCGGTGCGAACCTCATGGATCCCAAGTTTGGTCCTGTCTGGGTCACCAGTGCTTTGGGAAATGCCAACATCACCTTCATCGGCACCGATCCGGAGGGACATCCAAAAAGTGCCTGGAAAGTCGTACGCGTTCTCGACGGCCAGGGCGGCGGTTCATTGTTCGTCAAGTCGCACCCGAAATCGACGAACCTCTGGGTTGACGCGCCGCTGAATCCTGATGAGTCCATCAGCCAGAGCATCGCGGTTTTCGACGTCAACAACTTAGAGGCCGGCTACGAAGTGCTGCCAATCGCGGCATGGGCCGAACTGGGTGAGGGTCCGAAGCGTGTCGTGCAGCCCGAGTACAGCAAGTCGGGCGACGAGGTCTGGTTCTCGGTCTGGAGTGGCCAGGAAGAGGAATCTGCGATCGTCGTTGTCGACGACAAGACGCGCAAGCTGAAGCACGTAATCAAGGGACCTGAGGTGATTACGCCGACCGGCAAGTTCAACGTCTTTAACACGGTAGAGGACGTCTACTAACGATGAATTGCAGAACTTCAAGTGTATTTTCTGCAGCGGCGCTGGCGGCGGCATTGACTATGTCGCTGCCTGTCCCCGCTATTGCAGAAGAAACCACAAACACCGACCTCGCCACGGCGATCGCCTCGGGGGATGCAAACGTAAACCTTCGCTATCGATACGAGTTCGTCGATCAGGATGGCTTCGCAAAGAACGCCAACGCGTCGACACTGCGCCTGCGCCTGAATTACGAGACGGGTGGCTGGCGTGGCTGGTCGGGTTTTGTCGAGTTTGATCAGGTCATGGAAGTGCTCGTTAACGACTTCAACAGTGGTGCCGGCACGAGTGGCGCGGACCGCGACCAATACCCGGTTGTTGCCGATGTCGCTGGCTCGGATTTGAATCAACTGTTCTTGCAGTATGTGCCGAATGAAGACTGGCAGACTCGTGTTGGACGACAACGAATACTGCTTGATGATCAACGCTTTGTCGGTGGTGTAGGCTGGCGACAGAATGAACAGACCTTCGACGCGCTGTCCGTGCAGTACAACGGTTTTGACAAAACGAAGGTCTTCTACAGCTATGTCGCAAATGCCAATCGCATCTTTGGTTCTGAGGTTCCGGCCGGCGACCACGACCAGGATACGCATCTTCTGAATGCCAAGGTCGCATTGGCAGATAGCTGGGATGTCGTCGGCTATGCCTACCTGATTGATAATGACGACTCCCCGGCATTCTCGACCAACACCGTTGGGCTGCGCCTGAATGGCAGCTTCGCACTTGGCGACGGACGTCTGGCGATTATCGGTGAGGTTGCTCGTCAGTCTGATGCGGGAAACGCGACAGCCAACTTCGATGCCGGCTACTTTCGCTTACAGGGCGTCTGGTCGCTCGATGCATTCACGGCCGGCGTCGGCTACGAATCACTCGGGAGCGACAATGGGCAGGGCTTCCGAACCCCGCTGGCCACGCTGCACGCCTTTAATGGCTGGGCCGACCAGTTTCTCGCTACACCAGGAACCGGCCTCGAAGACCTGTACCTGAAGGCAACTTACAATCTGAAGCCGTGGAGTTTCCAGTTCGCTTACCACGATTTCTCGGCGGAATCGACGAGCGACGACTACGGTACTGAAATCGACTTGTCTGCGGCGCGCGGTATCGGCGAACGGTACAAACTGCTGCTTAAACTGGCTGCGTTTGACACAGATTCGGCAAGTTTTTCGGACACGACCAAAGCCTGGCTCATGTTGACTGCCGCTTTTTGACAGACGTCCGGCAGGAAGAGGAAAAGTCAGCCCGACAGGCCCGCCGATAAACGTGCGGAGCGCAGGGTATTGAACATGAGCATTGTGATGGTCATCGGCCCGACGCCGCCGGGCACGGGAGTAACGGCGCCGGCGACTGTGCATACGTCGTCGTAATCAACATCGCCTGTCAATCGCGACTTG
>Ga0316191_10000793_pt1 | contig 21160 bp, 16 predicted proteins | sample Eddworburr2cm_MG_FD_204928 | JGI IMG/M metagenome (GOLD analysis project Ga0316191, IMG submission 204928) | Coastal sediment microbial communities from Maine, United States - Eddy worm burrow 2 cm | ecosystem: Environmental > Aquatic > Marine > Coastal > Sediment | place: USA: Maine... | reverse complement strand
CTCCAAAAGCAAGATCGGTCGCATCTGTAATGGTTTCGTTCCCGGTAACTACCAGGGGCTCATATTTCGAGGTGAGGTAGGTAACATTCACTCCGCCAAAGACCATAGACTTAACGGTTCCTTCCTTGAAAAAAGTATATTGGAAGTCCACATCTCCATGGAACATATGGTTGGTCAGAATCGAATATCCAGTGGAACGCTTATATCGGTTGTAGGCAGTAATAGAAGGAACCACATGGAGGGTACTGGCTTTGTTCACTGCCAGCCAGGTTTTCACAAACACGCCCGGATTACCGGTTTCACCAGAATTAAAATTGACTCCTGAAGCAAATGAAAAACCCGCACCAATTCTGTGGATCTGGCCAGTGCTTTTCATTCCGGCCAACAGGAAAATTCCCGCAATCAATGTAATTAGTTTTAGGCTTGGGCTAAATTTCACCAGACTATTGTTTGAATTCTTTAGTAATACGGGAATGGAGGGGAAGTGGTTTCAATTTTTTAGCATAAATTGACCTAGTTCCATGGCGCCAACTTTCTTTATAAAATAGGTCGATAGCGTTAAAAAAGTGCTAAATTTGTGCTTCTAAAATTAACATTTTATTGCATAAAATTACTTTCTCCCAATGGCAAAAATAGTTGGAAAAATCATACAGGTAATTGGTCCTGTAGTTGACGTGAGTTTCGAAGAATACAGCGAAAACCTCCCCAGCATTCATGAGGCACTTGAAATAGAACGAGAGGGTGGGCAAAAACTCATTGTTGAGTGTCAGCAACATACAGGTGAACACACCATCCGGACCATTGCTATGGATTCAACCGATGGCCTGCAACGTGGCATGAAAGTGCACGCTCTGGGAACACAAATCAAAATGCCCAAAGGAGATACTGTGAAGGGGCGCCTGCTGAATGTGGTTGGTGAAGCCATTGACGGAATCGGCAAGGTGGATAACAGCCAGGGATACGAGGTGCATAACCATCCCCCAAAATACGAGGATCTTTCCACTGAAACAGAGGTGCTATTTACCGGAATCAAGGTAATTGACCTGCTGGAGCCCTATGCCAAAGGCGGTAAAATTGGTCTTTTCGGTGGTGCCGGTGTGGGCAAGACCGTGATCATTATGGAGCTTATCAACAACATTGCCAAGAAATACGAGGGTATCTCAGTATTCGCCGGTGTGGGCGAGAGAACCAGGGAAGGAAACGATCTGCTTCGCGAGATGATCGAATCGGGAGTAATAAAATACGGCAAAGAATTTGAAAAGAGCATGGAGGAAGGTTCCTGGGACCTGGATAAGATCGACCACGAAGAGTTGGAAAACTCCCAGGCCACCCTGGTATTCGGACAGATGAATGAGCCCCCGGGAGCACGTGCTACGGTAGCCCTTTCCGGCCTGACTGTTGCAGAAACTTTCCGTGACGGTGATGAAGAGAGCGGGGGAAGAGACATCCTGTTCTTCGTAGACAATATCTTCAGGTTCACCCAGGCAGGTTCCGAGGTATCGGCACTTCTGGGCCGCATGCCTTCAGCTGTTGGCTACCAACCCACCCTGGCAACTGAAATGGGCTTCATGCAGGAGAGGATTACCTCCACCAAACGAGGTTCCATTACCTCCATTCAGGCCATATATGTACCTGCCGATGACCTGACCGACCCGGCTCCGGCCACCACATTTGCCCACCTGGATGCACAAACAGTCCTTAGCAGGAAAATATCTGCCCTGGGAATATATCCGGCTGTGGATCCGCTGGACTCTACTTCAAGAATCCTGAAAGCAGAAATTGTGGGGGACGAGCACTACAATACAGCCCAGCGTATTAAAATGCTGCTGCAGCGATATAATGAACTGCAAGATATTATTGCCATCCTGGGTATGGATGAACTTTCCGAAGAAGATAAGCAGGTGGTTCACAGAGCCAGGCGTGTGGCCAGGTTCCTTTCACAGCCTTTCCATGTGGCTGAGCAATTTACGGGAACACCTGGTGTTTTTGTGAACATTGAAGATTCCATCAAAGGCTTCAACATGATCATGGACGGAGAGGTGGATGAATATCCGGAAGCATCCTTCAACATGGTTGGTACCATTGAGGAAGCCATTGAGAAAGGTAAAAAGATGCTTGCCGAAACCAAAGCTTAAGCTTAGCAGGATATGTTGCTTGAAATTATTGCACCAGATCAAAAATTATACTCGGGCGAAGTGGACCTTGTCCAGGTTCCCGGCTCCAAAGGATCCTTTGAGATTCTCAGGAATCATGCGCCTATCATTTCTACTCTTGAACAAGGTCAGATCAGAATTGTTGATCAAAAGGGAGGAACCACACTATTTGATGTGGATGGAGGAGTCATTGAAGCAAAAAACAATAAAATCATAGTTCTTGCAGAAACAGCCAAGCCATAGTGAGCTAAGAAGCAAAGCACCACGAGTTGTATTTTTTGCATGCATCATTCTATTATCAGTTGTATTCAGCTCCTTAAATGTGATTCGTGTAAAAACGATCACCTTCAGCTCTGCCGATAGCCTGGTGATCACTGCCGATGAGTACATCATCTCACCTGAAAATCCCTACATACTTCTGTTACACGAGCAGGGTTCCAGTCGCGGTGAGTATCATACCATCGCCCGGAGGTTATGCAAACTGGACTATAACTGCCTGGCCGTTGATCTGAGGAATGGTGGAAATAACAGCCGCGTATCCAATGAAACGGCAAAACGTTGCCGCGAAAGCAGGTGTCCAACTGGCATCGATGACCTGGGAAAAGATGTGGCAGCTGCCATCCAATATATCCAGGGAAAAACAGATCATCCCGTCGTCCTGTTTGGAAGCGGATCCAACGGCTCCCTGGGTCTAAAAATAGCAGCAGAAAATAACCAGGTTCGTGCAGCGGTGGCATTGAGTCCCGGTGAATATTTCATGCCCGCACTAAAAATCCAGGATACCATTTCAGGTCTTAAGAAGCCAATATTTATTACTGGCAGCAAAGATGAAATTCCTTATTTTTCTGAGCTGGCCTCTGGATTAGAAGAAGATTATCTTACCCTCTTTGAGCCCAAAAAGAGCGAGGGGAAGCGTGGCAGCGAATCACTTTCTGAAAATTACGATGACAACACCGAGTACTGGGTTGCCCTGATTCTATTCTTCAGAGACCTTATGTAAATGGTAAAATTCCTTGTTGTTCGCTTTAGTTCCATTGGGGATATTGTTCTGACATCTCCTGTGGTGAGGCACCTTAAGGAGCAGGTGGAGAACGCCGAAATCCACTTCCTTACAAAAAAAGTGTATGCTCCCCTGCTTGAAGCCAACCCATACATAGATCGCATCCACTCTTTTGACGGGGATTTAAAATCTTGCATCCGGACCTTAAAAGATTTGGAGATTGATTACATCATTGACCTGCATCACAATGCCCGGTCGGCACGGATTAAGTTGGGCTTGAAGCGAATGGACTTTACGGTCCATAAGCTGAACTGGAAGAAGTGGCTCTATGTTACATTTAAAATAAACCGGCTTCCTGACAGACACATAGTGGATCGTTACCTGGATACCATCCAAAACTTTATTTCAGAAAGAGATTCCCTTGGCCTGGACTATTTTATTCCGGAACAGGAAGAAGTGGATGCTGCTTCTTTGCCTGCTGCCTTCCGCAAGGGATTCATCGGACTCTCCATTGGAGCCCAGCACCGCACCAAGATGTTGCCTCTGGAATCGCTGGTGGAACTGTGCGGGCAGCTGCAGCATCCGGTGATTGTTCTGGGAGGACCCGGAGACAGGGCCACAGGGGAAGCACTTGTAGCTGCCTTTCCTGACAAGGACATCCTCAACGCCTGCGGGAAATACAGCATTCATCAATCGGCCTCCCTGGTCAGACAGACCAGAGTACTGATCACTCATGATACCGGCCTGATGCACATTGCTGCGGCATTTCAAAAGAGAATCATCAGCGTCTGGGGCAATACGCATCCTGCCTTCGGGATGTTTCCTTACCGTCCGGATTCCCAATCGCTACTCTTTGAGGTAAATAAGCTCAAATGCCGGCCCTGCTCGAAAATCGGGCACAATAAGTGTCCCAAAAAACACTTCAAATGCATGAGGGAACAGGACCTGGAGGAAATGGCAGAAACAGCACACAGACTGTTTTCCGGGACATGATTACTGGGCAATAAAGGAATAGGTGATAACAGCAGTATGTACGGCGGGTCCGCTTAGTTCCATCCTGAATTGTGAGGACCGGGCCGCTGACATGGCGGCATCGGCAAAACAAACCCTGTCGGAACCTTCAATGGGTTCCAGCACCTTTGCCTCGCGTACTCTTCCGTCCGGGGCCACAGAGACCTGCACCCTCACCAGGCCAGATCCCTGGCAACGGTAAACCGGAATCGTTAGTTTTACTTTGCCCCTGCTAAGAGGTTCCTCCAGGAACTCAAATGTGATGGTGGTGGGTCCGCTGTATTCTCCTCGTTCATCCTCCTCATCTCCTGCCGCCGGTGGTACATAATCGGCAGATGCCAAAATCGCCTGCAGCTCTTCCATTTTTTCGCGATCCTCCAGATCCCTGGCCTCTTCTATCTGATCGAGCAAGTCTTTCACATACTCGTTGGTGGAAATATCTTCACTAAACTGGTCCTCTGCATTAAGGTTCACGGCCCGGTTGCTGGAAAGCTCCCGTTGCTGCAGCACTTGTTCCAACCAGTCGGCCGGCACTTCCTCCATCTCCGCCATCTCCTCCAACATACTCTCCAGGGTCCGCTCCTCAAACTCAAGCTCAATTCCCAGTTCGCGGTCCTGCTTCAATCCTTCCACCTTAATAAACACCAGGATGATCAGGACCACAAGGTGGATAATCAGTGTATAGAGAATAGCGACCAGATTCTCCTTAAAAAACCTACGGATCCCCTTTTTGCCGTATGAGAAAAATTCTTCCACGCGCTACAAATTTATGAGAAAATTTCTTCTTGCCTCTTTGTTGCTCGGGCAACTAGTTAATATCGACGGAGAAGATCCCTTCAAGCCCCACCTTCCCGGTGGAAGGCTCATAGATAAGTCTGCCTCCCAGTGACAGGGGAAAGGAGATCCTCAGCATGTTCATATCCGCAACCAGGTCAATGCCCACTGTTTGATATGTCTTGTTCTCGTAATGGGGATTCGGTTCATGAACAAGCACATTGGTGCCGGTCATGTAATCGGTCCACAGTCCTCCCCGGATCCTCTTTAGGTAGAGGAGAGCTCCAAGCTCAAGATCGGGATAGAGAATGGGGAATACCCAATCGGCGCTATACCTGGTCAAAATCTGCCCGAATACTCCATGAATTCCCCGGGGTTGGGAAATCAGGTTAATAAAGGCAGGACGCGACATATCCAGAGGATACTGTTTCTGGTGAACTGCAGAAAGCCTGATGCTTTGATGTTTCAGGGGTCCGGGTAAATACACAGTCATCCCTCCGTAGGCTACAGCACCGAATACCTGGTGATTAAAAGGAGCATGATAATAACCCGAATTGAGCGAGACACCAATCCGGGGAAAAATATCTTTCGTTCCCTTCCTGAGGTAGGTGGTAGCAAAGAGGGAATATTGCAGGTAATGGGCCCCCGTCCGGTAAGATCCCTGGTCTTCGTCGTACTGAATATCTCTCCGGTAGTTGTAGTCGATCCGCGGCTGAATCAGGGAAAGGTACTTCCCGGTATTGAGTCGGATGGGAACATAAGTTTGAGCCGTGAAACCCAAATCTGTAGGGAGGGCAAGGGCAGAATCTCCCTCCGCATAGCGGAGCACATCGGGATTCCCGCCATAGTCAAAATAGAGGTTTAAAACCGGATATCGCCCCTTTAGCTTAATGCCTGAGTGGAACAAATGAAATCCGTCGCGATATTCATATCCCAGCTGACTCACCGCGGTACTCAAACGGTTTTGTGAAATCAGCGAGATCCCTGGACTCACAGGAATCTGTTCGGGATTCAGGTCCAGTTCGGGATTCAGGTAATTATAATACAGGGGCAACCAGGAATGAAAATTGAAAAGATGGAGCAATTTCCGGTATCTCCTGGAATTAAGTTCAAGGCTATCCCCTTCTTCAACCCGATCCAGCACCTTGAGCTCCGATGGTGCCGGAGCATAATCGATCTGCTCGCTATGGTCCATGGCTTCCTCCAGGGGGGCCCATAATCCCTGATCCAGCTCCAGTGAAGCAGCCCGGTAGCCCGAGGAAGTGTAGTTGGAATAAAATAAGGTAAGTCCATCTGCGGAAACCTGAGGATGAAAGGCACCAAAAGGTGCTGAGGTCACCTGGTATACCTGCTTATCATCCACCTTATAACAGTAGATGTTGTCAATTCCGGAGAAGGTGGCGCTGAAATAGATAAATTCACCCTTTACCACGGGACTGGAGATATCGTCTGCTCCCGCATCAAATAGCCTGGTCCAGATTTCGGTTCCGGGAGAGTAGTTATAGAGTGATTTCCCAGCCTTGGTTGAGACCAGCACTATCACCGACGAGTCGGTGTCTGTCCAGGCAGGTTGTTGCAGGAACCTGTTGCCGGGCGACTGGATCTTCTTTTCCAACGAGCCATCGTTTTGAAGAATAACCAGATTGAACTGGTGGGTGTCGGTTTGCTCGATGGCGACAACCCTTTGTGCATCGTTTGAGAGTGCCGGAGAATAATAGCGCGTACGCTTTCCAAGGTTTTCCACTGCACCGGTACCCAAATCCAGGCGCCTGATGACGGAATAGTTCCGGTTGCTCCAGCGGGTATCAGGTACAAATTCATCCCATACCACGTAAGATCCTGAATAGCTGACCCGTCCGGAATTCAGAAAGCCCGGACGGAAAATCCGCTTCTCCTGGCCCTTATCGCCCAAATAGATAAATTCCGGTATTTGGTCTATGCCTGTTTTTAAAGCAATCATCATTGAGGGCGAAACCTGGTGGGGAAAAGTATAGCTTGTATAATGGCGTAAGTCGGGACTGCCCCAGTCACTGACCGGTGTGAGCTTGCGGTCCTCAGCCATCTTTTGCCAATGTTTGCTGTACTCGGAAAGTGCATCCTGGTAAAAAACTTTTTTCGATTTTAATCCGTATTTCTTCATGCTGAAGTAAGTCGGATTCAGCAGAAAGGGTTTCCGCGCAGCATATTGTTGAAAATCGATCCAGAACTGATCTCCGTATGTGCGTCTTCCATGCCTGACCATCAGGTAGCCCAGCTGGTAATGGTTGGGAATGTAATGCTTGTAGGAGCCCATGGTGGCCTTGGAAAAGGACCAGATCTTATCAGCCTCAAGCATCTGCGCCTTCAACTTCATTTCAAATGAGGGTTGCCTTCCCCTTCCTGTCCTGGACAACCTGGTTTCAGAATCCACCGCGTCCCCTTCCAGATACCAGTAAGGCAGAAAAACTGCCATGGCTCCCACAACCTGCTCGCCTCCCAGATAAAAGAGTCCTTTGGTAAACCCCTGGTTAAGTTTATCGATCTGCACAGCATGCCTTCCTTCATGAAGCGCCAGCTGAGTCAGCCAGTCCTGGTAGTATCCGTTGGGATTAGGGTTTGTAAAAATCTCCAGCCTTTTGGGTGCCCATACAAATACTCCATTGGAAAAACTGGATTCATTGTGTATCACCACCGGCATGTGGCTGTGCTTATGGTCAAGGGGTGCACCCAGGTAGGGATAGAAATGCTCCAGTTTGAGGGCAAAAGCCCGGGCCAGGCTGTCGACTCCTTCAGGATGAATCACGGTGTAATTGGGAGACTTGAACTGGTACCACTTCAGCCTGCCTGCATCCTGACCATATTCATAAAACTGGGACTTCAGTCCGGCTGAAAGAAACAAAAGCAGAATGATGATCATTCTGCTCTTGCTCATTTGGTGATATATTGAGTGGTTAGTTTTCCGCAAATTTCACGTTATATCCGCGTGAGCGCAAGTATACGTAAGCACGCTTTCGTACATCCCCCTTCAGCACAATGTCATACATTTTTGAAGAGCCGCATGTATGGCAAACGCCCTGCAATTCTTCTTCGATTTTCCTCAAATCGATTCGGCGACCCACAAACCCGGAGATATAGGTAATAGGGGCCCCATCCATTTTTCTTTTATCAAGTCCTATGATAAGGGTTTGTTTTTCAGGAGATAAGGTAAGTGGCTCCTGGATATTGGCATGTTCAAACTCGAATTCGGGATAGTCTGTGTAGAGGGGGTGATCCAGATTGTTCATTCCTTTCAAAGTCATGTACTTTTGGATTTAGTGAAACACAAATATATATTTCCTACCAATACTTGTCAACCTTTTCAATTTATTTGTTTTTTGCAAAGGGTCCTTAAAAAAGCCTTAAATTCGTGCCAGCCAAAACAGTAAGAGAATATTAGGTCCTATGAATTTTAAAAAAACAAATCTGATCCTGGGATGGATAAGCTTCGCCATCGCCCTGACTGTATACCTGCTTACCCTAGAACCCACAGTTAGTTTGTGGGACTGTGGGGAATTTATCGCCAGTGCGTATAAGCTGCAGGTTGGGCACCCCCCGGGAGCACCTCTTTTCATGATCATCGGCAGGGTCTTTTCTCTATTTACCTCCGATACAGCAAAAGTAGCTATGATGATCAACGCAGTATCTGCATTTGCCAGCGCATTTACTATTCTCTTCCTGTTCTGGACCATCTCCCACCTGCTGAAAAAGATCCTGATAAAAAAGGGCGATAAGGCCTCCAGATCTGATATGATCGTTGTGCTGGGCGGCTCCTTTGTGGGCGCCATGGCCTATACATTTTCCGATACTTTCTGGTTTTCTGCCGTAGAGGGTGAAGTGTATGCCACCTCTTCCCTCTTTACTGCTGTGGTATTCTGGGCCATTCTCAAATGGGAGAATGTGGCTGATGAACCAGGGGCCAACCGCTGGCTCATTCTGATCGCTTACCTGATAGGCCTGTCTATTGGTGTTCACCTTTTAAACCTCCTGGCCATCCCGGCCATCGTTCTGGTTTATTATTTCAGAAAATATCCGAAAGTCACCCGAAACGGTGTACTCAAAGCCCTGGGAGTATCCCTGGCGCTCCTCCTGATGATCATGTACGGAATCATCCCCGGGATAGTCAAAGTAGCCACGGTGGTGGAAAAATTCTTTACCAATACAGTGGGCCTTCACTACAATGTGGGGGTTGTTATATATGTCTGTCTCCTCCTGGGGGCACTAATCTTCGGAATCTACCGGACCCAGTTCCTGAAAAAAAGTATACTCTGGAACACCATTTTGCTGGCCATAACAGTCATCGTTATCGGCTACTCCTCCTATGCCCTGATTGTAATTCGTTCGCTGGCCGGACCACCCATGAACGAGAACCGTCCGGAAAATGTCTTTGCCCTTCTCTCCTATCTGAACCGTGAGCAATATGGTGACCGGCCACTGATCAGGGGCCACCAGTACAATGCTGAAGTCGAAGATATCGTATATAAAAAACCCGTATACGTGCTAAATAAGGAGGAAAACAGGTATGAGATTCCTTATCGCAAACCCGAAGCTGTGATGAGTGGAAATAAGATGCTTCTCCCAAGAATGCACGGCCGGTCGCCCCAACACAGACAGGCCTACCAGGAGTTTGGGACCATCCAGGATCCTTCCAATCCCACCGCCCTCGACAACCTGGAGTTTCTTTTTCGTTACCAGGTGGGCCACATGTACCTGCGATATTTCATGTGGAACTTTGCAGGCCGGCAAAACGACATACAGGGCCACGGAAACTCACTGAACGGTAACTGGATCAGCGGGATCAAAATCATCGACTCTGGCCTGATAGGTTCGCAAAAAAATCTGCCCGATCACATGAAGAATCACCCTGCCAGGAACACATTATTCTTTTTGCCCCTGCTCCTGGGCATGATGGGCCTCTATTTCCAACTGGGCAAGAATCCAAAAGACTTCTGGGTGGTTATGAGCCTCTTTATACTTACAGGCTTTGCCATTGTGATATACCTCAACCAGACTCCCTACCAGCCCAGGGAACGCGATTACGCCTATGCAGGCTCATTTTATGCCTTCACCATCTGGATCGGAATGGGAGTGGCGGGCATCTACCAGTTTCTGCGAAAGCATGTGGGTCCCAATCCTTCGGCAATCATGGCCATAGCTGTCAGCCTGCTGGCAGTCCCCACTCTGATGGCCACAGAGAATTGGGACGATCACGACCGATCGGGAAGATACACTGCCCGTGACATCGCAAGCAACTATCTTAACTCCTGCAGCAAAGATGCCATACTGTTTACTGTGGGCGACAACGATACCTTTCCCCTGTGGTATGTGCAGGATGTGGAGGGAGTCCGAGAGGACGTGCGGATTGTAAACATGATGCTCTTCAATATGGACTGGTACATCGATCAGGCCAGGTGGCAGAATTATGATTCAAAGCCCCTGCCTTTCACCATCCCCCAATCTAAATATGAGGCGATCCCCGGAAGCAGCATCTTTGTAAGAGAGCATGAACAATGGGCTCCTCTGGATTATATGCTCAAATTTATGAAGAGCGATGATCCCAGGGCCAAGGTCAAATTACGGAGTGGCAATGAAGTGAACTTCATCCCTACTCACAAGCTGATATTGCCGGTCGATTCTGCCACTGTGGTCTCCAACGGGACCGTTAGCGCCAGACAGGCAAATGAGATTGTGAAAGAGATCCCTATTCTTCTGCAAGCCAATGGACAGATACTGAAAAATAACCTGGCCCAGCTGGATATTCTGGGAAGCAACCAGTGGCTCAGGCCCATTTACTATACTTCCGGTGGATTTGACGGATCGCTTGGCCTGGAAGAGTATTACAGAAATGAAGGGCTTGCCTACAGGGTGGTCCCTGTCAAAACGCCTTACGAGAGTATCCTGGTGATGGGTGCAATTGATACTGACACCCTCTACCATCGACTGATGAAACAGTTCCAGTGGGGAAGAATGAATGAAGAGGATGTACAGCTTGATTACAACACCATTCGCACCATGTCGGTCATACGCTTCAGAAGCCTCTATACGCGTCTTGCCCTGCAGCTTCTGGAGGAAGGAGATAAGGAGCGTGCCGTGGAGGTGCTTGACCGTTGCATGGAGCTTGCACCCTCGAGGGTACTTCCCTTCGATCAGTACATTACCGGCATTACCATGCCTGGAAGTAATGGGGACATCATCCATCACGAAGGTATCATTGAAGCTTACTACCTGAGTGGGGCCAATGAAAAAGCCAATGAAATCGTACTGGAGCACTACAACACTGTGATGAGTGATCTTCAATATTACAATGCCATGAATATGCGTCACAGATCATCTATTCCGAGAGAGATCAATGAAGCCAGATTTCAGCTGGAAGAAATGAAGAACCTGCTTCAGACCTACGGTCAGGAGGACCTTCTGTTGAAACTGGGTCTTAGCGGTTTCGGGTCTTAAGGAAGGAAGCAAAATTGAATAATTCCCCCTTTCGCTCGGCCGGCCTGTTAAGACGTTCCAGGCTGGCCAGGGCTTCTTCATAAAAATCGTGGATCCTCTGCTCGGTGAGCTCTTTGATTTTGAGCTTATCAAAGATCCTAGTTACCGCCGAAATCTTTTCTTCCCCGTCAAACTCCTTTTTAACCAGCCAGTCGCAAAGTTCCTCCTTCTGGGAAGGAGAAGCTTTTTCCAGGGCACGAATCATCAGGAAGGTCTTCTTATTATCCAGGATATCTGTGCCCGGCTTCTTTCCTATTAATGCCAGGTCGCCATAGGTATCCAAAAGGTCGTCCTGTAGCTGGAAGGCAAGGCCCAGGTTCCTGCCAAATTCATACAAATCCTCAGCATCTTTTTGCGAAGAGCCCCCAAGAATAGCCCCGATCTTCAGGCTGGCTGCGATCAGCACTGCTGTTTTTAATTCGATCATGTTAAGGTATTGCTCTTCCGAAACCGTAGGCAACTCTTCAAAATTCATATCCAATTGCTGGCCTTCGCAAACCTGCATGGCAGTTTTTGTAAATATCTCATGAACCAGGTTCAAAACTACTCCTGGTGCTTGATTCATTAATCTGCTGGCCAGAATGGACATGACATCGCCCGAGAGGATGGCCACGTTCTCACTGTACTTTATATGCACCGTGGGCTGACCCCTTCTAAGCTCGGAACGGTCCATTATATCGTCGTGCAGCAGGGTAAAATTATGGAAAACCTCTATGGCTGCAGCTGGCTTGAGCGCCGATTCTGCACTACCCTCAAAAAGGTCACATGCCAGGATCACCAGTGCAGGCCTGATCCGTTTTCCTCCCAGCGACAAAATGTAGCGCACGGGTTCATAAAGTTCCGGAGGAGTATCGGGAATCGAGAGGTTCTCTAAATGTTTCTCAATCAGGTTCTGGGCTTCAAGAAGTGTGTACATGGTAGAAGCAAGATAAGGAATTTCAATATAGATTGGCATGGGCTTTGAACAATATGTTTTAAAATAGAATCATTAACTTTGACCCACTTAAAATGCAGCGTTTTATGATACTCTCTAGGGGAAAGCTTTTCTTATTTTCAGGATTACTAATATGGGCCACCTCTCTGGGGGCACAGGGATACCGAATCGAAGTGGAAATTCAGGGTGTTTCGAACGACACACTCATTCTCGGGGAGTATTTCACCACCCGCATGGTTACCAAGGACACCATCATCCTTGACCGCGAAGGCAGGGGTGTTTTCGAAGGAAAGGAAGCATTGTCGGGCGGTCTATACCTCATGTACATGGATCCGGGACACTATTTTGATTTCCTGCTGGGTGATGACCAGGATATACTTATCAGAGCCGACAAGAACAATCTCCCCGCAAGCATCTCTTTCTCCGGATCGGAGGATAACCGGGTCTTCCTGGAGTATAAAAAATTCCTGCAGAATAAAAGAGAAGAACTGCAGCTAGTTCAATCGAGCCTCAGTGCGAACTCCACTGCAGCAGATACCCTGGCGGCAGTGGATAGACAGAAAGAAATAAACAGTGAGATGGAAGCCTATATGGACGTCATCGGGGCCGAACATCGGGGCCTCTTTGTCACCGTCTTTGTCGGTGCCACCCGGGAGCCCTTCCCCCCTCAATCGATGCTGACGGGCGAAGGTCGACACGATGATTCTGTCAGGTTTTTTTACTACCGTAATCACTATTTTGACCTCTTCGATCCTTTTGATGTCAGGCTATTACACACTCCACTGTATGAAGGAAAGATAAAAAATTATATCTCCAGGGCCGTACCCCAGCACCCCGATTCCCTGATTGTGGCTGTAGATTATCTGCTTCAGGGAACCCGGGGAAATGAGGAGCTTTACCGCTACATGCTGATTACCCTTTTTAATCATTTTGCGGAGAGCAAGTTCATTGGCATGGATGGGGTTTATTTTCATATTGCCGAATACTATTACATCCCCGATGCCACCTGGAGCAGTCCGGAATTTCGCAACACACTGAAGGAGAACCTGGCTAAAAACAAACCGACCCTGATCGGTCAGACCGCTCCCAACCTGATCATGCGCCAGGTACCGGAAGAACATTTCGGAATGGCGGACCAGGATACTGCCATTAAGAATGATCCGCATATCGGGCAGGACTTCCTTATCCACGATGTGAAGGCAAAGTTTACCATACTCTATTTCTGGGAAGCCGATTGCGGTCACTGCCAGGAATCCACCCCGGTCCTGCACCAGATCTATTCCAGACTTCATGAAAAGGGTGTTGAGGTGATCAGTGTACATGTGATCAATTCGGTGGAAGGGAAAGTAAAGTGGGTCGATTTTGTAAACGAGAACCAGCTCTTTGGATGGATCAATTGCTGGAGTCCCTACAGCAATGATTTCAGAAACATTTACAATCTGCAGAGCTATCCTCAGCTGTTTGTCCTCGACCAGGAGAAGAAAATTATCGCCAAGCGAGTAACACCAGAGCAGGCAGAAGGCATCATCAACAACCTGCTGAATATTGAATCAAAAAATAATAGCTAAACCGCATGGAGTTCAAACCCATTAAACTGATTCTGGAGGACGGATCCACATTTCAAGGAAAATCATTTGGCTACGAAGGAAGTATTGCCGGAGAAGTAGTGTTCAATACAGCTATGACAGGTTACCCTGAAAGCCTGACCGATCCATCTTACAAAGGACAGGTGCTGGTGCTCACCTACCCCCTTGTGGGCAATTACGGGGTTCCCCGGGAGGACATGGAACAGGATATGCACAAGTTTTTTGAATCGGACCAGCTCCATATCTCAGCCCTGGTGATCTCCGATTACTCGGCCATATACTCCCACTGGAATGCAGAGCGCAGCCTGGGCGACTGGTTGAAGCAGCATAAAATTCCAGGCATCTACGATGTGGATACACGGCAAATAACCAAGATATTGCGGGAGAAAGGATCCATGCTGGGGAAAGTGGTTTTTGAGGATAAGGAGCCTGAAAGCTACGATCCCAACCTGGAGAACCTGGTGGCACAGGTAAGTGTGGGAGAAAAAAAAGTGTATGGAAATGGAAAATACAGGATCCTGCTGATCGATTGCGGTGTGAAGTACAACATAATCCGTTACCTCCTGGATCGGGATACAACTGTGATCAGGGTACCCTGGGATCACGATATCAGCAAGGAGGAGTATGATGGCCTGTTTATCTCCAACGGACCCGGCGATCCCAAACAATGCGACGAAAGCATCCAAAGCCTGGCCAAAGCTTATAATTCAGATACACCCATCTTTGGAATCTGCCTGGGTAACCAGTTGATGGCCCTGGCTGCAGGTGCCGATACCTACAAACTGAAATATGGCCACCGGAGCCATAACCAACCGGTCCTGGAAGTAGGCACCGACAAAGCATATATTACTTCGCAGAACCATGGATTTGCCATCAACAATGATACACTGCCCGAAGGCTGGGAACCCCTGTTTATAAACCTGAACGATGATACCAACGAGGGAATGAAGCACCAGACAAAGCCCTTTTTCTCAACCCAGTTTCATCCGGAAGCATCTGGCGGACCCACCGATACAGCATATCTTTTCGACGTATTCCTGGATACTATTGAAAAGAGCAAGAGCGCTAAAAGCTCAAAGTCATAAAGCAGACAGGCTTGAAGTAAAGATTCAAATAACTTAGCCTACTATGCAAACCTTATGGGCTTTATAGACTTTCAACTATCTTACCTGGCCTGATCCGTAAATCACGTACTTGTTGGTGGTGAGCTCCCTGAGGCCCATGGGCCCCCGGGCATGAAGCTTCTGAGTGCTGATGCCGATTTCGGCCCCGTAACCAAATTCAAAGCCGTCGGTGAATCGTGTAGAGGCATTCACATAGACGGCAGCGGCATCGACCCGATCCAGGAAATATTGTGCATGACTGTAATTCTCAGTGACAATGCTTTCGGAATGCATGGAGCCATAAGTATTGATGTGATCAACTGCCTCTTCCAGAGAAGCCACCACTTTTGAAGAGATGATCAGGTCGAGATACTCTTTGGCCCAATCCTCTTTCTTGGCTGGAACAGCCCGCGGTATGAGTGCACAGGTAATTTTATCTCCCCGGATCTCCACTCCTCCTTTTGCCAGGGATGCGCCAATGGAGGGTAAAACGGCTTTGGCCACGTCCTTGTGAACCAGTAGGCTCTCGGCCGCATTGCAGACACCGGGCCGATGGGTCTTTGCATTGTACACGATCGAAACCGCCTTTTCCAGGTCGGCTGCCTCATCCACATAGATGTGACAGTTCCCTACTCCTGTTTCAATCACCGGCACGGTGCTGTTTTCCACCACAGTCTGTATTAGCCCTGCACCTCCCCTGGGAATCAATATATCCAGGTAATCGTTCAGCTTCATCATGGCCACCGCACTTTCCCGGGTGGTGTCCTGTACCAGCTGCACCATATTGGGATCCAGTCCGTTCTCTTCAATGGCCTTGTGAAAAATCTTAACAATGGCACGGTTTGAACGGAAGGCTTCCTTGCCTCCCCTGAGTACACAGACATTCCCAGTCTTTATGCAGAGTCCGGCCACATCGGCGGTCACATTGGGTCTGGATTCATAGATCACTCCAACCACACCCAGGGGCACCCTTTTCTTTCCGATGAGCAAGCCATTGGGTCGCTTTTTCATCTCCTCAATCTCACCAATGGGATCGTCCAGCTGTGCAATTTCCCTCAGGCCCGCAGCCACTCCGGCAATCTTTTCCTCCGAGAGGGCGAGCCTCTCCATAATGGCCCCCTTCAGTCCCATCTCTGTTGCCTGTTGCAGATCCGCAACGTTGGCCTTCAGCAGAACCTCACTTTGCTCCTCCAGCAGGTCTGCCACCCTGAGCAAGATCTTATTTTTCTTATCGCTGTTAAGATGGGCCAGCTGGACCGAAGCCTGCTTGGCCTTTTTCCCAATGATTATCAACTCATCCATTTGATCTTCCCTTTAAATTACTTTGCCATTCTGTTCGTGGCGTCCGATACAAAAAATGTTCCCAGGTCCTTGCCCTCCAGCACATCCATAATGGTGGCTGGATCTGCCCCATCGGCAATTACCACATCCACGTTATGCTCCCGGCATAGTTCAGCGGCAGCAATCTTGGAGCCCATTCCCCCGGATCCCAATAAGGAGGAACCATTTACATCCACATCTTTCAGGTCATCGCTGGCATTCATCACTTTGCGCACCTTCTGGGCGGATTGGTGAAGGTGAGGATCAGCTGTAAAAACTCCATCGGTATCGGTAAGAATAAGCAATAAATCGGCCTGTATCAGTGTGGCCACTGCCGCTGAAAGGGTATCATTGTCACCGAACTCTATTTCATCGGTGATCACCGTATCATTCTCATTGACCACCGGTATGATCCCCATTTCAATTAGCTGGTGAATTGTATTCCTGGCGTTCTTTCTGCGCAGACTGTTCTCAATTCCATCGCGTGTCAGCAGAATCTGAGCCACCGTTTTACTGTACTCATCGAAGAATTTCTGATAAAGCCTGATCAGTCCCACCTGTCCGATGGCAGCCAGGGCTTGCTTCATCACCAGATCTTCAGGCTTGCTCGCGAGTCCGATCATGCCCACGCCTACGCCAACTGCTCCGGATGAGACCAGGACCACCTCCCTTCCGCTGTTGTGAAGATCTGCCAGGACCCTTACCAGCTTTTCCATGCGCTGGAGGTTGATCTTTCCATTGCCATAGGCCAGGAGGCTGGTGCCCACCTTTACCACTATTTTTTTCTTCTCTTTCAAATATTTTCTATGTGTCATGCTTTCCCAAAATAAGTACTCAATGCATCTACAAGCTTCTCCATGTCGATGAAACGAAAACCATCCTTAGCCCTGTCGAGTTTTGCTTCAATCTCTTTTAATCCGGGATTGCCAATACTTCCAAGGTGGGAATAGGCATGATCCCGGCCAGGCCTATAACGACCCTCTTCAATGTCGGAGGCCACCTGACGGTAAGCATCTCTGAATGGAAGCCCCTCCTTTACTTTTTTATTCACCTCCTCCACCGAATATATGTAGAGATAGGTGTCGTCTTCCAGAATCTTATCATTTACCATAATATGATCCACCACATAGGCCATCATCTCAAGGCAGCTGTATAGTTCATCAAGCGCAGGATGAATGATCTCCTTGAGTACCTGGAAATCGCGGTGGTAGCCCGAAATAAGGTTAACACATACCGATGAAATATCACTGGGCACTGCTGTCAGGCGGTTGCATTTTGCACGAAGCAATTCAAGCACATCCGGATTCTTCTTATGAGGCATGATGGAAGAACCCGTGGTAAGTTCGGGCGGAAGGGATAAAAAACCGAAATTCTGCCCCATAAACAATACCGCATCCATGGCAAAGCGGGCCAGGGTTGAAGCCAGTGCAGCTATTCCAGTACCCACGTACCACTCGGTTTTTCCACGGTTCATCTGGGCATTGACCGAGCTGATATGCATATCTTCAAAACCCAGCAGCTGAGTGGTCAATTCCCTGTTCACTGGAAAAGAGGAGCCGAAGCCCGCTGCAGAACCCAGGGGATTCTGATTGACTACCTTATGTATCCCCTGCAGGAAGCTCAGGTCATCGGCCAGAGCTTCTGCATAGCCTCCCAGCCACAATCCAAAGGAGGAAGGCATAGCCACCTGCATATGGGTATATCCAGGCATCACCACGTCTTTGTATTTCCCGGCCTGCCTGAGGAAGATTTCTGCCAGTTTCCCTGTTTCTGCAACCACTTCTTTGATCTCATCCCGCAGAAATAATTTGATATCCACCATCACCTGATCGTTCCTGGATCGTCCGGTATGTATCTTTTTCCCCATGTCTCCCAGCTTCTGTGTCAGCATCATCTCCACCTGCGAATGGATATCCTCAACACCCGGTTCCAGCACCATTCTCCCTTCCTGACTTTGCCGGTACAAAACTTCTAACTCACGCACAAGCTCTTCAGCCTCATTCTTTCCGATCATCCCCGCTTCTGCCAGCATGATGGTGTGCGCCATGGATCCGGCCACATCGTACGGGGCAAGCTCCAGGTCATACACCGGATCCTTGCCAGTGGTAAATGACAGGATACTCTGTTCGGTCGATATCTCTTTGTCCCAAAGTTTCATAATGAGTTCTTCTAAACTAATGATTTAAGTTATCAAGGAAGAGGCAGTACTTCCCTATTCCCTCCTCAATCTCAGAGATCAGAATGTATTCCCCGGCGGTATGTGAGCGGGCCGAATCGCCTGGTCCCATCTTTACAGACGGAAAGGGAATCAAGGCCATGTCCGACAGGGTAGAGGAGCCAAAGGGCTCAAAATGGCAATTATGGATGGCCTGCATCAGGAAGTGTTCCGGATCAAGACTGGAGGGTTTCAGACGGGTCGACCGGGGGATCAGTTCTGCCTTGCATACCGACCGGATTATCTCCAGCAAATCTTCATTTCCGTATCTGTCGTTGCTTCTCACATCCACCACATAGCGGCAAACATCCGGTACAACGTTGTGCCGGGTTCCTGCCGATATCATGCTGACATTTGCCACCGGTTCCGGCAGCCAAAGCGATTCATTGCTAAAAGTTAACTCCCTGATGGACCGGATATCCTCCATGGCTTCATAAATGGCATTAAGCCCCTCGTTCCGTGCAGCATGTCCGGCCCTCCCTTTCACCTCAGCGTCAAGGACCATCAAACCCCTCTCTGCTACTGCGGGATGCATTCCTGTGGGTTCTCCCACTATTGCCGCTTCGACCTTTCCCAGGATGGGCAATACCGAAGAAATTCCATATTCCCCCGAAACCTCCTCTTCAGCACTGATCAGCATCAGAAGATTAAAATCTCCTCTGAGTTTATCCTTCATTATGCCATAGGCCGTCAGCATGGTAACCACCGAGGCACCTGCATCATTGCTTCCCAGGGCAGTTATTTTATTCCCCTCCAAAACGGGGCTATGGGGATCGCTTTCCCAGCCTTCCACCGGTGGTACCGTATCGAGATGGGAATTCATGAGTACCACCGGACCTTTGGCCTCAGGATCTCCCAGAAGCAGGTTTTGATGAATGCGGCTTAGCCCGAAACCCGCCTTCTTCAGGTAGCTTTCAAGAAAATCGGCCCGCTGCTGCTCTGCCCTGCTCACTGCAGGAATGGAGAGCATCTCCATCAAAAGGTCTATATGTGATACTTCTAAACTCATTTCAGATCGCTGATCTCCGAATAGGATTTTACGATTCCCTTAATCATGGCCGAACTAAGTCCAAAATGTTCCATCTCATTCAGTCCTGAGATGGTACAGCCCATGGGGGTGGTTACACGGTCTATTTCCAGTTCCGGATGATTTTCCGTTCTCATTAAGAGTTCTGCAGCACCCAGGGCTGTTTGTGCGGCAATTTTCCCGGCTTCTTCGGCGTGAAATCCGATTTGTATGCCTCCCTGGGATACCGCCCTGATGAAGCGGAGGAAAAAAGCAATGCCACAGGCAGCCAGGATGGTAGCTGAAGGCATCAGCTGCTCCTTGATGACCATGGTTTGTCCCAGGGGATCAAAGATTTTTTTCACCTGCATAACTGCCTCTTCCTCTTCTCCAGCCAGGCAGGTCATGCTGGCCCCAAATTCAGCCGCCGTATTTGGCATGATACGCACTACCGGCATCTTGTTTCCGCTCCACTCCTTCAACTCCTGAATGCTTACTGCCGAGACCACACTCACCAGAATCTTGTTACCCCTATGAAAGACATCCTTCAATTCGAGGATCACCTCCCTGGCCTGTCCAGGCAACACAGCCAGAAGAATAATATCGCATTCCGAAACCAGACTCAGGTTATCGCTGACCTGGAATCCATCTCTAAGCTGATCTGATAATAATCCGTTTCTCTTCCGGGAAAGATAAAGGTTCGAAGGGGCAATAACCTGTTGGGATACCAGGCCCTTCGCAATGGCCATTCCTATGTTTCCCGCACCGATAATTCCTATTTTCATCATGATTGATATTTCTGTTTTTTCGAAAGACTATTGCAAGAGATCCTCGCTTCCATTGACCGAATACCAGATCCTCTGCTGGTTTCCCAGGATCTTGGTAAATCCATCCACCTCTTCTGCTGTCCATGCACGGTTCATCTCCCCGTAGGATGCGAAAGAAGCATTCATAAGGTCGTGGGGACTTACTACCCCGGTCACCATAAAACTATAGGGTCTTAGCCTGATGCTTACCTCACCGCTTACCTTCTTCTGTGAGGACTCCAGGAAAGCTTCCAGGTCTCGCATGACCGGTTCCAGGTATTGAGCCTCGTGTACAAACATGCCGTACCACTGACCGGTCTGTTCCTTCCAGTGAAGTTGCCATCGTGTAAGTACATGCTTCTCCAGTGCCAGGTGTGCATCGATGATGATCCGGGCTGCTGCTGCCTCAAATCCCACCCGGCCCTTGATTCCAATGATTGTATCACCCACATGAACGTCGCGACCCACACCCCAGGGTGCGGCCAGCTTTTCAAGCTCCCTGATGACCATCACGGGCTCAAGGATCTGCCCGTTAAGACTCACCGGTTCCCCCTGGTCAAAGCCAATGGTGAGTACTTCTGTACCTGACTTCTCCATGGGAGTGGGATAAGCCTCAGAGGGTAACTCATCGCCCGAGGAAAGGGTTTCCTTTCCTCCCACACTGGTTCCCCAAATCCCCTGGTTGATGGAGTATTCCATTTTGGACCAGTCCATCTCAATTCCTGACTTCTTCAGGTATTCAATCTCA
>Ga0316191_10000788_pt1 | contig 21204 bp, 11 predicted proteins | sample Eddworburr2cm_MG_FD_204928 | JGI IMG/M metagenome (GOLD analysis project Ga0316191, IMG submission 204928) | Coastal sediment microbial communities from Maine, United States - Eddy worm burrow 2 cm | ecosystem: Environmental > Aquatic > Marine > Coastal > Sediment | place: USA: Maine... | reverse complement strand
GGCGCTCGGACTGATGGGTGAATCTAAAACGATTCGAAATATTTTTGAAATTATCAGGGGAGGTTATGTTCCCTGGATGACGGTTCGCACGCGGGGACCCAAAATGGCAGAATTGGGGCTGCTGGACAATATTGTCATCAAAGGGCAGATGACACAGGGAAAAATCTTCATCCCCGGCGCTGAACTGCATCTGGATGGGGTGATCGGGGATGCGCTGATTTCAGCGGGAATTTTGCATGGCGAGAACCTTGAGGCGCAGCTGGGAAACACCAGCGGCCGGGACGGTAACTTGACAATCGGTTTCAACAAAGATCTGGCACCCTTTCACATCAACATCGGTGTCAATGCCGACTTATCCCAGCTGCCGCCGGTTCTAAGCCGCGTTGTCAAAAATAAGGATTTTCTAAAAGAGCTTAGCCTCATTTACGATGTCAAAGGCACTGCCACGGGGGTCTTGATACTGGGAGATGACCTGGCAAGCCTGAATGCAGAAGTGGAAGCTTCGAATATTCATTTAGCCGCCCGTTACAAGCGCCTCCAATACCCGCTTGAAATTGACGGAGGGCACTTTAATTATGGCAGGACCCGCCTCGCCTTTGAGAATTTTAATGCGAACATCGGCAAGTCATCGTTTTTTATTTCTTCTATGGCTGCGGACTGGACCAAAAAACCCGATCTTAATGTTATTTCCCAAGCAGCTAAAATCAACCTTAATGAACTCTATAACTTGTTGCAGTCCCATGGTGCGTTCAAAAAAATTCTGAATAATTTTAATGAACTGAAAGGCGAAGCCTCAATCGATAGCTTGGAAATAAAAGGTCCGTTTTTCAGCCCCCGCAACTGGCGTTTTAAAACCCGTGGGGTTGTCAACGAACTTATCTTAACCTCTGATAAGATTCCAAAATCTCTGAAAATAGGCCGCGGCCGCTTCAAATGGCAGGGGACTAAAGTCAAATTCAGCGATGTGGATGTATCATTGGGAAGCTCTAAAATTTCTCGACTTTCTGCCGGCGTTGAGCTCGGCAAATCGCCCACTTTTGAAGTTCACTCCCAATCCGCAGAACTCGTTGCGGGTGAACTCTATCCCTGGTTGTTGTCCTTTGAGAATGGCGACTCTTTTTTGAAGGATTTTTCGGTAACCAAAGGAAGGGTTTTTCTGGCGGGTCTGGACCTTAGCGGCCCATTGAATCATCCGGCCCAATGGCATTATGCCCTGACCGGCGACCTGAAAAACCTTGTTCTCACTTCGGATGCTTTTGGAGATCCGGTAACGGTAAACAGCGGTTCATTTGACCTGATCAGCGAAACCATGCCGAATACGGCCCAAAACAGAATCCGGTTGAATACAATGGAATTACTCTGGGGAGAAAACCATCTGACACTAGTTGGCGCAATAATTTTATCTCCAAATGATACCTTGCTGGACCTGACCCTCACTGCTGATGCCATTGACTGGAATCAGGTTAATAACATTGTCGACTATGCCGAAACAAAAAGTAAAGGTTCAAACAGCCGGCCCGCAAAAAGAGCTTTACGCGGAACTCTTAACGTTCAGGCGGATAACTTCAATTATGAAACCTTTACCGTCAACCCCTTGAAAGCCGATCTATCCTTTAGGCCAGACAAGGTGGTAATTACCATCAATGAAGCAGTTGTTTGCAGCATCTCCTTTCAAGGCCGGCTGAATGTTAATTCGCAGACACTTGAAATAAATCTGGTACCCACCGCTGTGAATCAAATGCTGGACCCTGCCGTTTCCTGCGTTACCGATCAGAAGCAATTGGCAACGGGGACTTTCAATCTAAATGGCCGACTCCTGTCAAATAGCAAACCGGACGAATTCCTGCAGTCACTTTCGGGAGAGGTGGTATTATCCGCCGAGAAAGGTCGAATTAATCGCTTCGGTCTCCTGGCTAAGATTCTTTCGATTTTAAATGTTACCGAAATCTACCGGGGAGAAATCCCGGATCTGACCGGTAAGGGTTTTGCTTACCACGGTTTAAAGATCAGCGCGAATCTTGAAGGCAGCAAGCTCATCATGCAGGAATGCGCCATAGATGGTGTATCAATGGGAATTGCCTGTGAGGGCCACATTGATCTTTCCGGGAAAAAAATGAACCTTATTATCCTCGTGGCACCTTTCAAAACCGTGGATCGTATCGTGAAAGTCCTTCCTTTGTTAAAGCATGTTCTTGGCGGTAAGCTGATTTCAATTCCCTTTAGAGCCAAAGGAGATATAGCAGATCCGGAGGTCATACCCCTGCCTCCCACGGCCATTGGCTCCGGGGTACTCGGTATTTTGGAGCGAACCCTAAAACTTCCGATTACCATCATGCAGCCTGTATTCTCTTTGGGAAAAAACAAAAAAAACGATCAAAACTTGGATGAAAATTCGGACCCATCCGGTCTTCCTTGACTTTTACCCATTGATACCCATATTCATAGCATCTGATCCAATGGTGATGAACTCGTCAAAAGTTTGAATTTCGATTCTTAATTCATTGTAATCCATTGAAATTACAAGCCCTGAAATTCTATTTTTTTCTGTGCTTTTTTGTGCCTTTTTGCGGCCATATCAATGGTAAATAACCGAACCTGTAAAGGAGGTCCATCATGGCCTATACGTGTAAAAGTTGTGGTGCGGTAGCAAATGAACCGGGCCATTTATGTAATCCCTGTGGCGATGCAAAAAAATGCAGCTTCTGCGGTACGCCGGATGTTAAGGCCGGTCATATGTGTAAAGATAAACTGGCATCGATGAAATTTGTGTGTGACGGTTGTGGTCGTGTGGCCATGGAAGAGGACCATCTCTGCAAGCCCTCACCTATCGGTTGACAATCACAATTTATATATTGTAAACAGCGGCAATCACCTGCCGCTGTTTTTTTTGAGGGGGAGGCTAACTAAAGCTTGGGAATTATAAAATGGAGTCTGTCAGGATACTAGGTACCGGTTCATATCTTCCGTCAACGATTTTAACCAACTATGATCTGGAAAAACGTGGTTTGGATACGACCCATGAATGGATTGTTCAGCGCACCGGTATTAGCGAAAGAAGAATTGCCGCGGCCGGCGAAACATCTTCCGATCTGGGTTACCAGGCATCACTAAGAGCCCTTGAAATGGCTGGCCTGACCGCTGCAGAGATGGATCTGATCATTGTGGCCACGATCACACCGGATACCTGTTGTCCTTCGGCGGCCAACTGGCTGCAGGCCAAACTGGTTGCCCCCCGAGCGGTGACATTTGACGTGACCGCAGCCTGTTCCGGATTTATCTTCGGCTTAAATGTCGCCGAACAATATTTAAAAAATAAAGCGTGTAAAAATGTTTTAGTGGTGGCCGCTGAAATCATGTCCCGCACCCTCGACTGGAATGACCGTTCAACCTGCATACTATGGGGAGACGGCGCCGGTGCCGCAGTACTCAGCCTGGGTGGCAACTCCCATGAAATCCTGTCCACCCATATCCACACCGATGGTGCCAACGGTCAGGATTTGCTGCTGCCGGGGGGGGGGTCCCAAACCACGCCCATTAGCCATGAAAGCGTGGACAAGGGGTTGCATTACCTCAACATGATTGAAGCCAACCTGAGTTTTCGGGTGGCCGTCAGACGCTTTATCGAGTCCATCAAGGAACCGATAGAATACAACCATTTGAGGTTGGAGGACATCAACTGGATCATACCGCACCAAGCCAATGTCCGCATGTTTCAGAATATCTCAAAGGCTTTAAAACTTCCGTTTGAAAAATTTTATTTGACCCTGCAAAAATACGGCAATATTTCTTCGGCATCCTGTGCCATCTCTCTGGATGAGGCGGTGCGCGACGGCAGCATTCAACCCGATAATCTGGTCTGTCTGCCGGTTTTCGGAGGCGGATTGACCTGGGGCAGTGCGTTGATTCGGTGGTAGCAACCTGGGACGGTGAAAATATGATGAATCCGCTTTCACAAATTCATCCTGTTTTTATTCCTATGAAGTCATTGGTCATAATTTGGGATTTTAGATTGCGGATTTCTGATTTAAGGAATTCTGTCAATTTAATAAATTAAGGATAGAGCGGAGCGATACAACAAATCCGAAATCCGTAATCCAAAATCTAAAATTCTCCATAATATACGGGTATATGGTTGCTAGGTTTCAGGCAGCGGCGGCGCTGACACCTGAAACCTTAATGAAGCTTCTTTACCACCCGATTTACCATCTCCGTGACCTCCTTTATTTTCAAACCGTAACCGGTTGCCAGCAGAATGACCAGAAACACCGCCCCGGTTAAAAGGCATACCATCAGGCTTCCATATAAGGTAGATGGATCAATCCAGAAAAGCGCCTTGGATTTAAACCATGCCAGAAAAATACCCAACACAGCGGCGAAACACATAACCTTGCCATAAAAGGCATAGACACCCCGACCTTCGGTGTTGTTGCTCCGTTTATTCCAAAGGGCGTATAAAACCGTCACTTGAAAGATACCGGACACCGAAACCGCTAGAGCCACTCCTCGAACGCCCAGTAAATTCATACCCAAAATGTACAAAGGGATACTGACGATCACGACAATGGTTCCATACAATGCAGGAAAAAGTGTGTTCTGGGAGGCAAAATACCCTCGGACCACAACGGTATAGGCCGCAAAGGCAAACGTACCGACCAGCAAATACATCAACACCTCTGCGGTCAAGGCCGTGGCCGCAGAGTCGAATTTTCCCCGTTGAAAAATAATTCGAACCACCTCCGAACGTAACACCATGAGCAGCACCGAAAATGGAATGACCATTGCAAGAAACCGCAGGGTATGGTTCAGCAACCGGTTCATTTCATGAAGTTTATTTTCGGCCACCAGTCTCGCCAGAAAGGGATAGGAAGCCGTACCCACCGCCTGACCGAATAGCCCCACCAGAATAAGCATGATCCGCAAGCCGTAGTTAAGGACAGCGATGCTTCCTTGTGGCAGATAAGAACCAAACAATCTGAAAAAAAATTCGGTAGAAAATGTCATCGTCAGCCCGATCATCAACGGCAGGGTCTGGAATACATATTGTTTCAAAGCAGGATGCCCAAGATCAAATTTGAAGAAATATTTGAGCCTTGTTTGCTTGACGCCAAAAAACTGGACACACAGATTCCCACTGAATGCCCCAATCAAAACTCCCCAGGCAAATCCTTCCATTCCAATCCAAGGACCCAATATGACGCCACCCGCGATAATCCCCAGATTGTAGAGCAATGGTGCCAGTGCAGGGATGAAAAACTTCTCTTTGCTGAACTGAACTGCCATCAAAAGCCCTCCAACGAAAAAAAATAACTGGGCGGGCAATATAATACGGGTCATTCTGACGGCATTTGCGATGGTATCGGGATTCTTCAATCCCGGTGCAATCAGGGCAATCAATTGTGGCGTAAGGGCAACGGCAACGATAATTAAGGCGATCAGAAAGCAGCCAAAACAGTTCAATATGATGGAAAAGACCATCCATCCGTCATCTTCCCGGTTGTCGGCCAGATAACGGGAAAATATGGGGATAAAAGTCACCGACATGAACCCGCTGGCAACGACGTGATTTAAAATGTCAGGAATCACAAACGCCACTTGATAAGCGTCCACCGCTGCCCCGGCACCGCCGATATGGGCGATGACCACTTCCCTGAAAAGACCGACCACCCGGCTTAAAAAAACCGACGCCATCATGATCAGGGAAGCGATGCCGACTTTCTTAGATAAAGATCTGGTCATAGGTCTAATTCAGGGATTGAAGAATTTAGGAATTTAGGAATTGAAGAAATTCTATCTAATTTAATTTATAGATTTTATCCTTTAATCCCTCAATGCCTGAATCCCTCAATTGGGCACTTGATGTTTCAACAATCCTAACATACTAAATTGATAAACATAACCTAATCAACCAGTCAACCAACAAACTATTCAACGAGGTCTGTATTAGGATAATCTTGTATTGAATCTCGGTTGAACCTGTGCCAGCAGTATCAAAAAGTGATCAAGAAGGCAAAGGGATATCTGTTCGAAAAAGTTCGAATTCATCAATAGAAAAGCCGGGGCTGCGTCATTTTAAAGATAATTGCTCAATGAAAATCATGAAAATTCGGTTAAATAGATTGCTTCTATCTTAATCAGTTAGAATTGAACTTGACGTTCTACTGAAAGGAAAAGGTCTGTGCCTTGACACAAGTGCGGTATTTATTTATGATTGGACAAATCATAAATTGAGCCTTCCGATAAACCATGCCCGGAAAACAATACATCCCACAAAAAATAACGACCCTTCTGGTGTACGGCCGCCCGCCGCTGGTATTTGCCGGTATGCTGTGTGCCATCGGTGTCATGTGGACACGCAGCCCTGTTTTATACATCCTGGGGGTGGTCTTCCTGTTCGTTTCAATGACATTCGATCTGGTGGATGGGTGGTTTGCCGCACGCTTTCATCCCCATTCTGTCATGGCCAATCTTGCCGACCGCATTATGGACAAAGTGGTTTATTCGATCATTTTCCCTCTGGTTGCCGTCGGCATTATGTGGCGTATCCATATAATTACGCCGGATATCAACAGGGCAGAGCTGTTACACGCGATTCTGGTGATGATATTAACCGTCACCGTGCTGGTCCGCGACAACTTTGCCAGTTTTATGCGTGGATTTGCCATCCGCAGCGATCAGGATCCCGAAGACAGTGAATTCACCCGGTTGAGAACCATCGTTTCCGCCCCTGTGGGGGCGCTTCTTTATGCCTATGCGTTTTATGTTCCTGAAGGACCGGAAATCCGTATTTACTCATCGATTTCCTGGTTTGGCAATCTGCCGTTGCGAGGTCTGTTCTTCATTGAAATTATTTTTCTGGTCATCAATCTGGGCTCCATTGCCCTGTATTGTCGAAAATACGGCAGCTTATGCTTAGACGAACTTTGCCTGGGCAACGAACAACTACGGCGCCGTATTTTGGCCTTTTTCCCCAACGCGCTGACTGTCATGAATGCCATGATGGGGTTGCTGGCAGTCTTTTTTGCATACCAGGGACGGATACGGGAGGCTTATTTGTTCTTAATCGGCGCTGCCATGTTCGACAAACTCGATGGCGCTCTTGCGCGCAAACTGGGCTTAACCGAACCGCTGCCCTCAGAAATTGAGCCGGCGCATAGTATCAGTCTGGGGGGAATTTTAGATGACGTTGCCGATCTAGTCAGTTTCTGCATTGCACCCGCCTGGATTTTTTATATCGTCCTTTCGGCATTTTCAGATCCGACGGTTCAGAAAATACCCATTGCGCTCATCGCCTGGGGATATGCCTCCCTCGGACTCATTCGGCTGATCTATTTCACCCTGGACAAAAATCCGATTCCGGGATTTTTCAAAGGCATGCCGACGCCCGCCGCTGCCATGCTGGCCGTAGCGCCCCTGATCATTTTTGCACAGAACGTCAACGAAGCCTCCCCATGGGCTCAGTTCTGGGGTATTTTCTGTTGTGGAACGATGATAATTACGGCGATCTTAATGAATCTTTATCCCATTCACTATCTACACCTCGGACGATTCATGAGTCGACATCCTTGGTTTGCCCGCCTGACCTTATTGTTGTTCATCTCTGTGTTCACGCCTTATTTCGGCCACATTGCAGTTCTTTATATGTTCCTGTACACACTCTCGCCGTTCATTACCTGGCGCATCGATCCCGAGGTAGCTGCCAGGGAAAACCGCACAAAAACCGCCGGCGTGGGCTAAAATAGTCATAGAGACACGTCATATAAGCATATAACTATCTGGAGTTACAAAATCATTTTTCTGTAAGAAGGATGGAAATTCCAAGCACCAAATACCAGATCCCAAACAAATACCAATGACCGAAATTCAAAATTCAATACATCCAAAACGGCTACCAGACATTAGATAACCCATCAGAGTGTTTGGGTCTTTGGAATTTCGAATTTGGATTTTATTTGGAATTTGGTGCTTGTAATTTGTTATTTCCGGGTTATCCGGGTCGGGTATTAGAAGTTAAAAAAAACACCATCGTCTTTGACTGCAACGGGTTCCGGTTCCGCCCAACCGCCACCCAGTGCCCGGTGGAGCGCAACCCGGTTTCTCATAATCGCCAGATCAACCAGGGCCAGATTATCTTCGGCCTGAAAGCGAGTAATTTGTGCATTGAGCACGTCCAGGTAAATGACGAGGCCACGGATATAGCGTTCCTGGGCCACCTGCTGGGTCGCACGGGCCTCCTCGAGAAATTTCAGTTCCCGCTCACGACGCTCGAGTTGCAGTTTGCGGGTCAGCAGCGCGCTTTCGACTTCGCCAAAGGCATCCAGGACGGTTTGGACATATTCGGCAACCCCCTGCTGATATCTGGCTTCCGCCGCCCGCTGCCCTGCTTTGAGTCTGCCGGCATCAAAAACAGGCTGTAAGAGGCCGGCCGTCAGGTTCCAGGCGACATTTTCTCGATGCAGGAGCTCATTTAATTCATTGCTGGACCAGCCATAACCGCCGGTCAGGGTAATGGTGGGAAGACGATCGGCTTTGGCTACACCGACCCGCTCGTTTAAGGCCTTTAGCCGCTCCTCGGCAGCTCTGATATCGGGTCGGCGCATCAGTAAATCGGAGGGAAGCCCCGGCGGCACCGACGCCAGTCGTTTGTAATAATCTTCCGGTTGTCGGCGGGCCGGCCGGGTTATCGGATAGCGTCCTCTCAACACCGACAGTTGTTGCTGAATGATACCCATCTCCTGCTCAAATTGAGGAACCACGGTCTCTGCCTGAGCCAAAACGCGTCTGGCCTGCCGTACATCCAGGACTGAGGTCAAGCCACGCTGGTAGCGTGTTTCAACAAATTGCAAACTGAGACGAAAGGCCTCAATACTCTGGGCTGCAATCTGCAGTCGCCTTTCCAATGCCTCCATTTCCAGATAAAGGGTAATCGCTTCGGCGACGATGGTCTGGGCCAGGGTTCGACGAACCTCCTCCTCTTGCAGAATATCCTCCCAGGCAGCTCGGGAAGCCTTGGCCAGCCGACTCCAGAGATCCAGCTCAAAGGACGCCGGCGCCGACAGGTCATATCTATCGACGATAGTGGCCGATCCGACCCCGCCGCCTGAGATTTGTCGCCGATCCTTGCTACCGGAAATGCCTACACCGGGAAATCGATCGGACCGAACCTGGACATAAAAGGCTCGGGCTTCCAGAACTCGCGCAGCTGCCTGCTTGATGTCCCAGTTGTGTTTAAGGATCTCGCCAACCAGCAGGTTGAGCTCCGAATCTCCGAAGACTTCCCACCAGCGATCCCCGCCAACCGTTAACCCGGTTCCGGTGGGCGCATACTCATAGGATTCCGGCGTCTGAATTCCCAAATCCGGCGGCATGTAATCGGGACCCAGATTGATGCACCCGGATAGAACAATGAATATAACCATTGTCGAAACACCATAATAAATCCTATGCCTCACTTGCTGCCTCCTCTCTGCCGGCACCGATGCCGCTAAGGGATAATTCAACAATGTGGTCAATTCGTTTTTGCTGTTTCTATCTTTTCTCATAACTATTATCCCCGATGACGCTTCAAATCTTCGTATTAAACGGTTGTTTAGATGTCAAACTAAATTTTTCATGGACAAATACAGCAATCGGAATTAGTTTAATATTCTAACAAGAAATTAAGGTTCCATTTTCAGTAATTCTTGATTTATACCGGAAATTGAACTATTTGCCTACTCCAGGCCTTGTATTCGCATCAATCAGTTTATAAAAATTGGATCGATATCTGTTAGCGGGAAATCTGGATGACTGACAAACTGAAAGCATTGGGGCTGTGTTTAGGTGCATCGACGCTGTCCATCGTTCAACTGGAACTGGACCGAAAACGGAACACGAATCAGGACGGCAATACAAAGCCGCAGGTATTGGAATATTCCCTTTATACCCATGAGGGGGATCCTAAACGAACCCTCATGGACGCCTTTGACCGACTCGAATTGGAATCATTCGATAGAATTGCAGCCACCGGTCGAAAATTTCGTAAGTTTATCAATCTGTCGTCTATCCCGGAGCCGGAAGCCGTCGAGCATGCTTACCCGTATGTGAAACCTATGGGCGTGGATTGTCCGGCTGTGGTATCAGCCGGCGGGGAAACCTTTATGGTTTATGCCCTGGACCGCTCGGGACGTATTACCAACGTCATCACCGGCAATAAATGTGCCTCGGGAACCGGTGAATTTTTCCTGCAGCAACTGCGCAGAATGAATGTTTCCTTGGATCAGGTCGCCGAATGGGCCGCCGTCGAAAATGCCCATCATGTATCCGGCCGCTGCTCCGTGTTCTGCAAGTCGGACTGCACCCACGCCACCAACAAGGGAATCCCCAAATCACAGGTCACGGCCGGCCTTTGCAAGATGATGGCAAGTAAAATCCTGGAACTTTTAAAGAAGGTGGATCGAAAAAATATCATGGTGGCCGGTGGAACGGCCCAAAACCAGGTCATGGTCGAGTATCTTAGACAGGAGATCCCCGGTCTGATCGTACCGTCCGAGGCCCCTTATTTTGAGGCACTGGGAGCTGCGTTGTGGGCCCTGGAAAACGAAACAGCCCCCTACCCGGGCCGCTCCAAGCTGCTGTTGACTGAAGTGGCCACATTTAACAATCTGATGCCATTACAACAGTTCGCAGACCAGGTGGAGTTTAAAACCATCGCAACCGGGAGCGTTCAAGCTGCCGACACATGCCTGCTAGGTCTTGACGTCGGTTCTACCACCACCAAAGCAGTCCTGATACGAAACTCAGACGACACCATGCTGGCCTCCGTATATCTGCGGACCAACGGCGATCCCGTGGGGGCCTCTCGTCATTGCTATCAGGCCATCCTCGAACAGGTCCGGCAGAATATTGATCCCTCCCAAATCTCTATTATCGGTTTGGGAGTTACCGGCTCCGGCAGGCAGATTGCCGCGTTGCATGCCTTGACCGATGGCGTCATCAACGAAATTATCGCCCATGCGACAGCCGCCGTATTTTTTGATCCCAAGGTGGATACGATTTTTGAAATCGGGGGACAGGATGCAAAGTACACTTACATCACCAACGCGGTGCCTTCCGACTATGCCATGAATGAAGCGTGCTCGGCCGGCACTGGATCGTTTCTGGAAGAATCTGCCCTGGAAACCCTGGGTGTCAAAATGGAGGACATTGCCGATATCGCAATCAAAGGACAACGCCCTCCCAATTTTAATGACCAGTGTGCGGCATTTATCGCTTCTGACATCAAGAATGCCATTCATGAAAACGTTACCCACGAGGACATCGTCGCCGGTCTGGTGTACTCCATTTGCATGAACTATTCGAATCGGGTGAAAGGCAACCGACCGGTGGGTGAGAAAGTATTCATGCAGGGAGGTGTATGCTACAACAAGGCCGTGCCGTTGGCGATGGCATCGCTGGTGGGCAAACCGATTATTGTACCGCCGGAACCCGGACTGATGGGTGCTTTCGGCGTGGCCCTTGAAGTAAAAAAACGAATCAAAAGCGGTTTGCTAGAAGCCACCCACTTCGATCTGCAAGCCCTTGTCAACCGTGAAGTGATCTACAAAAAGCCCTTCATCTGCCCGGGTGGTAAGGAAAAATGCGACCGGCGCTGCGAAATTGCGATGATCGAGGTCGAAGGTCAAAAACACCCCTTCGGCGGCGCCTGCAACCGCTACTACAATTTACGTCACAAAGTCAGTTACGATGTTCGAAAATTAGATCTGGTGCGGCTGCGTCAGGATCTCATTTTCAATAAATACGGGGCCGGTCGATCCCGGGATAAAGGGGTTCAGCGGCGAGGAAATGTGGGTATTAATCGCAGCTTTCTGGTCAACTCTTATTACCCGCTGTATTCCAATTTCTTTACCGAACTGGGTTACGACCTTGTTATGCCCGACAATCCTTCCCAGGATGGCATTGACCGGCAAAACGCCTCGTTTTGCTATCCGGTTGAACTGGCCCATGGATTTTTCTACGACCTGCTGTCATCGGACAATCCGCCGGATTATATCTTTTTGCCCCATTTTAAGGCAATCCCCGCTGAAAATGATAAAAATTCCAGTGATCAGTCCCAAGTGTGTCCCCTGGTTCAAGGTGAAACCTTTTATCTCCAGACGACATTTCGCAAAGAAATCGATCAACTTGCTCAAAGAGGAACTCGGGTTTTAACGCCCTTAATCGATCTATCCGCGGATTTCGATGATGCCAAAAAGTCCCTGGTGCAGACCGCCGTTGAAATGGGCATCCATCGCAAAGAGGCTAGACAGGCCTTTGACAAAGCCGTCCGTCGACAAAAAGAATGTCTGGCGGAAATGAAGGCCATCGGCAGGCAGGTGCTGGCCCAGTTGGAAGCCGAGCCGGAAAATTTTGCTGTGGTTATTTTTTCCCGCCCCTACAACGGCTTTGTTGAAGAGGCCCACAAGGGCATCCCCCACAAATTTGCATCACGAGGCATACTGACAATCCCGCTTGATTTTCTAGATGTTGAAGAAGAGCGCTCCAAACGACATATGTACTGGGGAATGGGCAAACTCATTATGAAAGCCGGACGTCTGGTTGAACGACACCCGCAACTGTTTGGAAATTATATCACAAACTTTTCCTGCGGACCGGATTCATTTGTGGTTGGATACTTTCGAGACATCATGAACCGCAAGCCTTCGTTAACTCTCGAATTGGACAACCACACGGCAGATGCTGGTCTGGAAACCCGGGTGGAAGCGTTTCTGGACATCGTTCATGCCTACCGCAAACTGGTGGCCCAAAAACAGATTGTCGCCACCAAGAAAACCTTCAAACCGGCCAGGACTGCCATAAACAACGGAACTGCCAACGTTATCACCTCCAATGGTACGGTGCTGCCGATGACCGATCCCAGAGTGACCATGCTGCTGCCTTCCATGGGAAAATATGGTTCCGAGGCATTGGCCGCTATTCTACGAGGGTACGGTTTCAATGCAATCTCGCATCGACCGTCCGACGAAGCCGTCTTAAAACTGGGCCGTGCCAACACCACCTGCAAAGAATGCCTGCCGCTGATTCTCACCACCGGCACCCTGCTCAGCTATATCGGCAACGGCAAACGCGATGACGAGGTCCTGGTGTATTTTTTTGCCACCGGTTCGGGGCCCTGCCGCTTCGGACAGTATTATATTTTTATGGAAGATCTGGTTAAACGGCTCGAGATACCGGATGTGGCCCTGTTTGCCCTGTCTTCGGAGAACTCTTATGTCGGCATGGGCCAGGATTTTGATCGCAGGGGCTGGTGGGCGGTCATCGTATCGGATGTCATCGAAGACATTCGCTCGATGCTATTGGCCAACGCCAAAGACACCACAAGCGCCATGGAGGTATTTGAGGAAGAATGGCGGAATATATTAAACGAACTGGAACGTGGAGATTACGATGATCTGGAACGACAACTGGCCCGGAGCGCCGAATGCTTTAGCCGTATTGCCCTGAAGCGACCGCCGCAAAACGTGCCCGTCATCACCCTGGCCGGTGAAATCTTTGTACGACGGGATGCCTTATCCCGGCAGTATTTGACCGAACGTCTGGCTCAGATGGGGTTTGCCACAGTCTGCTCCCCGGTAGCCGAATGGGTCCTGTACTGCAATTACATGGTAGATGCCGGCCTGAATCCCGAAAACATGACATTTTTGGAAAAGATAAAATTCAAAATCCGCAACAAGTTCCAGGCCCGCTATGAGAAGCGCATCAAAACCATTTTGTCGTCTTCGGGCCTCGTGCAGGCCGAGCCCCTCGACTTGGACAAAATCGTCGGCAACGCTGCGCCTTACATCTCCAGAAATCTTCCCGGTGAAGCCATCCTGACCGTCGGCGGCGCCTTGACGGAGGTGGTATCCCACTCCTGCGGCGTGATTGCCATCGGCCCTTTCGGTTGCATGCCCAACCGGCTGTCGGAATCCATCCTGAACGAAGCCATGAACAGCAAAGATAAAATCGCCACCGACCCGAACAACAGGAAGCTGCGCAGTGTGCTGAGCGATATCGATGATTTGCCGTTTCTGGCAATTGAAAGCGATGGCTCGCCCTTTCCCCAGCTCATCAATGCTAAGCTGGAAACCTTCTGCCTGCGGGCCCAAAGACTGCATCAGCGCATCATGGCGGCCAACGACCGGCACTGAAACCTTAAGGCGAACAACAACAGCCGGAAAAGAAAAATCGTCGCTCAAAAGGGCCTAAACCCGGATTAGCCGAAAATAACAAATTACAAGCATCAAATTACAAATAAATCCCAAATCTCAAATAAGATCAAACGCCAATAGTTTGGAATTTTGAATTTTGGTTATTGTTATTTGCCCTTCGACCTGGCTCAGGGTGGTGGTGAGCTTGTCGAACCATTTGGTATTTGTGGTTTGTGATTTGAAATTTAATAATTGCTGAAACCCTGAACACCGAACACTGAACGCTCAAACACTTTGCACCCATATTATTGATAGAATTCCTTCATTTGTAATGCAGGCGGAGGAATCGAAAATAGTCAATTCCTGGAGGACTCCCCTTGGAATCAAAAAAAACGGTTTGGGGTTGGGTGATGTATGATTGGGCCAATTCCGCCTTTGCCACCACGGTCATGGCCGGTTTTTTCCCGATTTTCTTCAAGCAGTACTGGAGCTACGGGGTCGACGTCAACATGAGCACCGCCCAGCTGGGTTTCGGCAATTCAATTGCCAGTTTGTTGGTCGCCCTCATGGCGCCGTTTTTAGGGGCCATTGCCGATAAAGGTTCGATGAAGAAAAAATTCCTGATCTTTTTTGCCTATCTGGGTGTCCTGATGACCGCCGGATTGTTCATGGTTCACAAAGGTCAATGGGCTGTGGCTATTTTCGTTTATGTCATGGGAGTGATCGGTTTTTCCGGGGCCAATGTTTTCTATGATGCTATTCTGCCGGCGATCACCACTGAAGATAAAATCGATTTTGTTTCCAGTTTAGGTTTTTCGATGGGTTACCTGGGAGGCGGCCTGCTCTTTCTCATCAACGTTTTGATGACCCTGATGCCGCAAACATTCGGACTGCCCGACGCCGCCGCTGCGGTTCGGTTCTCCTTCCTGTCCGTAGCAGTTTGGTGGGGTCTGTTTACCATATTTACGATTGCATGGGTGCCGGAAGATACATCGGTCGCAAAAGTAAAAAGGGGTGAAAGTATCGTCACGGCCGGTATTAGGCAACTGGTGAATACATTCAAAAAAGTCCGCCATTTAAAAACCGTTTTTTTATTCCTGCTGGCATACTGGTTTTACATAGACGGCGTCGACACCATCATCCGCATGGCCGTCGACTACGGTCTTTCGTTGGGATTTGAGTCCAATGATTTGATTGTCGCGCTGTTGCTCGTGCAATTCGTGGGTTTTCCAGCCGCTCTGGTATTTGGGAAGCTGGGAGAACGCTGGGGCGTTCGCAAAGCCATTTATCTGGCCATCGGCTTTTACATGTGCATCACGCTATGGGGTACCATGATAGCGCGCAAGGAGGAGTTTTACATTCTGGCCGCCTTTATCGGTTTGGTCCAGGGAGGCATCCAGGCCCTCAGCCGATCATATTACTCCCGGCTGATACCCAAAAATCAGGCGGCGGAATACTACGGGTTTTATAACATGCTGGGAAAATTCGCTGCCATCATCGGACCGGCCCTGATGGGTATTGTCGGTTTGATGGTGCGGCGAATGTTAATGCCGCCCTCGCCCACGACCGAGCAACTGATATCCATCGGGCAGGTTGCATCCCGCTGGAGTATGGGCTCGATTCTAATTCTTTTTATCGTCGGTGTGGTACTCTTTTACTTTGTCGATGAGGAGAAAGGAAAGGAGCAGGCCAAGTATTTGGCAGATAACTAAGGTTTATTTTCGGGAACTGCTCAGTTGCACACAAACTGATCTGATATCAAAACATATCAGTTCGGCCAATAAGATAAAAGGCCGCACGTAAAATAGGATGCCCAGATCCGATTCCACTGCGCCCCCCGGTCAAAAAACTAAGTCCTATCGCTTGCTCGACGTTATTTTTTTAGCATAAATGTATCGAAGGCTTTTTTTATGGCTGAGGCGGGCCCGATAAAAATGACGCGGTCATCAACCTCGATACTTGTATTGCCGCGTGGAACCACAAATTGGTTATCCCGGATGATCGCGGCAATCAGGCAGCCTTTCGGTATATCAACATCTTTGATGAGTTCGCCATTTACCTTTGCATTTTTAGGCACGCTTACCTCCAAAAGGCTTGCTGCGCCGATACCAAATTCGAAAAGTTGCGCTAAAACGGGGTTGTCGAGGATATTCTCCACCATAGCCGCAGTCGCCCAGGGTGCGTTTACCACCACGACGCTGTTTTGCTCCAGAAGCTGCGTGTACTCGTGATTTTGGACAATTGCGATGACTTTTTCAAGCTTTAACTGCCTGGCTTGGAGGGCCGCAATCACATTGCGGCCATCATCTTCAAAGGCCGCGATGACAACATCAATGTTGTCAATGCCGACCTGACCCATTAATTCCTTCTTTGTGCCGTCTCCCTGGTAAATTGGAACATGGTAGCGTTGTTCAAGTTCCTTACATAGAGCCTCGTCTTCTTCAATGAAGGTAACCTGATGTTCCGCTGAGCGAAACATCATCTGATACTCATCTTTTGCCAGGAGTCGATCAGCGATATTTTGGCCTTGTTTTGCGCCACTTATGATAAGCACTCGCATACGCATTCTCCTTAACCTATTTATGAACTGTTTCAATAATTTTACGTATACTCTTGCAATTTTGATAACTTCAGCGCGGTTATCGGAATTGAAGAGATATATTGCGCCTCCGACCAATGTCAGTATCCCTCCAAGAACAAAACTTCTGGATTCTAATGCCGGAACGAATATCCAGGTCGTAACAACACCCAGAATCGGTATCCAGGGGAAAAACATGGTTTGAAAAGGACGTCTCAAATTCGGCATTCGATTGTGCAATGGAATCACTGCATAATTGATTATCCCGAGTCCCATCAGGTAGCCGAAATCACTCAAAGAAGCCACAAATTTCACGATGCCCGAGGAGCTGAAAATAATTACAATCAGGGCACAAACAAAAAGAGCAACATGTGGCGTTTGGAATTTCGGATGCAACTTGGCGAAAATGTAAGGAAAATGTTTATCACGCCCCAATGCGTATAAAATGCGGGCGCTGGCGCCCAAGGTCACACTGAATGCGGAAAGACTCGCCATGATCGTCGCAATGACGCCGGCCCAACGTCCCCAGGGGCCGAAAAGCCGCTCAGCAGTGAAGATGAAAGGAATGTCGCTATGGGCGAGCTCGGTATAATTGACGGTGCCCATCATTATCCCAACCACGAAAACATAGATTGCAGTACTCACACCCAATGTGATCAAAATCGCTCGCGGAATGTTTTTGCCCGGTTGAATGATCTCTTCAGCGGCATTCGAAATCAGTTCGAAACCGACATAGGAGATATAAATGAGGGCCATGGCCGGAACGAAGGGGCCCCATCCCATTGGCGCAAAAGGCTCCAAATTGCGTGGCTCAATATCAGTGAAACCGAGTGCGGCCACGCCGACCAGAACCGCCAATTCCACCAGATTCATTACAGTAATAACAATAATCGCTTCCTTCATTCCCATGAAATTGACGAAGGTAAAAACGACGGTGGTGAGCAGGGTGAGAAGGGCAATGCCAGCTTCCGGTAAAAAGTAGGCCCGGATCGTCAGGGCAAAGATAAGGGCGTACATCGAACAGGCGAGGGTGTTGCCGATCCAGAAGAACCAACCGGTAAAAAACGCCACCGGTCTGTTGAGAGTTCTGCTGGTAAAGGAATATCCGCCGCCGGCTAAGGGTATGGCAGCGCTGAGTTCACTGTAATTTAAGGCGGTAAATACGGTTAAAAACCCCATCGCTAAATAGACGAGAATCCCAAGCGGGCCGATCATATGTGCCAGTTCGCCCGGCAGGGCAAAAATCCCCGGACCCATCGTAGCGCCGATGCCAATCATTACCGCCATAAACAAGCCCATATTTCGTCTGAAACCTATTTGTTCCGGCATAAATATATGCTCCCAGAATCTATATAAATTTCAACTCGGCATTTTTTTCATCATTGGATTCATACCCCGGTCCAATACTCAATATTTTTCAAGAAAATCGCTCTTATTCTCATAAGGTGACAATATCGGCAAGCTTATTGGCGATCCCCTGCAGCTCAGCGGCATTATTGGAAAAAATCCACTCAACCCCCCGGTTGATTTCCCGGAACAGGCAGTTTTTTGAGGCGGGATATCCGGTACCCAGGTGTTGTCCCATTTTGTGGTGCTTGGCCAATATTGCGTTTTTTAGCAAGAGATAGTGCCCGGCGACACCGCAGTAATCTTTTTCTAAAGCCATATCACTGAGTTGGGCTATATTCAGGGTTGCAATGGGGATTAAGGTGGAAGCCGGTACAAAGGTGATCAGCTCGAACATAGGCGGCGAAAGGGACATCAGATGAAAGTCCCTTCGCGGCTCAAGGGAAGAAAAACACTCCTTGAAAACATCATTCTGCCGTCTGGGATTTGGATAGCTTTCGGCCTTTATTTCGGTCATAAGGTGCAATTTTTTACCATATTTTTCAATTACTTCTGCAAGTGACGGGACTGCGGGACATCTTAATTTTAATTCGTTCCGGGTCACATCGCCGATGGATAAATCAATTCCGAATACACGTTTGAGATCCGAATCATGGATTACGACTGGGTGAAGATCCTTCGTCCAGCGGACGTCGAATTCTATTCCCCATACCCCCTTCTCGTAGGCTAGATCGAAGGCTTCGATGGTGTTTTCAAAAATCATGTTGTTGTCGTGCTCTCCGCGGTGAGATACTATCTTGCATGCCTTTAGTCGGCCGTGGCCGGGAAATGGTTGCGGCCATAGCATAAAGGAAAAATCAATGCAGCCAATCAACAACTTTTCAAAACTCTCACGAAGTTCTACTTCCATATCAACCCAACTTGTAAATCTGCAGGAAATGCTAATGTTTAGATAGGAATTTCACCATAAAAAATAACCACCTAAATCGAGATATCCGAAAATCTATACAACACCAATGAAAACAGCGCAAGTATGTTCCGCGGTTGAGATGAGGTGAACGATAGATTTGTGATTTCGGATTTTAGATTTTGGAATTAAGGTATTCTGTCAATTTAATAAATATGAGCCGATCCGTGCAGAATATTATTCGCAAAGTTCAGGTTAACATTCCTTTTAGAATGCTTGATGATAGGTATCTGGAACGATTCCTTGAATATGGATTGAATCCGGAAATCGGAATCGATGCGGCGGCGCTGGAAGGTTTCACCTTTGCGGATTTCAAAAGAATCGGCAAAATTTTTCATGATCATGCACTTACTGTCACCCTTCACGGCCCGTTCATCGATCTGTCGGCCGGATCCACCGACCCGGCGGTAAGGACCCTGACCCGAAATCGCTTCGAACAGTTACTGAAACTGGTGCCCGTCTTCAGACCCAAAACGGTCGTCTGTCATGCGGGCTATGATTGGAGACGCTATGGCTATTTCAAATCGCATTGGCTAGAAAATTGCCTGGAAACCTGGTCATGGCTCGCAAATAGCCTGGGTCAACACGGCGTCAGATTGATGCTGGAAAATGTCTATGAAGAGGACCCGGAGGATATCCGCGTTATCCTTGATCGTCTCAAAAATCCCAATGTTGGCTTTTGCCTGGACTGCGGCCATTTATCCGCTTTCGGAAACTCCGACCCCAAGGTATGGCTGGCATCGTTAGGGCCGTATATCGGACAACTTCACCTTCATGACAACCACGGTAAGACAGACGAACATCTGGCAATGGGGTCGGGAACCTTTGACTTTGAGTATTTGTTCAACTATTTGAAATTAAACAATAATTCACCACCGATAATTTCTCTCGAACCCCACCAGGAAGAGGACCTGTGGCCGAGTTTAGCGTATCTCGCGAAGATATGGCCCTGGTAGCTGACGCTAACCGGGTCTTGCGAGTCAACTCAGACGTCGATCTGAAAAGGGGGGCTGCCTGTTTGATTGAGAAAAAGAGAGGTCTATCAAAAAATCAATAATTACCAGACAAAATCTTCCTTTCCTGAAACCACAACCGCCCTAAGCCCTTTATCTTCAATTTACCATATCCCTTGAATCCCTGAAAGATAGGATTGGAGGGACTTCTCATTAAAGATCAGCAAAAAAATGCCGATAGAAATCTATATCGGTGTGCTGATTCATCTAATTCAATCCAATTTTTAGGCAGAGACCATGAGATATATAGACCAGGAAGAAAAAGGCTCGGGCGCTGTATCCTCAGACCTTCCCCGGGAAGCAAAAACCATGGTCATGAGCCGTTCCAAGGAAAAAGTGATCGGACCTCGACTGGTATGCACAACCGCTTCCGGCGAGAGTAATATCTGCCCACTTGACAAAACAAAACTTGTCATCGGACGATCGGTAGAAGCGGATCTAAATCTTCTTGATCCTCTGGTTTCCCGTAAACACTGTGTGATTGAAGACCGACAAGATGGATTTATCTTAAGGAATGTAAGCACAACCAACCCGTTGCTGTTAAATGATAAGCCAATTACCGAAGAACGACTCTACACCGGAGATCAAATACGAATCGGTTCTGCGACCTTGGCGTTTATTTCAGATCGTGCCCGTGATGAAAAAAGACTGGATGCCAAACCGCTCTCGCAAAATAAACAATCGGGATGGGGGTTGTGGGTTACCGTTTTTGTGCTGAGTATATTAGTAGGCTATTTTGGCTACTTTCAAGCATATACGCCCTTAAAGGTCAAATGGGCGCTATCTGCTGTCTCCAAACAAATCAAATTGGGAAAATACCTGTCGGCTCAAAATTCACTTAAACATCTTTTAGACCTGGATCTATCTCCAGAGCACAGGAGCCGGGTGAAAGGACTTCTGACTGAATCGACCCTTGCCATTACCCAGCAAATGGCTCGAGATGAAGACATTAATACCGTCATCGTATATTTAAAGAAATACCTGGCACAATATGGCGCCGGCAAAGAATCGGCCGTTCTTTGGGAGCGGTTGGATTATTATCGCCTCACCCTGGCGCATGGTCTTGAATCTGCCAAGAACTTCCAACCGGCACTGAGGCAATATGCAGCCATCAAAGACGACAGCATCTATTTC
>Ga0316191_10000786_pt1 | contig 21214 bp, 21 predicted proteins | sample Eddworburr2cm_MG_FD_204928 | JGI IMG/M metagenome (GOLD analysis project Ga0316191, IMG submission 204928) | Coastal sediment microbial communities from Maine, United States - Eddy worm burrow 2 cm | ecosystem: Environmental > Aquatic > Marine > Coastal > Sediment | place: USA: Maine... | reverse complement strand
GGTCGGTCTGTTCTGTTATGGCATCAGTGTCATTGTATGGATACTGGCGCTGTCCCGGGTGGATGTCAGCATCGCCTACCCGATGCTGTCCGTGGGTTATGTCGTCAATGCGTTTGCGGCCTATGCCCTGTTCGGCGAGGCGCTCACCCCGGGTCGGCTGGTGGGTATCGGCATTATCATCCTGGGCGTGACGGTACTGGCACGTTCATGACGACGTTACTGTTCACGCGACCGACTATTGGCGCGGAAGAACTGCAGGCCGTGCGCGAGGTGCTGGAATCCGGCTGGATTACCACCGGTCCAAAGTCGCTGGCGCTGGAACAGGCGCTGGCCGGCTACATTGGCGGTGGTGTGCAGGTGCGTCTCTTCAACTCGGCGACCAGTGGGCTGGAAGCCTCGCTGCTGGTGGCCGGTATCGGTCCCGGTGATGAGGTCATTGTTCCTGCGATCAGCTTTGTTGCCACCGCCAATGTCGTGTTGCGCGTCGGTGCACGCCCCGTGTTTGTCGATGTCGATCTGCACAGTCGTAACCTGGATGCCGCTGCCGTCGCGGCGGCAATGACACCGAACACGCGTGCTATTATCCCGGTGCATTTTGCCGGCCTTGCCGTGGACATGGAGCCGCTGTACGCGCTGGCAGCGGAACATGAGCTGCTGTTGCTCGAGGATGCTGCACAGGCCATCGGCACTGAATACCAGGGCAGAAAAATCGGTGCCAGCGGTAACCCGGTTTGTTTCAGCTTTCATCCCAACAAGAACATGACCACCATCGAGGGTGGTGCCGTCGCCAGTGATGACGCAGAATTCATCAGTCGACTGGAACAGGTGCGTTTTCACGGCATTGAAAAAGACAGTGACGGTAATATTGATGTCACCGGCTGGGGTGGAAAAATGAACCTGCCGGATGTCAATGCGGCTGTCGGACTGGCGCAATTATCCCGGCTCGACAGTTTTAACCGGCGACGTCGTGAACTGGCAGAGCAGTATTTCCGGCAGTTGCCGGTATCTGACCTGCTGGTGTTGCCGGCCGATGCAGCCGGTCACAGCTGGCACATGTTCTGTGTCTGTATCGATCACGTGGCGCTCGGTAAATCCCGGGCAGAGATGCTGTCGCTATTCAGCGAGCGCGGCATCGCCGTGGGCACCCACTATCCTGCCATGCACCTGTTTACCCTGTACCGCCAGTATGGCTACAGTGAGGGTGATTTCCCCGTCGCTGAAAGGATCGGTGCGCAGACCCTGACACTGCCACTGTTCCCGGCGATGACCGAGGCAGATGTTGAACACGTGTGTGCGACGGTCACTGCCGTCGTATCGGGTCAGATATAAACCCGGCGGGTAACCAGGAACAAGAAGATCAGATCAATGCAGCAGCCCGAACTGTCCATCATTATCCCGGTATACAACGAGCAGGAGGTACTGCCGCTGCTGTTTGCACGCCTTTACCCGGTGCTCGACAAGCTTGATCGCAGCTATGAAGTGGTGCTGGTTGACGATGGCAGCCATGACCGTTCGCCCGGACTGTTACGCAAGCAATACCATGAGCGGCCGGATGTGACGCGCATCGTATTGCTGCGTGCCAACGCCGGACAGCATGCGGCGCTCACGGCCGGCTTTGAATATTCGCAGGGCAAGGTTGTCATCACCCTGGACGCCGATTTACAGAATCCGCCGGAAGACATCCACAAGTTGCTGGCGGAAATCGACAAGGGGCACGACTACGTAGGCTCCATTCGCAACATGCGTCGTGACAGTCGCTGGCGGCACTGGGCTTCGCGTGCCATGAACTGGCTGCGTGAGAAAATCACCAGTATCCAGATGACTGACCAGGGTTGCATGTTCAGGGCCTATGACCGCGAGATTATCCAGGCGATTCTCGACTCGCGTGAGTCGCAGACGTTTATTCCGGCGCTCGCCTATACCTTTGCCGGCAACCCGGTCGAGGTGGTCGTGGAGCACGAGGAGCGCGCTGCCGGTGAATCGAAGTATTCCCTGTTCAAACTGATCCACTTGAACTTCGACCTGATGACCAGTTTCTCGATTGTGCCGCTGCAGATGTTTTCGCTGGTCGGTATGGGCATCGCGGTGATTTCCTTTTTGTTCGTTATTTACCTGGGTGTGCGCCGGCTCATGATCGGGCCGGAAGTGGAAGGGTTGTTCACATTGTTCGCCATTGCATTTTTCCTCATCGGTATCCTGTTGTTCGGGATCGGCATGCTGGGTGAATATATCGGCAGGATTTATGTGCAGGTGCGACAGCGACCACGGTTTCTGGTTGGTACGGTACTGCAGCCGGGCAAGGACTCGCGGGACAACAGCGATTCATGAGTGGTTTGCCAAAGACAGCTGTGGTGTTCGCCTACCATGACATCGGCGTGCGCGGCTTATCGGTGTTGCTGGCACTCGGTGTTGATGTTCGACTGGTCGTCACGCATGTTGACGATCCTGACGAAAGCATCTGGTTTTCCAGTGTTGCCGAACTGGCAGCACTGAATGATATCCCGGTGATAACGCCCTCAGACCCCAATGCTGCGGAAGTTCTCGAGCAGGTACGAGCCTGTCAACCGGATGTGCTGTTGTCTTTTTATTACCGCTATATGCTTGGTGCGGAGCTGCTGGCGATTCCCGCGATCGGTGCGTTTAACCTGCACGGTTCGCTGCTGCCGAAGTACCGTGGCCGGGTGCCGGTTAACTGGGCCGTGCTACACGGTGAAACGGAAACCGGTGTCAGCCTGCACCGTATGGAGATCAAACCGGATGCCGGTGCGTTACTGGACCAGCAGGCGGTGGCCATTTTGCCAAATGATACCGCGCATGCGGTGTTCCGCAAGTTGACCTGTGCGGCAGAACAGCTATTGTTGCGCTGCGTGCCGTTGCTGCTGCAAGGGCATGCGCAGGAGACCGCGCTGGACTTGTCAGCCGGCAGCTATTTTGGCGGACGTCGGCCCGAGGATGGTCGCATCGACTGGCTCAGACCGGCCGGCACCATTCATAACCTGATCCGCGCTGTGGCACCCCCCTATCCGGGTGCGTTTTTCATCATAAAGGAAGTCAGGTTGCAGGTGCTGGGCAGCTATTACCGTGCGCGGCCGGCGGTCGGACAGGCACCACGGATCTACTGGCGTGATGGCTGTTGCCGCGCAGACTGCGTCGACGGCCACCAGCTCGAGCTGACTGCCCTGGCCATTGACGGCGAGCCGCTGGATGAACCGGGTTTTCGTGCGCGGTTTGGCACGGCGGAACTGGAACTTAATTAACAGGAATTCTTACGGGAGCGCTTACATGAATATTCTCATCCTCGGGGTGAACGGTTTTATCGGTCACCATTTGTCGAAACTGATTCTCGAAACCACACCATGGCATGTCTATGGCATGGACATGCAATCGATGCGGGTCGCCGACCTGATGGACAATGAGCGCTTCCATTTTTTTGAAGGTGATATCACCATCAACCATGAATGGGTTGAATACCACATCAAGAAATGCGACGTGGTGCTGCCGCTGGTGGCGATTGCCACGCCGGCGACCTATGTACAGGATCCGCTGGCGGTTTTCGAGCTGGACTTTGAGGCGAATCTGCCCATTGTTCGCCATTGCGTCAAGTACAAAAAGCGGGTGCTGTTTCCCTCGACCTCAGAGGTCTATGGCATGTGCACCGACAGTGAATTCCACCCGTACGAGTCGACGCTGATGCTGGGTCCGCTAACCAAACCGCGCTGGATCTATTCCTGTTCCAAGCAGTTGATGGATCGAGTCATTGCCGCCTACGGTCAGCAGCAGGGATTTGACTACACCCTGTTCCGGCCCTTCAACTGGATCGGCCCGGGACTCGACAGCCTGCATACCCCCAAGGAAGGCAGTTCACGGGTGGTTACCCAGTTCCTCGGGCACATTGCCCGCGGCGAACCGATCAAGCTGGTGGATGGTGGTCAGCAACGCCGCAGCTTTACCAACTACAGTGACGGTGTGGCGGCGCTGGTGAAGATTATCGAGAACAAGGACGGCGCGGCAACCGGCAAGATCTATAACATCGGTAACCCGAAGAATGATCTGTCGGTGCGCGAGCTGGCGGAGATGATGCTGGAAATTGCCATGGAATTTCCGGAATACAGTCCGGGGGCGAAACAGGTGACGCTGGTGGATGTGAGTTCTTCAACATACTATGGTGAAGGCTACCAGGACATCCAGACACGTGTGCCATGGATAGAAAATACGCGCCAGGAACTGGACTGGGAACCGCGGGTGGACGTGCGTGATGCGCTCAGGGGTATTTTCGAGGCGTATCGGGGCGAAGTAACCGAGGCGCGTGCCTTGCTGGATGATTAGTACTGGTTCATTTTTTATATAGATATTTTTAGCCACGGAATCCACGGAAGGACACGGAATTTTTTCTTATAAAGCAGTTATTTTTCCGTGTTATTCGGTGGATTCCGTGGCCATTTAATAATAGCGGGTACTTTACTGTGTTCGTTCGGCATCCATTGCTATCACCCTGGAGGAGTACTCGTGCAGATTGCACTGAAGGTTGATGTCGATACCTTGCGGGGCACGCTGGAAGGGGTGCCCGCACTGCTGCGCTTGTTCGACCGGCACCAGGTTCGTGCAACCTTTTTGTTCAGCCTTGGACCGGACCATACCGGTCGGGCGTTGCGGCGGGTGTTTCGACCGGGATTTCTTACCAAGGTACGGCGTACCTCGGTAGCCAGCCACTACGGTCTGAAGACCTTGATGTACGGCACATTATTGCCCGGGCCGCATATTGGCCGCCGTGCGGGACACGTCATGCGCGAGGTCGCTGCCGCCGGTCATGAGGTTGGTATCCACTGTTATGACCACATACGCTGGCAGGATTTTGTGGCTAACAAGAATGCTGACTGGACGCGGCGCGAAATGCAGCGCGCGGTGGATGTTTTTCAGGAGGTATTTGGCCGTGAGGCCGATGTGATCGGCGCGGCAGGCTGGCAGATCAATGCCCATGCACTGGCACTGGAAGAAACGTTTGGCTTCAGCTATGCCAGCGATGTGCGCGGCGAGTCGGCATTTTATCCGCGGATGGAGGGTGTCACCTCGGCTTGTCTGCAGATGCCGACCACGTTGCCGACGCTCGATGAATTGATTGGCTGTGATGATATCTCTGCGGACAATGTGCACGAGGTGGTGTTCGAGGCCAGTCGCAAGGCGTTACCCGATGGACACGTCTACACCCTGCATGCGGAGCTGGAAGGTATGGCGCTATCACCCGTGATGCAACGCCTGCTGGACGGTTGGCAGGCGGCGGGCGATACGCTGGGGACATTGCGGGATACCAACTCCACTCTGGATCATGCCTCAATACCCACACGGCCGGTCGTGTGGGGTGAGGTACCGGGACGCTCAGGTGTGCTGGCCGTGCAGGGTACAGCCTAACGGTGCATGCGGTCCTGGCGACGCCAGCGATCAACGATATCGTCGATATCGAGGTCCTTGGGCCCGGTAACCCAGTGGCGGAAGAAGTCGACACTGGCACTGTTCGGTGGCGGGTCAGGTTTGTAGAGCTGTACTCGCGTGGGCAGGGGTACCGCCAGTCCCATGATCATGGCCTCACCTTGACCCAGCGACGACAGCACATCAATAAAGTCACTTTCTGCCTCCGGCACCAGGTTGCGGACATAGTCCTGGTCATCCGGGTTGGTGAGGCGCAGGCAGACGAAGGTACTGCACTGTGCCAGCACCGTTTCGGATAACTCATGTGGCCGCTGTGTAACCACGGCGATACCCACGCCGTATTTACGGCCTTCCTTGGCAATGCGCTGCATGGAGCGGCGCGTGCCTTCATACTGCGAACCCCCCTCACGCGGGATGTAGGCGTGTGCTTCTTCACACACCAGCAGCAGCGGAAATTCCTTGAACTTCGGATTCCAGTAATTGAATTCAAAGGCTAGACGACCGATCTGCGCGGTTACCACGGGTCGTACGTCGAACGGCACGGAACTCAGGTCGATAATCGTGATCTGCGCCCTGGGGTCGCCGAGACCGACAAAATCGCGCAACAAGCCGGACATGGTTTCGGATGAGATGCGCCGCTTTGGATTCAGCAGAAAATCGTAGCGCATGTCATTCATGCGGCTCTGCAGGCGCATCAGGAACTGGTCAAACAGGCCGGCGAGCGCGCCTTTTTCCTTGCCAAAGTTGGAGGTCATCTTGTTGGCTTCTTCGAAGTAGGCATACAGCTCCACCAGGGAGAAGTAGACCGGCGAATCAATCGAGATATCACCAATCTCCAGATGCTTGTTGGACTTGTTGCGCAGGTCATGGACGCTGTCACGCAGAAAGGCAATTTGCGATGAAGCGGAATCATCGCTGCGATCGATCAGCAGGTCCACCAGTTCGGCGAAGGTCATTAACCAGTAGGGGATCTCCAGTTCACGAGCATCGAGATAACGGGTGACCTTGTCATCAAACGCATGCTGGCGCTTGCCTTGATTATCTTCCCAGCTGTACTCACCATGCAGGTCAAGAAGAATAATATGTGCCTTGGGCATCGACTTGACGGCGCGTTGCAGCAGGTTGGCGACGGTCCATGACTTGCCGGCGCCGGACTGGCCGAGTATGGCGAAGTGACGTCCGAACAGTGCGGCCGGATCCAGGCAGACATCAATGGAATGGTCGGCAGAGGCAACGCCGACGGCGTACCCCTGGGCGCGGAACTTGACGAAGATGGATTCGACTTCTTCCTTGTTCACCGTGTGGATTTCCGCGCCGGTGACGGGAAACTTTTTAATGCCGTTCTGGAAAACACCGCCGCGCGAGACCTCGCCCAACGGGATCAGCTTGATCGATTTACGGGTACCGTTACCGCTTGTCGCGGGAATCTCCCGGATGGATTTGACGACTGCAAGCAGCTTGATGTCGCCCTGGGTGATCGCAACAAAGGAGCCGGGCTGGCCACTCATGTCGCTGTCACCCTGGATGGCTATGCGTGGCAGCCGGCCTTCATTCGCTTCTACCAGTGTGGCTTCGAGTGCGCCGGTTTCTACTTTGGTAACGTGCCCTATCAACGTTTTCGTATACGGTGTCATTGCCGGGTTTCCCTTGGACTAATCGGTATTGTGCTGCCCAGGCAGGTTCCATGGGCAACTCTATCGATTTAACGGCAGCAAGGCAGGTATATTTAAATCCGCTGCCATTGCACCCGGCAATCTGTACCTCAGTAGCGTGTCTGCATTCCGGGCCGGTACATACTCCTGAACTGGTTGCGGTAGTAGACCACGGCACTGTTGCCCCCGGCTTTTACATCGAAGATCTTCCAGCCGTCCTTGCCTTTGTAGAAACGAAACTCCAGCTTGGTGGGAATGCCGTTCGGCTGCATGATCCAGGCGTTCACCCGGACATCATCGCTGCCTTGTCCACGCGGTGTGAAATAGCGGATAGGCTGGTTGGTGTAGCTGGTCAGTTTCTGCGCCAGCGTCGTCATGAAGGCCTGGGTAATTCGCTCTTGCATGTTGGCACGCTGTTCGGGCGTCATGCTCCGCCATGCGGGTCCGGCAGCCCAGCGGGTCATGTAGTTAAAGTCAAAATAGGGTGCCACTTCTGTTTCCAGAAAGGTTCTGGCTTGTTCGGGATTCTGTGCGCCGCCATTGCGGATGAATGTAGTCAGTTTGTTAATGCCCGCCTTGACGATGGTGGCCGGTGCAGAAGACTCAGTCTGCGGTGTCTGGTAGTAAGGTGGATAGGGTGCGTAAGGTGCAGCGTGTACGGTGTGTGCGAGCGTGGAGGAAACGAGTACGAGTAAAACAGCCAGTAGATTAGCTTTCATTGAGGCCTCTGCAGTTGCGCTGGTTGTCAGGAAGAAAACAGGCCGGCGTTTGCCGGCCTGCCTCCCTGTCTTATACACCAGACGGTTACCTGTTTCCAGCCGCATGCATGATAAAACGCATGTGCCTGGTCAGGGTTACATACTACCTACTGACTAGCTGCAGGTGCGGCCGGGGCCGCGGGCGCTGCGGGTGCCGGCGCGTAACCATAAGGCGCATAGCCATAACCCGGATAGCCACCATAGCCATAACCCGGATAGCCACCATAGCCATAACCACGGTAGTAGTCGCCATAGTAATCGCCATAGCCACGGCCATAGCCACGGCCATAACCGCGGCCGCGGCCGCTACCGCTACCATGCATGTTGAAGCCAAAGTCCCCGTCACCGAAGAAATCGCCGAGGCCATCGCCCCAGCCATCGCCCCAACCATCGTTATAACCGCGGTTACCCCAGGGACCCCAGCCACCCCATGCATGGGCGGACGTAACCGGAAGGGCGACCAGGGCGCCGACTGCGGCGGCTGCCAGTGTAAGTTTCAATGTTTTCATCAAAATTCCTCCTGTAAATAAACTGTGTCATTTGATGACGGCATCAATTCTGTGAGGAACAACAATAAAATAAATTGACCTGCGTCAAGATAGCGTCAGTTTTGTGCAGCTACGCTTCACGCGGGTGTGAATTTCAGCCGTTCGCGCTATATTCACTACAAAATACGTAATTATTATAGAAGAGAACAGACGAATGCATAGAGCAGTGCACGGGGTTATTAGTATATTTCTGCTGGGAATAACCACTGTAGTTGTAGGTGAACCCAGGGGAGGGGAGTTATATGCGGCCCACTGCTCGGCTTGTCATGGTGATACCGGTAACGGTGGCGTCGGTGTGCCACTGTCACTGCCGTCCTTTCAGGACAGCGTTGATGATCAATTTTTACGGTTAACCATCCGCCATGGCCGGCCCGGTCGGGTGATGCCCGCCTTCAGCTATCTCAGTGACGCCCAGATCAATGCTATCGTGGGCTTTATCCGTGGCTGGTCCAAAAGACCGGCGCCTGAATTTTCAAACAACCCGATCTCGGGTGATGTGCAGCATGGCAAGCAGCTGTTTGCCAGTGAGTGTGCCGACTGTCACGGTGAAAATGGTGAGGGCGGCAGTGGCACAGGGGTGACCTTCTCACGCAAGCGGGAACTCCCGATTACACCTCCGGCGCTCAACAATCAGGGTTTCCTTGCGGCGGCTTCCGATGAAATGATCAGGCATACCTTGAAGTCCGGCCGCCTTGGCACCCCCATGGACTCCTTTCTGGAAGAAGGGCTTTCGGAACAGGATCTTGACGATCTGGTCAGTTACATACGCTCCTGGGAAAAGCAGCAGCCAGTGACCGGGAGGCGGGCGGTGACGGTTGCAGAAACCACCATCTCGGCGGAGTCATCCTACACGCTGGAAGAAACCATCGAAAACCTGAAAGATGCGATTGTCAGCCAGAACTTTATCATCATCCGGCAGGACACCCTGGAGCATGGGCTCGTAAAGGAGAGTGAGGAGGATCCGTCGGAAGTGATTCTGCACTTTTGCAACTTCAAGTTTCTTTATGATGCACTCGCGGTCGATCCGCGTGTCGGTATGTTCCTGCCGTGCCAGGTCACCGTGACCGAGTCCGCTGGCAAGGTGCTGGTGGCAACCATCAATCCCCTGTATCTGAGTCGCCTGTTCAATAACGATGAGCTAAGTGAATACTGCGAAAGGATGTACGAGGTGTATGCCTCGATCCTGGAGGATGCGACGCTATGAGACGACAACTCGCCGTGATCATTTTTGCCATCATGCTGATGCAGTTGCCGCAACGGGTTATTGCAGAGGACATGATCATGACGCGTTCTGTGCTGGCATTTCCGGAAGCCATGCTGGCATTGCAGGAGTCCATCGCCGCTCATGGCTACACCGTGTCAAGGGTGCAGCGTATCGATATCGGGCTAACCGGCATGGGTTACAAGACTGACAAGTACCGTATCGTGTTTGCTGCAAAAATCGACGAGATCAGGGAGCTTACCGATAAAGCACCGCAACTGACGCCGTATCTGCCACCGAAAATAGCGATTTTCGCCGAAGGTGATCAGACCATCCTGGTGACCATAAATCCGAAACTGTATGCCGATATTGCCGGTGAGGCGATTTCCCCGGTCTTTTTTGACCGCTGGGAAAGTGATCTGCGCTCGATTTTTTACGATGTCAATATTGCCCGCTGACGCCGTTTTTCAGGTGTCACAGCAGAAAAGTGATTACAGACTTCCGGGCAGGAATGCCGGGTAAACCGGTGCGGGCAGGATGCCCGCACCAGTACGTGTTTACTTGTCGTCACGTTCCAGCTTGATCGCAATCAGCTTGCCGCTGTCCGGTTCAAGGTAGGCATCAATTTCAACATAATCCCCGTTATACAGATCATCCAGGCCGAAAAAATGTTCAGGCAGCAGTCCCTCTTCATCCTGCTTGTCGATCAGCAGCGTGGAGGCATTGACATGGATAGTCTCGCCAAGCAGCGTGATGCTGCCGGGTGGGTCATTAACCGCTTCAAGTAAGCCGTGCATCTCGATGTCATCTTCGATAGCCAGCTCGATTTCATCGGCCAGTAGATCACCCCCGGCATTAAGCTCGCCTTCTACCTCGAGATAAACACCGATCGCGATGTCGCCGGCATTGCCGTGCTCGATCGAGGTGCTGTCCGTAATGATGATCGTATGCCCCCCGATCTCGAATGCCGTGTCTGAATTCACTGCGGTAACGATGCCGTTTAACTCGACCTCGTCACCCTCATCACCCCCCAGATCCATGTCGCCGTCATCTTGCAGTTCAATCTCACTGGCGATGAGCTCATCATCAGGGTTGAAACCGGCCGTGCTCTTGACTTCAACGTACTGGCCGTCACTGAGCGTGCCGTCGGGGATGCTGTCGTCAAACAGCGCGCTGCTGAAATCGACCGTGAGTCCACCAAGGTCAAACGTGGTGGCCGCCAGGTTGCTGATAATGCCCTTTACCTCGATTTCTTCCCCCGCATGTGTGGCCAGCGTTACTTCCATACGCGTCGCATAGACGCTACCGTTACCCGATGAGAAACCGCTGACCTCGACGACATTACCGGCGGCAACCTTGTCCACACTGTCAATGCCGGGAACGTCACTTTCAAAGATGGTGGTGGTTTTGACGATGACGGTTTGTCCCATGATCGTCATGGTGCCGGTGCCATCCGCGCCAACACTGTTGGCGTTGACGATGCCTTCGAGTTCGTCATCAAACTCGATGTGTTCGGCGCTACCGGTCTTGCCATCCGGGTTCACCGTTCCGGTGACAGTGACGACCATACCGACAGCCAGCCCGTCTTCGTCTTCTATCCCGTCATCGCCGTCATCCAGTGAGAAACGACTGTCATCGGTTTCAAATTCCACACCATCGACAAAGACACTGCCGAACCCGGTAATCACGCCGGTGGTGCTGCTGCTGCCGGACGTCGTCGTGTTGCTTCCAGTACTGTCACTTCCGCCACCTCCGCCACCGCATGCGGTGAGGCCAATAACGGCAGCGATAGCGAGTGACACAGCGGTGATTTTTAGCATTTCATTCATGGCTAACCCCTAATATTCTGTTAAAAAACATAAAAAAGTGTTTTATTAGATGCAATGATTGAAGCTTCATCGAAGGATTGCATCCTTGAATGGGAAAAGATTCCCAAATATTGAAATTGATGCTATCATGGCTGTTATCGTGGCGGTTGAACTCTTTATTTGTAATGTGATCAGGTTCTCAATACCGCCGCTTTCCGGGATAACGGATTGGCGCGTTTACATGCAGTCACCTCAAACCATGTGGGTACAATCGGTACAGGAATGAGCACAAAACAGCAGCAAGCACTTTTCTCTGCGATTCGACTGCTGCTGCGCCCGCTGGTACGCATTCTGATACGCAACGGTGTTGCACACGGTGCATTTGCGGAGCTGACGAAGAAAGTATTTGTCGATGTGGCCTTTGATGAATTTTCACCGGATGGCAAGAAGCAAACGGTATCGCGTGTTTCCGCGCAGACAGGATTGACGCGCAAGGAGGTCAAGCGATTGCATGAGTTGCAGCAGACCGACGATTCCTCCAGCCAGGCACGCTATAACCGGGCGGTGCGTGTCATCAGCGGCTGGATGAATGACGCCGGCTTTCTGGATGGCACAGGGAAACCGGCCGACCTGCCAATCAGCGGGGAAAGTCCCTCATTTGAAGAACTGGTCAGGCAGTACAGCGGTGACATCCCGACCAAGGCGATGCTCTCCATGCTGGTAGAGGCAGGCAGTGTGCAGCTGGTCAACGGCAATGTCCGCTTGATACGGCATGCTTATGTGGCCGGTAGTGACCCGGTCGATAAGCTGGAGATACTGGGGAGTGACGTGTTTGAGCTGATATCGACGATTGATCACAACATGACAGCTGATCCCGGGGATCTGCAATTTCAACGCAAGGTCTCGTACGACAACATCGACCCTGATGCATTGGCCAAACTCAGGAAAATGTCAGCCAGGAAAGCGCAGACGCTACTGGAACAACTGAACAAGCAGTATGCAGATCATGAACTGGGGAACAGCAGCAGCCAGGGGAAGACGATCAGCCTGGGTATTTATTATTACGAACAGGATTCACCCGAGGAGCCATCGCCATGATGCAGCAGATGCATAAAGGGTTCATTGTCGCAGCCGCGCTTGTATTGAGCGCACTCATTGTCGCTTGTGGAGGCGGGGGTGGCGGTGGCGGTTCACTGGCGGGTGGTGGTATTGGCGGTACCGGTATTACCAGGGGTTCCGTAACCGGTTTTGGCAGTGTCTTCGTCAACGGCGTTGAGTTTGAAACCGACGGCGCCAGCCGCACGGTCGATGATGTGATCACTACCAGTGATGGAACTGATGACGACACGGTGCTGGGCATCGGCATGGTGGTCACCATTACCGGTACCGTCAATGCTGACGGAGTGACCGGTACTGCAGAAAGTATTGAGTACGATAATGACGTCGAGGGCCCGGTGGCAGCAGCGCCCGTGGAAGACCTCGACGGGGTTACCAAAACCTTTGATATTTTCAATATCACGGTCGTGGTTGACCGCAATTCCACGGTGTTCGAAAAAACAGATTTTGACGGTCTCGCAAAAAATGATTTGCTGGCAGTCAGTGGTTATTTTGATGCGGATGGCTTGCTCGCCACCCGTGTGGAGAAACGGCCAGGTGATAGCAATGTGGAGATCAAGGGAGAGGTCAGCGGTTTCAATGGAACTGATGAGTTTGACCTGGGTAGTATCAGAATTAAGTTTGATGGCATGACCGTGTTTGAGGACTTGCCGGGTGATACGGTTAAAAATGGTCAGTATGTCGAGGTCGGGGGCGTACTGGAAACGGCAACCTCCATAGCTGCCAGCCGCATTGAGCGCGAGGATGAAGGCTTTGGTGATAACGTCGACGAGATCAGCCTTGAAGGCATCGTTACGAAATACAATGGCATCAGTGACTTCAGGGTTGCCGGTCAGCCTGTGGATGCATCCAAGGCTACGTTTGAGCCCGGCTTGCTGAGTACATCCATCGCCGATGGTGACCAGGTCGAGGTCGAGGGTTCCATCGTTAACGGTATCCTGAAGGCCGAGGAGGTTGAGCAACGCGGTGGTGATGTCCGGGTGAGTGCCACTGTTGTCAGCAAAAACAGCACAGCAGGCATGGTCACGCTGCGCGTGGTGTCGGGTCAGCCTTCACTGACGGTCACGACCAACACCCAGACGCAGATCGAGGACAAGCGCGACGAACAGAAACCGTTTGGTATCAGCAATATTAATGCCGGTGACTACCTCAATATCGAGGGCTACGTGGACGGTAATGGCAACATCGTTGCCGCCCAGATCGAGCGTGAAGAACCGGACAGTATCGAGTTGCGCGGGCCGGCAGATGTGCCACCGACCTTTGGAGGCAACTTTGCGGGAACCGTTTCCATATTCGGTATCGCAATTTTAACGAACAATAACACCGAGTTTGAAGATGACAGCGAGGCGTCCATCGATGGTGACACTTTCTTTGGTGATGTAAAGGATGGTGACCTCATCGAGTTTGAAAACGAGCTGCCGCTTGATGAATATGCCGACGAGGTTGAATTCGAGGATTAAGCCACCGTTTAACTTCCCCCTTTGGCGCCCCCTTTGGGCGCCTTTTTTTTGCGCAAGGCAGGGCAGCGAGTCCAGCAGCGTGCAGCCATTATTCACGGATGTTCAGGTATGTGTTTGCGGATCAGGTGCCAGGCCTGCTCAGTCAGTTGTGTCAGTCCCTTTTCCCTGAACTTCTGATGTTCCTCGAGCGCGTCAAATTGAAACAGCTGTTCCAGGGTAAATGCCGCATCAAACAGGCGGCAGACCTCTTCACGGCGAACAGAAAAGGGTGGGCCGTTCATCTCGGACTGGTTGTACTCCAGCGTGACCAGCAGTCCGCAGGTGCCGTGACCAAGCAGCTGCATCAGCTGTGCGGCATAGCCGGGTCGTTGCGCCGGCGGCAGCGCGATCAGTGCGGCACGGTCATAGAACGCGTTGACCGCTCCGATATCCGCCTGCTCAAGACTGAAGAAATCCGCACACAGCAGTTCGAACTGATCAACGACATAGCGGTGGCCGTAGCGTTCTTCATGGATCTCGGGCGACAGCCGGTTTTCCTCAAAAAAGGATTCTACGGCGATTTGACTGACCTCGATGCCGACTACCGGGTGGCCCTGCTCGAGAAGCCATAGCATGTCGAAGCTCTTGCCGCACAGTGGTACAAGAATCCGGCTGCCCTTTGCCAGCTGCAATCGTGGCCAGTAACGCAGCAGGTGATTGTTTATCTCCTGCTGGTGAAAGCCAATCAGGTTGGCTTGCCAGCGCTGGTGCCAGAAGTCCAGGTCCATGGTCGTGATGAGTGCGGGTAGTTGTCAGCCGGTAGTATAATGACAATCGTACAGCCATGTGCTGCAGCGAGGTATTTATGACTGAACAGCCAGCAGATCCTTTCAGATCGGCCTTCAAGGGTCGCTTTGAGAACATGTTGCGCTGGGAGCAGCTGGATGCCTTGTGGACGGTGCTGCGTGATGATGCCGATGGTGACTGGTATATTTATGCAGTGGGGGACACACCTCCGCAGCAAACGGCCGATGCGGCCTTGCTGAAAAACTTCCTGACGGAAATCGATCAGCTGTTACGCCGGGAACATCATGAAGACTACTGTGGCGTGGTCTTTACAGATTCGATGCTGGCGCCACGCTTTGTGAAAATATTTGATCCCAATCACCTCGGCGTGTCCTGCGGTTACAGCGACCATCCCCCCTTGCCGGGCTGGATACTCTCGAAGCTTCCACCGGCCGATCTGGAAGCCCCGCTATCATTGCCGGGGAACCGCCGCCGCTGGTGGCAACGCCTTTTGGGAACATGAATGGAATTTTTTAACTATTTGTAATATATGATAAATAAATTTAGCTGTTGAAGTATATTAGTTGACTTAAATATACTGCCTGTCTGGATTTTGTTGCAGACCAGCGCGGGATCCCCCGATTTTCTAATTATTTCGTGGAGAAGACATAATGAAAAAAGTAACCAGTACGTTAATTGCAGGTGTTTTATTGAGTGTCAGCGGCGCCGTGTTTGCCGATGGCCAGCAAACCTACCAGGCCAGTTGCCAGGCATGCCATGCCACGGGTGCTGCCGGTGCACCTAAACTGGGTGACAAGGAAGCATGGGCACCGCGCATTGCGACCGGTGTTGATGCCATGCTGGCGGTTGCGATCAAGGGCAAGAATGCCATGCCGCCAAAAGGCGCCTGCATGTCCTGTACCGATGCTGATCTGAAGGCAGCAATCGAATACATGGTCAGCCAAAGCCAGTAGAGCTTGGCTGGCAAATCCGAGAGCAGGTGTTTTCCGGCTTGCTTCAGATATGCAGTAACAACGAATGGCGTGTCATTGACACGCCATTTTTTATTCGGAGATACGAAAATGAAACAGCTTCTATACGTCATGGTCTTCGGGATATTTGTTGTTCATGGTAACAACGCACTGGCGGGTGACGCAGCAGCGGGCAAGGCGAAGTCCGCTACCTGTGCGGGTTGTCATGGCGAGGCGGGTATCAGTAATAATCCCCTGTGGCCAAATCTTGCCGGACAGCAGCCCGCCTACCTGGTGAAGCAGTTGCAGGCCTTTCGAGACGGCAGCCGCACAGATCCCATGATGGGTCCCATGGCAAAGCCGTTGAGTGATGAGGATATTGCCAACCTCGCCGCCTGGTACAGCAGTCTTTAAGGGCCCTCTGAGGTACAGCTCATCCGGAAGCGGGTGTAGAGCGCCACGGTTAACAGCAACAGGGCGCCTGCCTGGTGAGTTGCTGCGAGTGCCACGGGCACGTGCAGCAGCAGTGTTGATACGCCTAGACTGACTTGCAGCACAACGGCTGCAAGCATCAACAGCAGGCCGGTTTTCACCGCTGCGGGTAGTGTGACACGGCGTGCTGCAAGCCATAACAAAATAACGCCGAGAAATGCCAGTATCGCCAGCAGCCGGTGCTGGAACTGGACGGTGGCAATGTTCTCGAAGAAATTACGCCACAGCGGCTCCTGCATGAAGATCACCTCGGGTATCCAGTGACCGTCCATGAGAGGAAAGGTGTTATAGGCTAAGCCAGCCTTGAGACCGGCAACAAAACCGCCTGACAGAATGGTAATGAAAATCAGGCCCATCAATAGTGTGGTAGCGCGCCGCAGCCCGGCCGGTGTGTTTCCTGAATGCCGCCCGCCCAGCCAGAGTCCCAGCGCGACATAAAACATATAGGCGTATATCAGGATGGCCAGTCCCAGGTGGGCGGTCAGACGATACTGGCTGACATGTGGATTATCGACCAGGCCACTCTTGACCATGTACCAGCCGAGTAAACCCTGCAGTCCGCCGAGTACAAACATTGCCAGCAGTTTAGGAACCAGCGGGCGCTGTATCCAGCCTTTAAGCAGAAAGAACAGGAACGGCAGTAGAAACACGGTACCGATGGTACGCCCCAGCACGCGGTGTGAATATTCAAACCAGTAAATCTGCTTGAAGCCGTGCAGATCCATGCCAATGTTGATCTTCTGGTATTCCGGCGATTGCTGGTAGAGCCTGAAAGTTTCATCCCAGTCTGTCTGGTTAAGTGGTGGCAGGATGCCGAAGACCGGGTCCCATTCAACCATCGACAGGCCGGAACCCGTCAGCCGTGTGACGCCGCCAAGGATGACCATGGCGTACACCATCAGGCAGCATACAAACAGCCACGCGGCAATGCGCCGGTTGTGTATTGTGTCCGTGGTTGCAGTGTGATCCCGGTTCATGAGAACGGCATTCTACCTTAATTAAGGCGCGAAACTACTGTTACCCTTGCGCCGGATGCAGGTTAGAATGCCCTGAATACTGTATATGCAGGAAAAATCGCGGGTAGGTTCTTGATGAAACAGAGGTTCGCATTTGTACTGGCGGCAGGTCTGCTATTGCTGCTGGCTTATTACTATTTCCAGCCCGTTGAGCTACAGGAAACCGGTGCCGTTGTTGATGACACTGCAGCCTTGTCCGAATCATTCGCGGGTCAAGATGATGCACCGCTCAGGGCGGTACTGGATATCAGCGTTCACTCGCTCGAGGGGCTCAGGGTGTTGCTTGATCGTGCGGAAGAACTGGCGATGCGGCCACAGGCGCAGGGCGGCGAGGCCAGCGTGGTGCTGGTGCTGCATGGCCCCGAAGTGGAGTTCTTCTCCATCCGGAATTATGAAAAGTACAAGGATATAGTCGACCAGGCCGCACGCCTGGATGCCTTTGATGTCGTTGACGTGAAGATTTGTCAAACCATGCTGGATATACAGGGCATCGAGCGCGATGACATCCCGTCATTTATCGAGCAGGTACCGCTGGGACCCGATGAGGTCGATCGCCTGGTGCGGCAAGGCTATGTAGCTTTCTGATTTTTTCCGGGGCAGCTCCTCGACAGATAGTATTGCCACGGAATCCACGGAAGGATGCGGAAAAATTTCTTGAAGGTGTTTTCTTTCCGTGTCCTTCCGTGGCAATTCAAGCGACTTTAAGCTGCGGGTCGGGGCAGTAAAAAAGCCTGCCCCGACAGATGCCTGGTGATAATCAGCTGTTGCGGTTTTCGAGGACGTTCTCGATGATCGGAGCAAGGATGATTTCCATCGCAAAGCCCATTTTCCCGGCCGGCACCACCAGAGTGTTGCGCCGTGACATGAAGGAATCATCCAGCATGTTCAGGAGGTAAGGGAAATCGACATCCAGTTGTTTTGGATCCTTGAAGCGAATCACCACGAAGCTCTCGTCCGCCGTCGGTATGTCACGGGCGATGAACGGGTTGGAGGTATCGACAGTCGGCACACGCTGGAAATTGATGTCGGTACGTGAGAACTGCGGCGTAATGTAGTGGACATAGTCGGGCATGCGACGCAGGATGGTGTCGGTGACGGCCTCCGTGGAGTAGCCGCGCTGTTCGCAATCACGGAAGATCTTCTGAATCCACTCCAGATTAACGATCGGTACCACGCCAATCAGCAGGTCAACATATCTGGATACATCCACCGTGTCGGTTGCGACGCCGCCGTGCAGACCCTCGTAAAACAGCAGATCGGTACCGGCCTCGATATTTTCCCATTCAGTGAATTCACCCGGCTTCTGACCATAGGGTTCTGCCTCCTCATCACTGTGCAGATAGTAACGGCGCTTGCATGACCCGGTCTCACCATAGGTCTTGAAGGTCTCTTCGAGCTTGTCGAACACATTGGCCTCGGGTCCGAAGTGGCTGAAGCTGTGAACACCTGTCGCTTCGGCCTCTGTCATGGCAACTTTCATGGCGGCGCGGTCATACTTGTGGTAGCTGTCACCTTCGATAACAACGGGATTTACACCCTCGCGCAGGAAGATATGTTCGAATGCCAGCTTAACAGTGGTAGTACCGGCACCGGACGAACCGGTAACGGCTATTATTGGATGTTTTTTGGACATGAAAAGCTCCTCGACCGTAAGGTATAAATCGGGTTAATTAAGATTTGTGGCTGGTCAACTGACCGGGTCCCGTTCAGGGGCACACCTGCCTTGCCAGGGTTTCAGGCTGGACCGGAGCCGCGTATTGAACCATTTTTACATTGCCGGACTCAAGTGGCGTCGCCAGTCGGACTGCCGGATATTTATATAACTAAAATTAAATCAAATAGTTAGTAAGTTTCCTCTGATGTGCCGGTCTTCCCTGTGAGGGTCTCATTGCAGTTCTCGCACACGTGGCGGTTGGCCAGTTGCTACGGCACGCACGGCCCCGGCACAGCAGGGCATTGAGCAGGCCTGAAGAACGACTTCACTGCCAGACAAGAACCGGCAAGCCTTACAGTCTGCCAGGACATTAGTATATGATAATAGGCTTTCTAATCACATTGTGCAGTGGTTTTTATTCAACCAAGTTACTTAAGTTACTAACCGGGTACCGCCATGAATACTGATTGTCAGGACTGGAAAGGTCGTGTGTTTCCGTTCCTCTGCTGGATCGGGGAACTAAAGAAACGAGAAGTATTGCAAGCCGATCTGATTGCAGGTATCACCGTTGCACTGGTGCTGGTACCACAGTCCATGGCGTATGCGCAGCTGGCCGGTCTGCCGCCTTATTACGGTTTGTACGCGTCATTCCTGCCCGGCATTGTTGCGGCCCTGTTCGGTTCTTCCCGGCAGCTGGCTACCGGTCCGGTGGCGGTGGTTTCCCTGATGACGGCGTCTGCGCTGGAGCCGATTGCCGGCGCCAACCCGGAGCTCTATCTTGCCTATGCCATCATGCTGGCGTTTATGGTGGGTATCTTCCAGATCGGGCTGGGTTTGTTGCGCCTGGGCGTGCTGGTGAACTTCCTGTCGCACCCGGTGGTGATCGGTTTTACCAATGCCGCGGCTATCATTATCGGTACCTCGCAGCTGGGCAAGTTGTTCGGCGTCAGCGTGGAGAGGGCAGCACATACCTACGAGACGGTATTCAATACGATAGTTGCTGCAATTAACCATACTCACCTGGAAACCATGCTGATGGCGATTGCAGCGCTCAGCATCATGATTGTCATGAAACGCTGGTTGCCACGGGCGCCCAATGTGCTGACCGCGGTGGTGATCACGACGCTGGCTTCCTGGATGCTGGGTTTCGAGCGGCTCGGTGGCGCGGTGGTTGGCTCCATACCGGAAGGTCTGCCCGACATGGCCATGCCGGTGCTGGACTTCCAGACCATGGGACAGCTGTTGAGCGTCACCGTGGCCATCGCGATTATCGGTTTCATGGAGGCCATCTCCATTGCCAAGGCCATGGCGGCCAGGACACGCCAGCGTCTCGATGCCAACCAGGAGCTGGTGGGCCAGGGCCTGGGTAATATTGCGTCCAGTTTTTCCCAGGGCTACGCGGTGTCCGGCTCCTTTTCCCGTTCCGCGGTCAACATCAGTGCCGGCGCCAGGACCGGATTCTCTGCCGTGGTCACCGGTGTGGTGGTGGGCATTACCCTGCTGTGGTTGACGCCGTTGCTGTATCACCTGCCACAGGCAACCCTGGCAGCCGTCATCATCATGGCGGTTATTAACCTCGTCAAGATCGAGCCCATCAAGCATGCCTGGAAGGTGCAGCGCCATGATGCCACGGTGTCTGTGGTTACCTTCGTGCTGACCATTATCTGGGCGCCACACCTGGATAAAGGCATCATGGTCGGTGTGTTGCTGTCACTGATGTTGTTCCTCTACCGATCCATGGCGCCACGCGTTGCCGTGTTGTCACGCGACCCGGACGGTACCCTGCGTGATGCGGAAGTACGCAAGCTGGAGACCTGTCGCAACATTTCCCTGATACGTTTTGACGGTCCCCTGTATTTTGCCAATACCGGTTATTTCGAGGACAAGATACTGGAGCGTGTGGCACTCAAGCCGGATCTTAAATTCGTCATTATCGACGCCGAGGGTATTAATGAAATTGACGCCACCGGTGAAGAGATGTTGTCTCAGCTGATTGAGCGTCTCAAGGAGGCTGGTGTTGAACTGCTGATGGCGCGCGCCAAGAAGCAGTTGTGGGATGCCTTCACGCGCACCGGGCTGATGGACATACTGGGGCGTGAGCACATGTTTGCGCTACGCACCCAGGCCTTCAAATATGCCTGGGACAAGCTCGGTGACAATCATGCCGAGACCTGCCCGCTGCGTGTGGCAAAGCCGGTTGAAGCGGAAGCCTGAGAAAACAGAATCGCATGCGCGATGATCTCAGGATCAGACAGCTGCTGTATTAAACCCGCTCAAACAGCAGATCCCACACCCCGTGCCCGAGACGCTGACCGCGTTGTTCAAATTTGGTGACCGGGCGGTAGTCCG
>Ga0316191_10000783_pt1 | contig 21283 bp, 16 predicted proteins | sample Eddworburr2cm_MG_FD_204928 | JGI IMG/M metagenome (GOLD analysis project Ga0316191, IMG submission 204928) | Coastal sediment microbial communities from Maine, United States - Eddy worm burrow 2 cm | ecosystem: Environmental > Aquatic > Marine > Coastal > Sediment | place: USA: Maine... | reverse complement strand
GTACCAGAAGAATCCGGCTTCGTCGCAAGCACGCCCCACGGCCAGCGCATCGGCAAAGGTGCGCAGCTCACAGGCCGGGTCGATCATCATGCTCATCCGGCCGCCAAATTCCTTGCCAAGCGCAAGTACGGTTGCCACTTCTTCGGTCACGTTGCCGTCACCCCAGCCATGCACCTTGAAAGCCCGATAACCCATTTCATGGCACTGCCCGGCAAAATCGACGTAAGCCTGGGGTGACGACAGCCCGCCGTTGCGATCGCCGTGATACGTCGACGCATACGCCTGCAAGCGGCTGCGAAAGCCGCCAAGCAGGCGCGACACCGGCGCGCCGAAATGCTTGCCTGCCCAGTCCCACAGTGCGATATCGATGCAGCCAAAACCCATATGGTCGTACTGGCGGTGTGCCCGCTTGAAATCGTCGTATATTTTTTCACGCTGATGTGCATCGCGACCGAGCAGATGTGGTGCCAGAGCAAGCGTCTGTCCGAGTGCCATCGGCGTACCGCCCCATAGTGCGACGTATTCTCCACGCCCCCCGTCTTTGGTACGAACCACTACGGCATACTTCGACAACGAGAGGGAATTGCCAGGCTGGTAGACAATATTGAACCCACCGGCATCCCATCCCAGATCGGCCAGTGGAAACGTGAATTCGTGCACTTCGACACGATCGATTATGCTCATCGGCTGATGTCCCATCTAATTGAAAACGAGCTTCTGTTGCCGCTACGACAGCGATCGGCAGTTGACGCCGGCCACACTGGTCCTGTAAACCATTTCCCTATACTCGCTATCGAAGCACCTGCGCTTCGCTGATTCTGACGCGCCATATTGTCTGGCGAGCACTCGCGCGCACTTATATTCAATCATCCCGGAGGTAGTTTAGGTGTCGGCCGATCCCAGGGTCAATTCCGATGAAGAAACCGGCTCGATGAACCCGCCGGAAGACGGCCCCGAACGGCCGCGCTGGTGGATACGCCGTCCGGCTATGGGGATCGTTGCATCAGCGGTCCTCGGCGTCGCTGCATTCCTGGTGACATTGACTATCGGCACGCCCGCCTCCGATCCAGGCATGATCTTCACCAACCTTGTCATCCTCCCCATCGCACTATTGCTGCCCGCCATTGCGCTTGGCGGCGCAATGGTCGCCTGGCATGCGTTCGGCCAGACCTGCGGAAGACAGCGCTTGATGCTGGCATTTCCGGCGGCGATTGGCCTCCTTCTGAACAGCGCCGCCATCGCAGTCTTCACAAAATGGGTTGTGCAAGTGTTGTCGCCCTGACTGCGGTCCGGGGCCACCGACGCAGGCTCAGCGGCCGATGCAGCGCGGTGCTATATTGCTGTTTCAAATAAGACATTACCGATATGCGTGTCGAACTGAATTACGGAAAAGGCCTGCTTCCAGTAGAGCTTGATGAGAGCTGGGATATTTCGGTCATCCGCAAACCCGAAATGCCGGTTCAGCTGAACCCCGGCCGGGCCGTTGAGCTGGCCTTGTCCGAACCGGTGGGATCCGGCACCTTGCTTGAGCAGGCGCGCGGCAAGTCCAGTGCCTGCGTGCTCGTTTGCGATATCACCCGCCCGGTCCCCAATGCACTGCTGTTGCCACCGATCCTGCGCCAGCTTGTTGGGGCCGGAATGCCGAGGGAATCCATATGCATCCTGGTCGCGACCGGCTTGCACCGGCCGAATGAGGGAGACGAGCTGGCCGAACTGATTGGCGACCAATGGGTACTGGATAATTTTCGCGTAGAGAACCACTTTGCACGCAATGACGCCGATCACGCCGATCTTGGGACGACCTCTAAAGGCACCCGGGTCAAACTCGATCGCCGTTTCGTCGATGCGGAACTCAAGATTGTCACCGGGCTGGTCGAGCCGCATTTCATGGCCGGCTACTCCGGCGGCCGAAAGGTCATTGCACCAGGGGTCGCTCACAAAGACACCATCACCACCTTCCACAACGCACGGTTCATGTCACACCCAAAAGCGGACAGCTGCATCCTGGATGGCAACCCCTTGCACGAGGAACAGCTTGAAATCGTTCGCATGCTCGGTAATGTGCTGGCCGTCAACACCGTGCTGGACGAGCATCGACGGCTATCGTTCGTCAACTTCGGCGAGGTGATTGGCAGTCATCTCGACGCTGTGCGATTCGCCGAACAGTACACCGTGGTGCCAGTTGCGCGACGCTTCAAGACGGTGCTGACAAGCGCTGCCGGCTACCCCCTCGATCAAACCTACTATCAAACGGTTAAGGGCATGGTCGTGCCAACCGACATCCTCGAACCCGGTGGCAACCTTATCATCGCATCGGAGTGCGCTGAAGGCGTCGGTTCAAAAGAATACGCCGATGCACAGCGCCGACTGATCGAGAAAGGCGTTGACGGTTTCCTTGAGGATATCAGCGCCAAGAATTTTGCGGACATCGACGAGTGGCAAACGCAGATGCAGCTCAAATCAATGCGTGCCGGCTCGGTACATCTTTACACAACCGGTTTGTCCGATGCAGACAAGCGCGTAACCGGCGTCAGTGTGGTCGATTCGCTCAGTGATACAGTGCGGCGATGTGTTGAAGCCGGAAAGGCCGCAGACGGTGACACGAGCATTGCCGTGATCCCGGAAGGACCTTACGTTGTACCAGCATTCGTACCGGCGGCGTGAGCGGCAACAAAAAATTACCCAGGGAGTCTGAAAATGATCAAGGACAAGATTGACGTCAACATTGCAGGTGGACTTGACGTACCGCTGCCCAAAATGGTCACCGTGCACCAGAATTTCGATGCCCCTAAGGTGGCTGACATCCCGGAATTGATCGGGAGCGAATTTTCCAAATCCGAAATCCGGTCGAAAGTAAAGCCGGGGCAAGTGATTGCCGTCGGTTGCGGCAGCCGCGGCATTGCCAATATCGCTACCATTGCCAAATCCGTTATAGATGGCCTGGTGGCGCTGGGCGCAAAGCCATTCATATTTCCGTGCATGGGAAGTCACGGTGCGGCGAGCGCTGAAGGGCAAAAACAGGTGCTGGCCGGATACGGCATATCGGAAGCAGCGATGGGCGTGCCAGTGCGCGCGACCATGGACACAATCATCGTCGGAAATCTCGACGACGGCACGCCGGTCCACATGGACGCGAACGCGGCACAGGCCGAAGGCATCGTCGTCATCAACCGAATCAAGCCACACACTGCGTTTCGCGGTGCCACCGAGAGCGGACTTACGAAAATGCTTGCTATTGGCATCGGCAAAATCAACGGCGCAACAACTTATCACCAGCATGGCATGGACGTGTTTCCAACACTGCTGCCGAAGGTGCGTGACGTGAACATCAAGGCCCGCAACGTATTGTTCGGTGTTGGAATCGTCGAGAACGCGTATGACGAAACTGCGGCAATCGAGCTGATACCCGCAGAACAGATCGGTACGCGCGAGCCCGCGCTACAGGAAATGGCCAAAGGCAACATGCCCCGCCTGCAATTTTCCGAAATCGATGTGCTGGTAATTGAAGAAATGGGCAAGAACATCAGCGGCGCCGGCTTCGATCCGAATATCACCGGACGCAATCGTCGGATCATTGAATGGAAAACCGATCTTCTGGTGAAGAAGATTGTCGTTCTGGGACTCACCCCGGAAAGCCATGGTAACGCGACAGGCATCGGCGGCGCAGACGTCGTGACCATGCGCCTTTACCAGGACATGGATGTCGGCGCAACCTACGCAAACGTGATTACGTCGATGAACCTCGATGGCGCGGCGATTCCATTGATAATGAATACGGATCACGACGCGATCGCCCTTGCGGTCAAAACGGTGGTTCGGGTCAAGCCGGAGGATTGCAGGATTGTGCGTATACGCAATACCCTGGATCTGGCGGAAATCGAAGTGTCCGAACCAATGCTCGCAGAAGTAAAGGCCAGGCCGGAATGCTTTCGAATTGTTTCGCCGGCTAAAACGTTTACATTCGACAACGCTGGACAGCTCGCACCCCTTGTCCACGGCGCGCACCTGGAGGCGGCGGCTGGTTGATACCGGCACGCGCACCATAACCGGGCGCGATAACACTGTGAGCAACGAAAACTGTTCAATACAATTTTTCGTGGCCGCCACGAGCCGCCTGGAAGAAAGCAGCTGAAACGGATCCGTTCGAGCGGCACACGGCCTGGAAGGTACGGTGGCAACACATCATGACACCGCTGCAAACTTCAACAAACGCAACACGCGGATAACACGATGCGATTCGCAATACAACAAGTAAAGCTCGATGCGGTAAACTTTTTCTGTTTTAGTTGTAACGCTACCCCTTCCTGAATTCAGTCATGGTTCATGATGATCATGACAATGCGATTTCATCGGCATTACATCTATCCACAATTTCTGTGGATAACCTTGTGGATTGCAGGCCGGGATCAACGCAAAATCTTTTTCCAACATGATGCATCCTTAGTGCTGCTCAATTTTTCATCAGCGTTGTCGCCGTTTGGAGACAGCAAATCACAAATGCATAACAACTGATTTCTAAATTAGATATGCGCATAACAGATATTCGCACCATTGCCGTTGAAGTCACGCTGCAACAGACGGTTTACGACGCCAACTACACGATGGCGACCAAGCCCGCATTACTTGTCGAAGTAGAAACAGACGAAGGTCTGGTCGGACTCGGCGAGGCTGCACATTTCGGTGGACCGATGGCATCGACTGCTCAGGTCATTGAGCATGAACTGAAACCATACCTTGTCGGCGAAGACCCGAGTGAAATCGAGCGTCTTTGGGAACGCATGCACCGGCGCGCATACAAACATGGGCGTGGAGGCATCCTCATTGCGGCAATAAGCGGTATCGATATCGCGCTTTGGGACTTGCGCGGCAAGGCCGCCAATATGCCCGTGTGGCGTTTGCTAGGTGGATACCGCAAGCGAGTCCCCGCTTACGCGACCGGTGGCTTCTATGCTGAAGGGAAAGGCGTTAAGGAACTGGTTGCCGAAATGGAATCCTATGTCGATGCGGGTTTTCGTGCCGTCAAGATGAAAGTCGGCCGCAACAGCGCTATTGAACTGTCAGCGCTACGCGCCTCCGATGAGTGCGGCGTCGCAGAAGTCAGTCTCGCCGAGGATATTGAAAGAGTCGCTGCAGTGCGCAAGGCGATTGGCCCTGACATCCGTCTGGCAGTCGATGCCAACGGCGCCTGGGATGTCGCCACCGCAGTCAAGATGGGACGGGCGATGGAGCCCTATGATATTTACTGGTACGAAGAACCAGTATGGCCCGATGACGTCGATGGTAGTCGCGAAGTCGCCGCAAAGACATCGATCGCGATCGCAGGTTACGAGACATGCAGTTACGGGATTGTCGATTTCGCGCGCTATATCTCGGCACGCGCCGTCCACTTCGTGCAGCCGGACGTAGCCTGGGCAGGTGGACTGACCGAGTCACTGAAGATTGCACACATGGCACAAGCGGCGAACCTGCCAATCGCACCGCACATTCACGGTTCCGCCGTAGCGGTGGCTGCCGGCTTGCACCTTCTTGGTGCGGTGAGAAACGGCAGCATGGCCGAAACGGTTTTCCCGGCGCACGCGCTAATGACTGATTTGATCAAGGATCCGCTCGCACTCGATCGAGCGACCGGCGAAATCGAATTATCTGAACGGCCCGGACTCGGAATTGAGCTCGACCCCGAGACGGTCAAGCGTTTCCGGGTCGATTAAACCTGAACAGCTTCGCCTCGCGCGGGTAGCAGTGCGCCGAGAGTTTTACTTTTCCGCGTCTACTGCGCTTTCGGCTTCCAGTCGCGGGCACGCTGCTGCGCCTTGGACAGTTCACCGGGCTCGAGCTTTGAGGCGATGAAATCGCGAACTTTTTCGACCCGTGTTCGTTCCTCACCACTAAGCTGTGCCGCCGCAAGGTTGCTCCACATGTAGGCGGCGACGAGATCCTTTTTAACGCCTGTGCCCTCGTAGTACATCCAGCCCAGCCTGCTCTGGGCACGCGCGTCGCCTTTTTCCGCTGCCAGCGTGTACCACTTCGCCGCTTGCGCGGGGTCCTTGTCGACGCCGTTTCCGTCTTCGTACATGTAGCCCATCAGATACTGCGCATAAGTACCGCCCTGCTGCGCAGGTTCGAGATACCACTTCGCAGCTTGCGCGTAATCCTGGTCAACACCGTTGCCAAAAAAGTACATGGCCCCAAGCGCTTCCATCGCCTCGCGGCTACCGCCTTCGGCTGCCTCGCGGTACCAACGGGCTGCTGTCTCGCCGTTCTTCTCAACGCCGCGCCCTTCTTCGTAAAGATATCCGAGCATGTACCTGGCCTGCGCATCGCCTGTCCCAGCCGCTTTCTCAAACCAGCCGGCCGCCTCTGCATCATTAACGGTAGTGCCTTTGCCCTGGTGATAGGCCCACGCGAGACTTGAGTAAACGGAAGTCTCACCCTGCTCCGCAGCCTTGATAAACCATTGCAAGGCGGTAGCGTCATCCTGCGCAACACCTTTGCCTTGCGCGTAAAGGAAACCAAGACTCGCTTGCGCCCTCGCCTCACCCTGATCGGCAGATTTCCGATACCACTCGGCCGCTTTGGCAGAATCGGCCGAAAGGCCTTGCCCGTTTTCGTACATCCAGCCCATCAGATACTGCGGGTAGGAGCGTCCGTCCACCGCCACTTTTTCGTACCATTTAGCGGCTTCTGCGTAATTCTTTTCAACCCCGCGCCCGAAGAAATAGAGCGCCGCGAGCGCTTCCTGAGCATCGCGATTGTCTTTTTCCGCGGCTATTCGATAGTAGGTTGCAGCCTTTGAAGAGTCCTGTGCTACCCCTTGCCCCTGGTCATACAGATACCCCAGCAAGAACGCCGGATACGACTTGCCGTCTTCGGCGGGACCGGTATACCACCTTGCCGCAAGCGCATAATCGACCGACACACCTTTACCGAAGAAATAGATTCCTCCAAGCGTCTCCTGGGCTTCCAGTTGCCCCTGCTTGGCTGACTTGGTATACCAATCGATACCCGTTGCGAAATCCTGCGGCACGCCACGGCCATTGAAATAGCATTCACCGAGGTAAAACTGCGCCAGGGCTTCGCCCTGTTCAGCAGCCTTGCGAAACTCGGTTACAGCAGTCTGGTAGTCCTCTTTCTGGTAGGCCTCATAGCCTTTGAGCATGTCAGCACCGGCATGAAGCGATACCGCGAGCAGAAACACGAGGGCCGATATGCGACGCATGCAGTTCTCCTTCACTGTTTTGCAACTAAGCTTTTTTTTGTGGCAGCAGTGTTCTTCATTGGCAACCAGGCACGGCACGCAACTTCCGCACCTCAGCCACCTGTTTCGAGTGGAAGTTTAGCAGCCAGATCGCCACCCTTCTTGCAATCATGCTGGAGCCGGATCTATCCGGCGGCAACACACGATGGCACGACCGTGACTAGCCGGTCACACAGTCCGGCGATGTGGGCGATATCAGGAACCAAGCCGTCGCCACGCGTACGGCAGTCTGCGCAGAAGAATGTCTATCAGATAGAACAGCAACGCCGCGAGTGCCAACCATGGCCACAGCGGAGTGGCCCGCTGACCGATGTCCTCACCGGCATCGAATATTTCCTCCGGGGATGAGCCCATCTTGCCGCCGGTCTCGGCAGCGATCGTACGCAACAATTCCAGATTCGGCGGTAACGACCTGTACTCGTCGGGAAATCCCGAGAAAATCGTGCGGGTCCCGGCACGCTCAACCGTCTGCCTGTCCACACCGCCCGCTGCCTGCAGGTTTGCAGTGATCGTTTCGGCCGCTCCAAAGTCCTGCTTCGCCCTGTAAATCCCCGGCCCGGCCTGGTGCAATGCCAACGTCTGCTCATCCCCCGCATCGCTCTGCACACGCACAACAGGCGACAATCCATCCCGGAAACGCCCTTCTTCGGTTAGCAAGCGCAACTCGATCAGGGCGTCATTGCCTTCGCGTACAAGCGAAAAGGCAACTGTCTCGGAGCCTTCCTGGCGCATCACCCCACGCACCAGCTGCGCCCAAAGCTTACCGTAGTCTTCCCATTCCACCCATTGCGCCGACCAGCGATTCTTTACGTCAGAAGAGAACAGCACAGTTTTGCCCAGCCCGTATTGCCACCGCGTCAGCAACGGCGCGCCTTGTTGTGTTGCCAGCAACACCTCGGCGGTATCGCGTGCTTTCACCGAAATGTGGCCTCCCAGGGCTGGCGCATCGGCGAAATCGACTCCCGCCAGCGATCGCGAACGTTGTTTGACGACAGGCAGAATGGCTTCTTCCACCAGGTTGGTTCCAACCACCTTCTTCGTCTCTTCGGTAAAGATCTGCGGGATCGACTCCGCGTTCTCCGCAACGTAATTGCGGCCCTCGCCCCAAACCGCGATGTCGCGCATGAGCGCCGGATTGCCGCCGCTTCCTATTGTCACTGTCGACACCACGATGTCGCGTTCTCGCATGCGCTCGAGCAATCGCTGAAAATCGGCCGGATGCGTGTCGCCATCGGATAGCAGGATGACGTGCTTGGTGCGCGCGTCGACCTTGCGCAGCAAGCGATACACAATGCCCATGGCCGGATAGATATTGGTCTGGCCGCTCGCCTGTATCCGACTGATTTGCGCTTCTGCCTTGCGTTTGGACCGGACCTGATGCATCGGCACCGCGACATAGGGCTGCGAGTCAAACGCCACCACGGCGAACTGATGCTGCTCCTCAAGCAAGTCAAGCGCCGCTCTTGCGGCCTCCTTGGCGTACTCCATCTTGCGCCCCTTCATGCTGTAGGAGCGGTCGATGGCGATCACCAGAGCGATGTCTTTGCGCTTCTCCTGCGCCTTGAACTCCACCGGCAGAACGGCCTCCATGGATGAACCGCTGTAGCCCTGCTCGCCGAAGGTATTCTCGCCGCCGGCGAACACCAGTCCGCCACCGTGATCACGGACATAGGACTGAACCGCCTGCATGGCTTGCGGAGAAAACTCACTGGCACGCACATCGGACACGATCACTGCGTCGTAGCGCAGCAGACTCTGCAAGGTGGCTGCCCGTTGCGCCCCGGCAACCTCAACCTCCAGGCCCTCCTTGCGCAAGGCCTCCGCCAGATAGGATGAACTACCCTGCATGCCTTCTATGTATAACACCCGCGCCTTATCACCGACCCACGCTGATATCTGCAAGCTGTCATTGTTCTGTACCGGATCACCTTCAGCCCGCACTTGCGCACTCAGCGTGACAGCCCCCGATTGCGGCAATCGTGCATCAAAGTTAACCCGGTTCATTCCCTTGCGCAGTTGGGTACTCTTCTGAGCAAGCGTGCGCCCACCGCTTTCAAGTGATACCCGAGCGGGCGTGCTCACCGGGCTGAACACGCGTACCGCGATGCTCACCGGTTCGTCACTGCGCAAAAGATCAGGCACCTCGATTCCGTCTACCCAGACATCGCCGGAGCCATACGGTTTCGCCGGCAGCGCAAACACGCGCACACCTGCGGCCTTCAACCGGGGAAAGACGTTCGCGACCGAACCGCTGGTTTCATTGCCGTCACTGAGCAACACGATACGTTTGACGCTGTCTCGCGACAAGGCGCCAAGCGATTCGTCCAGAGCCGCTTCGATATCCGTCGCCGACTGAACGATACCGCCTGCAGCACCGCCTGGAGTCGCACCCTCGTCGATCTGCAACGCCCTCGCTGCCGCCGTATCCGTGACGACTGCAGGTTGCCTGGCAAAGACAACCAGTCCGGAATGCGCTGGCTGATGTTGCTCCTGCACCGTATCGATCCACTGCAGTGCTTCATCAACGAAATCAGCGGCTACGCTGCGCGATACATCGAGCGCGTAGACCACCGAGATCTCACGCGTTGTGCCATGCCAAACCGGTTGTGACAAGGCAACCACGATTGCTGTGAGCGCCAGGGATCGTAGCGTTGCGACCACCGCAAGATGACGTCGCGACAGATTGGTTCGCGTGCGAAGAGCTACCGCCCAGATCAAGGGCAGGGCTAATAAAAAGGCGAGCGCCCACGGCGCAGCAAAACTGATATTCATGGCAGCAGGCTCATCACACTGTTACGCGCCGGTGATAGGCGAGCCACTCGATACACAGCAATGCTGTTGCCAACATCAACAGAAGCGCCGAAAGGCCGAAAGGATTTCCACCCATTGTTGCAGTCGTGGCCGGCGCCGCGCCCGCCACAGCACTTTGATTGACATCGCTGATGCGCCGCTCCAGCAGATTGACCGCGATACGCAACGGGCGGTCATTGCCGATAGCGGTGTACAAGCCGGCTTGCGCTGCTTCGAAGTAGCTACGCCCGTCCACCGTTACTACCGGCAACTCCGATCCGTCCATCGCCAGTACGCGGGCATCGGGAAACGACACTGCCACAGTGCCCGGCTGTGCACGAATGATTTCCGGTTCATCGGCAAGCCAATTGATGCTGTTGCCGAGGAACACTGGAAAACCCGGCAGCAAACCAAGGTTGGAACTGGCAACATCGAATCCCAGGACGACCCAGCGCCTCGCGCCATCATGGGCAACGGCGAGCGCCTTGTCGTCCGCGCTTCGCAACAAGACCATAGATAACTCGTCTTCGGGTGGGCGTAGGTAACTCCCAGATTCGATATACAAGTCACGTAGAGACAAATTACGCAACACCGGGTGCCTGATCTCGCTTGCCATGATTTCCGGATAACTGGCATCGCCCGCGCGTGCCGGAAGCCAGCTGGCCGGCGCGGCGCCAATTACCAGGGCAGCCGCTGCCGGCGGCTCCTGCGGAACAAAGCGGTCGAACACATAGATGTCTGTTTGCGACGCGCCGCTGACGCGCTGATCCATGTAACGTCGCGGCGAAATAACGTTCAGTTGCACCCGAGGCTGCGTACCTAGTGATTTGGAGAGGTACTCAAGCTCTGAGTTGCTTACCAGCGTCACACGGACAACGCGCCGCGACGAGAGGTAACCATAAGCGACATCGTCGTCCGGAAAGCCATCGTCGGTGGCCGTCAGTGCTGCGCGAATCGGTCCTCCGGCAAACTCGGACAGATCGAACGTCTGCCCGGCAACGCCCCCTGCGGGAACAGTAATCTCGCGTGCGATGCGACGCTCCCCGATACTGCTGATCACAATTTCGGTTGTCGCTGGTTCGCTGCCAGCGTTGAACACTTCGACGAAAGCTTCTCGTTGCGCCGTGTTACCCGGAACGTTGTCAAAATCAAAAGCAGTGATCCCCAGATTCCCCACCGGCTCGAACACGGAGATCAATTCGAAATCGGACGGTGGCGCGCCGAGCAGTACACCATCCGTTATAACGTAACGCCGTTCTGCCGCAACAAATGCGGTTGCCGATGGCACAATCGGTTGATACGACTGCCCCAACTGCAAGGCGGTCACAGTTTCGATTGCGTCACCAACTGATTCGAACGCAGGGGTAGCGAGGCGGCGCTGGGTGTCAACCACCATCACCTGCGTCGATGACGGAAAATCATTTATCAGTGCAACGGTACGATCCTTGGCGATATCAAACCGCTGCGCGCCACTGCCGGTACGTGTTGCCATTGTCGGCGCATTGTCGATAACGACGATGGCCTTGCCTTCGCCGGCATTGCCTTCCGTGCCCGGGCGCACCACCGCAAGAACGATGAACACGCTGGCAAGGACTGCCATCAGCAAGGACAACCACCAGCGCCACCGGTCCGAGACGCGGCGATAGGTTTCGAGCACCCGTTGCCAGATCATATTCGACGATACATGCTGGCGCCGCGCCGGAGGGCGCAGCAGATAGAGCGCAATGACGGCGGCGATCACTGCCGCTACCACAGCACCAGCCAGCAAGGGTGAAACAGAAAAAGCGTTCACCGCAGAAGACCCTCATTGCGCAGGGCGTGCATCATCAGTCGCTCGAACGGTGCATCCGTGTCGGCGCGCAAATAGCCCCAGCCGTGACTGCGGCAAAACCCTTCGATTTCTGAGCAATACTTTGCGAATCCCTTGCGATAGCTTTCGAGCAGCTCCGGTGTCAAATGCGCCTTGAGAGTGGACCCGTCTTCCGAGTCCACCAGCACGACATCGTCTCCGAAGGATGGCTCGCGATCGTCGGGACTGACAATGTGCGCCGCAAACACATCATGCCCAAAGCGGCGAATCACCTGAAATGCGGGTTCGAAACCGGCTCCATCCAGAAAATCCGAAGCAACAATCACCAAACCGCGGGTACGCTGCGCCCCGAAGAACTTGCGAAACGCGTTTTGCAAGTTGGTACGCCCATCCGGGACCAGCCGCTCGAGAAAATGCAAGGTACGCCACATCTGATTCTTGCCGCGCCGCGCCGGCATTTCACTAAGCACACCGTCCGAGAAGGCCACCAGGCTGACACGGTCGTGATTGATCAGACCCACATAGGCCAGTGCCGCCGCGAACCGCCGGGCAAAATCGAGTTTGCCGGGTTCACCGATACCCATCGACTTGCTGACGTCAACGAATATGTAAATCGGCAGATCTGCTTCTTCCTCGAACAGGCGCAAAATGAGCCTGTCGAGCCGCATGTAGGTGCCCCAGTCAAGATTGCGCGTATCGTCGCCCGGCGAGTAGGGACGGTAATCGGTAAACACCATGCCAACACCGGTCCGGCGTGAACGGTGATGCCCCCTCAGGTGTCCGGCGACCGGACGCCGCGTAACCAGAGCGAGATGCTCCAGCTGGCGAAGAAATTCTTCACTAAGAACGACCGACATAAGAACTGGGTGCGCTTACGCGGGGCAAGCCGGGGAGAGTTTGCCGTGGCTCGGGCGAGACGGCGCCTTGATATAACTCATCCCTTCGGCTCTTCAACTGAGTCAAGAATGGTTTGCAGGATCGCATCGGTCTCGATTCTTTCCGCCTCCGCCTCGAAGTTCAGCAATACACGGTGGCGAAGCGCCGGCTTCGTCACATCACGAATGTCTTCGCAACTGACATGCACGCGCCCGCTCATCAACGCATTCACCTTGGCGCCCAGTATCAGCGACTGAACGCCTCGCGGGCTGGCGCCAAAGCGAACATATTTTCTCGCCAGCTCATGGCCTTGTTCGCTTTCCGGGTGGGTGGCCAGCGTAATGGCGATCGCATATTCCATCACCGGCTTTGCAACCGGTACCGCGCGCGCCGTATCACGCATCTCCAGTATCTGTTCTTTTTCCAGCACCCTGTTGACATCGGGTTCCGATTGCTGCGTCGTACGGTCAACGATGCTATAGAGTTGTTCAGCACCCGGAAAATCAAGCCGCAACTTGAAAAGGAAACGGTCCATCTGTGCTTCGGGCAACGGATAGGTACCTTCCATCTCGATCGGGTTTTGTGTTGCCAGCACGAAGAACGGTTGATCAAGATTATGCGTCGTGCCACCGGCCGAAACACTGTTTTCCTGCATTGCCTCCAGCAACGACGACTGCGTTTTCGGCGTGGCTCGGTTAATTTCGTCGGCCAGCACCATATTGGCGAAAATCGGACCTTGCTGAAACTCGAAGAATTTCTGGCCGCCGGCATCCTCTCTCACGATGTTGGTTCCAATGATGTCGCCGGGCATCAGGTCCGGCGTGAACTGGATACGTGAAAAATCCAGATGCATTACATCAGCCAGCGTCTGCACCAGCTTGGTTTTACCCACACCGGGAATACCTTCGAGCAGCACGTGACCTTTGACCAACAGGCAAGTCATTACGTTCTTAACGACGTCATCGTTTCCGACGATGATGCGCGAGACCTCATCGGTCACCTGCTTGAATCGATCCCGGAATTGCTCGACTTGCCGCTCCACATCGTTACTCATTTCTCGTCGCCTTCGTGAACATTGATAAAGTAATCACGCACCGCTTGTCTCTGCTCAATCGGAACGCGCCCTGGCCTCATTACATCAGCGCCCGCATATTCGTCGCGCCCGCGCACATCGGCAAACCCGGTTTCTGACTGCTCTTGCTGACTGGCGGAGTAAAACCATTCGGCTTCCTTCTGGCCTTTGTCCTTTGCTTCCTTGCTGCCGTCTACTTTCACCCGCTCGAGCTTGAGCACGGCGTCGAGTCGCTTGGTGGTCCTGCCCTCAAGCGCCCGGGCAGAGGCATGGCCACTCGGACCTCCGGTTCTGCTGCCCTTGTCATCCTGCTGTTCGTTATCACCGGGCATCATTTCCGCCTGGCGATACATGGTCGCGCTGCGCAGGTCGGTCTGCCCGGTATCCGGAGAAGGGGCGCCCATGGGCGTCTCGCCCTGATTGCTGAACTGTTGCGGCGCAAGATCGCTGTTCTGGGCTGTCAGGCCGACAATTTGTTCCAGTTCGTCCATACGACGTTGCGCCGTGTTCGCACGCTGCTGACGCTGCATCGTATCCTGGGCAGATTCGACGTTTTCCAGCAAGCGGCTGATCGACTCGTCATTGATTCTACCCGGCATGTTGGTGGTATCGCGCGATGTCTCGCCCGTCTCTTGTACCGAAGGCAGTTCCTCTCGTTCCGAGCCAGCAACACTCTCGTGGTCTGATCCATCATCCTCGCCTGCAGCCATCGCAAGCTCGTCGCGCAGTTCCTCGAGCATGGCAATGGCTTCTTCGGTACGTCCTTGCGCAATGGCTTCGGCAACGTTTTCCAGGCCCGGCTGCCCGCGCATGGCTCGCGCCAGCTTCGACAGTCCTTCGCGGGTCATGGCAGCCTGCATGTTCAACTTATCGACCGCGTCGCGCGCGCGAATCATCGCGTCGCGCCGCTGCTGAAGCGACGCTTCGCTATCCTCGAATTCAGCCAGCGCCTTGTCCAACTCGGCGAGTTCTTCCCCATCCGCCGCCGTCGCCGACAACAGTGCGCGCGCACTCGCCACGTCGGATCCCGGTTGCACGGCGCCAATGCCGGCTGCCGTGCCAGCCCGGACCATGTCGGGGCTGCTCCACAATGCACCCATCAGGACCAGGCCCGGCAACACGGCGAGCACTAGCGTTCGCGGCACTTTCATCGGCATAACGCTTGAAACCTTTAGTCCGTGTGCGGTGCGTGCCGCATTGGCAACGTGGGTCTGCACAAAAGCCGCGCTGTCGCCATCGGCGGGTTGCTGCTGAGAGGTAAACCAGTACGCGCTCTTGATCTCGTCGTGCAACGGCAGGCGCGAATCCACAAGGCTCGCCGCCTGAGCCATTGACACCCGTCTGAACGCCCGCCACAGCACGGCGCCACAGAAAATCACCAGTCCGGCCAAGAGGAAGGAGCGGTGAACGTCGGTCAGAATGGCAGCCAACGGGATACGGATCAACTCGAACACGGCCAGCGCGAAAAACACCACGCACAGCGCGAATCCGGCTTCCTGCAGCACGCGCGCAGCACGCATCCGCCCCGCAACCGCTCGCAGCAGCCTGATAATTTCGTCGCAATCCTTCATGATGTCGCCGATTGTAGCGCACGACGGCGGACCGGCGAGAGTCAGGTAAGATTGACGCCAATTATCATGATTTTCATGAAAATGACGCGAACAACGATGGATATGCGGCCAACCAGGCTCTTTGCCACTCTCGCTCTGGCACTCACGGCCATCCTGGTACCGCATACCGCCAGAGCCGCAGATGGCCCGCATATCGTTTACATCCTTGCCAACGATCTCGGTTGGAAGGATGTCGGGTTTCATGGCGGCAAGGCGGCCACGCCGCACCTTGATGCACTTGCCGCTTCAGGCGTTCGACTGGAACGGTTTTATTCGCTTCCGAATTCGACGCCAACCTTCGCGGCTCTGATGACCGGGCGCTACCCGATGCGCTACGGACTACAGATGCTGTCGATACTACCGTGGAATACCTATGGCTTGCCACTGGACGAGCGCCTGCTGCCGCAAGCGCTCAAAATGGTGGGGTACCGCACAGTGGCCTTCGGCCAATGGCAACTGGGCCATGCTTCGCGCGACCTGCTGCCGACCCATCGGGGCTTCGACTACTTTTATGGAAGCCACGGCGCACTGCGGGATCACTTCACCAAGACCAACCAGGCGGGAAAACACGACTGGCACCGCGGCGAGAAGAGCATCAAGGAACGCGGATACGCGACCACACTGATCGCGCGAGACGTTGCCGCATTCATCGCCCGCCATGATGCGGCACGGCCGCTGTTCATGTATGTCTCGCTGCCGGCGCCGGCAACGCCCCTTCAGGCGCCGCGCCGGCACCTGTCCCTTTACGAAGACGTCGATGATACAAAGCGACGCACTTACTACGCGATGATCAGCGCGGTGGACGACGCGGTCGGCGCCATTGTCGACGCGCTTAAAAAGAAGGGGATGCACGACAATACGCTGCTGGTGTTTCACAGCGACAATGGCGGCGCGGTGAAAAACAAATATCCCAGTGGTGACGGAGACGTATTACAGCACGTGTCCAGCAATGGGCCTTTCAGGAATGGCCGCGGGTCTTTATACGAAGGTGCCGTGCGCGTCATCGCTCTGGCGGCCTGGCCTGGCCGCATTGAACCCGGCGTCGTGTCGGAGCGCATCCATGTAACCGATCTGTACCCCACCCTGCTGAACCGGGCGGGTGCGCCTTTGGACAAAGAAAATCAGATCAAACCGATCGACGGTATCGATGCATGGGAAGTTATTGCCGGAGGCGAGCAGAGCAAACGCGAAGAGATACTGATCAATGTTGACGAGTTTCGGGGCGCGCTGATGGTTGGCAACTGGAAGCTCATCGTTTACGCCACTTTGCCTTCCAGGATCGAGTTGTACAACGTTGCCGATGACCCATCAGAAGAAAACAACCTGGCCGAACGCGAACCCGAACGAGTGCAGCAATTACTGGTTCGCCTCAACGACTATGCCTGGGAGATGGCACCGTCGATGTATCTGGATGATCTCGCCGGTGCGCGCGCCTACGATACGCCGATCTTCTGGGGCGAGAACCCGCAGCGACCCTAAACATGACGACGGGGCATTTGTGTTTCCGTCCGCCGGCAATGTGCTTACGGTCCGGGGCAGGCGGAGCAGAATGATGAGCATAACCGAACCCATGACTTACAAACGAAAATGAATGCGATTAATATCGATGACCTTCGACGGCTGGCTCGCAAGCGCTTGCCGCGCGTGGTGTTCGAATTTATCGACGGCGGCGCCCAGGATGAAGTAACGCTGCGGGCCAACCGGAATGATCTCTCCATGCTGCGCCTGATGCCACGTGTGTTGACTGACATCACGACCAGGAATCAGTCCGTCGAACTGTTCGGGCAACACTACGCCTCGCCTCTGGTGCTCGCACCAACGGGTCTGGCCGGGCTACTGGCAAGGCGTGGCGAATTGCAGGCGGTTCGCGCTGCGCAAAGCGTTAACATTCCTTACTGCCTGTCGACCATGGCCACGCGAAGCATCGAGGAAATCTCGGCCGAAGTCGACTCCCCGCACTGGTTCCAGCTCTACGTCCTGCGCGACCGGGGGCTCACCCGCGCATTTATAGAACGCGCCCGGGCTGCACGCTGCTCGGCACTGGTACTGACCGTAGACACCAAGATGCAAGGGCCGCGGGAGCGCGATATTCGCAACGGATTCACTGTGCCGCCGCGCTTCACACTGTCGACGATGTTTGACTTTGCGACACACCTGCGCTGGTTATTCGATGTCGGACTCGGCCCAAAAATCAAGTTTCGTAATTTCGAGAATACGGGAATCGATTCGGACAGTGCCCTGACCATCACCCAATTCATCGCGAATCAATACGATCTGTCGGTCAGCTGGCGGGACGTCGAGTGGTTCAAGTCCGAGTGGGGCGGCCCCGTGCTGCTCAAAGGCCTGCTCTCACCTGACGATGCAACCCAGGCAGTTGACGCCGGTCTGGATGGAATCATTGTTTCCAATCACGGCGGCCGGCAGCTGGACGGCGCCATTTCGGCCATCGCCGCGCTTCCCGCCATCAGCAACGCAGTAGAAGGCCGCGTGCCGGTTATTCTCGATGGCGGTGTTCGCCGCGGTGCCGATGTGATCAAGGCGATTGCGCTCGGTGCAAGCGCATGCATGATCGGGCGAGCCTGGCTTTACGGACTTGGCGCCGGCGGTGAAGCCGGTGTCGAACGCGCACTTACCATCCTGCGCGACGAGATTGATCTTGCAATGGCGCTTCTCGGCTGCGCCGAGCTGTCACAGATCGACGATCGGGTGCTGGTCAAACAATAGGCGCCATCGTGCCGGACAGCGCTACTTTCCGTCCCCGCTCCGGTTAAGAAACTGGTCAGAAAGCGCCTTGTATAACGGTCGGTGGCAAACAATGCGTGAACAACCGGCTGCTAACAGTGACGCCGCCATGAGCGGCACGATCATGTCATGGTTATCGGTCATTTCGATCACAATGACAAAGGCCGTAACCGGCGCCTGCACGACACCAGCGAAGTAGGCCACCATACCGAGCACGATGACTGCGCCGGCCGGCGCGTATGGCGCGAGTTCCGCCAGATTGTGGCCGAGCCCGGCGCCAATGGCGAGCGATGGTGCAAAGACCCCGCCCGGGATCCCGCTCACATAGGAAACTACCGTGGCAAGCATTTTGAGAATGCCATAGCTCCCGGACAACTCGCCCGTTCCTTCGAGAATGCTCCGCGCCTCGTGATACCCGGTGCCGTAAGTCGTGCCGCCGGAAATCGCACCAATCAGCGCCAGTGCGAAGCCGCAGTAGGCGGCAAACAGCACCGGTCTTTGCTTGGCGTACACGCCCAACCGGCCCGGAATGCCGCGCGAGAAAACGATCAGCAGCTGGCTGAAGGCGCCACCGGCAAAGCCACCGACGACTCCGCACATCAGCACCGCGATCCAGGCCGCACCACCTTCGAGGACGGCGGAAGTGCGACCGAAATAGGTGTAATCACCCAGCCACCAGAGCGAGACGATACCCGCAACGATGACCGCCGTCAGGACGGTACCGCTGGTTCGGCTCTCGAACGAGCGGCTCATTTCCTCGATTGCAAACACGATCCCGGCCAATGGGGTATTAAAGGCCGCAGCAACCCCGGCCGCCCCGCCGGCGAGTATCAGTCCGCGCTCCGCTTCAATCCGGGAAAACTTTGTCAGCCGCCCTAAAGAATGCATGATGGAGGCGCCAATCTGCACCGTTGGCCCCTCGCGCCCGACCGATGCGCCAGAGAACAAGGCCATCAGCGTGAGCAGAAACTTTCCCAACGCAACGCGTGGTGATAGCAATTGGTTGCGGGTTTTCTCGTCGTTCACGCTCAGTGCGGCGATGGTTTGCGGGATACCGCTTCCCTGGGTGCCGGCAAAGAAACGCCGGGTAATCCAGACCACCAGCGCCAGCCCGGCCGGACCAACGAAAAAAGGCAGCAATGGAGAGATTTCCACCATCTGCTGATGGACATCATTGGCAAACTCGGCACTGATGGCGAAGGCGATCGCTGCCAGGCCGACCGCGACCGCACCGACCCACAGCACAATCCGCCGCAACCACAGTCGCGGATTGGCAAGGGCATGGCGGCCGCGACGCAACAGGCTCGGAGGAACGACGCCGTTGGCCATTCGATCAGCCTGCGATCCGCTTACGAAGCATCAGAAACCCTGGAGGTGCAGCGAAATCCCGGTGACATTCGTCCATTTGCGGGCAACCGCACGTCATGACAGTCGGACCCGTGGCAACATGGGCCGCATCGGTCTTGATGTAATCGGGTGTTGCCATGAACCTCTCGAAAAACCGGCGGTAACTCTGGGCTGAAAACCCAAAGCACCAATCGTTCCCAGCTGGAATCCAAATGTAACCGATGGGCAGGCATCCGGAAAGCAGTAGTTCGTCGTGATTTACCGACAAGTTTGCGCATGCCTGAAAGGCGGCCACATCCGGCGAAATTGCAATGGAAGCAGAGGCAGCAAAAATACGCGAGGCAATCGTTTCCAGAAATTGGGCAAAGAGAAGGAAACAACCTCGTATCTGTTCCACCCCGGCTCCAACAACCTATAATAAGCTGGGTAACTCGACATAGCGGATGACACGACATGGCAAGCGAACTGTCTATCACCTATTACGTTTCACACGAAATGCTTGGCGTTCCTTCGGACGACGAGCTAGAGCGTTTCAAGGACCTTCTGCTCGAAGCCCTTCAGGATGAATGGCCAGAAGCGCAGATATCGATCGAGGACGACGAAGACGAGCGCGCCGAGATCGACGGGCCCAGCGGACAATTTCTACAGGACGTCGAAGACCGGGCCGATGACATCGTCGACGAGATCCTGGAAGGAGGCGACTGGCGGGAAGAAGTAGACGTGTTTGGCGACGACGACGCTGTCAAAGTGGAAGAGGAAGAGGATATCTAGAACCGCACCGGTGGGCTAATCCAAAGCCGATCAGGACCCGGTGTAGGCAATAGCCTCAATCTCGACGCTACATTTCGGGTCGACCAGCTTGCTGACCTCCACCAGCGTGGAGGCTGGTCGGTTGTCACCAAAATATTCGATTCGCAACGGGTTGATAGCGGACCGCTCGCTGATGTCCGTCATGAAAATGGTCACCTTTACCACCTGCGCGACACTAGCGCCGGCCTGACGAAGACAGGCGTCCACACCGTCGAGCGCGACACGGAACTGCTCGACCGTTCCGGTGGGCACGGTGCCGTCGGCCTTGATGCCGAGTAAGCCCGAAACCCATACGTGATCACCACCACGCACGACGTGGCAGTAGTGGCTGAACGGCTTCGCTTGTTCGGGAACGAAGTGACGTTCGATCATGGCGGCGGCTCCTTTTTGCCAGGCACTATTGAATTGGCGCGTATCGGGTGACAGAAAACGAACTGTCGCAGCAAGCCACAAAAGCACAGCCTGCCTTTTTCATACAGTCATAATACCGGCATATCGCCTCCGCAAATGGCTTCACCCCGAACATGACGGCCCGCATGAAACGCCCGTATACCCGCATCTGCGCCATGGTGCTCATAGCGCTGCTGCAGTCCCTGCCCGCCTGGGCCGTACCAGAGATCGGGGAACCGGCGCCTGCGCTGAAAGGCACCCTGTTTTCGGGCAAGAAGTTCGATCTCGCACAAATGCGCGGCAAGGTCGTGTTAATCAATTACTACTCGAGTTACGCCAAGCAAAGCGCCTTCGAGATCGGCAGCATCGAAGCGTTTCTCGAGGAAAACCGCGACAAGGGGCTAGTCGTGATTTACATCGGCGTTGATCGTCCACAGGACCGCCATCGGGTCGAGCGAATGGTCGAGTTGTACAGTCTTGAAGGCATCATGAGTAACGAACTGGACGAGAACGGATTCGGCGAGAAATACCGTGCCCCGCGTGCCTTCGTGGTTGACCGAAAGGGCATCGTGCGCTCACGC
>Ga0316191_10000781_pt1 | contig 21300 bp, 22 predicted proteins | sample Eddworburr2cm_MG_FD_204928 | JGI IMG/M metagenome (GOLD analysis project Ga0316191, IMG submission 204928) | Coastal sediment microbial communities from Maine, United States - Eddy worm burrow 2 cm | ecosystem: Environmental > Aquatic > Marine > Coastal > Sediment | place: USA: Maine... | reverse complement strand
CGCTCCTTTGGCCGTGCTTCGGTCTTTACCGAGTCGCTGGAAGAGCGCGGCATTGAAACGCACTGGGGGCGAGAACAGTCCTGGATGCGCTCGGTGCCGATCACCAGAATTCCCTGGCGCTCGATCCCGCGTGTATCCGAACATGCCAAGCTGGAAGAGCTTAAGCAGGTCTATACCGGTTCAGGAAAGGGCTGTGTGCAGGTGGTCGATGATGAGGGCGATATGGTCGGTATTGTCACCTTTGGCGATCTGCAGGAGTGGCTGATTGACCCTGCGCTGGATCAGGTTGTAGTTGCAAGTGAGGTGGCCAACCGCAATGTACTTACCGTTCGCGAGTCGGACAGCCTGCTTGATGCCATCCATATTCTGGATAGCTCTGAGTTTGAACAGATGCCTGTCGTCTCTGATGATAATCCCCGCAAAGTGCTCGGGATACTGTCGCGTAATGCTATCTTCTCCACCTATCACAAGCTGATCGTCAAACATGGCGAGCGTGACCATGAGTGAGTTGAACAGCGCCCAACAGCAGGCGGTTGAGGCTGGCGATGGCCCGCAGCTCATCCTGGCCGGAGCAGGATCCGGTAAAACGCGCACAATCGTACACCGCATCGGCCACCTTATTGCAGAGCGCGGTATTGCACCGCACAGAATTCTCGCCGTCACCTTCACCAATAAGGCCGCTGCAGAACTCAAGGCGCGCCTTTCCATACTGATCGGTGATGATGGTGGTGGCGTCACATCAGGCACCTTTCATGCGCTCTCCCTCCGGTTTTTGCGCCGTTATGCCGATGCTCTTGGCTTCCCCCGCTCTTTTCAGGTGATCGATTCCGATGATCAGAAGGCACTGGTCAAGCGACTGTTGAAATCACGCAATATCGCCACTGATCGCCTGCATCCGAATTATCTGATCGGTTGGATCGAACACTGTAAACATGCAGGTCTGACACCCGCACAGGCACCTGAACATGGCTGGAACGGTATCGACATGCGCGAGCTTTACGGTGAATATCAGGCGCAGTTGAAACAGCACGAACGTATGGATTTCTCCGACCTGATTCTCAATGTTGTGCTGCTGATGCGCGATTTTAAGGATATCGCCGAAGCGCTGAGGAGCCGTTTTGATTGTGTGCTGGTCGACGAGTATCAGGATACCAATCCGATTCAGCATGAGTGGCTACTGCTGCTCTGTGCCGGTCATCGCAACCTGACCGTGGTTGGCGATGATGATCAGAGTATCTATGGCTGGCGCGGTGCCGATGTCTCCCACATTCTCGATTTCGAACATCACTGGAGCGGCGCAGGCCTGCACCGGCTGGAGGAGAACTACCGCTCCACCGCAGCTATTCTGGAGCTGGCCAATGCGGTGATCCGGGAAAATGAAGACCGCCATGAAAAGGTGTTGAAGGCGACACATGAACAGGGGGAAACACCCCACTGGAAAGTCTGCAACGATGATTACGATGAGGCGCGCCGCATCGCAGCTCAGCTTGAGAGCTGGCGGAGCAGGGGATATCCGTGGAGTGAGATGGCGATTCTCTTGCGCTCCAATCGCCAGTCGCTGGTGCTGGAACAGGTGCTGCGCGAGTCGCAGGTGCCCTACCGTATGATCGGTGGTGTCGGTTTTTTCGAGCGCATGGAGATCAAGGATGCACTGGCTTACTGGTCACTGCTTAACGGCTGTGGTGATGCACTGCAGCTGCTGCGTGTCTGTAACAGGCCAAAAAGAGGGCTTGGACTCAAAGGTCAGGAACAGTTGATGCAGCAACTCGCCTCTTCAGGACTGAGAGCATGTGACTGGCTACAGCTAATCGCAACAGGGGGTGCGGAAGGGGCTGCAAAGAAGGTTGTCCCCATGGCTCAGTTGATGCAGAGCTTGCAGGGCGATCTGGATGAGATGCCTGATCGCGGTATGAGGATCATACTGGATGAGAGCGATTACCTGAAAAGCATCGAAGCACTGGGAGAGATCGAAGCGGCCTCACGCCTGGAGAATATCAGGACACTGCAAGAGTATATCGAGATGTCGATGGCGCAGGGGCTGACACCGGTGGAGTTCATGGATCGGGCTGCGCTGCTGCAGAATAGCGAAGAGATGCAGCGTAACGATGATAATGATGATGAACCCGAAGCGATTTCAATGATGAGCCTGCACCGTGCCAAGGGGCTGGAGTTTGACTGCGTGGTTCTACCCGGTGTTGAAGAGGGGCAACTGCCGCATCAGCGGGCCCTTGATGAGGGTATGAATGGGATTAGTGAAGAGCGCAGGCTTCTCTATGTCGGTATCACTCGCGCACGCAAACATCTGCTGCTGACCTCAGCCCGGCTTCGCCGCATGTTCGGGGAGTCGCACTACCCGCACCCCAGCCGTTTCATCAAGAAAATTTCCCCCGAGCTTCTCGCTCAGGAGGGCACAACAGCCCCATCAGCAATTGGCATGAGCCAATCCACTTCGATATCCATTGGCAGTAGCGTTGCCCACCCGAGCTTCGGTGACGGTGTTATCCTTTCGCTGGAAGGATCGGGTGATGCATCACGCGTTACGGTTCAGTTCAAACGGGCCGGAATCAAAAGACTGATGCTGAAATATGCTGCTTTACAGATGATTTAATAAAAGAAGGGAGAAGAGCATGAGCCTGAAAATCTACCATAATCCCCGCTGCAGCAAGTCGAGGCAAACCCTTGCTCTGATTAGAGATCAGGGTATCGAACCGGAGATTGTAGAGTATCTTATAACACCTCCAAGCGAAGCTGAATTGGATCACATCCTGACCATGCTTGATATCGAACCGCTTGCGCTGATGCGTACCGGGGAGGCTGAATTCAAGGAGCAGATCAAAGGCAAAGAACTCAACCGTGCTCAGGCGATCGCACTGATGGTGCTATATCCTAAGGTGATTGAGCGCCCGATAGTTGTGAATGGAGAGAAGGCTGCCATCGGCAGGCCGCCGGAAAGTGTGCTGAAAATTCTATAAAAAACTCATGACGCAAAAAAACCCGGGCTAAAACCCGGGCTTTTTTATGTTGTTACACCTTTCCCTTGCGCCTCTAATGAGACTAATCAAGGCATGAGAAGAGAAGTTTAGCAGCGTCAAATGAGCTACGAATAACGCAGAGTAGGCTCATCAGAGGAGCAAGATTACGCGACGCCGATCGCTTCTCGCCATGCCAATATCAGACGGAACTCATCATTGTCCAGATCAACAGTGAGATCACGTTTGATTTCAGTTAGCGATGCATAGGGATCAGCATCATCCAGCTCTGCCATGATCGTATCAAAATTATCTCCGATAAAGCCAGGCACATCGATATACTGACCAGCACGGATGATGGCGACATAGTGTTTAAGCACTGTGGCTCTACTGACGCCTTGCTCGGTGGCAATTTCATCGATCGACATGCCTCCCTTGCGCTGCAGGGAGAGGGTATAGGTCTGCGTCTCAGTCAACCCGGGCCCTTTAGCAATAAGCTTGGGAATATCCTTGCCACCCACAGTTTCAGATGTGCTGTCAGACTTTTCAACATGCACGCTAATCACCTTGGTGAACGCCTCGCCGTATGCCTCCAGCTTATGCTGGCCGACACCGGAGATCGTGCGCAGGGCATCGTCACTGGTCGGTTTGCGTTGAGCCATCTCGGTCAGCGTTACATCACTGAATACCACATGCGGAGGAACATCCTCTTTTTCAGCAAGACTCTCCCTTAGTTTGACCAGTTTCTTGAACAGAGGTTCATCACGAGCTGTGCCCAGGCGTTTGAACTGGCGACGGATACCTGGCTGATACTTGGCCAGGATAATCGGATCACCGATACCGATATGGTCTGCCTTTTTGGTGGCCAGCATCGCGGCGCGCTTGGAGACATCCTGAATGAAATAGCCGTGATGGACGAGCTGACGGAGAATCGAGGTCCACTCATCGGCGTTCAGGTCTGCACCTGTACCATGACTCTTGAGCTTATCATGTTTGTTTTCACGGATACGGGCATTGGTGGAGCCGCGTAGTACATCGACAATATATCCCATGCCGAAGTGTCCCTTCACCTCACGTACGCAATCCAGCACAGCCTGAGCAAATTCAGTGGCGTCATAGGTGGCCGGTGGATCAAGGCAGATATCACAGTTGCCACATGGCTCGTCCAGGGCTTCACCAAAGTAACCCAGCAGTACACGCCGACGACAGGTCAGCGCCTCGGAGAAGGCCACCATGCTGTTTAGCTTATGTACCTCAACACGGCGCTGGTCGATGTTTTCAACATTCTCGATCAGACGACGCACAAGATTCACATCACCTGATCCATAAAGCATCAATGCTTCGGACTCCAGTCCATCACGGCCGGCACGGCCAGTTTCCTGATAGTAGGACTCGATGCTTTTCGGCAGATCATGATGGATCACGAAACGGACATTGGGTTTATCCACACCCATACCGAATGCGATTGTTGCTACAATCACTTTGATGCGATCACGCAGGAAATCATCTTGTACCTTTTCACGCGAGCGCCCCGGAATACCGGCATGGTAGGCGGCAGCACTGATGCCGTGGCGCTGCAGGTTTACAGCCAGATCTTCCACGCGCTTACGTGAGAGGCAGTAGATTACACCTGATGCATTCGGCCAGCCCTCAAGAAACTGCAAAATTTGAGTCAGCGGTTGACGTTTCTCGGCCACCAGATAACGAATATTTGGTCGATCAAAGCTGGCAACAAAGCGCTGTGCCTTGGTAAGCTGCAGGCGTTCACTGATATCTTCACGTGTGTGCTCATCAGCAGTCGCTGTAAGCGCCAGCATTGGTACATCCGGGAAGATCTCACGAAGCTCGCCCAGACGCACATACTCAGGGCGGAAATCATGGCCCCATTGAGAAACACAGTGCGCCTCATCAACGGCGAACATAGAAATCTTAATCTTCTCCAGCTTCTGTAGAAAACTTTTGGAAAGCAGGCGCTCTGGTGCCACATAAAGCAGATCAAGATTGCCGGACTCGAAACGCTCCAGTACATCCTTGGCATCAGCAGCCTTAAGCGATGAGTTGTAGTAAGCGGCCTTTACACCACAGGCGGTGAGAGCATCCACCTGATCTTTCATCAATGAGATCAGCGGTGATACAACGATGCCAGTGCCTTCGCGCATAATGCCGGGAATCTGATAACAGAGCGATTTACCGCCGCCTGTCGGCATGAGAACAAATGCATCCTTGCCGTCGAGCAGGCTGCAGATGATCTCCTCCTGCATAGGGCGGAACTCATCGTATCCAAAAATGTCCTTGAGTAATTTACGAGCTTCTTCTTTTACCTTTTTTGTTGCCATTTCTTTCCTCGAACAGCCGACTTGTAGCGGACTGCATATTCAAATACCGGAACTGATCTGTCCGGTCCTTACTCATCAATAAATACGTTGATTTCAGAACCCATCCATGGGTGTAATGAAGATTACAACCGGATTCTTACATCATTTCACCACACATATAGAAATCTGGCAAGCATTTTGAGCATTTTGCTTGTTGGCACAGGGGCTCAGAGTGTTTGTTCTTACCGATTCGGCATGGCGATTAAACCGAACTTATTGCATGATTACACACATGGGTTCTTTGCCACTTACGGGTAAACATATTCTGCTGACACGGGCGGAGCATCAACTAGCCAGTCTGAACCGGGAGGTCCGTTCACGCGGAGCGGTTGCCATCGATTTCCCCTGTCTTGGACTTGAGCTTCTATCGCCTGCGGTTGAGGAGGGTATCAGATCACTGCAAGGATGCAGTGATGTGCTGTTCACCAGCACCAATGGCGTGCTTAGCATCAACTCTTTCTGTATGGAAAAGAATCAGGGATTAAAGGCGCTTCTGACTGGTAAACGCATCGCAGCGGTTGGTGAGCAGACGGCGGCCGCGCTCGCAAAACTAGGCATCCATGTCGATATTGTTCCAATGCTTGCCTCACAGGAGGGGCTTATTGATGCTTATGCCACTCACGGGTTACCGACACGTCTTCTCTTTTTTCGTGCCGAAGAGGGCAGTGATAGGCTTGCTGAGGCACTGCAGCAGCAGGGGATTGTGGTGGAAACCATCGCTGCCTATCGGACAGTTTGTCCTGCAGAGGATGCGGCTGAAATCATTGCCATGCTTGAGGGAAATCGTATCGATGCTGTACTTCTGGGAAGCACAAAAGCGGCCCGCTTTTACCTGCAACGCATCGGCTCAATAGAGCTGGCCAACCGACCTGCCGTTGTGACGATCAGTGCGCAGATGGCAGAGGCAGCGAAAAAGCTCGGTCTGAGGGTGCAGGTTGTCGCAAAAAACGCTAGTTTTGAGTCCATGCTCGATACTCTGGCTGAGTATTTTGATGCTAATCGTTCCTGAAAGAGGAGTTTCCTGATGTCGTTTTCCGACCTTGTAATCCGTCCACGCCGCCTGCGCAGTACAGCCACAATCCGGAAGATGGTGCGCGAGACAAGGCTCTCCGTAGATGATTTCATCTACCCGATTTTTGTCGATGAAACAATCGATTCACCGCGTGAAGTGGCAAGCATGCCCGGTGTTTCACGTATTCCACTCTCCATGGTTGGGGAGATGGTTCAAAAGGTTGCTGCACTTGGCATCCCCGGCATCATCCTGTTCGGTATTCCTGCAGAAAAAGATGCTGTTGGTTCAGGCGGCTGGGATGATCAGGGCATCGTGCAGAAAGCGATCCGTGCGGCCAAGGCGGCCAGCCCGGAAACCTGTGTCATTGCCGATACATGCTTCTGTGAATATACCGATCACGGCCATTGCGGTGTTTTACACGGCGAGGATGTCGATAACGATGAAACGCTGGTCAATCTGCAGAAGGAGGCTGTCTCCTATGCTGAAGCTGGTGTCGATATCGTGGCCCCATCAGGCATGATGGACGGCATGATTTCTGCGATTCGTGAAGGGCTGGATGAGGCAGGATTCAAAAATATTCCTATCATCTCCTATGCAGTGAAATATGCTTCGGGCTATTTCGGTCCGTTCCGCGATGCCGCTGACTCCACGCCAAGCTTTGGTGATCGCGCTACCTATCAGATGGATCCGGCCAACCGCCGCGAAGCGCTTAAGGAGGCGTGGCTGGATGTCGAAGAGGGTGCCGACATGCTGATGGTCAAGCCGGGGCTGGCCTATATGGATATCATCCGAGAAGTCAAAGATGCGACCATGTTGCCGATGGCGGTGTATAATGTTTCTGGCGAGTACGCGATGGTGAAGGCCGCTGCTGAAAAAGGGTGGATTGACGAAAAGCGTGTCGTGCTGGAGACCATGCTAAGCTTTAAACGCGCAGGAGCTGATTTGATCCTCTCCTATCATGCGCTGGACGTGGCGCGCTGGCTGAACGAAGATAAGGGATAACGGAGAGCAATAGCGTATGGCTGAAAAAAAGGACGAGAGCAGGGGCAAAATCGAGAGTGCGAATTCAGCTTCTGCACCCTCTGGAAACAAGATAAAGCCGTCGAGTACTCTTTCCAGGGTTTTCGGATTTTTCCTGCTGGTATTTGTCATTATTGGTGGCGGACTGGCCGCCAATGGCCAGCTCATGCCTTTACTGGACTCCATTAAAGCAACATTTGAGTCGCAGCTGGCTATTGAAAATGAAGTGACTCCTTCTGAACCAAAAATGGCTCTGGATGAACCTGAGGTGGAACCTCGCTATCAGCCGGCCCCGAAGCAGGTAAAACCTGAGCCTGTTGCCCCAGTTGAAAGCAACCCTGTTGCAACATCCGTAGAGGCTGAGGCATTGCTCTCCACAATTGAGAAGTTGCGCTCCGAACTTCAGAGCATGGAAGCCTCACAGAAGTCGCTACGAAATGGGTTGCTTGAGCAGCAGCAGATGAACCTGCAGGTGCGCCTGCGCTGGATTACCGATCCGGCAAGCCGTGCAGCTCAGATTCAACTTGCCTGGGAGGAGATCTCACTGCTTCCCGGCTTGAGTGATGCGGAGCGGAAAAAGGCAGAAGCGATGCACGCGCTGGCCCGCAGCAATGTACAGAAGTTGCGCCAATGGCAGGCCTCTCTGAACAAGTGGGCGGATGCCCTCTCTACGCCTGTGCATGCCGATGTTATACCCAAACCCGAACACCCGTGGCTCGCTTGGATAGTGGGGCAGTTCCACCTCCGGCAGGCTCCGAGCGAGGAGGCTCGCCGATTAAGTTCGCTCCGCGAGCGGCTGCAGCAAGTGTCGCGTGCACTGACGCTGGAAAACTGGCCGACTGATGGCGAATGGCAGAGCCTGCATGCTGAACTGTTGCTGCAAGCAAAGGGCATGCAGGCTGACAGCGCTGAAGCAGCTATTGATCTTGAGCTTCCGGATAACTTCTCGGCCATTCAGGAAGATATGAAAATATTGCGCGACTCCGCCCGATTGTGGTCGCAGGGCACCAAAGGAGAGTTCTAATGCGCCTCATTTTCCTCCTCATCATCGCTCTGGCCACCGCTGGAGCCCTGATAGCATTCCCCGACATTGCCGACCAGCATCTGCGCCTTGAGGCTTTCGGCTGGATTTTCGAAACCCGTCAGGGATCGTTCCTCATCGCGCTGTTTGCGCTTCTACTGCTGCTCTGGCTATTGCGATCCATCGTGCGGGCGATCTTCTCCGGCCCCGGTACAGTATGGCGCTCGGTTCGTATGGGTAGCCGAAAACGGCGCGAAAAGAGATTGCGTGATGGCCTTGCCCAATGGCTGGATCATCGCGGTGATTTCGGTGTTAAGTCCCTGAAACGTGCTAAGGGTGTACTTCCTGACTGGATCATGGAGATGCTGAAGGTGCTCGCTACTCCAGCTAAGGACCAGCAGGTCCTGCACGAGCATGATGATCCGCTGGTTACCGTGCTGGCTGCCCGTATTGCTACCGATCCGTCCGCACAGCCGAAGCCTGACCTGGCCACATGCAAAGCGCATATTGATGCATGGTTGCAGGTGCATCCTGGAGCTCCGCTCGCTATTAGTCGCAAAGCGGATATTGCCGAGGAGGAGGGCGACTGGTCTGGGCTGGTGAGTCTGCTTGAAGAGGAGTGGAAGCAGGGACATCGCTCGGCCCACTCTGTAAAACCGCGTCTTGCCACAGCTTATATCAGACTCTCCGAGGCAGCGCCCGAACAGGCTATGACATACCTGAGAAAGGCATACCGGTTGCTACCGGATGATCATAATGTGCTGCTTGCCTATGGTTTGGGGTTGATTGTGTCAGGTGAGACTCCGACTGCAACGCGCCTCTGGTTTTCACATCTTGAAAAGCACGATTCGATTGATATTGCAGATGCACTACTCGCTACCCAGAGCGCAGATGCGCTGCGCGCCTATCGTAAGCTGGAGTCAAAGAGCGACAACGAACTTAATCATGCACAGTGCTGGTTAAAAGCAGAATTGGCACATGCCGCCAAGCTCGAAGGGCTTGCTTTTGAGCAGATGATTGCACTTGCCGAGTCCAAGAACAGCGCAGATGCGTGGCAGAGTCTTGCAACCTGGTATCGGCAAGCGAATGACTATGAAAACGCATCCAATGCTTATCAGAGGGCGCTTGAGGTCTGATTTCAGACTTTGCTTATTTGGTTATATGGTCTAAAATAGTAGTGAAAGAAGATAACACCTCACATGGAGGTGTTGGCGACCGCCGACGGGTGGTCGCCTACTTTTTATGCTCGCTGTTTTAGCCTCATCCTTGAGTACCCGGAGGGCAATTTGACTGATCAGCCGCTCTGGCAAGAAGTGGAAAAGCCGTTAGAGGGTCAGGCTGTTTGTTTCAATCTTAAGGCAAGGTTGCATCTCTCCAACGGCCAATATGCGAATTTAACTGAGCAGGGTTTTTTGATCTGCTATCAGGGGCAATTCAGGGCATGGAGAAATCGCTGTCCACATGCTGGTGCACCGTTGGACTGGGTTCCCGGCCAGTTCTTTTCAGAAAATGGCCAGCAGCTGGTTTGCCATGTGCACCATGCCCACTTCGAGCCGCTAACCGGCGAATGCCTCTCCGGTCCCTGTACTCGCGGCCTCTTCCCGCTGAATTTTCGCGAGGATGGCGATATGATGATTGTTCCCATTGCTGCTGATGAATCAGGTTGTGAATAGGGTGATCCAAGTAGCTGCAGCATTACCCCACTCAAAATATTACGGACGTATAATGTATGGATGAATTTTTAAAGGCTGCGATTGAGGAGGCGAAAAAAGGGGTGGCCGAAGGTGGTATTCCTATCGGATCGGTCCTTGTTATAGATGGCCGAATCGTTGGTCGTGGACACAACAGACGCGTACAACAGGGAAGCGCGGTACTGCATGCAGAAATGGACTGCCTGGAGAGTGCCGGACGCATCAAAGCATCTGATTATCGCCGGGCAACACTGTACTCGACACTGTCCCCCTGTGATATGTGTAGTGGAGCGGCGCTTCTCTATGGGATTCCAAAGGTAGTCGTTGGAGAGAATCGTACATTTTGTGGGCCAGAAGAGTACCTGCGGTCGCGAGGTGTAGAGGTGATTATTGCTGATGACCAGGAGTGCAGAGAGCTTATGGAGAGCTTCATCGAGAAGAATCCAGAGCTATGGAATGAAGATATTGGTGAGTAGGGTAGATTCTCATGCTCTCACAATAAAAAGGCTCGAATTTCGGAGTCTTTTTGCTTTGGTGAAGAGGGAGTTTAAGCGCTTGATTCCAAGATTTCCTTGAGGTTGGCGAAGTCCATCTCAAGCTCGCGCTGGGCGATGTGCCCAACCACGGGTGATGCCACTTTAAAGAAGCGTCCTACATCAATGCTCAGTGTGCGGTGAACAAGGGTGGATTCACCGGTTGCTACGAACTTCATCGAGGTTGCCATCGGAAAGGGGCCGGTTGAGCTTTTGGCTGCCCAGAAGCTGCCATCTGCGTTGCGCTCAGTAACTGTCCAATCCTGTTCGATCACACGGCCGAGGAACTTCTCCTTCACGTGGTAGACCGTGCCGACACTTGGCTCGCCTTCGTCCTTCTTTCGGGACTCCAGTATCGATGTCTGCCACATAGGATCGTTATTGCAGTCATCGACAAATGCAATGACATCAACAATAGGACGGTTGATCTCTATGCTGGTTTCAAGTTTGCTTAATGGCATAAAACCTCCTTGTGGTAGCGGGAAGCGTTACTCGCGCAGCAGCTCCGTGATTCCAGTCTTGGAACGGGTTTTTTCATCTACTGTTTTAACGATAACTGCGCAGTAAAGGTTCGGACCACCGGCTTTGCCTGGCATGGAGCCGGAGACAACCACCGAGTAGGCTGGAACTTCACCGTAAGTTGTTTCACCTGTTGCGCGGTTGTAAATGCGTGTCGACTTGCCGATATAAACGCCCATCGAAAGCACCGCGCCTTCACGAACGATTACGCCTTCAACCACTTCGGAACGAGCGCCAATAAAGCAGTTGTCCTCAATGATGGTGGGGGTGGCCTGCAGTGGTTCAAGCACGCCACCAATACCAACGCCACCGGAGAGGTGTACATTTTTTCCGATTTGGGCACATGAGCCGACGGTAGCCCAGGTATCAACCATGGTACCCTCATCGACATAGGCGCCGATATTGACATAAGAGGGCATCAGAACGGTTCTTGGCGCGATATATGCGCCCTTGCGTACGGTTGCTGAAGGCACAACACGCATACCGCCCTTACGGAACATGTCTTCGCCCCAGTTGGCGAACTTCTGCGGCACCTTGTCGTAGTAGTTCGTGCCACCGCCACTAATGACCTGATTGTCATGCATCTTGAAGTAAAGAAGAACGGCTTTTTTCAGCCACTCCTGTGTAACCCAGATGCCCTCATCATTCTTCTCTGCAACGCGGACACCACCATCATCGAGCAGCTGAATGGTATGCTCGACTGCATCACGCACTTCAGACGTGGCTGAGCGAATATCCCACTCGGCTCTGGTATCCCAAGCGTCTTCAATGACTTTCTGCAAATGATTCACGGGCAACTCCTGTTGATTAACATGTAAATTTAATGTGAAACGAGTATATCGCTTTGCTTGATGCAATCCAGCACCAGCGAAAATTCCGTTTAGCTTATAACAATCTCTTGCGGACGTTCATGGCTGAGGAACTCCATGTTCGACATCGTAAGGCCGTAGGCACCTGCCAGGCCAAACACAGCAATGTCGCCGATATCAGCGTTTTCTACATAAACATTATTGGCCAGCTTGTCTGCACCAGTACACAAAGGGCCGCCGAAATAGACCGATTCGCTGCGGATGGACTCCTGTGCGTCGAACATCTTCTGTTTTTCAAGAGAGACAATGGCAAGTGGATGATTAATTGCCAGTGCAGCAGGGCGACGGAAATGGTTAATGCCACCGGCACATATGACCTGTTTCTTTCCACGCGAATCCTTGATGTCGAGAATCTCAGTGCAGAACCAGCCAGAATCAGCAGCAAGGTAACGGCCAAGTTCCAGGAAAAAGGTGCGCCCCTGAAATCCGTAGCTCTCAATCAGCGCTTTAAGTCCATCGGCATAGGCCTGTGGGTCGAAATCGTGAGCTGTTTCAAGGTAATCGACACCGAAGCCGCCGCCGAAGTCGATAATATCACAGAGCAGTTCGGGATGATCGGCTTCAATCTGCTTGGCCATGCCGAATACCAGTTCACAGTTTTTCAGAAGGTCTGCCACGTTGAGCACGCCAGAGGCGGCATAAACATGCAGGCCGCGGAAGTTGAGTGATTCAAGTGCCACGATCTGCGGCAGCATACTGCTGAGCTTCTCTTCATCGATGCCGAACTTCTTTGAGCCGCCGGAGAATGTGGTCTGAGCTTCATGAATATCAAAGTCGGCATTGATACGCAGTAGAATATCCTGAGTTTTACCCGCTTTTTCAGCGATGGCGTTCAGCCGGTGCGCTTCGGTGAGCGATTCAATATGTACGGTGCGGATGCTGTTTTCTACTGCCCAGGAGAGCTCTTCCTTCGATTTTCCAGGGCCGGTGTAGATCAGGCGGGAGGCATCAAAACCTGCCGCAACGGCTTTTTCAGCTTCGCCAAGGCTGGCGATCTCGATGCCTCTGGCATCTGCTGCAAGAGCGGCAGCAAGGAATGCAGCATGCGGATTTGCTTTCATCGCATAAAAAACCTCAACACCTGCAGGCATGATCTTCGTCAGGTGGGCGATCTTTTTACGCATCTCAGTGGTATCGTAGATATAGCAGTTCAGTGTATCGCCATTTGCGGCAAGCTCGCGCAAAGTGGCTTCAACATTTTGAGGTGTCTTCATGGTCAGGGCCTCTAGATTCTTACCGCTTTCAGGCGGCGTGCAAGTTCTGCTGCGGCATCAGGCCCATCGACCAGAGCTGCACGGATGAAGCCTGAACCGGGGTTGATGCCTTTGCTATCTTCTGCACCGAGATAGGTGCCGGGCAGTATGGTTACTGCCTGCTGCTCGTAGGCTGCAAGGGCAAATGCCTCATCATCCGCAACAGGTAGCCAGACAAAGAAGGAGCCAGCTGGAATCTCACCACCGTAAACATCGAAAAATGCTTTCAGGCTCTGGCGATAAACATTCAGATGCTGCGCCACATGTGACTCATCCGACCATGCCGCAGCAGCCACATGCTGTAGCGGCAGTGGCGTGGCTGGACCTGTATAGCTGCGAAGTTTGGTAAAACGTTTGATCAGTTTCGCATCTCCTGCAATGAGGCCGGATCGCATGCCGGGAAGTGCGGATCGCTTGGAGAGCGAATTCATGACCAGGCAACGGGAGAAATCGGTTCGGCCCAGTTTTTCGGCGACCTCAAGAAGCCCGACGGGCTTCTTCTGCGAGAAAATCTCCGAATAACAATCATCTGATACAATGGAGAAGTCGTGGCGGTCGGCCAACTCAAGTAGTTGTTTGTAGTACGCTTCATCGGCAATCCAGCCGGTAGGGTTTGAAGGTGAACAGACATAAACCAGCGCGGCATTGGCCCATACGTGTTCAGGGACCGAAGCAAGATCCGGGGCAAAGCCACTGGCTTGGGTGCAGGGCAGGAACCATGGCTCAGCTCCGGCAGTAATCGCTGCGCCAAGATAGATCTGATACATCGGATTGGGCATCAACACATAAGGACGCTCGCCATTTTGTGTGTTCGGATTAACCAGTGCGTGGGCAATGGCAAAGAGTGATTCACGGGTGCCGTTGGCTGAGAGTACCTGCGTGACAGGGTCGATCTCTGCAAGTCCGTAACGGCGCTTCAACCATGCTGCAATCGCACTGCGCAGCTCTATGCCTCCGATGGTGGATGGATATTTTGAGAAGCCGCCAAGATTCTCATTCAGCGTTTCAGCGACAAAACCGGGCAGTGGCAGGCGCGGCTCCCCGGCACCCGCATCAATATGGGGCAGTTCAGGGTTGGGGGTATGGCCATCAAACAGAGCTTTCAAGCGCTCAAATGGATAAGCGCCAAGTTGTTCAAGACGAGGTTGATTCGATTTGTTCGGCATTATTTTTATGATGGGTCTACTGCAGTTGCTCGAATCATTTTGCTCCATGGACCAAAGCTTCCGTTTACATCAATGGCGCGAATACGGAACAGCCACTCTTTATCTGCTACCTTCAGGTTAAGAAGCTTCTTTGCCTCGACGCCAACATTGCTAGCCATAGGGGTGTCTTCCTGATAACGCTTCCAGAGGCCAGGGCACTGACAGTAGGGGTCGATCTCGGTGCGATCGATCTGGACGCCGACCCCTTCCGGGTTGCCCTGCAGGGTATAGGTTAACTCAAGCACATTACTCACCACCTGATACTGAAGATTCAACAGTTGCGGTTTCATTGAAGTATCAGCCCCAATCTGAGGTGCTTCTTTGCGACCACAGCCCGTTAGTAGCAGGATAGTGATAATCAGGAGAGATAGCGTGTGAAACAGACGGTTAGATTTCATTTGATTTCCAGCTCCTTTTTCCAGGCTGCAACCTGAATGCGTACCTGATTCGGCGCAGTGCCACCAATTTGATCACGGGCAGCCACGCAACTCTCTACTGAAAGTGCGCGCACCATATCTGCGTTCAGTCGATCGTCAATGGAGGTGCAGGCAGCCTCTTCCATCTCATGCAGTTCGATGCCCTCTTTGATACAGTGGGCGACAGACTTGCCGACAATCTCATGCGCATCGCGAAACGGTACGCCGGCTCGTACCAGAGCATCGGCCAGATCAGTTGCAGTCGCAAAGCCAGAGGATGCTGCAGCGTGCATGATCAATCTGTTTACCGTCATGCCCGGTAGCATGTCACCGAAAACGCGCAGGCTTCCTTCGAGATTATCGAAGGCATCAAAGATCGCAGCTTTGTCCTCCTGCATATCCTTGTTATAAGCCAGAGGCAGGCTTTTAACTGTTGTCAGGATTGCAACCAGGCCGCCGATGATGCGTCCTGTTTTACCGCGAACCAGTTCCGGCATATCCGGATTCTTCTTCTGAGGCATAATTGATGAGCCGGTACAGAAGGCGTCCGGCAGATCGACAAAGCGGAACTGGGCGCTCATCCAGAGAATCAGCTCCTCGGAAAAACGGGAGAGGTGGACGGCTGTAATTGAAGCGGCAGCCAGTAGCTCCATGATAAAATCGCGATCGGATACGGCATCGAGCGAGTTGTCGGTAGGGCCGTCAAAACCAAGCTCCGTTGCGGTCATCTGTCTGTCGATAGGGAAGGTTGTGCCTGCAAGGGCGGCGGAGCCCAGTGGGCAGCGGTTCATGCGGGCTGAGGCATCGGCAAAGCGGCTAGCATCGCGCTTGAACATCTCAACGTAGGCGAGCAGGTGATGGCCCAGTGTTACCGGCTGCGCAGTCTGCAGATGGGTGAAACCCGGCATGATTGTATCTGCATGCTCCTCCGCAAGCGAAACGAGAACCTTCTGCAGGTGGCGTATTCGCACCATAATATCGTTTGTACGGCGACGCAGGTAGAGACGGGTATCGGTAGCAACCTGATCATTTCTGGAGCGTGCCGTGTGCAGTCGTTTTCCTGCATCGCCGATTTTATCGGTCAGGCGCGCCTCGATATTCATATGCACATCTTCCAGTGCAATCGTGAATTCGAACTCACCGCTATTAATCTCACCGAGAATTTCATCCAGCCCGCGCAGGATAGCGTTGCAATCCTCATGAGAGAGGATGCCCTGTGCCGTCAGCATTTTAGCATGCGCACGCGAACCGGCGATATCCTCGGCATACATACGTGCATCCACATCGATTGATGCGTTAAATGCTTCTACGAATTCATTGGTAGGGGACTCAAAACGGCCACCCCAGGGTTTTTCAGACATATTGGCTATCCATGAAAAGTTATCTGGCAACTATAGCTGTGCTTTGTAAGAACGGAAACAGCCTTAAAATCAGTAATGAGGTGGAGGTGTCTCTTCATCGGGTCGGGCGAGCCCTGATGAGGTGTCTACCTTCATATGCTCACGTATCAGTTTCATCTCTTTTTCCAGTCTGTCGATCTGTTGCTGCTGGCGGGTCACTACATCGTTCAGTTCACCGATGATATGATCCTGATAGGAGATTTTGGTTTCCAGTTCGATCAGTCGCTCTTCCATGCGCCCAACTCTACTTTAGCTGTCCGATGAATGCAGCAGGCTTCGCGCTAGATACCGAGGCATCTGTTCATATCCACTGTGGCGGTGACTCCTGCATTGCGCCCATCTGCTCCTTCAGGATCAACACATGCTGCTCCCAGTAGCTCTGCGTATTGAACCACGGGAATGCATACTTGAATGCCGGATCATCCCAGCGACGAGCCATCCAGGCTGCATGATGCATGATGCGCAGTGTGCGCAATGGTTCGATCAGGCTAAGTTCATTGGTATCGAAATCGTGGAACTGCGTATATGCGGTGAGCAGGATATCGAGTGTGGCGTTCATCTGGGCGTTATCACCTGAGAGAAACATCCAGAGATCCTGAATGGCAGGCCCCATGCGCGCATCATCAAAATCAATGATATACGGCCCCCCCGATCCATAGTCATCGGCTTCCCAGAGAATGTTTCCCTGATGGCCGTCGCCATGCAGTCGGATCAGTTTAGGGTTAATGCTTTCAAAACGCAGCTCAATAACATCAAGAAGATCCTTGGCTACACTTTCATAGGCCGCCTCAAGCTCTGAGGGAATGAAGCCATTTTCGAGCAGGAATTCACAGGAGTCATCACCGAAAGTGTGAACATCCAGTGTTGGCCGATGTTTAAAGTTGCAGGTTGCACCAAGGGCGTGGATGCGGCCGATATAGCGACCGAGCTGCTCCAGCTGCTCCTTGCTCTCCAGATCGGGGGCTCGCCCGGCTTTTAGCTGATAGAGTGAAAAACGGTGGTTTTCAAAGTGGAACAGCGTATTGCCATTGATAACCAGCGGCGGTACGGCCGGTATATCGAGATCAGCCAGCTCGAGGGTAAATGCATGTTCCTCGAGGATTGCAGCATCTGACCAGCGGTTGGGGCGGTAGAATTTGGCCACCAGCGACCCGGATTCAACGCCAACGAGGTAGACCCGATTCTCATAGGAGTTGAGAGCCAGCAGCTGTCCCGCGCATTCAAAACCCAGACTCTCAACTGCCTGCAGTATCTGTTCCGGCCCAAGCCGGAAAAATGAACCTCTCTCATCCTGTTTCATCGAGCAACGCTAGCACTCTAGGGGCAAGAGGTATCCAGCATTATAGGGCCTGCCTGCCTTGTGCCGCCGGTCACAGAGCAGATGGGCCATTGATTTAGTATGGCGGCCATGGATAACAATACTTGTCACTCAACTTCTACAGCTCGCATCAGGCTCATGCCTGTGCTCTGGCTGGCTGCCCTGCTGACGCTGGCTGCTTGCTCCGTCAATCTGGCAAGCGGACCAGATACGAAACAAGATGAACACGCGACAAATGATCTGAGCAAGAAAAAACAGACCTTCTTTTCGCAGATGAAACCGCTGGTAGAGCAGGAGAACGCACGCACGCTGGAGCAGCGTAAAGAACTGCAGGATATGAGTTCCAGCAAGCAGTTGAGCTGGATGGAGAAGCGAACACTGAGATCATTGGCCGAAGAGTACGGGTTGGAGGTTGGTGACCAGCCGGATCAGACGTTGGTGCAGGCACTTCTGCTGCGCGTCGATGCGGTGCCGGTAGAGATGGCGCTGGTGCAGGCGGCCAATGAGTCAGCATGGGGTGAATCCCGTTTCGCCAAAGAAGGAAACAACTATTTTGGACAGTGGTGTTACTCGAAAGGGTGCGGCATTGTGCCAGAACAGCGTGCGCCCGGTGCCACACACGAGGTGCGCCGCTTTGACGATGCACAGGAGTCAGTGCGCGCCTATATGAACAACATCAATACCACGCGGGCCTATGCATCGTTCCGAAAACTCAGGATGGAGCAGCGTAAGCGTAATCAACCACTGGATGCCGAGCATCTGGCACTTGGGCTGAAGTCTTATTCGGAACGCGGCATGGTGTATGTGAGGACCATTCAGGCGATGATTCGCAGCAACAGGGCGCTGATCGCCTCCAGCTAACGCAGCCTTGCTCAGGCCTTGGAGCGCTCCAGGGTAACAAAGCTGTAAGGGTAGAGGTTTTTATCATCCGGCTGATGCGTTTCACGGTGGGTTTCACTCCACTGGTGGAGGTCGAATTTGGGGAACCATGCATCGCCTTCAAAAGAGCCATCAATCTCGGTGATATAGAGGCGTTCGGCACGATCGAGCAGTAGTGCATAGATCTCCGCGCCACCCATGACCATGACCTCTTCGGCATTTGGCACAGCGGCCAATGCCTCTTCCAGCGAATGGATCACTGTGCAGCCTTCAATTTTAAGGTCTGGCTGGCGAGTCAGAATCAGGTTGGTGCGTCCCGGTAGGGGTCGGCCGATTGACTCGTAGGTTTTGCGACCCATCAGGATCGGCTTGCCCATGGTGCTCTTTTTGAACCATGCCATATCGGCTGGCAGACGCCACGGCAATGCATTCTCTTTGCCGATCAATCGGTTTCTGTCCATGGCCCAGATCAGGGAAAGTGTCGGTTTGCTCATGAGCCAAGGCTCTGAAAAGCGCGTGCTAATTGCAATGGCTATAGCTCAAGGGCACTTAGATCGAGTTTTCCATTGTGCATGGAAGGGCACCAGTAAAAGCTCCCATTCACCGGGGTGGTGAAGCTGAACATGGCATCGACGATACCATCGTCCGCACCGACCATGCGTTTAAGCAGGGCGTTGAAAGCATCAAAGTTTTTACCAAAGGCGACAAATACCAGCCCTTCATGGCTGCTGTCAGCCCACGGCATCGAGCGGCGCAGGACAAATGCTTCCGGCTCGAAATCCTCCTGTGCTACACGTTTTACATGTGCTGTTATTGGGGCTTCCTCGAACTCCTCATTGTCCGATTTCCTGCGCCCGATTATATCGTCCTGTTCTTCCTGCGGGCGCGTGAGAAAATCATTCAGGTCGTGAACCCACTGCTGCACTGCCACAAAGCTGGAGCCATCTGCGGTAATGGCAGCTGCGACCGCATCATCATCAGTAGGATTTTCAGTGCCATCCTCATAGCCGGTCAGGTCACGGCCGATATCGTAGCGGAATCCGTCAATGACGCTGATGCACTCAAAGGCGTTTTCCAATAGCTCGATGATTCCACGGCTGATATGCACCAGCTCTCCGCGATCATTGCTGCGCAACCAGCACCAGAGTGCGGACTGCGTGGTGGGAATCTCTACCTCTGCACCATCAATGACGGGGAAACTTTCCAGCTCTGGAATGGAAGCGCCGAGGGCATCGGTGACAGGTCTACCTATGCCGACCACGACCTGCTCGCCATCGGCAAGCCTGGCCAGCTTTTGCAACGCCTCGGAGACCCCGGAAGGGGAGCTGATTTCAAAGGTGAGATAACGTGCCTGTGCAGGTACATCGGCAAGAATGCCCGGTTGCGGTTGGCTCATGCGTACAGCTCCTTGGTGACCCTGTTTGCCACCCTATGAGTATAGCATCTTAGATCGCAATAGGGGCGCGAATACCGGGATGACACTCATAATTGCTTAGTTCAAAATCATCAAATGTGAAATCGAAGATGTTGGTTACATCCGGGTTGAGCTTCATGGTCGGCAGTGTGAACGGCTGGCGTGCCAGCTGCGTTTCCACCTGCTCCATATGGTTGGAGTAGAGATGTGCGTCGCCAAAGGTGTGCACGAAATCGCCCAGCTCCAAGTTGCACACCTGCGCAATCATCATTGTCAGCAGGGCATAGGATGCGATATTGAATGGTACCCCGAGAAAGATATCTGCACTGCGCTGGTAGAGCTGGCAGGAGAGTTTGCCGTCGGCAACATAAAACTGAAAAAAGGCGTGGCAGGGGGCAAGTGCCATCTTGCCATTGGCTACATTGGCCTGTGGTGAGATCGATTCGTCCGGTAGGTCGGCAACATTCCATGCAGATACGATCAGGCGACGGGAGTTGGGTTTGGAGTTGATCTGTGCGATCAGTTCATCAATCTGATCAACAAGCTTGCCGTCCGGCGTTGGCCAATTGCGCCACTGAAAACCGTAAACAGGGCCCAGTGAGCCGTCTTCAGTCGCCCACTCATCCCATATTTTGACGCCGTTATCAGAGAGATACTTTGTATTGGTGTCACCCTTAAGGAACCAGAGCAGCTCATGGATGATAGACTTCAGATGTACTTTCTTGGTAGTTACCATCGGGAAACCCTCTGAGAGGTCAAACCGCATCTGGTAACCGAACACAGATTTTGTGCCGGTACCGGTGCGGTCTCCCTTCTGGGTGCCGTGGTCGCGCACATGGCGCATTAAATCGAGATAGGCCTTCATGTTTCCCCTCGCCTGCAGAAATTAACTCGGATATGATGCCGTCAGCTGCCGGCTACGGCAATTAGGGATACGCTGAGAAACTACTGGAATGCATGTTTTCAGCTATTCCCAAATGATGTGAGGTGCCCATGTTTATTCGCTTAATCGCGCTGTTGATGTTTTGTCTGACCGCTTCCGGAGCATCGGCAGAGCCGAAAACTTCCACCGACAAGATTGTCGATCACTTTATGGAACTCGATGGTAATGGCAGTGAGAGCGTTTCTCTCAGCGAATATATGGCCATGGTGAACCAGCGGGCCAGAGTCCGGTTCAGAGAGATGGATGCGAATCGCAATGGCGAAGTAACAGATGCGGAGTACCGCGATTTCTGGCAACAGAAAAAGGCCCAGTGGTACCGCCTCGAGCGCTAAGCCTTCAGTTTGAATGTTAACACTAACGGTTTATCCGAAGGCGAATGACAAACTCTCTTTTATCGTCGCTGGAGTGTTCTCCAAACAGGGCTGCGCCCAGTCTTCCAGCTTCGCTTCCTGAAGCTGCGAGG
>Ga0316191_10000779_pt1 | contig 21323 bp, 15 predicted proteins | sample Eddworburr2cm_MG_FD_204928 | JGI IMG/M metagenome (GOLD analysis project Ga0316191, IMG submission 204928) | Coastal sediment microbial communities from Maine, United States - Eddy worm burrow 2 cm | ecosystem: Environmental > Aquatic > Marine > Coastal > Sediment | place: USA: Maine... | reverse complement strand
GTTGTTCCCGTACCGCAGCCCCTTCTCCGTCAGCTGACACGCGGCGCGCACCCCGCCCTGGCCCAATACATTCGGATGCACGCCATCTCTCGCCAAACCCTTGCGCGGAAGGGTCGCCATTGCGCCGTGGTAGTCGATGTACGGGAGTGACCAGTGTGTGGCTACTGCTTCGGTGACTGCGTTGAAGCGGCGGATCCATCGATCCCTGTACGCATTTCTTCTTGGCAGGGCTGAGCCTAGGATCGGCACCACCCCCATTTCTTCGAGCTGCTCGATCAGGTACACCAGACGGCTCAGGTAGACTCGCTCGTTCTCGTTCTGAGCGTCGTTGCTGCCAAACAAGATGAACGCCCATCGCGCCTGGGTTGCGTCGAGCTCCTGGCGGAAATTGGCTGGGCGCCCGCCGAGGACGTAGCGGAGGTTCCAGCTCACACCTGCGGCCTCGCTCTCACGGTTGAACGAGTTGGGCCTTCCGGTATTGAAGTATTCGACTGTCGCGGCGAGATCCTGATGCTCGGCGAGATTGACGTACGGGGTCGAGAAGCAATAGAGGAAGGCCTTGCTCGCCACGCTAGAGCCACCCATCTTCGAAAAGGCGTCGTCGCGAAGCTCCGGATTGCGCGCATGAATCGCGCGAACATGCTCCTGGACGGCCGCCCCTAGCTCGATTGGCTCAGCTCGGGCGCTGCCGGCGACTCCCAACGCCAGAATCAGGGCCGCCACGGCTCGGCTCATTGAATCGCGCTCGCCGGTACGAAATAGAGCCGGCTCGGCTCGCTAGGAGCACCCCGGTATTTGTTGTCGGTGACGAGTGCGGCGGAACCGTCCTTCATCCAGGCAAGGCCTTCGAAGTTCGGAAGGGGCGAGATCAACTCCGACAGATCCGTCGCGATGGCCGGCTCGATCCATTGCCCTGCGGGACCTTGCGGGATCCGGAAACGAAGGAGACGCGACACACCGTAGTGCCGCTCGACCGCAAGAGCCTCGATCGCGCCGTTCGCAATCCGGCAGTCGAGCGCCGCAAGCTTTCCTGTCTTGCTCGTCAGGCCTACGCGATGCGCGGTCCAGGTCTGTGTCTTCGGGTCGAACATGCCCACGGGTGCCCACCTGCGTCCGCGCTGCGTTTCCACGAGCTCGGTCGCCAAAACCAACACGCCATCTACGTGACAAATCCCCTCGATGCCATGGTTATCTGGAGCGGCTAACTGCCACCTCGCATAGTCGAGATTGCCGACTGCCGTAACGGCCAGTCGAGCCTCATCGAGCCGGCCATCGAGGATGACGTCACGAAGGCGTGCCTTCTCCTGGGTCTCGGTGCCGAGCATGAAACGAGTCCCATCGACCCAGGCCATGGCCTCCAGGTCGGTCTCGGCTGGCCCCCCGGCAACGGCGTAGCGGGTGACGCCGAAGGTTGTGGGATCGATCCGGACGACTGCGTCCCCATCTTCACCCGGAGCCCAGAACGCTCCGTGCTCGTCCAGGGTAAGCCCGGACAAACCGGCAACGCCGGTGTCCAGCGTGACGATCCGCCCAGGCCCGCGCGGCTCCTTTTTCGTGCAGCCCGCGCAGGCGAGCAACAGCGCCATGGCCAAGGCCGCTCGCGCGTTCACCCTCAGTCGACCGCCTCGAGAACGGCAGCAGCGCCCAAGCCGCCTGCCGCGCAGATCCCCAAGAGCGCCGTCTCTTTGCCTGTGCTCGCTAGCTCGTTCGCCATCGTCGTCACCATGCGCGCACCCGTGGCGCCGAAGGGGTGTCCGATCGAAAGCGAGCCACCGTAGATGTTAAAGTTGTCCTCGTCGATCTCGCCGACGGGCTGGCTCCTGCCGAGCCTCATCTCTGCAAAGCCCTTGCTGGCGAGGGCCTTGGTCACCGAGAGCACTTGCGCCGCGAAGGCCTCATGCATGTCGACGACGCTCATGTCCTTGAGCTCCATGCCGGCCCGGTCGAGTGCCTTCGGCATCGCCAGAGCCGGTCCGATCAAAAGCTGGTCCGCGGGATCGACGCCCACGTACGCCCAACTGCGGAATGCGGCGAGCGGCTTGTATCCAAGCGCGCGCGCCTTCTCCTCGCTCATCAGCAGTACCGCCGCCGCGCCATCGGTCAGCGGTGATGCGTTGCCGGCGGTGACGGTGCCATCCTTTGCAAACACCGGGCGGAGCTTCGAGAGCTTTTCCAAAGTCGTGTCTCCGCGCACGATGTTGTCCGCGTAGACCCAGCCACCAGACGCCTCCACTGCGGTCACCTCGTCATCAAAACGGCCCGAGGCGATCGCTGCTGCTGCACGATGGTGCGAGCGCTCCGCGAAGTGGTCCTGCGCCTGGCGCGTGATCTCGTTCCGGCGGGCCATGGATTCCGCGGACTCGCCCATGACCTCACCGGTCGTACGCTCTGCAATTTTGGGCATTTTCGGGAGGATGTCCGTGATCGGCATCATCTGCGAGAGGACCCCGAGGTAATCCCCAGGCGTGGCCTTGCCAAACGCGAGGGGCGCGAGCGCATGAACCGCCTTCTGGGGCAGGTTGAGCGGCGCGTTGCTCGTCGAGTCGGATCCGCCGGCAATGACGACGTCGGCCTCGCCGCGTTCAATCGCGGCCGCCGCAAGCGTGACGGCTTGGAGCCCCGAGGCGCATGCACGGGTGCATGTCATGCCTTCTACGCTTGCAGGAAGACGTAGGTCCAGCGCCACCTCGCGCGCAATGTTCGGCGCAAGCGACGGCAGGATGACCCCACCCCAAACGATGCTGTCGATCTCTTCGTGAGGAAGGTCGGTGCGCTCGAGGAGTGACTTCACGGCGATGTCAGCCAAGTCGATGCTGTCGAGCTCGAGGAACTTTCCAAACGCTTTGACAAACGGGGTGCGGACGCCGGTGACGATGACCGCGCGCTGCTTCTTGCCCCAACTACTCTTCTTCCTAGCCATGTTCATGCTCCTATGAGTGCGCCGCCACAGACACGGACCGTTGCACCGGTCACGCCCACGGCGCCTGGGGTTGCGAGAAAAGTGATCGCCTGGCCGACGTCTTCGGGCTTCCCACCCTGCCCTACGGCGCTCATGCGGCGCGCGACCTCGCGGATCGCAACCGGCATAGCGCTGGTGAGCCGGGTTTCGATGAACCCGGGCGCGATCGCGTTGACGGTGATGCCCTTCTTGGCGACTCGGGGTGCGAGCGCTTCGACGAAGCCGACGATGCCTGCTTTGCTGGCCGAGTAGTTCGTTTGCCCACGATTTCCGGCGATTCCGGACACCGAGGACAGGCAAACGATTCGTCCGCCCGGGCGCAACACCTCGTCTTCGAGAAGCCGGTCGGTGATACGGATCACGGCACCCAGGTTGACATCGACTGCCATGTCCCAGGCGTCGGGCTTCATGCGGCCAAGAGTCTTGTCGCGTGTGACACCCGCGTTGTGCACGACGACGTCCACGCCTCCAAAGCGCTCCTTGAGCTCGTTCGCGATCCGCGCAGGAGCGTCCTCGTCGGTGATGTCGACGAGAAGCACCGAGCCGCCAATGCGCTGGGCCACTTTGCTGCAAGGGGCGTCATCCGCCGGTCGATCCAAGCAAACCACGTGTGCGCCTTCTGCAGCGAGGAGCTCGGCGGTTGCTTCGCCGATGCCGCGCGCAGCGCCAGTCACCAAGGCGACTTTGCCCCCAAGCACGTGCGTGTCGGGCGCTTCGTCACCTTTGGCGAGCTTGCTGACATGAAACGGCTGGCAGCTGATGAACGCCGACCGGGGCGACAAGAGGAAACGCAGCACAGGGCCGAGTCGGCTCTCCGCGCCTTCTTCGACGAACACACTGTTCGCGACCGTGCCGTTCGCTCCAATCTCTTTGGCGAGGCTTCGTGTGAATCCTTCGAGGCCGGCGCGGGCTGCAGCGCGAGCCGGCTTCTTGGCGTCGGCGGCCGGACGGCCGATGACCACGACTCGACCCGAGCGATTGAGGCGGCGGATCCACGGATGCATGAAGTCGTAGACTTGCCGAAGGTCGTCCGGAGACTCGAGTCCGGTGCCGTCGAAGACGATAGCGTCGATCCGCTCACCCTCAGGCGCGTCGCCAGTCTGCACCCAGTGCGGCGTCCTTGCCCAGGCTTCACCCGGACCGATGAAGGGTTCGAGCACGGCGTCGGTGTCCCCTACGACCCACGGGTTGGCGCCCGCTTTCGTCAGGATTTGGGCAAGAACGGTCTGTAATCCGCCGGTCCCGCAGACGAGCACCTTCTTGTCGTCGAGCGGCCGCTCTTCGTACGGCCCCTTCGCGCGCGCCAGTTTCTCCGGCACCGGAATCGGCAGGCCGAGGGTCTTGATCAGTTTCCGGGCGTTTTGGTTTTCGAGCAAAAGGTCAGACATTTGAGCTCAGCTCCTCACTGAATAGGTTCCAACTAGATACGCGGGACCGCCGGGCGCATCGCCCACGAACACACTGTCGTCCTCGATGTAGAGGCCGACCTTCGCGGGAAGCACGAGCGGCTTCGTGAACTTCACGTCGAACGCTTCGAGCCGGCCCACCTCACCGGAAAAGAGCGAACGGTTCAGCCCTTCGATGGCACGCGCCATCGTGGAGAACCCGTGATTGATGACATTGCGGAAGCCATTGGCGCGAGCTGCAGGCGGAATCCAATGAATCGGATTGAAGTCGCCGGTCAGCTTTGCGAACTCGAGGCCGGCGTTCGTACCGAGCTTCCAACGCGCGAGCTCCTTGGCCATGACTGGCACGCGTGGGCGGTCGTCCTTGCGCCTGGCGGACTTGTCGCCACCGCCGAGCGGGACGATCCCGTACACGTCGGCGACGATCGCCTCGCGGTGGGTCGAGGTGGATGTGATCGCGCGTTGGTGAATCACCGCGCGTCGCCCGTTGTCGTCGATGTCGAGGAGCTGGACGCTCAGCTCATAGGGCTCGCCGAGCGGCAGTGGCGCATTCATTTGGAGTCGGCTGCCGCCGTTGAGCACACGCTGAATCGGGTACTGAAGCCCTTCGATCCCGCGGGCCTGCAGCGGGAAGACCCACTGCGGGAACAGATGCGCAGGGACCTGCCCCCGATACCAGGCAGGGTCTCCGCCCACGTGGCGCACATAGTCGCGGACGAGATCGGGCGGCCGTGCCGGAATCCTTGCCGTGACGATCGGTCCTGGGATCTGAGCAGGCGCATTGTTGGGTTGACCGGAGGCGCTTTTGACCGCGACCAAAGCCGCGCGGGCAAGGGCGCCAAGCATCGGCCCCTGATGGAGGATGTAACGCGTAGGTACCGCCATGAAGGATTCTCCCGACTCGCCGGTGCGGCGGATGGCCTGCCGCCCGACCCGGCTCTCTACCATTTGGTAGAGAGCCGCGCAAACCCGGTCCCGCTGCTAGGCTTCGGCGATGCGTAACCCGTTGATCCAACTCGGATTCGAGATTCCCTTCGATCAAATCGAAGCCGCACATGTGGAGCCCGCGGTCGATGCCCTGCTGGCGAGCGCGCAGACGGCGGTCGATGCGATCGCCGAGAGCGACGAGCCCCGAACCTACGCGAACACGCTCGGCGCGCTCGAAGAGGCCACCGAGCTGCTCGAACGGGCCATGACGGTGGTCGACCATTTGGAAAGCGTGGCGACGACTGAAGGGTTGCGCGCCGCCTACAACGCCACGCGCCCGATGGTGAGTGCGTTCTGGTCCGAGCTTGCGATGAACGATGGCCTCTATCAGGCGGTGCGCGCGTTTGCGGCGACCGAAGAAGCGGGATCGCTCCCTCCGACCGAGAAGCGGTTCTTGGAAAAGACCTTGGACGACTTCCGGCGGCACGGCGCGGAGCTCAGTCCGGAAGACAAGGCCAAGCTGCAGGCGATCGAGATCGACCTCACCAAGTTGACCACCGAATTCTCCCAAAACGTGCTGGACGAAACCAACGCGTTCGAGCTGATCATCACGGACGAGAGCAAGCTCGCCGGCTTGCCGGAGAGCGCGAAGCAAGCGGCGGCAGAGAACGCGAGCGCGAAAGACCTGGAGGGCTGGCGCTTCACCTTGCACGCACCGAGCATGATCCCTGTGCTCACCTACTTGGATGACGCGAGCATTCGCGAGCACGTGTGGCGAGCGTACAACACGCGGGCAGTCTCGGGCGGGCGCGACAACCGGAGGATCATCGGACGGGTCCTCGAGCTCCGCCGGTACAAGGCCAAGCTCCTCGGGTACGGGGATTTCTCAGATCTGGTGACCGAAGACCGGATGGCCAAAGCCGGCGCCAAGGCCAAGGCCTTCATCGACGATCTCCGCGACAGGACGCAGGTCGCCTTTGAGCGCGAAAACCAGGAGCTTCAGGCCTATCGCAACGAGATCGAAGGCGACTCGGCGCCCGCGCTCGAGCCCTGGGATACGGCCTACTACTCCGAGAAACAGCGACAGGCGAGGTACGACTTCAACGAGGAGGAGCTGCGACCGTACTTCCCGCTGGATCGCGTGCTCGACGGCCTCTTTGCAACGGCGCAGGCGCTCTACGAAATCGAGATCGTGGAGCGCGACGCCGCGGCCTGGGACAGCGAGGTCAAGTCATATGCCATCCAGGATCGGGACGGCGCGATGATCGCCGCGTTCTACGTCGACCTGTTTCCGCGAGAGAACAAACGGGGTGGTGCCTGGATGAACGCGTTGATCAGTGCAGCACATCATGAAGAACCGCATTCGCCGCACCTCGGACTGTTTTGCGCGAACGTCAACCCGCCGGTGGGTGGGAAGCCAGCACTGTTGACGCATCGCGAAGTCGAGACACTCTTTCACGAATTCGGCCACCTTCTCCACCACTGCTTCAGTCGGGTGAGCGTCCGAAGCCTGGCGGGGACGAACGTCGCCTGGGACTTCGTCGAGCTGCCTTCCCAGATCATGGAGAACTGGTGCTGGGAGCGAAGCGGCCTCGACCTGTTTGCCGCGCACTACGAAACCGGCGAGCGGATTCCCGACGAGCTTTACGAAAAGATGGTGCGCGCACGCACGTATCGCGCTGCCAACGCGCAGATGCGGCAGTTGGGGTTTGCGGGCGTCGACTTGGCGCTCCACCAGGACTACGAACCGGAACGAGACGGCGAAGTGATGGCGTACGCACGGGAGATCCTACAAGGGTATTCCGCGGCGAAGCTTCCGGAGAACTACGCGATGCTCGCAGGCTTTGGCCACGTCTTCGCACACCCCGTCGGCTACGCGGCCGGCTACTACAGCTACAAGTGGGCCGAGGTGCTCGACGCCGACGCCTTCACCCGCTTCAAGAAGGAAGGCATCACGAATCCGGAAGTCGGACGCGCGTTCCGGGACAGGATCCTATCCAAGGGGAACAGCGAAGAGCCGGAAAAGCTCTACCGGGACTTCATGGGCCGGAATCCGGAGCTCGGTCCGCTGCTGGAGCGCGCAGGGCTCGTGTAAGCGGGCTACTTCGCGACGGCGCGGAGGTCGACCGATACGGCGATCTCGTTCGCGACTTTCAGGCGAACGATCGACGGGACCGAGATATCATGGTCCTCGAGGTTCGCGGTGAACTCGGCTTTGATCTGAAGTGAGCCGTCGGACCAGTTCACAGTCCCCTTCGCGACGGCAGGCGTGGTGATTCCATGGGCGGTGAACTTGCCCTTCACCTGGACCTTGGTGTCCTTGTTCTTCTTGAGCTCTCTCGCGTCCTTCTTTCCCACGACCACTTCGGTGATCTCGAAGTGGATGTTCGGGTTCTTCTTGGCGTCGAGCCAGCCGTCGCCCTGAAGGTGTTCATCGCGGAGCTCGTTATCGGTGCGTAGAGAAACGACGGGCACCTTGAACGAGCCTGTGGTCTTCGTGATGTCTGCGGGGTCGACTGTGATGCTCCCCGTCACTTTCGAGCTCTTGCCCGTCATTGTCTCGAGTGGCGCATCCGAGACGAACGTAACGCGGCTCTTGCCATCGTTGCGTACGCGATAGGTCGTTGCGTCGGCGTGAGAGATCGCCGGAGCCGCCATACACACGGCCAGAATCAGGCTCACTCTGGTGGCGTTCTTCATCATTCGCTCGTTTCCCCCTCCGTTTCAGTATGCCGGTTTTGGACGCAAGCGACACCCCGGTATTCACGCTGCTAGCACTATCGGCGCGGTCTCGTGGAACGTCCAATTCTCGTTGTCTCGTTCGGCGCGCCCGAGCTCCCACTCGTCGCGGAATAAGGCCACGATACGGTTGTCGCGGTCGAGCACGGCCATCGGAATTCGCTTGGCCTTCAGCTCGGCGCAGTCGGCTACGCCGTCGACCCAACGCGCATGCTGGTACGGAAGGAGATCGAAGGTCACCCGTGCGCCGTACTCGTGCTCGAGTCGAAACATGAGCACGTCGAACTGCAGGCGTCCTACCACGCCACACACTGGATCCTTCTCGCGCCCGGGCTCCATGAAGAGTTGAACCGTGCCTTCTTCTGAAAGCTCCTGTATTCCTTTTTGAAGCTGCTTGCGCTTGAGCGGGTCGAGCAGCTGCAAGCGCCCGAAGTGCTCAGGCGAGAATAACGGCACGGCGTCGAAGCTCATCGGCCCGTTCGTCGACAGCGTGTCGCCAATACGAAAGAGTCCCGGGTCGTACAGGCCGACGATGTCACCGGCGAACGCTTCCAAGACACTTTCGCGCTCTTGGGCGAAGAACTGTTCCGCGCGGTTGAGTCGAATACCTTTGCCGAGTCGGAAGTGGTGGACACGCATGCCTCCTTCGAACTTCCCGGAGCAGATCCGTGCGAACGCGATTCGGTCCCGGTGCGACGGGTCCATGTTGGCCTGCACCTTGAATACGAACGCGCTGAAGCGGTCGTCGCCGGGGCTGACGGTGACGTCACCCGTTGCTTCACGATCCCCGGGAGGGGGGCACAGGCCCTTGAACGCACGGAGGAAAGGCTCGACGCCGAAATTCGTGAGCGCGCTGCCGAAGAAGACGGGTGTGATCTCGCCCGCGAGGAACCGCTCTTCGTCCCATTCCTCCCCCGCGCCGTCGAGGAGCTCGACCTCGTCGCGAAGCGTTTGAGCCGCCTCTTCGCCGAGGAGCGCGTCGAGCTCCGGGTCGTCGAGGCCGGTGACCTTCATCGCCGCTCGCTTGGCTTGCCCCTCGGCCGAGCGTTCAAACCGAAGGACGAGCTTGTTGATGCGATCGTAGACCCCTTGGAACAAATCGCCGCTTCCGATTGGCCAGGTGAAGGGCACTGTGCTCACGCCGAGCACCTCCTCCACTTCGCTCATCAGGGCGAAGGCGTCGCGGGCGGGACGATCCATCTTGTTGATGAACGTAACGACCGGGGTGTTGCGCATGCGGCACACGTGAAAGAGCTTGCGGGTCTGCTGCTCTACGCCTCTTGCGGCATCCAGAATCATGATTCCGCAGTCGGCCGCCATGAGGGTTCTGTATGTGTCTTCACTAAAATCGTTGTGGCCGGGCGTGTCGAGCAGGTTCCAGCGAATGTCGTCGTACTCGAACTGCAGGACCGAAGTCGTGACCGAGATGCCACGTTGCTTTTCGAGAGCCATCCAATCGCTGACCGCCGACCGCTTCGCCTTGCGCGATTTGACCGCGCCGGCCGCATGAATGGCGCCTCCGTAAAGCAAGAGCTTCTCGGTCAACGTCGTCTTTCCGGCGTCTGGATGCGAGATGATCGCAAAGGTGCGCCGCCGCAGGTATTGATCTTGGCCCATGCCCGGGCGGCAAGATAGCCATTGTCGTCGGTTGCGCCAGTCAGCGAACGTGCTGTGATGGGCGCTGCCGATGGCAGGGCTGTTTCCAGAAATCGAACCTTACGACTCCGGGCGCCTTAAAGTCGATTCGGTTCATTCGGTTTACTACGAGCAGTGCGGCAATCCGGCGGGAAAGCCCGCCATTTTCGTCCACGGAGGTCCCGGTGGCGGGTCGAGCGCCGTGCACCGGCGGTTCTGGGACCCGGCCGTGTACCGCATCATCCTCTTCGATCAGCGAGGCTGCGGCCGCAGCACTCCCCATGCGGAGCTCCGGAACAATACGACCTGGGACCTGGTCGACGACATGGAGCGAATCCGCGAGCACCTCGGCATCGAGCGCTGGCAACTGTTCGGCGGCTCCTGGGGAAGCACGCTCTCCCTCACGTACGCCGAGCAGCATCCCGAACGCGTCACCGACATGGTGCTGCGCGGCATCTTCCTCCTCCGCCGCCGGGAGATTCAATGGTACTACCAAGACGGCGCGAGCCGGATCTTCCCCGAGGCTTGGCAGAAGTATCTAGAACCGATCCCCGAGGACGAGCGGGACGACATGGTAGCCGCCTACTATCGCCGCCTGACGAGCAGTGACCGAGCCGAACGCATCCAAGCCGCCCGCGCGTGGAGCATGTGGGAAGGCAGCACGAGCAGGCTGCTCCCCGACCCTGAGCTCATCGAACGCACGGGGGACGAAGCATTCGCCGAAGCATTCGCCCGCATCGAATGCCACTACTTCATCAACGGCGGCTTCTTCCAAGCAGAGGACCAGCTCCTCCAGCACATCGACCGGATCCAACACATCCCGGCCACCATCGTCCAAGGCCGCTACGACATCGTCTGCCCCGCCGAAAGCGCCTACCAGCTCCACCAAGCCTGGCCAAAAAGCACCCTCATCATCGCCCCCAACTCCGGCCACTCCGCCCTAGAACCAGAAATCACCCACCACCTAACCGCCACCACGAGCGAACAATCTCCCACCCCTTAGCGGGAGAATTTTCGGTATTTTATTCGGTGGGGGATGTCGGCTGCGGTGCCAAGGCGGGCTTTGCGGTCGGCGGCGTAATCGGCGTAGGAGCCCTCGTGCCAGACGACTCGACTGTCGCCTTCGAAGGCTAGGATGTGAGTGCAGATGCGGTCTAGGTACCAGCGGTCATGGCTGATGATGAGCGCGCAGCCGGGGAAGCTCAAGATCGCCTCCTCTAACGAGCGAAGCGTTTCGACGTCGATGTCGTTGGTGGGCTCGTCGAGGAGCAGGACATTGCCGCCGCTCTTGAGGAGCTTGGCCAGGTGGACTCGGTTTCGTTCACCGCCGGAGAGGTTCTTCACCGGCTTCTGCTGATCGCTTCCGCGAAAATTGAACCAGCCGACGTAGGCGCGTGATTTCACCGTACCGCCGCCGACGTCGATCTCGTCGGCGCCGCCGGTGATCTCCTTGAAGACGTTGTTGCCGTCGCCCAGCGCGTCCCGGCTCTGGTCCACGTACGAGAGCGTCACGGTGTCGCCCACCGTGATCGACCCCGAGTCGGGCGTCTCTTCACCAACCAGCATCCGGAACAAGGTGGTCTTGCCGGCGCCGTTGGGCCCAACGATGCCGACGATCGCCCCTCGCGGCACGATGAAGCTCAGATCCTCGAACAGGAGCTTGTCGCCGTAGGCTTTGCTCACCCCATTGACTTCAAACACCTGCGTGCCAAGCCGCGGCCCCGGCGGAATACGAATCTCGTTGGCGTCGCGGCGGGCCTTGGCCGCATCGGCGACCAGGCTCTCGAACGCGGTGATGCGCGCCTTGCTCTTGGCCTGCCTCGCCTTGGGCGACGAACGCACCCACTCGAGCTCCCGAGCGATCTTGCGCTTCCGAGAGCTGTCTTTCTTGTCTTCTTGGGCCAGCCGAGCGTCCTTGGCCTCGAGCCACTGAGAGTAGTTGCCCTGGAAAGGATACGCCTCACCGCGTTCGAGCTCGAGTATCCACTCCACGATCTCGTCCAAGAAGTACCGATCGTGGGTCACGAGGATCACGCAACCGGGATACTTCTGAAGATACCCTTGCAACCAGGCGACCGATTCGGCGTCGAGATGGTTGGTCGGCTCGTCGAGCAACAGGAGCTCGGGCTTCTCGAGCAACAGTCGGCAGAGCGCGACCCGGCGCTTCTCACCGCCGGAAAGCAATTTCGTGTCGGCATCGGCCGGCGGCAGGCGAAGCGCATCCATCGCGATCTCGAGGGTGCTCTCTAGATTCCAGCCGTCGGCGGCGTCGATCTTGTCCTGAAGCGTTCCCTGCTTGTCGAGCAGCTTGGCCATCTCGTCGTCACTCATCGGCTCACCGAGCTTCATGCTGAGCTCGTTGAACTCGTCGAGAAGCCCACGCACGGGAGCAACCCCTGCTTCAACCGCCTCGAGCACCGTCTTGGCGTTACCGAGGTCCGGCTCCTGCGGCAGGTAGCCCACTCTCGCACCGGGACGAATCCAGGCCTCGCCGGTGAAGCTCTCGTCCACCCCCGCCATGATGCGAAGCAGCGAGGACTTTCCGGTCCCGTTAACACCGATGACCCCTATCTTCGCGTTCGGAAGGAACGAGAGATAGAGGTCTTCGATGATCTTCTTGTCCGGGGGATGAACTTTCGTAACCCCCTTCATCGTGAAGATAAAGTCTGCCATGAACTATTGAGCTGTCCGTCTCCTCGTGAGCCACATAGCAACGATGCTCAGCGCAATCCAACCGAACGAGGCGCTCTTGGCAGCGCTCACGCTGCAGCCATCGTAGGTACTGGTGTCGCCACTCGGTCCGCCCTCTCCTTTGCCGGAACCCGGCGCACCCTTGGGTGCGAGGTCGATGGTGCCAGCCTCGAGGTCGAGCTCGGGAATGTCGGTTCGAATCAGTGCCGGCAACTGGCCGGTCAGCGTCTTGTTGGTCGTGCCCTCGAGCGCGGTGTTGCCTGCTGCAAAAGGCCTAGGTGCCGGGCCGCTAGGCGGACCGCCCCAGGTTCCACGCTGCGGATTCTCACACGCAATGTCGCCTTCCCAAGGATTCAACATCACGTATCGCCCTTGGAAATTGTTGACACTCGACGCCTGTGCGCGCCGCTCCCCGAGCTGGCCTTTCTGATCGGGCATCCCTCGGCCGCCAACGATTGGACCAGCCGCGCGAAACACGAGGTCCTCGTCGAGTCCGTCCTTGTCGTAGCGGTAGTGAAGGCGTGTCAGCACGAAGCCATACGGCTGCCATGATGGACGGCGTTTACGCTGCGGCACGACGCCAGGAATGTCGGAGTACGGATCCTGCTCGCCGGGCACGAGCACATCACCGCCGAGGGTCGCCAGCTCATCGGGCGTCAAAGGCGGCTCAGGACACGGATCGCAAGTCGTCGCGTCCCAAGCGTACTCCGTCACGACTGCGCCAGGGTTCTTCTCAGTCGTTCGCTCGAACAGCGCATCGTAAAATGCTCCGAAGCTCTTTCGAACGCTGTTCTCGACACGGATGTTGGTTGGAATCGAGGCGTTCTTGTAGTTGGCGACCTCGTAGCGCTGACCCTTGCCGAGGGTGTGCACGATCAAGTCCTGCTTCCCGGCGCTGTTGAGCAAACCTAGCCGCACCGGAAGCGTGAACGTCGGCGCGTCGTAGTGGAAACGAAGAGGAGAGAGAATCGCCTTCCCGTCACGGAACTTCACCTTCTTCGCGTCGACCTTCGCAACGAAGAACTTGGTGTTCTGCTCGACGTAAGGGCGCAAGACAGCGTTGGCGCCCTTCGGAATGTTGTACTCGTTCTTGCGGAGCCACTTGTCTAGGCCACCGGAATCCTTCGCGCTCAAAATGACGATGTCGTACTCCGCGACCTTGAACTGCGCTTCGATCGTCACGCCGTAGTCCTTCTTTGAATCCTCGTCTGCCGAAGACTTCATTCGCCGCGCCGACGGTGCCCCTGCCGCCATCTCGTACACGACCATCGGACGACACGGGTCCTGCTCCCAGTACTCGACAAGTCGCGGCGCCGCGAGCTTGTCGACGCGGGAGAAGATCTCCGGCGGCAAGGTCTTCACGTTCTCTTCCTGAAGAACGACCGGCACCGGGACGATCATGGCGAAATCTTCCGGTGGACCCTGGTAGTTGTTCTGCATCGACAGCACGGTTCGCGTGCCCTCGCGCATCATCACGACCATCGTCGCATTGTTGTACAGGGACGCGTCCGCCCCGCTCACGTAAAAACCACAGAACGCGCGCGACGTAGTCGGCCAAGCCATGGCCACGCACAGACCCAACACAGCGAATACTTGCTTCATAGATTGCTCCTCACTTGCCCTGGTAGACGCGTGAGCTCGCAATTTGGATCTATTGCACGAAAACCCGCGCGATTACGCCTAGATGACGCTGAGCTCGAGGCTAGTTCTTGATTTCGAGCAGCTCGACGTCGAACACCAGCATCCCAGCGGGACGCCCTGGCCGGCCGCCGTATGCCAGCTCTTCAGGAATCCAAATCCGGCGCTTCTCTCCGACGACCATGAGCTGCAAGCCCTCGGTCCAGCCGGGGATGACCTGATTGAGACCGAACGTCGCTGGTGTGCCTCGCACGATCGAGCTGTCGAACATCTTCCCGTCCGTCGTCCAGCCGGAGTAGTGCACGGTCACGACGCTCGTGGCGGTCGGATGATCTTTGCCCGTGCCCTTCGAGAGCACGCGCGACCCGATGCCGGACTCGGTCTTCTTCGCGTTCTTTGGAATCTTGGCGACGTCCTTGGGCGTGTCGGGCGGCTTGGGCGCTTCCTTGAAGCTGATCAGCTCGACGTCGAACACCAAGGTGCCGCGGGGTGGGCCCATGCCAGCATGCGGATCGGTCGGAGTTGCCTCGCCGTAGGCAAGGTCACCGGGGATCCAGAAACGGCGCTTCTCACCGGCGACCATCAACTGCACACCCTCGGTCCAGCCCTTGATCACTCGATTGAGCGGAAACTCTGCCGGCTTGCCGCGCTTCGTGGAGCTGTCGAACATGCGTCCGTCCGTCGTCCAGCCTGTGTAGTTGACGGTGACGATGTCTGCCTCGGCCGGGCGCTTGTCGCCCGTGCCTTCTTGCAACACGGTCCACGCGAGGCCCGACTCGCTGCTCTTGGCGTTCTCAGGCGCAGCCGCAACATCGGGAGGCGCTGGAATGCCGGCAGGCGCCGCTGCTTTCGCCTCGATCTCTGCCGCCGCAGTCTCTTCCGCGGTGGCCTCAGCGGCTTCGGCATTCTCGGCCGATGCCTCCGAATCAGAGGCGGGCTCGCCCTCGGCGGGTTCGGGTGCACTGCCCTTGCAGGCGGTCAGCGCGGCGGCCAGCGTCGCGCAACAAAGAAGGGTCCAGAGAGATTTCATCGGGGCGTGGTAGCCGACTGCGCGCGCGTTGTCTACTTCTCTAATTGCGGCGGCACGTCCCGGGTGGCGACGACCTCGACGACTTCGCCTTCGACTTCGATCACATCTTGGGGGCCGCGGGGGACGCCATTGTAGCCGGGCGCATACACTTGTACGCGACCGCTCGCAATCTGGCGCTCGACCCACGCGCGGACGATGCCGGCAATGACACGGCGGGTCGCCGGCATGACCATCGAAAGCCCGGCGATGTCGGTCAGGATGCCGGGTGTAATCAGCATCAAGCCGCCGATGAAAATCAGGAATCCATCGATGACGCCGTCCTTCGGCAGTTGCTGACGCGCCATCGCCTCCTGCCAGCGACGAAGGACCCTCAAGCCCTCGAGCCGCGCGAACCATGCGCCCACAGCGCCCGTCAGGAGCACCAAGCCGATGGTCGGCACGGGCCCGAGAATTCGTCCTATCGCGATCAAGAGATACAGCTCGACGAGCGGAACGACGGTGAATAACAGGAAAAGGCGGCCCACGAGACGAACCTAGGTCCGATCCCTGGCCCGCGCTAGCGTTCTGCCGTAAACCCGGCCGCATGAACATGCCGGCAGAGGGGTCGATGAGCCCGAAATGGGGACTGCGGTGCTTGTTGGGCGGCGCCCTGATGGGACTCGCAAACCTAGTCCCGGGTATCAGCGGCGGCACCATGCTTCTCGCAGCCGGAATCTATCCCCGGTTCATTCAGGCATTGGCCGACCTGAGCGGGCTCCGGCTACGGAAGGACTCGTTCATCGTCCTGGGTCTCGTAGGCGTCGCGGCGGCGGTCGCGATTCTCTTGGGTGCCGGCCCGGTCAAAGACGCCGTCATCGAACACCGCTGGGCGATGTACAGCTTGTTCATCGGGCTGACGCTCGGAGGCGTTCCCGTGCTCTGGCAAATGGCGCGGCCGGCGAGAAACGCGTTCTGGGTCGGCATGGTTGCGGGGCTCATCGTGATGGCCGGCTTGGCTTGGCTGCAGATCGATGGCGCGAGCTCGGGCGGGAGTCGCGAAGGCATTCCGATGATGTTCATCGCAGGAGTTGCCGGAGCGAGCGCGATGATTCTTCCGGGGGTGAGCGGCGGATATCTGCTGCTGGTGCTTGGCGTGTACGTGCCGGTTCTGAGCGCGATCGACGCTCTCAAGGAAGCGCTCAAAGTAAATGACTTGGCAAGCGCGTCGGACCCGATTCTCGGCGTGGTGCTTCCGGTCGGCGTCGGTGTCGCGATCGGCGTCCTGGTCATCAGCAACCTCATCAAGGTCGTGCTCGAGCGGTACGAGCAGCCAACCCTGGGCGCGCTCATGGGCTTGCTCGTCGGCGCGGTGTTCGGTTTGTGGCCGTTCCAGGAAGGCGTGGCGCCCCGGGTCGGCGAGATGTTCAAGGGACAGACCTTGACCGCCGAGCGCCTGGCCGATCTCGCGCCGGACAAATATCCCACCGAGTTCTTCGCACCGACTTTCACCGATGTGATGATGGCGGTCGGCCTGGTCGGCGTCGGTTACATGATCACGACGCTGGTTGCACGCCTAGGTGGCGCCAAGCCAGAGCGCCACTAGCGTTTAAACCCTCAGTTGCTGAGCAGCTCGTCGCACTCGGCGCTGATGTAACCAAGGGCTACCAGCTGGCGGCATAGCTCCGGGGTCATCTCCTGCTTTTCCTCGGTCAGCCCGGGCTTTTTGCTGCTCGATGAGCTGGCGGAAGCGGCCAGCCAATGGCCGCGATCCTCGGCACCGAGGAACTGCCCGTGAAGGGTCCGCAGATAGCGCTGTGCGATGGGATGCTGGCTGCCGTCGAGCTCCTTCTGCTCCCAATAGTCGTTGCCAAGGTCGAAGATGACCTGGGACAGATTGCCGCGAATGATCATCTTCCAATCGCCGCCGCGGATCACCCGGCGGTGCTCGAGGAAGTCGCTAAACGCTACGTAAGGACCCGCCGGCCAATCGCCCCGCATGAACCCAAGCAAGCTGCGGCCCTCGAACTTCTCAGGAATCGGGACACCCGTCGCCTCCAGCACCGTCGGCCCGATGTCGAGCGTACTGACCACCGGAGCGACGCGTGTGTTCGCCGGAATGACACCCGGCCACCGAAACAGGAGTGGAACGCCAAGAAGCTCTTGATACACCGAGTGGCCGTGGCCCCAAGACCCGTGCTCCTGGAACTCTTCGCCATGGTCCGATGTCACGACGATGATCGTGTTCTCGTCCACACCAAGCTCGCGGAGCTTCGCGAGGAACTTCCCGAAGTACTCGTCGTGGTAGCTGATCTCACCGTCGTGCAGCGCCTCGATGTGCTCTTTGTCCCGCTTGGTGAACGCGTATTTCTTCGGGTTCTTTTTGGCGTCGTCGAGCATGAGATGCGTGCGGCGGTTCTGCACCTGGCCGTTGTACGGCTCCGGGTCGTACATCTCGAGGAACTTGGCGGGCGGGTCGTACGGAACGTGCGGATCGATCGTCTGGATGTAGACGAAGAACCTGCCGTCCCGGTTCTTCTCGATCCAGCCCTCGGCCTCACCAAACACATTGGAAGCAGTCGTGTTGCGTGCCTCGCGAATGTAGTTGGTGTAGTGGTCCCAGCCTTGATCGAAGCCGAACGCGTTGGAGACGTACCCGTTGGCGATGAAGCTCGCGGTCTTGAACCCTGCCTTCTTGTAGACCTCGCTCAACATTAGCGCCGACTTCGGAAGCTTCGATGCGTCTTGCTTGGTTTTGTGCGTCGCAGGATGGAGCGAGGTGAGCACGCTGGCGACCGCGGGTTTCGTCCAGTTTTCCGGTGACTGCGGTCGCTCGAACAGAGTGCCTTCGGAAGCGAACGCATCGATGGTGGGGGTCTTCACGCGGGTTTTCGGGTAGTAAGCCTGCAGCTTGCTCGCGCGCAGGGTGTCGACGAGAAGGACGATGACGTTGCGGGCGGGCTCGTCGATGGTCACCACCGCCCCCGAGCGCCGCACGATGCGTACATCGCTGAGGGCCAGCTCGGTGGCTGCCTCGTTTCGGAAGCGCAAGCGCGCGATTTTGCCTGCGAGGTCCTTCAGCGAGACCTGTTGATCGTTCCAGGACGGCCCTGCGTCGAGCCGCTGAGTCGAGCCAGCCGACCCGTCGCTGTCGATCTGCAACGCCAACACGCCGGCGCCTGGGGATTTGAGACCGGACCCGAAAATCAGCGCGCCGTCTTCCGGTACTTCAACGAACCAGTCGACCTGCGCGCCAGGCGCTAGCGCAATCGCACGCCTGGCTACCCCGCCCACCGAAATTTGCTCGACTGCAACACGCCGAGGCGGAGTCGTGCTCTCGGCAGAACCTGGCTCGAAGAGCAGCCAGTCCATCGCGAGCGACCGCGCCTTGCCGCGCACCTGGGCGGTCTTCGTCGCACGCAGCATGATCGAATTCTCGCCAGCGCGAAGGTCCGCGGCGGAAATCGGAATTACAAACTCCCGAAAGCCGTCCCCCTGTGCAAAGCGCGCTTCGCCGACGGTCTTGCCGTTGACGTACACGATGAGCGCTCCCGTCGCGTACGGCTTGGCGCGGAACCGGAGTTGCATGGGCTGCTTCGACGCGAGGGGAAGATACAGGCGCGCCGTCTTACCGAAGGTCGACACGCTAGCGTCACCTTCGCGGCTCTCGCCTTGCCAACCGCTGTTCCAGTTCCCGATGGTGTACTTGAGACGGGCGGCGGTCCCGAAGTCGATGAAGAGGCCCGCAGGATCATACACGTCCGCCAAGTGCAAGAGCGCCAGGAGGTCCTCGTAGGTCGCGGTGCCGTCCGGGGCAGGAGCGACGGCAGGTGCTGGCGAAACGCGGGCTCGCCGGGGAGCTTGGGCTTCCTCGGGGGCCTCCCCGCCGGCCTGCTTGATCGACGCACCGGGCTCTGCCCCGCCGTCGTTACATGTGAATCCCTGCAGGCAGAGAATGAGAACAAGCGCCCAGCGGCTCTTCATGAGACTTCCCCCTAGCGCGTTCGGCTACCACGGCCCGGGGACAGGAGCAACGACGCCGAGACGACCGCTACCGCTTCCGATGTGCTAACCCAGGAAACTCATGGATGGGAACGGACAGCCCCGCGAGTGGAGCGTCAAGAAGAGCACCAAGCTCTACCAGATCAAAGGCTGGGGAGAGCCGTACTTCCGTATCAATGAAGGTGGTCACGTAGAGGTCCGGCCCGACCCTACCGTAGACAGGGCGATCGATCTCTACGAGCTCACCAAGCAGCTTGCGGAGCGCGGGCTCGACCTTCCGTTGTTGATCCGATTCCCCAACATCCTCCAGGACCGCATCCGTTTGCTCAACGAGTGCTTCGAGAGCGCGATTCGCGAGTACGGATACGACGGAGAGTATCGGGGCGTCTTTCCGATCAAGGTCAATCAGCAAAGGCACCTCGTCGATGAGATCGTCGAGTCGGGAAGGCCTTGGCGGTTCGGGCTGGAAGCCGGCTCCAAACCGGAGCTGCTGATCACTCTCGCGGCGATGGAAGATGAAGACGGGTTCATCATCTGCAACGGGTACAAAGACCTCGCGTATCTCGAGACCGCTCTCGTGGCGCAGCGTTTCGACAACACGGTCGTGGTGGTGCTCGAACGCATCGAGGAGCTGGAGCTCGCGTTCCGCGCATCGGAGAAGCTCGGCATTCGACCTTGTCTCGGCGTACGGGCGAAGTTGAGCAGCAAAGGGATGGGCCGCTGGGCGGATTCCGCCGGCGACCGCGCGAAGTTTGGCCTGACGATGTCCGAGATCGTTCACGTCGTCGACGAACTCGAGAAGCGCGACATGCTCGATTGTCTGAAGCTCCTTCACTTCCATCTCGGAAGCCAGGTCTCGAGCATCATCCCCGTCAAGAACGCCATGCGCGAAGCGAGCCAGATCTACGTCGAGCTCATGAAGATGGGATGCAAGATGAGCTTCCTCGACGTCGGGGGCGGTTTGGCGGTTGACTACGACGGCTCGAAGACCGATTTCCGCGGCTCGATGAACTACGACCTCAAGGAGTACGCCTACGACGTGGTCGCAGGCATTCAGGAAGCATGCGAGAAGGCGAGCGTGCAGCCGCCGACCATCGTCAGCGAGAGCGGACGCTCGATCGCCGCCTATCAATCGGTGCTGATCTTCGATGCGCTGGGCGTCGACCAGGTCGACTTCGAAGACCCTCTGGAACCGTCCAAAGACGACCATAGGATCCTCGACGAGTTCTACGAGACCTGGAAGGGCATCCAACCCAAGAACGTGCAGGAATCGTGGCACGACGCACAGCAGGCGCTCGAAGAAGCGCGGAGCCTATTCAAGTTCGGCTACCTCGGGATCCGCGAGCTGGGGCGCGCAGAGCATTTGTTCTGGAGCTGTTGCGAAAAGATTCGCCGATCGATGCGCCGCCTCAAATACGTGCCGGAGGAGCTCAACGCCGTCGAGGAGCTCCTGGGTGCGATCTACTACTGCAACTTCTCGTTGTTCCAATCGGCGCCCGACATTTGGGCGATGGACCACCTCTTCCCGTTCATGCCGATTCATCGCTTGGACGAGGAGCCGACGGTTCGCGCTCGACTCGCCGACGTGACCTGCGACTCGGACGGCATCGTCGACCACTTCATCGACGTCGAAGAGGTACAGCACTCCCTCGACCTTCATCCGGTAGAGCCCGGACAACATTACCTCCTCGGGATGTTTTTGGGCGGCGCATACCAGGAGATTTTGGGCGACCTTCACAATCTCTTCGGAGACACGAACGCGGTGCACGTCCGCCTCGAAGACTACGGTTACAGCGTCTCGAACGTCATCAAGGGCGACGCGATCGACGAGGTGTTGCGCTATCTGCAGTACGATCCGGAGGAGATGGTGGAGCGCGTTCGCAAACAGGCCGAGCGCGCGCTCAACCAGGGGCGGATGACCTTGCCGCAGCTGCGCACCTTCATGCGTCACTACGAGGAAAGCCTGCGCGGCTACACGTATCTCAAGGGCGACGCCTGAATTCGCCGTCTTTTTAGTCGTTTTCGACACTGACCCGGCCAACCTCTACCTTGAAAGAGTGGATGTAGCCGAGTTCCAAGAGGCCTTACTTCAGCAGATGGAGCGAAAGACGCACTGGGCTTGGCCGGCCTTCACCGCTGGTCTCGTGCCAAGAGATAAGCTGCACATCCACCTCGAGCAGGAGTGGGAAGTCTACGTTCGGGACTTTCCGATCATGGTGGGACGCGCGTACGTGCAGTGTCCTATCGCCGAAGTGCGACGAGAGTTGGCGGAGAACCTCTACGAGGAAGAAACCGGCGGCCTGGCGGCGGGCAAGCCGCA